>ERZ1740062.375-NODE-375-length-26361-cov-9.682164_pt1 | contig 26361 bp, 18 predicted proteins | sample MGYA00581741_ERZ1740062 | MGnify/ENA primary metagenome ERZ1740062 (study PRJEB43018, sample SAMN04849747) | marine metagenome | isolation source: floating plastic debris | place: Pacific Ocean | collected 2008-09-01 | study: EMG produced TPA metagenomics assembly...
TACAGATATTTTAAAAGACGGTTTAACCCAAGAAGATTTACAGCAAAGAAAAGAACTGGGGCTAACCGATGATGAAAACGAAGCTATCAAAAACCAACTGCAACTAGAAGATTATCTTAAAGCCAGAGCCGTAAAACATTCCGACATGGACAAACAAATTGCATCTAATCTACTAGATAAACACAAAGCAGAAAAAGAAATAGAAAAACTACGAAATAAAAAATCATCTCAACCAAACATTAGTCAACAAAGCGATAAACAGTTAGTTAATTCCCTAATAGAAGCCCTAAAATCACATGAAGACGGTTGGCTGTATTCTATTATCAAAAATGCTAAACCCCTATGGCTAATTGGTTCTCAAGGTAGCGGTAAAACCAACACCGCTGGTGCAATAGCATTAATTCGTAAATACTGCTTTGATGCACCAATCTACCAACTAATTGATAGACACGCTACCGGGGAGAATTGGGAAGTATGGAAACTATTAGATGCAACATTAAAAGCAGAATCAGAAGAAGAAATCGGACAGTCTTTGGAAGATGCGACGGATAGATGGTTACAACGAATTAAAGAAAAACCATCTACCAAACAGCAAATTATTATTGATGAATTTACCAACCTGAAGAAAATTGATAGCTGTAAAGATGCTGCAATGAAATTCTTCTCAATGCATCTTACAGATACTCGTAAAGCCAAAGAATACTTCATTGGTGTTAATCATTATTTTACCAATGAAAGCACCGTAGAAGGAACATTTGAAGCCAGAAAATCGGGCACAATTCAACTTAAAAAATTCTCTGCTAATGGAGAAACACCATTATCTAGAGTGCAGATTGTACATGGCTTAGTCGATGAGAATGGTAACGAATTGGAAGAAGTAGAAAGAACATTACCCAATTGGTTGGAAGCGAATAAGATTTATCAACATTTCAACGGTAAACCAATAGATTTTAATCATGAATAGAATAAAAAATCAATTACAACAATTCCAAGAAATAGGGATTTGGTATTCGTTAGCTTGCTTATCATCCTGGGCAACAGCTATAAGTATTAGCATATTTATTATTTCTGGAGTTGGATTAATAGCCTTTCCACTAACAGGGAATAAAACTCCACAAACACTTAAAAAGGCAAATTATGGAAGCTGTGGATTTGCAATCGGGTTTATTTTATTTGCTACAGGAGCAGCATTCCAAGGAGATAGAAATGCTTCATATATGCTGGTCAGATTAAGTAGAAATTATGATTCATACCTAGTGGAAAGCGGAGATTATTTATCCTGTCAGTGCTTGGGTTGTAAATATGCTAGTGGCGATTACTTATTACCTTGCGCTGTTAATCCTAATCTTCAAAAAGATGAGCATTGTAGTTATTTTGAAGGGAAATCCTAGAATACTATATAATTTTTAAATCTCAACAATAACAACCAGTTTCAGTTTTTAAGTTATTCTTATAATTTATTAATAATCATGAGATAATATTTACTGCTGCATTTAATAAAAATTGTAATTGTGACGGCACAAATTAATTAAATGGACATAAATATCCAAAAAGAGGAGTTTAGCTATGCATATATATACGCCATTGTATCGGCAGCGGGTTATTCATTTCAGATAGCAAATCGACCCCTGGATATAGGTGGAATAGATATTATTATTTCCGGTGAAGAACAAGAATATTCTTTATATCCACCGCGTCTAGAAGTGCAAGTAAAATCTACTTCAACTGCTGTAATAGATAATGAATTTATCAGGTACCCACTCAAACTTAAAAACTACAACGAACTGAGAAAATCAAAAACTCTAGTTCCTAAAATCTTAGTCATTATTTTACTTCCCGATAACCCCCAAGAATGGGTCAATCAATCAGAAGAAGAATTATGCCTGCGTCGTTGTGGATATTGGCTATCATTAAAAGGACAGCCAGAAACGCAAAACGTAGAGAGCGTTACGGTTTATTTACCGCGTCAACAGCTATTTACGGCTGATGCTGTAAAAAATATTATGGAGCAGATTGAAACGAGGGGTCGATTATGAAAGCAATTGTTAGCGATATTGAAATACTTAAATCTTTAGAACCATGCTGCGTATCAAGTTATTTAAAATCTAAAGGATGGCATGAAAGAACTCGCGTACCCGATGAAGTTTCTGGGTGGACTAGAGATACTTTTTCTGACGATAAATTAAAGATTTACTTACCATTAGACCCCAGCTTTGATGACTACCCACGCCGTATGTATGAAGTCATGGAAGTTTTAGAGAAAGCAGAAAATCGTTCCCAACTTGATATTTTAAGCGAACTAATTACCATTGTTCATAACGTTACCGTTCAAGGCGTTGTAATGCAGATTGATACACCAAAGAAGGAACATTTAAACGGTGAAGTTACCTTAGTAGGAGTAGTAGTTGATAAACTCAGAAAAATTAAAACCGAGCTAAAAAAGCACGATTATATTTTAGCGATTAAAGCTTACCAAGAACGGTTAATAATTACTTGCCAAGGTGATTTAATTAAAGAAAGTAATGCTTTTATTTTAAAAAATCCATCAAATATTATTTTAGAAAATATTGAATAATATCTGACCATCCATAACTGGTAAAATCATCTGATAGCAGTTTTGATATCAGCATGAATAAACCCGTACCCAAAAGCCAAATGCTTCGCGTACCGACGGTATTGATTCCCATCGTCCGCGAATTATCCCGACTGCATCGGGAAGGACACACAAACGCCATCCTGCAAAGGCTTCAAGATGTAGTAGTAGAACTTGATAGCAAAACTGATATCGACCATTACCCCACTTTTACCAAACACTTGGAAGAAAAACTTGAGCAACTAGAAACCCAACTTAAATCAGATAACCAAGCATTGCTACAAAAATTAGAAAAAATAGAAACAGCAATTCGCACTACTAGAAGCAGCCATAATTCATACCGACGCTCAAATTCTTACAACTCGTTTCAAAAACCCAGCATAGAACTACAACCATTTCCCCATGATAACCTTGCCCAACGCCTGGGGCTAACAAGAGCATCCCTGCTAGCAGAAAGGGAAAAACTCAGTACTAAAGAATTTATTAGTTATACCCGTAACCGGGACCCGCGCTCATTTGGTTGGGAATATTGCTCGGATGGACTATATCACCCCCGAGGTCAATAAAAAGTCTTACCTTCATGCTGCCATCGATACACTTGACAATAAACGATTGAGATGTACCACTGCGTGGGATAATTAGTTTTTAGAAGCTATATTCGGATAAATCCATGCGTCCAGGGGTAGTCACATCAGTAACATTAACGGAGCCACTTCCGCTGACTTTACACCCGGCGGCGGTGTATCTCGATAGTCTTGCCCCCGGTTCTCGTCCAGCTATGGAACAAGCTTTAAATGTAATTGCGAAACTTTTGAGTAATAATTCGGGCGATTACATGACTCTTGATTGGGCAGCGTTGCGGTATCAGCATACTGCTGCGGTGCGTTCTGCTTTGATGAAAAAATATGCCCCGGCGACGGTGAATAAGATGTTGTGCGCGTTGAGGAGGGTACTTGAAGAAGCTTTTAAGTTGGATTTGATGGATGCACGCCAATACCAAAAGGCTGTGGATTTACGCTGTGTAAAATCTAGCAAAAAGCAGCAGGGTAGGGCATTAAAACAAGAAGAAATTAAAGCGTTAATGCGCGTTTGTCAAGAAGATTCTTCTGTGCTTGGTGTTCGGGATGCGGCTTTAATTTGGATACTGCGGTGCGGGTTAAGAAGGGCGGAAGTAGTAAATTTGAATTTGAAGGATTTAGATGTCACTACTGGGGAGTTGGAAGTTATTGGCTCTAAGGGGGATGTCGATAGAACGGTGTATATGTCTGCGCTGGCTATTGGGGCTGTAACGGAATGGCTTGGTGTACGCGGTAGGCGACCAGGACCTTTGTTGCATCCTTTTAGGAAGGGGGGATTTACAGATTACAAGCGCATGACTCCGCAATCGGTGTTGATGATTTTGAGAAAACGTGCAGCAGAAGCGGAAGTTGAGCGATTTAGCCCCCATGATTTTAGAAGGACTTTTTGTTCTGATTTGTTGGATGCGGGGGTTGATATTGTCACGGTACAGAAATTAGCCGGACACGCTTCTCCTGTTACTACGGGTAGGTATGACCGACGCGGGGAGGAGACTAAGCGCAAGGCGATGGAAAAGTTGGATATTGGTTATACGTAAGAAGCGCTCTCGATGAACAAAAATTTTCCCCCCAGATGAAGCGGGAGGCGCTTCCACAAACCCAGTAAGGAAGAACAGCAATCAAGGGATGATGAAGCTGCTAAAAAGAAATTTTTGGTTCCGCCGTCTCCAACTATTTTTTATACATCTGCGCTAAAGCCTTCCAGGAAAGCAATGAGAGCCTTAGCTTGAATACTGTCATTAAAATAATGCTTTATTGTTTCTGATGCTGCGGCTCTGCTTCCATTTAACCAACGTTTCAAACTTATTAGTTGTTGTAGTATTTCTTGCCATTTTCTTGGTTGAGTACGTTCAATTTCCCGAAATTCTACCTCTATAATATCTGTTACTTGTTGTTCGTTAGTGGTTGGATTTTGACGTTGTATTTTCTCTAGGATTGGCTTTAATTCTGATAATGCTTGTTTTGTGTCTTGTTCCGATGAATTGTTGTTTTGAATTCCAATTTGGTCGCCTTCTATTTTGGTATCTCCAGCATTGACGCTACCGACTTCTTTATGAAAATTGAATTGATTTTGATATTTAGAATTTTCTGACATAGCTCTACTCCTTATATTTAGTTTATTGGTTGTTTTGAATACCTATTTGATTGCCTTCAATTTTGACATCACTTGTGTTGACGTTACCTACATTTCCATAGAAATTGTTGATATATGATGATGTGTGAATATTTAAATTTTTATCGTCTTCTATTGCTGGAGAATGGAAAATATTATGATTATAAAATTTACACCGTTCTTGAATTTTTGATATTATATCTTTTGCTTCACTTGTGCCATTATGAAATAACTCCCACATTTGAGCAATTTTATCCGAGCCTGCAATTTTTCCTAATGCATCTGCTGTACGACTACAGATAAATGAACCTTCATAATTCAAAGCATTTATTAGAGCATCTGCTACTGCTTCGCTCCCGATTTCTCCTAATGCATTTGCTGCACTACTACGAACAGATGAATCCTTATCATTCAAAGAATTTATTAGAGGATTAATTGCTTTTTCACTGCCTGTTTCTCTTAATGCAGATGTGACATTTGTACGAACATTTAAGTCCTCATCTTCTAGAGCATTAATCAGAGCATCTACTGCTGCTTCTCCACCAATATTTCCTAATGCTATCGCAACACTACAACGAACTTCCGAGTTTTTATCTTCTAAAACCTTAATCAAAGCATTTATGTCTAATTCAGTCCCAATTTGTCCTAATGCTTGTGCGGCATAACGACGAACATCTGAGTTCTCATCTTCTAAAGCCTCAATCAAAGTATTTTTTTCTGATTTACTACCAACTTGCCCTAAATAATGTATGGCACGCCAACGAACTTCTGGATTCTCATGATATGTCGCAGAAACAAGATGATTTTTCATCGATACATAGCCAAGCTTGACTAAAGCTGCAAGAATTCTGAGATGAACTTCAAAGCATCGATTCTTTAACCCTCGATTCTTTAAACCTTTAATCAAGTAATCATGTATATTCTTATCACCTATATTTACTAGAGCTTCTACAATACGCTCTCGAATAAATGGATGTGTGTTTGAATTCAACACTTCACAAAATATATTAATAACAGCAGTATTTCCTATTTTCTCTAAGACATTTATGGCTTTTAAGGAAACCACGAATTGGTTATCATATAAAGAACTAATTAAATAATTTACTGCTTTGTCATTAAAAATATTAGCTATAGCTTCTACTGCCTTCCAACGAACATTTGAGTCTTTATGCTTTAAACCATTAATGAGAATATTAACTGCTTGCTTGCCACCTATATTTTCTAATGCTTCCGTAGCAGAATAACGAACAATTGAGTCTTCTTCATCATCATTTAAAGTATGAATTAGAGCATCAACAGCTTGTTTACTACGGATTTTACCTAATCTATATGCAGCAGAACTACGAACAACAAGATCGTGATGATTTAGTAAATTATTAATCAGAACATTTACTGCTGCTTCGTTGCCAATTTCTCCTAATGCATCTGTGGCACTCCTGCTAACTTTGGAATCTTCATCATATAAAGCATTAATCAGAGCATTAACCGCCCTTTCGCAACCGATTTTTCCTAATGCTTCTGCGGCAATCCTACGAACTTCGGAATCTTCATCATTCAAAGTATTAATAAGAACATCAACTGCACAATCTGAACGACTAATATCTAATAATTGAGTTTCCAGTAATTTGGTTAATTTTTTATTTAAAATAAAATTTACAGTCTGTTGCTGAAATTTCGGTTTCACCTCCCCCGTTAATCTAGCACCCAATATCAAATCCACATCCAGCGCTAACTTTACCACCCGCAAAGCCTGCGCTTCATCTTCAACTAACGCCAACATTAACGCCACAGGTTCAGTCCATTTCAACAAATTTAAATAATCGCGTCGTAATTTAGCATTATTGATATCGGGTATTTTTCTGAGTAAGTATTCAGAAGCGTAATATTCTTGTAATAACTGGTGGCGAAATTCTATTTTGTCACCACTACCCACCTGAATTAAATGATGATTTAGTAAATCTTCTAGCCAGCACTTTGCATAATCTCGGGGTTTATCTAATTTCTCAGCATCAAGATATTGAGTAAAAATTTCTTCTACCTCTCTCTTAGGAATTGCAACCCGAAATTCCGTTACAGATTCCCCCTGCATCATCATAAACGCTAGATGTTCCAGCAAAGATTTCCACCACCGACGAGATTCTGTTGAAACTGCAACATCTCCTCGCCAGTTGTTTTCATAATTTTGTGTAAATAAACGAAATACCATTCCCAAGTTAGGGGGGATATTGCCAGTTTGCTCATATAACCCGCACAACATCCACAGCAATAACGGTGTTTTACCAAATTCTTGCAGTCTGTCCTCCAAACACTGCAACATTTCTTCACCCTGCTGCGGTAGATACGACATCACAAACTCGCGCATCTGGGTTTCGTTTAAGGGTTGTATTTCCAGCTTTTTCTCAATTCCCAAATCACCACCCACAGCTAAATCCCGTGTGGTGAAAATCATTGGTGTTTGGGGGTAGTCTTTGCGAAATATTGCAACTTGTCGCCGCGCATCTTCTGAGGGAAGTTCGTTTACGCCATCAACGAGGAGTAAAAATTTACCTTGACGCAGTAGAGTTTTTAAAGTTGTTTCATCTAGGTTTAGGTTTGCATCGTGCTGTTGTAAAAATGCTTGGATGCGTTCAAATACTGAAGTCTGCCAGTAGCGGAGTTCAACTAGCACAGGGATACTCCACCCTTCCCCCGTTTTATCTAAACCCAAAACTCTCCTCCACGTCAACGAGGAGGGGTTGGGGGTGTGATTCTCCGCTTTTTCCAACAATAACCGTGCTAAAGCTGTCGATTTACCTGAACCCGGTTTACCCACCAACAACACATGATTATTAGCGTATTTACGAATACCTTCCAACACGAGGAAACGTTCTGGTTTTTCTTGTTTCTGCTTTGGCTGCACAGTTTGTACCATCAACCCAAAATCAAAAGGGGATGAAGGCGATGAAAATTGTTGTGCTTGCTGTTTTTTACCTTCCGCTTCCGTCAACGTGTAGAGATTCCACCAGCACTTATACTTTTCGCTGATGGATTGCAGATAGGTTTTAAACTTTGAATAGTTAGCTTTTGTCACGCACGAGTTATTACTTGTTACATGGGATTATACAATTAATTTTCTATGCCAAAAGCCCGGTCACTATGACTGGGCTTTACTCGTGGGGTATATCCCCGTGGCTAGTTATAGAAGTCATTTATAATCGGTTGTTCTAATAATGACTACCACACCCAACTGAATGATTCCGTAATAAAGAATTATCATCACAGAATCAGGGGCGATAGCAGGAACGTCACGCGCTAGGCTGTTGACTCTTTGTATAAAATGTGCTTTTCGCGAATTAATTGCGAACCCAGATAAAAGAATTATTTATAAAAATATTCACTTAATTAGTTTTGATTATTGATACTTGATAATAGTTTAATTTAGTAGCCAAATAATTAATATTTTCAGAAATAACATTGGTTTTCCCACTCGAAGGTGCCGTAGTATTACAGCATATATGTATGTTGAGTTGGCGGTTCTTGTGATGGGTGAATCAAAGCGTAGAAAGCAAGTAGAGGGTTCTTCTTACGGTCAGCCTATACCAATCGAAGAATGCATTATTCCTTCTTCTATCGATTTTGGCTATGCTGGTGATAATGAAGTTTCTAACAGTAAAAGAGATTTAGCCAAGATGCCTTCGGATTTTAAGTCCGTATTATTGGCTTGTGTATTAAAAGCTAAAAGCACATCGTCGAGAGGCATTGTTTATGCTGAAACTTCTTTGTTTTCTGGTAAAACTGGAGTGGAAGTAACGTTCCGCAATGACCTTGAAACCTTTGTCCATTCCCGTTGTAATATTGGCAGGCATAAAGCAAATGAACTTGTCGCAAGACTAAAAGAAGTTGATTACGAAACGAATAGGGTAATAGGTTTACTAGGTGGTTCAAGTAAACCCGTGTTAAGCATAAACGTTTACACCCTACCTCAACTCCAGATACTGCTCAAAAATCTCGAAGAAGATACTCGCGCTTCATAAAATTTCTTACCCGGACGGCGTTGTGTTGCACTATATCAAGCACTAAAATTTGGCAATATTTTAAGCAATCGCTCTCTTAAAGATGCAATACATTAATCGTGACCAAAACCCGCAACTTTACTCGTTATTTAATCAAAGCTCCGGGGAATGGGGATGATTAGAGAATCGATTCACGTTTATATTAGATTTGGATAATTAAATGTTAAAAGAACTTCACCTCCAGCAAGTTGGTCCGGCTGACCATTTTGATGTTGAATTTGCCGATAGACTCAATATATTTACGGGCGATAACGGTTTAGGTAAAAGTTTTTTACTCGATGTTGCTTGGTGGGTAATCACTGGAAATTGGGTAGACCAATCTGCTTATCCCCATAGACATACTTCGGAATTACCAAAAATTATCTCCAAAATTGATACTCATAATTGGGGACTACTTTTTAATGAAATAGACTTTGATAGCCACTTTGATTTTTCCGAGCAGAAATGGCAAGGGAGTTGGTCAAAGGATAATTTATCAAAAAATTTAGTTATTTATGTGCGCGTTGATGGGGGTTTTTCTGTTTTTGACCCCGCACGTAAACGAGATAATGCTTATAATTTTAATCCAGATACACTTTGGAATGGTTTAAAATTAAAGGGGAAAGTTGTTTGTAATGGTTTGATTCAGGATTGGGTTACATGGCAAAATCAACCCAATAAGTATCCCTTTCAGCTATTTTCTAATGTTATTAAAAAACTTGCGCCTCACCCAGACGAATGGATAGAAATTGGAGAACCAACGCGAGTTTCTGTGGAAGACGTGCGCGATATTCCTACAGTTAATTTGCCCTATGGTAACGTTCCTGTAACTCAAGCTTCTGCTGGAATGAAGCGGATTTTGGGACTAGCTTATCTATTAGTATGGACTTGGTACGAACATAAAAAAGCGTCTGAACTGCGGCAAGAAAAGCCAATAAATCAAATAGTTTTATTAATAGATGAAGTTGAATCTCACTTACATCCCCAATGGCAAAGAGTAATCTTACCGGCTATTTTAGATGTGGCGCATGAATTACAAAATAATATAAATATACAGGCTTTAGTTACTACCCATTCCCCACTTGTACTTGCTTCCTTAGAACCAGATTTTAATGAGGAAGAAGATAGATTGTTTTTATTTGAATTAGAAGATAAAGAAGTCACTCTTGACGAAATACCTTGGTCAAAACAAGGAGATATAGTTGGATGGTTGACATCAGAAATTTTTGGACTCAAACAAGCCCGTTCTAAAGAAGCAGAAAATGCCATTGAAGCCGCAGAAGCCTGGATGCGTCATGATGATTTGAATGCTTTTCCAGAAAACTTGAGAACCCACTCACAAATTCATCAGGAATTACAAAGACTTTTACCCGGACATGACCCATTTTGGGCGCGTTGGATAGTCACATCAGAAAAAAGAAATTCTGCTGGGTTATCGGGGGTATAATAACGCAAATGATACCGTTTGAACCTCCACCAGAACCACCAGATTTTGATAAGAAAGTACGACAGCCAGGAAATGCTTGGTTGGCAAAAAATCCCGACCCAAAAAAAGGAACTAGAGATTATTGGTCGCCTTTTAAAAGTAATTTAGCTGATGGGTTTAACAATCTTTGTGCATATTCAGTAATGTACGAACCAGTTGGTACGGTAGAGCATTATCTTAGCCGCGATAATTATCGTAATTTGGCTTATGAATGGAGTAATTTACGCTTTGCTTCTGGTTGGATTAATAGTTGTAAAGGTACGCTTGATGACCAAGTACTCGACCCTTTTGATTTAGGAGAAGATTGGTTTGAAATTCTGCTTCCTTCTTTACAGTTAGTGTTAACAGATAAAGTTCCGGAGCAACAACGACAAAAAGCACAATTTACATTGGAACGCTTGCGGTTGCGCGATGATGAAAGAGTTCTGCGCCAGCGTCAATCATGGTATCAATTATATTTGGACGGAGATTTAACTCTACAAGGATTAGAAAAGAAAGCTCCCCTCATCGCTCGTGCAGTTAGAAAACTTTCTCAAGCAGATTCTCAGGAATAATATCAATTACCTGTTCAAAATTGAAGATTAAAAATGACTTTGAAGCAGAAATATTTTTACTCTTGATGGTGGGGAATTAGGAATGGGTAATTGGTAATTGGTGGTGTTAACTAGTAATTGGTAACTGGTAATTAGGAATAGAATTTGCATATAAATTATCTGACACCTAAACTTTCGATAAAACCTGGTAAGCATTATTTACTTGTCTAAAAGATTCAGCCGTACCACCAGTATCTGGGTGGGTTTCGAGCGATTTCCTTCTATATGCACTTTTTAATTCTTCCTTGGTAAAAGGGAATTTTAACTGTAATAGCTGAAGGTGGTATTGATAGGGAGAAGGTGGAGGTGGTGGGGGTGGTGTAGTTGAATTACTTGAATTGTTAGTTTCTTGATTCCAACCACCCCAACGATTGCGGAAATACTTTAACCAATAGTTTTGGTTTAACTCAATTATTCTAAAGATTTCATCTTTGCTTAACCCGACACCATAATATGAGGCTTTGTAATAAGCCCACCAAGGTGAATAATCAAAAACCACACAAAGGAAACAGATTTCGGCAGTTGTTAACTTATAATTATCAATCAAAGAGCGCCAAATCCAGGCAGTATTGTAACCTTGCTTCCTTTGAATAATAAGATAATATTCAAAGCGAGCGAGAAACGTTTCCCTTACTTTGTAACTATCTTCTCTATGCTTTCTACTATTATTATTCTGCTTCTTCTTACGATTACTATAATTTGATTTGCTATTTGTTTTATTTTGGTTGTACTTAGTTCTATTAGGTGGTGAATATAGTTTAGCTTGATTAATAAAGTCAGTTGTATCTTTGCTTTGCAGCCAAACTCTGCACCCCTTAAGTCTCCATTTATCTTTCTGTGGGGAATAATAGAACTCCCGATTATCTATCTTGCACAAGTAATACCATTCCCTTAGCTGATAATCAATCCCAAACTCTAGGAAAGTCTTTTCTACATTTCTCCAATCTTTTTTCATGACTGGCAGGTTAAATTAGTAATCACCACAAGCATTATAGTGATTTATAAATGTAACTGCTATTGAGATGCGGGTGCGTTCTTCGTAATGTAAATAGATGGTTAAATATTTCTGTAAATTGGTTGCTATTGTTGGCAGCGGGTGGTTAATATTGGTGGTTGTGTTTCTCGTGGGAGATAGTTATGAATTATAATTTGCTAGAAAAGTTTACCCGTCACCGTTCTAACTTCTATAACTTGACACCTTCACCTCGACGTAGACAAGTAGCGACACAACAACCTTCAACTGAAGAAACTGTTGATAACAAACCAGTAATAAAGAAAAAAGAATACAGTGATAGATAATTTATCGGAGTGGTTCAGGTGAGCCACACCAATCATCATGAAGGAGTAGTTACCCTTGTTGGCTATAAAATTTTAATAATCACCAAAGTAGCAGTAAATCTCTACTTAATTGAAAAATAATACTGTTTTTGTTTTAGTTGGTAAAAGACCTGGGATAATAGGATAAAGTACATCAATTTTGTGACTGTACGCATACCTTGTCCACTTACAGTAGTAGCACTCTTTGGCAGGAATAATGGTAACTGTGGGGTACTGTACGGTTACTGTGGGTGCTGTGCCTGACTTTCACAATTCGACTATCTGGATGGTTTTCGGTTACTGTTGGGTACTTTCGGGGTACCGTGGGGTACGTTTGGGGTACTGTATGAAGGGAGTCGATAAAATTGGGTAATTTTGGTATAAGATGCTTGCCGTAATTATTTTTAGTGATAATTCCGTTTTTAATCCTCAATTCTTTCGTGTAAGGAAAATTTTGGAGAAATTTTGAAAATAGTTTTTAGGTTACGAGCGAAATGCAATAATACCGGGTTTGTAGAAGGCGATACCGGGCACCGCATCTGCGCGGGAGCAAGTTTGATATAGCAGCGTGTAAAGAATAACAGATGTTCTAATATCTTATTTTTTGATTTAATTCATCTAGCTGTTCTTCTATAAGGTCTACAGTATCTTTATCTCCGAGAAATGCATAACTTAATCTTGCTTTTCTCAACCACTGGTAAGCTTTATCTAAGTCTCCAATTACTGTATAAATTTCTGCTAATTTAAATCTTGCCTGTGCCAGTTCTTCTAAATCTTTGGTAGTATCTGCTAGTTCAACAACTTTAATATATTGAGCTTCTGCTAGCAATTGTAATCCTGAGTGCCAATATAGGTCTCCCAAAAGACGATGAACACTGGGAGTTTTATTATTTTTTTGGATTAAGTCTTCAAGTACCTCAATTGCTTTAACACTCAAGCTATAAGTTTCAATATCTTCAGCATTTAAGTTGTATGCTTTAGCCGATTCACTCGTTAAAACGTAATCATTATAAATACTAGCAAGGGCGAGTGCTTGTGCTTCATCATTATCAGCTAACTCTCGTTTGGTTATTTGTTTAATATCAGTCTTTACTTTCTCAATATCAGTAACATTCAAAAGCATGAATCCTAAACCAGAAGCTTTCTCATCCTGTGATGATTCACCTGTATCTGCTTTTATAACTAATGAGTAGAAAATTCCTGGTTCTAAAGATGGTTCGCCAGAATAGCTAATTTGAGTATCACTAACTTGCTGCTCCCAGGTAAATCCAGTAGCACCAGTCAAGCTTACAGTGTAACTAGTTGCTCCTGGTACTCCATTCCAACGAAGAGTGGGCTTGCTATCTAAAAGTAAGCTTCTGCGGGGACTGATGATATATGGAATGTTGGGGTTTGTTCCTCCTAAAATACTAGGGGTTAATCTATCACCTCTAGCTCTACTTCTTTTTTTTGGACAGCCATTCAATGCTCCCCATATTCTACCAGAGGGGACTTCCCATGTAACTTGATTAGGACAGAGAACAACTACTTTAGTTCCTTGTTTTGCCAAAATTAAATCCTTAGAGTAAAGTCTGGCACCTGCATTAATTTGACGATAACTTGACCAGCCATTACGTTTAAGTAGTACTTTACCCTTAGCTACAATAATCCTGGGGTTGACCGCATTTGCAGGTATTGCGAATGTTAGGATTGCCGTAGTTAGTATTATGGGTTTTAAAAACATCATTCTTTTTGATTTCATGGTTTTTCTTCAACTCCAAGCAAGCGTTTTGAGCCGATAGCGCTCCAGTTATCTTCATCAGAATCATAGACGCTAGCAGTTGCAACGCAGATTTCCCACTCTACCAGTGCTTTTTTTCTCTCATCCTGAGCTTCCAAAGCTTGTGCTAATAAACAGTGAGGTGCAGCCCAATCGCTATCTGGGTTTGAATTATTGAGTTTAATTGCTTGGTTGAGATAGTACTCAGCCTCCGCATACCGTTGCTGCTTAAACCTTGTCCAGCCTAAATTTTTATTGATTTTTTTCTTAAGTTCTATATCCAATTGCAATTTATTAGCTGGATTTAAAGCTTCTAAAAGTAAGAAAGCTGCTGCGGAGTAATTTTTATCTATGATATGTATACGAGCTAGATTGTTATAAGCTATGGTAAAACCACCTTCTAAGGCAATCTGATACTGAGTACGAGCCTTGTCTAATTTTTGTAAGTCTTCATAGAGTAGTCCCAAATTGAAGTGAGCTTCTGCATAATCTGGGTTAAGTTGAAGCGCTCTTTCGTAATCGGATTTAGCACTACTCCATTGACCATTGCTATAATTTTTGAAGCCGGAATGATTGTACCAAGCAGCGACTTGAGGTAATGATAGCCGAAAGCCACCTAGTAACATTAGTAGCAGCATAGAAGAAATTGCCCCAGCTTCATGCCAAAAACGCTTATTTAGAAAGCTAGAAAGAATTTTTTCTGTTGCTTGACGACCTTGTTTGGTGAAAATACTACCTCCTGTAAGAAGGGTCAAAATACTTTGAGTACTGACGGCTAAAGTCCCAACTAAATCAGTTGTTCCGATTAAAAAGCGCGGAGTAATATCCCCTACTAAACCAACAGAAAATGTCAAGAAAGTTACTGATAAAGCACTCCAAAGCCAATCAAAGCGGTTCCACTGACTTAGAGGTTCGGGTGCTTGTAAAAACCACCACCATGCTTCTTGACTGGGGTTAATACTTTTACGCCACTCTTCTAACTGAACAACTGGAGTTACAGATTGCTGATAAGTGTTTACCTGTAACTGCTTTTTTTGATTGAGGTCTTTTTGAATTAGATTTATTAAGTTCTGCTTGAGGTCTTTATCTAATTGAATGAGTGTTGTTAACGTTTCTCCAGAAGTGTTTATTGGTTCTTTTAGAGCAGCTTGAACTTCGTCACGGGCTGCTAAAGTTGTGAGAACCTGTTGAGACAATTGAAATTTTTTTTCTAGTGTTAATGTCTCTAGTGACTCTTGTTCCTTAGTTACCTCCTGAGTATAAGTCTTCAGCGTATTGATAGTTTCCCTAAGTATTTCAAGTGAATCTTTGTAGCATTTGAGAGCAGCATCTAATCGAAAAAATGACATAGGTTATTTTCTGTAGCTTCGTAGAAGAGCTTGGTAAGAAACGAAATGTTTACTTTTCCCAATCAATCAAAGTGTTACAGCACCCCACAAAAAAATATACCAGTTGCGTAAGTCCTGATAATAATTACTCAGCCTCACCAATTAAAGTAAATGCTGCCCAATTCGCAGGGTTGTCAGGATACTTCTTCATTACCGTCAGCATCGCTTTACGTAAAGCTTGTGCTTTATCCATCTGACCTGAATTAAAATTGCGGTAAAATTCAGTCATTAAATTAGCAGTAGGTGCATCCGGTACAGACCATAAAGAAACAACTAAACTGGGTACTCCTGCTTCAATAAAAGAGCGAGATAAGCCAATTACTCCATCACCAGTAATATTTCCTTGTCCTGTATCACAAGCACTCAGAACTACTAATTCAGCATTCAATTCCCAATCAGAAATTTCATTAGAAGTAAGAAGTCCATTATCTTTTTCAGAAGCAGCTAGTACTAATGCACCTGGTACGCCAAAACCATCAAAATTATCCAACAATCCGTGAGTTGCTAAATGAATAAATCTAGCGTTCACTAACTTTTCTTTAATGGCATCCTTAGTAGCTTGTTTCCCAGTCAAAGCTTTAGTATTCAAAAGTTGAGCTATAGTGATTGCTTCTTGCTCTGCACCAGGTAAATTAGGTAAAGGCTTTAATTTAGCCTGCTCTCCATTCGACTGTTCTCCAATAGGAATAGGAGTGCTAGACATAGTAGGATTACCAACCACTAAAGCTTCACTTCCTTTAGGCTTTTGTCGTTGTTTCTTTGTGAGTTGTAATATTTCTATTGAGGGAGATGTCAAGATAGTGTGTTTTTCGATTAGATATTTTCCTTTCTTATCCTTAAGCGCTGGGAAGGGAACAAAGAATAAGGAATCTTGGGGTATAAAAATGACACGAGCATTTGGATCTGATGGTAAAAAATCCTTGATTGGTGTAATTAACAATTCATGAAGTTGTTGTAATTGCTTACTTGAACTGTAGCCCGATTCAGGAACTCTTTCAAAACTACTACGACTTCTTACACCTATAGATGTTCTACTATTGGTAACTAAATCTTTTAGGGAAAGTGGAAGAGATTGGAGATTTACTTGTTTGAATTTAACTTCACCTGTAGGCTTAATTACCCAAATCAATAGCTTTTGTTTTTTCTGATTTTCAGAACTATCAAAATTTGCTTCATCAATAATTGAATATTCTACAATAGTTGCCTTTCGCTCTTGGGCTGCTTGTTTAATCTCCTGAATGTTTGGTGGTTTAATATTAGGTCGATATGCTCCTAAAACAAAAGATTTTTCCATTAGTTTTTTAATAGGATCTGAACCCTCACCAAATTCATAATTTTGCTGACGAGTTTCTTTTGCAGCCTGTCTTATTTGTTGAATAAATGCTTGAATTTGTTCAGGAGATAATTGTTTATTTTGTTTAATCCTCCATATCATCAATTCAACGTAATATTCACCTATCTGTTCATTTATTTGTTCACTATACTGTTCTAAGACTTGAGCTTGTTGACTTTTTGATAATGACTGTAAACGCTTGGTCAATAACTTTGTTAATGAACGAACACGACTCCATTCGGAAAATTCTAAAGCAGCTTCAGTTTTGTTTTGATCTAAAATAATTTTTTGCAAAAAATCACTACTATAAACCAGACCTTTAATAATTTTCTCTTTTCTTTGATTAGCTTGTTGTATAGGGTCATAGTCATAACTACTGAATCGACCATCAAACTCAAAGAAATCTCTTTCTATTAGAGAAAATAGCATTTCCATAAGTAACGGTTTCATCTGTTGACTATCATAAACTTCAAGAGTCTTTATCAACATTTCTTCTGCTTCAGCTATCTGATTATTTTTCCATAAAGCTGTACCAAGCTTTAAACCATATTCAGGTTTTTCACCTTTACTTTTTTCCCAAGCCTGTTTTAGATAGATAATAGCTTGTGGGTAATTTTTAAGCTTGAGATAATTTTCTCCTATTGAAAATAAAATTTTAATTTCTTGCTGAGATATATTGAGTTTTTTGACTATGTTTAGCTTTTTTATAAAATAGAATATGGATTTTTGATACTCACTTTTTTTTGAATAATAAATTCCTAAGTCAGATAAAGCTTTCAACTTCTCTCTACTATTTTGAAGTTGCTGCGCTCTTTTTAATCTTGTTTCAAGGTATGTAAGAGCTTTTTGATGACTTCCTTTTCTAAAATAAAAATATCCTAAATCAGATAAAGTGCGTAATTCTTCGCTAGTATTTTGAAGTTGTTGCGCTCTTTTTAACTTTCTTTCAAGGTATAAAAATGCTTTTTGATGATTTTCATTCTGAAAATGAAAATTTCCTAAATCATATAGAGCTTGCAACTCCTGTTCATTGTTTTGGAGTTGCTGCGCTCTTTTTAATTTTGTTTCAAGGTATGAAAATGCTTTTTGATAATTTCTTTGGTAAAAATAAAATCCTCCTAATTCAAATAAAGCTTCCAACTCCTTTTCAGTATTTTTGACTTCTCGCGATATTCGCAATAATTCTTCAAGATATGCAAGTCCAAGCTGGTCTTTTCCTTTTGCTAAATAATAAGATGCGAGGGGACTCAATACTTCTATTTGTTTATTACTATCTTTGTTCTTTCGTGCTTGTTTTAATTCTTCTTCTAAAGGTTCAGTAGGCAACCATTGGTATAATTTATTGTTGCGTTTTTTATAAGATGGTGATCCAAAGAAAATATATAAATAACTTAATCTATTAAATACATTCTGGGTTCTATCAAAATTTTTGATTTGTTTATAAATTTTAAGCGCTCTTTCATAATATTGGAAAGCTGTAAAAAATTTCTCATAAGCCACGAACCAATCGCCTTGCTCCACAAGTTGATCGGCTTCTGTTTTCAATTCATCAGTTGTCTGTGCAATAGCTTTTGAATTTAAAACAACTGGTTGAGTATTTAAACTAAGTGAAAAATTACCACAAGTTAGGAAAGTAAAAAAAGTAATAAAACCTACTACGCTATTTTTAATACGCATATTTACATCCCAATTTATTTCAAAAATTACCATAAGGGCTTAATCTTAATTTAAGTGTTATATATTTATCTATTCAAGTATTCACAGCACAAATTAAAAATAAATAGCAAAAATGGCATTTCAGTAGCGACCAAAATGCTTATAAGTATATTTTTAAAAGAAAATTGCTTAGATTCTTATAGCTTTATTTGGATATTTTTCTTTCAACAATTTCAAAAGTAATGGACATTACCGCTATTTGATTCATCTCAATTTGGTAAATTCCTGTCACTGGCTTTACAATAGAATTACTTCTGGTAGTTTCACCTAAGTCACTGAGAAAGCTATCAATTACTTCATCTGATTCTTCTACTTTCACTGGAATTCCTCTCAGTGAATTTAAATTAGTGGAAGTCTTTCTTCGAGCCACTCTTTGTAGAGATTGGAGAGATGCTTGTAATGGGGTAGGAGTAGCAATAATTAAAGCTTCTGCTAAACCCAAAGGTTTTTTCAGTTTTAAACGAAAGCGGTCTCTTTGTGGTTGAGGTACTTTGAGAATATCTCCAGTTCGTACTAGTGCTTCACTCGCTTCCCCTGAAAGATTTACAGGAAATAAAACATCTAGGTCTCCATCTGGGCTAATTAATAAAATACTGATATATAAATCTCGATTTTCGTTATTCTCAACAAGAAACTGAATTTGCTTCCCAACTTCAATTTGTAATTTATTTTTACTAGAAAATATAGCCTGAGATTGTTCAAGCCTTTGTAGTGATGAACTCTCTGGTTTACCACCGCGTAATGTTGAAGCGGTGACAACAATTTGATTCGGATTTGTTTTATCAACAATTTGTAGAGCAGAAGCTACTTTTAAACGAGATGAATTCCCATTGAGAACAAGTTTAATAATTCTCGCAGCTAATAAAGTTTTGAATTTGGCGCGTAAACGATTTACTGCTGCTGCAACTGTTTCACCAGCACTCCCAAAAGAACTGGGTACAAACTCTAGTCCTGGTGAGAAAAGACCGATACTATTAATATCTGGTAAATCCGAGATTTTTCTTAGCTGTAGTTCTTGGTAGAAACCAGGCGTTATTCTACCCAAAATATAATCCACACTCTGCTGCTGTAAAGGAAGAGCTTCTATACGTTCGATTCTTTGAAGTGCTTGTTTTGCTTCATTAGTAGCATTACCCAGAGAAAAGTCAAGACCAATACGCAAAGTTATATCATTTTTGATTCCCCGCACTCGTTCCTGTAGCAATGTACCTGGTTTTATTGATTCACTTCCTTTAAATTGCAATAACCGACCCCTACCAATAAGACCTTGACGGGATTGTAATTCCACTAGACCCTGTTCTTCACCTTGTGCATCTACTAAAGATAAAATAGAATTTCGTTCCAATATTTCAACACTCTGTGAATCAATTCCTCCCAGATGCATTTCTATAAGATTACCCCTGATATTTTTAACCACAGCTTCAGCAGCAGGGGTTTGATGTTTACTAAAGAAAATTTCTTGTTGAGCATTATTGCTGCTAGGCTTGGATTCAAATTCTGGCTCTTGCGGTTTTTTAGCATTGGTTCTGGTTTTTTGACTTACCACGACCATGACATTATTCACTGATTCATTATTTGTTTTTTGCCAGAGATATCGAGTTAGTTCATAGGTGAATAACCCAGCGCCAAATTGGTTATTACCTTTACCGTAGATAACATCTGATGCTGTTTGGTTACGTTTAGCTGAAGTAATTACTACTCCCTTTGCAACCCCTTCTCTACGTTGTCTAATAAACTCTTCGTTTGAAAGCCCTAGCCGCGACAGCCATTGCTGCTGATATTCTATTTCAGCATTGCTAGCTCGAAGTTGAATATCAGGATTTTGTAAGCGATTTAATTGAGCATCACCATCACGCGATCGCAAAATTAAATTTCCCCGCTTTCCTCCTCCTGAATAGCAACTATCCAAGACAACAGTAATATGTTCAGTTTTGATAGCACTCATTAGAAGAAACAGTGTGTGACCCATAATATCCTTAACCACACCTCCTTTATTGGGGTATCCCAAAGGTAAGGAACTATTGATGGGAACTAAAGTACTATTACGACCATCGGAAAAGTCTTTATCTGGGTCAAATACTTGAGAACCGTGTCCTGAGTAGTGAAAGACTACAACATCACCAGGCTTAGCTTGCTTAATTAAATGTTCTTCAAAAGCTTCTAGAATACCTTCACGAGTTGCTTCTCGGTCAACTAAAGTATAAATATCCTTGGGATTAAAACCAAAACGATAAGTAAGTAAAAGTTTTTGCAACTCGACATCATTTACACAACCATTTAATGGCTCCCATTTTCTTCTTGGAGAGTAATCATTAATACCAACTAATAATGCCAATTTGCGAGGAGTATCTTTAGCGAGAACACGACCATAATATTCAGCTTGCTCTTGAATCTGGAGTTGGCTTAAGCTCAAAGCAGCTAAAGCAGAACCGCTTAATTGAAGAAAATGGCGACGCTTAATAAAATTCACAATAGTGGATCAGATGACATTTTGCATCTTTATACATAAATAAGGTATTCGCAAAAATCAAGTGATGTATTTTACATATTAAATTTGATAAGACTTTCTTGAAAAATGTATGTAATACCATTTCACCTACTTTCTGAATACAAATGGAAATATAGATAGACGTTGCAGTGCAACGTCTCTAAGCGATTGACATGTATCACCATTAACGTAAACGACGCATTAGAAGGCATTCAACCACCGTCACCGTACAAGTCGGCTGCCCGGTTGAGGTCTTACTCTCTTCTTATTTCTTTACATTCTCACTCGCTGTGAGAACCTCATCATGCTGACAATACTTTTTACATTCAATTTTACGTAGTGACTTTGTATTCTAGGACATTATTGCAGACATACATTTGTAATAACGCGACCGCATACATCTCTACTGTCATTGAGGAAAGATGGCGGGGTTTTCATACATACTGCATGAAGACACCTACCAATCAAAAAATATTGATGCATTAATCAATATTAACCATGCATAGAATCATCAAAATTGCAACTATGTCTGTGCCAGTTAATTAATGTAATATTGTATTACGCTCAAAAGTAATATAAAAGTAAGAATAGCATCTGTCACAGCCTGTAATATTTAATCTCTTTAATGCAGCGTACACATTATATACAGAGTTTTATTGCTGAACCTGAACCGAGCAAGGCTTATGCTAAGTTTTTCTTAAAAGATGCCTGATAAGTTTATCTGCTAAGGGCTTAGGACACTTGTAGTATTATACCTCGCTTTTTGCTCGGTTTCGGTTTGAGACCAAATTACCTAAAGGTAGTTAGGGCACTAACTTTTTATACAAAAATGGTCTAACCTTAGTTTTTTTGTATCTGATTATTTTGTAGGCGCATTAGTTGAGCAAGAAGAAAGCCGTAGTTGATATGAGATGAACTCATGCTTTATTCAAAATGTCAATATAATTAAATGTAATTTAACTTTTTTCTCAATGAGATGAACTAGCAGCACAAGCTTTTGCATCTAAATAAAATAGAGCGATCGCACAAAAATAATTCTTACTTTACAATTTATTCTTATACCTAATTCGCCGACCTAAAAAGTAAGCAAAAATTAAAAATTTCGTACTAGGGTTACTCACCTTACGCTTTGATCGGGATGCTTGATGATTTAATTTAACAATTTACTCTTATAGCTAAACAATATGGCTATCTATAGCATAGAAGGTAGTAGCTATTTAAACATTGGTTACTGTAGCACAGGCATCTTGCCTACGGCTGTTATATAAATTAAATGCAGCTGGGGCTTACCTCAATTTCTAATTTATTTTGAGTAAAATTGCTTTTAGTTAAATTAATCAAATAAAAATTGTTGAAATGTTACCCATATTATGATGCATTTTAAGTTTTCACCAAAAATCCTAGATAGGCTGGGAGAGGAACTTGTTCCGAATCCAGACCAAGGAATTATTGAATTGGTTAAGAATTCTTATGATGCTGATGCTACTGAATGCACAGTAAAACTTGTCAATACTAGCGCCATAGGTGGTTCGATTATCATTTCAGATAACGGTGTTGGCATGGATATTAATGCTATCAGTGAGGGATGGCTAGTGCTAGGACGCTCAAAAAAAGATGCTAATGAAATCACTCCATTAGGTCGCCTACCTGTAGGTAACAAAGGATTAGGGAGGCTAGCATCTCTACAACAAGGTTCTCAAGTAATCTTGAAAACTAGACCAAAAAATGAGCCAGGAGTAGAATATTCTCTGACAATTAATTGGCATGATTTTCAGGAAGCTGATGTAGTAGAAGATATTGCTTTTGATGTCCAAAAAAGTAGCACTAATGAAAGGCAAGGAACTGATATTAAAATTAATAATCTGAAGAACATATTCAGTAGACGTGATATCAAAAGACTAGCTAGAGAACTTTTACTGCTAGCAGATCCATTTGATAGTAATATTGCTTTTCGTCCTCAGCTAATTGCTCCAGAATTTCCTGACATTGCTAAACAAGTAAATGATAGTTATTTTGAAAATGCTGAATATCGCTTGGAGGCGCATATAAATTCGCAAGGTATTGCGGAAGCCAAATTGCTCGATTGGAAGGGAGACTTACTGTTTCATGCAGAGCATCAGGATATTACTCAAGAACCTTCTTACAAAACCTCTCCAGCAAAATTTGAATTATGGATCTTTCTATTAAATCCTCAAAATTTTTCAGCGAAAAATTCTTCTGTATCTGCTACAGTTGTGAGAAAATGGCTGGCAGAAGTAGGAAACGTTCATTTGTACCATCGAAATCTACGAGTCAAGCCCTATGGAGACCAAGGTGATGATTGGCTGAAATTAAACTATGCACGGGCGAGAAATCCAGAGGTACGCCCATCAACAAGTACAGTTATTGGCAGAGTAATTGTCAATGACCCTGATAATAAATTAATTCAAAAAACTGACCGGCTTGGTTTTATTGAAAATGAAGCCTTTTTGGAACTAAAAAGATTCACTGCTGATGTATTAGATTGGATAGCTAAACAAAGGCTGAAAACAATTGAAAATAAGCGAGAAATAGTTAAGCAACAATCTAGTCACAAGGTTACAGTTGCCAAAGCAAAAATTGAAGAGGTTATTAAAGCAGAAGTTCCAGAGGAATCTCGTAAGAACGTCCTAAAAGTTGTTCAGCAGTATGAAAGTGCAAAAGAGGATGAAACAAAGGTATTGCGTGAAGACCTTCAGCTTTATCGTAGTCTAGCTACAGCAGGCACAACAGCAGCAGTTTTTGCTCATGAATCTGGTAAACCAGTAACTTTAATTGACAAAATAGCTAAGAGAATAGAACAGAAGGGTAAAAAAGGTCTAAAAGAAAAATATCAAGAATTGTTAGAAGAACCTGTTGAAAAACTTTATAAAATAGCTAAATCATTATTGCGCTTCTCCAATTTTCCACTACAGTTATTAAAACGAGAAAAACGTCGTACAGGTGTTGTGGACATTCATAATGTGATTGACGATATAGTTGAACTTTTTCAACCTTTTTTTGATGACGGCAAAATTGAAGTTGAGCAGAAGAAGGTTGATGGTAAACCTTGCATTTATGGAAGTACCGCTCTTCTAGAAGCCATTGTGACAAACCTTTTGACCAATACTATTAATGCTTTTAATGTGGAAGGGGGACGTAATGAAGGACGCAAAGTAATTATATCCACTGAAACAACAGAAGGTTATGTACAACTAAAAGTTTTAGATAATGGACTCGGCATTCGTGATATAAAACTAGATGAAATATGGTTGCCTGGTCAAACAACTAAACAAGGTGGTACAGGTTTAGGATTGACAATTGTCAAAGATTCTGTGTCTGACCTGGGAGGAAAGATACAAGCAATCAAAAATGGTGAGTTAAGTGGAGCAGAATTTGTAATAGAGTTACCACTCGTTGGAGAAAAGCCGTTATGACGGTAACAGAAGCTTACAATAACAAAACAATAGCTATAGTTGATGATGACAAAGAATTAGCTGAAGTAACTGCTTGGGATGTAGAGGAAGCTGGTTATAAACCATTTTTATTATTCGAGGGAAAGTTTCAAGATGTTAATGAATTAGTATCACGTATTGTGAATAATGCTCAAGGAGCAGTGTGTGACCATCGATTAATAAATTCTGGACTAGCTAACTTTTATGGAGCAGAATTAGTAGCAGCATTATACGACCGAAAAATCCCATCACTACTCATAACTCAGTACACAGATATGGATGCATCTTTTTCAATTAGAAAATGGAGACGTAAAATACCTGTACTGTTAAATCGAGACCAAGCTGATGCATCAAGTATTGCCAAAGGAATTGAAGATTGTACGTCAGAACTTCGTGGTAATATACCGAGTACCAGAAAATCTTATAGAACAATAGTCAGGATTACTGATATTGATGAAGAATCTCATGAAAGAGTTGTAGATGCATTTGTTCCAGGTTGGAATCCTCAAAAAGCTGTTCGTTTTCCTGCTTCCCTTGTTCCCGAACATCTGAGAGAAAAATTAAAGCCAAATGTCCGTTTATTTGCTCACGTTAACATTGGAGCCGAAAAATCTGATGATTTGTATTTTGAGAAGTTTGAATTAGCACCTGAGCCAGATGAAGATGATGGACTCACCTGAACTTATTATTCTAGATGTTGGTCATGGAAATTGTGCGGTTGTAAGAGATACAGATGGTGTAATTGTCATTGACTGCCCACTTGGAGTTAGCTTGATAGAAACTTTGGAATGTCGATCTATTACAGAAATTTTGCATATCCTAATTTCCCATTCTGATGCGGATCATATTGCAGGTATTATTAATCTACTATCAAATGAAGATATTAAAATTCATAACGTACATATCAATCCTGACTCAATCAAAAAAAGTGATATTTGGTTAGATTTACGTATTGCTTTAAAAGATGCACGTAAACGTTCTGAAACTAAAGTTTCATCAGAATTGACGACAACCAAGACGGGACAATTTAACATTGGTTCAGTAAATATAGAAGTACTTGCACCAACTCCTGAATTGATTTTGAGTGGTGCAGGGGGAACAGATTTACAGAAACGGCGATTGACTTCCAACTCAATATCGGCTGTTGTTGGCATAGTTCACGATTCTCATAGAGTAGCTATACTAGCAGCAGATATTGATACAGTGGGGTTTGATAATTTGAGTAAGGAAGCAAGTAGTTTGAGTACGGACATACTTGTTTTTCCTCATCATGGTGGACAACCTGGTAGTGGAGATAGCAAAACATTTGCCCAGGAATTATGTAATTTGACCAAACCCAAACTAATAATATTCTCAATCGGTCGTAATCGCTTCAAGAATCCAAATACGAAAATAATAGAGGGTGCGCGTTCTTCTGTTCCAGATGCTCATATTTTATGTACTCAGTTATCAAAACAATGTACTGCTACTCTTCCTAGTTCAAAACCTACACATTTGAATGTTCTTCCCGCTAAAGGGCGAATCAGCAATAGTTGTTGTGGAGGAACTATTTCCATCAAAATAAATGGTATTAGGACAACTTATGAATCTGAGATTGCTTCACATAAAGAATTTATTGATAAACAAGTAAATACTCCAATATGCCGAAAGTTTTTATCGACAGATAAACTAGTATAGTTCCTCTACTTGAATTCTTATTTTAACAAGTGAATAATAGATGCGATAGCGAAAGGTTGTCCATTTAATTTGCTAATTTATGGCTAAAAAATGTGATTTGTAATGAGTTATTTTTTTATTCATAAAAATTTGATAATATTTATAATTTATGCCTTTTTAAATAATTAAACCGGGGATTTTTCAACTTTTAATAAATTAAAATAAAAGCCATGCAGTTCCAAATTCGCTCACAGCATTTGGATTGCGTCGTCACATCCACACTCCCAAGATGTCCCCCTACATTACTCGTCCCGCCTACTCCCGAAAGCAATTTCGAGCAGCTTCGTTATAATCGAAGT
>ERZ1740062.376-NODE-376-length-26310-cov-15.599124_pt1 | contig 26310 bp, 20 predicted proteins | sample MGYA00581741_ERZ1740062 | MGnify/ENA primary metagenome ERZ1740062 (study PRJEB43018, sample SAMN04849747) | marine metagenome | isolation source: floating plastic debris | place: Pacific Ocean | collected 2008-09-01 | study: EMG produced TPA metagenomics...
CTGATTCCATCGATGACAGTAATGCCAAAGATGAAAAGATGTTGATACATGAATTTTGGTGTTTAGAGTGGAGTGAGTTTGCGACCGTTTACAAGCACAAGGATATTGAAGCTTTGAAAAAATTCCTTGCTCAAAAGAATGATTCATTCCGTAAACCTTATGAACGAGGGATATCCAAGCATAAAAGAAGTTGTGTATTTGTCGGGACTACCAACAATCCAGAAATTCTTCAAGACCCAAGCGGACGTAATCGTAGATTTTGGATAATAAATGTTAATCAGGAAATCGATACAGCTAAATTAGAAAAAATTCGTGACCAACTTTGGGCTGCTGCTTATTACTGTTGGAAACGTGGAGATATTCATTACATTGCTGAACGTTCTCGTGAGGCATTTTTACAGGATAAGGAGAATCAGCAGTTTAAAGCTTCTCATCCATGGCAAGAAATTATCGAATCTTTCTTGGTAGGTAGAGAACAAACCTACATTGGACAAATATTTGATTTATTAGAAATCGAAAAGGGTAGGAGAGAAGCAAGACATGAACGACAGATACGAGAATGTTTAAAAATTATTGGATGGGAAGCAAGCAGCGAACGAGGCTATGGACCAAATGGTAGCCGTCCTCGTTTATGGAAACGAAAAAATCAAAAAGAAAATAGTCTTTTTAATGGTCAGGTGGATCTAAATCTCTCAAGTGACGTGAGAACAAGGTATTTTGTAGATCCACCAAACGATCCACTAGAAATTCAAATGGATCTATTCAATTCTGAAAACAATGTATGTCAAGAGATTCACACAGATCCACCTAACGATACGGTACAGGTAGTGGATCAGCCAGAAATCAGTTCAGAGAATGAATACAGCCCGACTGATCCACCTGACCATCAACAAGTGGAAAATAAAAAAGATATTTCTCCTCAAGAAATCGACGACCCACTTAAAAAGCTTCCTGAACCAAGAATTTATGAATTACAAGGAATATCGGGTAAGTGGAGATGTGATTTTGTCGCTACGCGTAAATGTAAAAAACACACGACTGTCAACTTTACTTACACATTTCCTGATGGCGACACTATAAGTCACTCCGAAAAAATCACGGGCGGTGTTAGCCAGATGGAGATAATAGCCCACCGAAATATGCAAATTTTTGAACGGGAAACCATAAGAGTTAATGGAATAACCTGCACCGTCCTGGATGCGATGACTGGTGAATTGGTGGAAGGATGTACTTTGATTGGACTGCCCAAGTTACCCGAAGCAACTTTCTACTACTTCAAATCTCCTAGCGGGCAGGTCTTGAAAGTTGTTGGTGAAGATGAGTTTAAAGTTGTTCACCCGAACCATGAACAAGGATGACAAGTGGATAAGTGTCAACCAATCTGGAAAGCTTATAATTCGATTTCGCGTTAAAGGATTTTCAAGTCAGTTTTTCATTAGTACTGGCTTGAAAGACACATCTAAAAATCGTGCACTGGTTAGACTAAAGCGTGATGCGATACAGTCTGATATTGTCCTGGAGCGCTTTGACCCTAGTTTGAAAAGCTATCAATTTAAAGCAACCAGGAATACCACTACTCCACAACCGCAAAACCTTAGAGGTGAAAGTAAAACCTACAAATATGATTTAGGGGAAATCTGGGATAAATTCACCACTTTTAGATCCGCCATTGTAGAACAAACGACTATTTTGGTTCGATATCGTGCGATCGCAAGATATATCGAAAAACTGCCCACACGAGACTTAAAAAAAGCCCCAACCATTAGAGATTGGCTGTTAAAAAATATTTCTCATCATATGGTTTGGGAAAATTTAGTTTATTACAGTTTCGCTTGTGAGTGGGCTGTAGATAGCGACTTAATACCAGACAACCCCTTTTTAAAGCTAAAAATATCAAAACCTAAGAAAAAATCAAACGAAACAAAAATCAAAGCTTTTACACTAGAGCAAAGAGACTTGATTATTTACTCATTTGAGAATCATCGCTTATATTCTTGCTACTCCGACTTAATAAAATTTCTATTTTGGACTGGATGCCGTCAAGGAGAGGCATTTGCTTTAACTTGGGCGGATATCCAGAAGGACTGTACAAGAATACATATTAATAAAGCATACGGGGTTTGTGGAATCAAGAAAGGGACTAAAAATGGTAAGTCCAGAGTATTCCCAACAAGTTATGGTTCTAAGTTGAATGAACTCTTACTTGGCATGAAAAATCAAGTAGACCCCAAAGACTCAGAGCTAGTATTTAAATCAAAAGCTGGAAATCCATGTAACGGTGATACCTTGAGACGGTGTTGGTATGGATTTAAAGATAGCAAGCGAAATTATTTAGGAGTAGTAAGAGAACTTGCAAGCAATGGTCAAGTTCCCTACCTAAAGCCCTATTCAACACGTCACACTTTTGCTACTTGGGCGATAAGTACGGGTATATCACCTGACAAGGTAGCAATTTGGATCGGTGATGAAGTGTCAACTGTTTTGAATTTTTATTGTCATCCAGACGTTGTTAGTTCAGAATGTCCAGATTTTTAGTTGAGTTTTGTACTCAAAATATACTCATCTGATAAATTCAAACGCTGAATCGAGTAGCTATTGCGCATCTTGGAAATGCTGCCAGAATTTATAAACCGTATAAGCCATAGTCACAACACCCGTAACAATTGCAGACTCATCTACCTCAAACTGTGGGTGATGCAGTGGGTGATTCACTTTCTTTTCCTGTAAACCTACACCCAAGCGAAACATTGTTCCTGGTGCATGTTCTAAATATACAGAAAAATCTTCCGCTCCTAATGAAGGTTCTGGTAAAACCTGTACTTTTTCCCCTCCCCATGCTTCCTCCGCAGCTGACTGCATGATCTGAGTAAGGGTATAGTCATTCTGAACGCTGGGTACACCCTGACGATAATCGACATGATATTTTGCACCATATGAACTGCAAACATTAGCGACTATCTGCTCAATCCATTGGGGGAGTCGCTCACGAGTTTCCGGATGAAGCGATCGCACAGTACCTAATAATTTTACTTGGTCGGCAATAATATTTGGTGCCCTACCACCATTTATCTTTCCAATGCTCAGAACTACTGGACGTAAGGGATTTTGAGTACGACTAATTGATTGTTGTAGGGTAGTAATGACTTGAGAAGCAATCCAAATCGCGTCTATTGCTTCGTGAGGACGCGCACCATGTCCGGATTCTCCAATAATTGTAATTTCCAAGTCATCAGCAGCAGCAGTCAAAGCACCATAACGCAGACCGATGGAACCACCAGGTATAGAGGGAAAAACGTGCAAACCCAAAATAGCATCCACATCTTTCATCGCTCCATCTTCTACCATCCAGTTTGCACCTTGAGCAATTTCTTCTGCTGGTTGGAAGAGGAATTTGACTTTACCGGGTAAATCTACTCCCATCTCAGAAAGTACCATTGCAGTACCTAATCCAACGGTAGTATGAACATCATGACCACAAGCGTGCATAATTCCCTCAGTCCGAGAGGAAAAATCCAAACCACTACGTTCTAAAATTGGTAGTGCATCCATATCGGTTCGGATAGCTAATATTCTTTTATCTTCACCGTTACCCTTTAATTCGCCGATTACACCTGTTTTACCTACTCCTTCTTCTACATGAAGTCCATTAGAAGACAAGACACCAGCCACAAAAGCTGCTGTTTGATACTCTTTTCCGCTTAATTCTGGATGAGAATGAATATGACGGCGAATCTCAATCAAACGCGGCTCTAGTTTTGTTGCCAAGTCTTTAATGCGAGTAAGCATATGATTCTATTTTAAATTTTACTTGAGGACTTCTTTACATGATAGATAAATAAATTTTTACACGACAGAATAATTAGAGCTCTATTTGTAGTTAGGAATTAATTATTATTTTATTTAGGACTGAAGTTTAGACTAAACTCCAGTTAGGAGTATTAATCGAGAATTTATGTAAATAGGATTTACGGGTTAGGACTTATGATTTATTACTCTAATGATGACGTAAGCTTTTAGAGCATATGTAATTTATGGCAAAATCTAAGTAATTGCCGTCTGCCTAGCGTATCCAACATGAATGATGATTATCAAATGTGAAAACACGGAATTATTTACAGAGCAAGAGTGCTTTTTTATTCTTGTTTCCAGGCTGGAGCCTGGAAATACAGGAATATCCCTGAGACTTTAACTATTGCTCAAAGATAATAGTATTTTGCTTCTTCTTATCTTTCTTCTTCTTTTTTCTCCTTCTCTTTTTAGGTTTTTCAGCTTCTTCTGCCTCTTCAAGCTCATCAGGTTGCTGTAAAGCCCAACCGTAGGATTTCTCTGATGTTATCGCACCACTAGGTAGAGTTGTAAGACGATAATGAGCAGCACGAAAGTTGGTTAATAGTAGCTGTGCACCCTTAAAGTTAGCAGCTTCTAGGTTACTACCAATAAAACCAGCAAATCTTAAATCTGTATTTTGCAAAGACGCTGCCTTTAAATCTGCTCCAGTTAATGAAGCTTGATATAAACTCGCTCCATCCAAGGTTGCTCCTTGCAGATTCGCTCCTGTTAGGTCAGCACTTCTTAAATTAACTTGGGATAAATTTGCCCCTTTGAGATTTGCATCCCGTAGATTAGTTCTTTCTAAAATAAATTGAGTCAGGTCTGCTCCACTCAAATCGCAACGAGGGCAGCTATTTGAGGCTTTTAATTGTTCCAAGTCTTGCTGATTTACAGCCAAAGTTCTATCTGTGAAGCCAAGTAGACATAATATACTCAAACAAGCAAAAATCTTGAATTTCATATTGTGAAAGATAAGTGAAAGAATGAAAATTTACGTAAATCTATATTGATATACCTAAGATATACGAATTTTCTATGAAATAATAGGCTTTCCGAATCAATTTGGAGATTTTAAAATAAATATTAATTACTTATAAAGAAGCTAGTATAAGGGTGGACACTTAAGTAAAGAAGTAATATTCTGGTATGTTATTTATATAGTTGTTTAATATGAGTTTAATTATTAAATGAAGTATTTATAAACCAGTTATAAAATTACTATAAATTCCAAAGTTAACAATAGCCATATAAAAAATCCGACCCTATAATAGAAATATCAACAAATATACAGAATTTATATAGTCAACCAAATATCTAGTCCCCCCGGTTATCTTAAAGTCAATGGCTGGGGGGATAATTTTATGAATTGTTATTTTCTTTATGATTTTTTCTGTGGTTTATAAATTGAAAATTAGACGCAATTGAGAAATTTTAAGATAAGCGATAATGAAGTTAAGTATATAGTTGAGTGTCCCTTAAATATACTTAAAAAGTACGGATTACTTCTTCTTTAAGAACGCCAACCAAGGAAGCGTAAACCTGGTACTATCAGGTAGTAACTGATTCCTAAAAATAAACTGATAAATATACCTACTAACACAAAGAAAAATATAGGCAAAAGTAGATTAGACCATAGTGAAATATTATTGAAATTAAAAATAGTCTTAGGAAACCAGCCTAATTGGATAAATAGTGCAAAAGGAATAGCAGTTCCAAAAGATGTAATTATTGCGTGCACAATGTGGTGAGTGCGTAAACCCAAACCAAGAGTTAGTAGAGAAACAGCACTAAGAATCATTACTATAATACTTTCGCTGCTATACACGGGTATCATAAATTGCATAACTACCCAACCGAAAGTATAGCCAATTATTCCCATAATAGATGCCACTAAATATCGACGTTTTTGACCGAATACTCCTGCCGCTGTGAGTCCCCAGGCTGTACCTAAACCAGCTGTCGCAAATAGTAAAACTTCTGAAGCTGTCACAGACTGAGCATTTGGTAGTAAAAACTGTAAATTGCTAGATATATACTGTGTAAATACTGATCCAAAATTAGTGCGGAATGCCAAAATAAAGCCAGCTATCGTACCAATAAATGCTCCTAAACTAGTTAAAAACATTGCCCAAATAGTATACAAAAAAGCTTGTACTAAGTTAAAGATAGCTTTAAATGTTGTCAGTGTGGTTATACTGACGGTCTTAGCAAAATTAGTTACAGCTAAGACAAGGAATTGTTCTATTTGAGATAAAAATAGAGGCACACGAGGAGGTGCAGTTAAAGAAATTGTGGGATTTACCTTTGTGGTTGTAGAACTCTGTTGATTTTGAGCAAAACCAGAATTAATAGATAGTTGAAAAATCTTAGCTAATCTTTTCTGAACAATAGCAGCAGTTTGAGGACGCGATCGCACGTCTTCATGAGCCATCTCATCAAGCAAATCGCCTAAGTATGGATTGATATTAACTAGATGTCGCCAGTATATTTTCCCGGTGACAGAATCTTCTAAGTCTTGCGGGTGATGAGAGGTTAATAATTCAATCATCGTCCTGCTCAGAGCATAAAAATCAGCAGCAGGTCCGACTTTACTACCTACAATTTGTTCAGGGGGGCTATAACCTGTGGAAAATAGTCTGGTAGACCTGGGTTGTCCTGGATTAATAGCTGTAGTGAATTGTTTAACTCCACCAAAATCTATTAGAACAATTTGACCTCCCAAAGCGTATTTCCCAGCAACAGGAGATGGGGAAGGATTACGCAACATCAAGTTAGAAGGTTTGATGTCCCGGTGAATAATTTTACGCTGGTGAAGATGATCTAGTATCTCGATTGATTGATTCAGCCAATCTAAAACTAAATCTTGGGGACAACCTTGAGGATACTGTTTTTTAACTTCCTCTAGAGTTTGACCATCAATTTTTTCCATCACCAGACACGGTAAACTCTTCTGTCCTCCAGAATTACCCCAATGCCTCTGAAAATAACCATCTGATTCAACCTTCGGTACTCCCGGATGTCTCAAGCTAATTAAAACAGAAGCTTCTTGGGAAAACAATTCCTGTGCTTTGAGGGAGCATTCTACCAGAACCTTTAATACTTTTTCGGTCTGAGTTTTTTCATCCCAAATAGTATAAATTTGGGCAAATCCTCCAGAACCTAGTTTCTGTAAAGGAACATAGCGATTGAGCAAATGTAACGGAGCGCCACAAGTGCTACAAAACCGACTTCCCCAAAGTTGTGGGTAAGGACGGTGACATTCAGGATTTACGCAGTGAATCGCGCTAGTATTTTTGATGTGGGACACAACCGCACGTCAGAGGGAATTCTGAACTGATTGTACACATTAATTTTCTCAACCGTAATTGGCAAACAGCAAATAGGTAACAAAAATCAAGTTAATTCTCGGAAATTTACTAATAATAGTAGTTTAGCTCAACAAATGTTGACAAATCCTGACTTTAGAAATTGGCAATCTTACAAAATTTGACGCTCATTTTATTTAGTGATAAGAAATGCATTATATAAATTCTTTAGCTAAAGGATAATTGATCAAGATAAATAATCGTACTAAATTTCAGATCGGAGTGATTTGTGAGACGGGATGCAATTTTCTATACAATTTTTCAACGTTCTCCAGAGTTAATTTTTGAGTTTGTAGATTTACCAAACTCATTTCCAAAGAATTATCGTTTTGAATCTGTAGAAGTTAAAGAACCAACTTTTAGGATAGACGGAGTATTTCTGCCACCCACTGATACTTTCCCTCGCATAGTGATTTTTGCAGAAGTACAGTTTCAAGCCGATGAATTATTGTATCATCGCTTCTTTTCAGAGTTACAACTATACTTATATCGCAATGCTGCTCTATATGATGATTGGTATGGAGTAATTATTTTTGCTAAACGTAGCTTAGAACCAAACAATACAATAATTCATCAACCGCAACTTGATAGTTCCAAAGTACAAAGAATTTATTTAGATGAGTTAGGAGACTCATCCGAACAACCTATAGGTATTAGTTTAATGCAGTTGACAACTGCATCAGAAAGTGAAATGGTAAGTGCTGCTAAAAGTTTAATCGCGAGGGTAAAGCAGCAAGAAAATGGTATCTTATCGGAAAATGATTTATTAGATATAATAACAACAATTGCAGTTTATAAATTCGTCAATCTTAGTAGAGAAGAGGTCGAAGAGATGTTAGGAGTGAAGCTGGAAGAGACTAGGTTCTATAAAGAAGCTAAGGCTGAAGGTAGAGAGCAAGGTAGAAAAGAAGGCAAAGAAGAAGGTAGAGAAGAAGGTAGAGAAGAAGGTAGAGAAGAACTGAAAATAGAGCTTATACCTATGATGTTGGCTCGTGGAATAAACGTAGAAGAGGTAGCTGATTTGTTAGGTTTAACCGTTGAACAGGTAAGAGCATATATAAGGTAAGCCTTAACCCCTCGAATTATATAAAGTTATATCAACACCTCTACAAAATCTCCATATTTTCATTTGCTGCACCACTTCATAGCAACAACTGAAAATATTACTCTAGTATGGAAATTTACGCCGGAATCCAACATTATCAAACCCACCAAGGCTGTTCCCCCGTGCGGGGGTCAGTTTGTTTCCAAGGAGAAATTATAATTGCTTCTCCTTCTACTTTTACCTTTACTAGCTTCAGAGGAAGAGGTGCAGGACCTCGTACTACAGAACCATCAGCAGCGTAACGAGAACCATGACAGGGACATTGGAATTGATTGTCGATCGGATTCCAGGGAAAAGTACAACCTAGATGAGTACAGTTATCGACAATTCCTATTGAGTCTAGCGTCGAGTTTTCTGCGACTATTAAATAAGTTGGTTCTCCAGCTATTCCTGCAACTAAGGCGCGAGTTCCCGGTGGTTCTGCTAATATCTGATTGGCAGGAATCGGATTGCCTAATTTATCTTTAGCTAGAGTTGAACCATCTTTATTACCTTCACTTGGCGATATAAAGAATTTAGCAGCAGGATAAAGTGCTGCACTCGCCGTAGTAGCTACTACTGCACCAGTCAAAAAGTTAAGCAATTGGCGGCGAGACATTGAGGGATATTCAAAGGAGAGACTTTCTTCCATGTGACGAACCTCCAACGTTAAAGTTGGATACAGATTATTTAGAACGGAGATTGGAATTTGCTTGAATAGTGCTAATTCCCAAGACTGTATAAAGTGGACAATTACCTATCAAGGCAGTAATAACAGGAATAATTGAGAAAAATACTAGCCCAGTTCCCAGTGGGGAATCTCTATAAAATCAGGACTTACGCAAAACTTACGTAACTCCGTCATTACGAGCGATAGCGACGTAATCGCAAAAACTCTGAGATTGCTTCCCTAGACTACGTTTCGGTCGCAATGACAAATCTCCATTGCGTAAGTCCTGAAAATATCAAACCGAAGTAAAGTAGTAATCCTGCAGTTACAATCCGAATAACTCTATCTATCGCACCTATATTACTTTTCATAAAGACCTCCAAAAAAGTAATCATTTATGAAAAAGATAAAAGGTTTAACTTTTTTGGTCTGTGATAAAGTCACATAATAATTTTTTTCTTAAAAGTTTCTCAACTTGGCAATCTTCTCAAGTTCATCCCAATTTTTTAATCGAATCATTCCTCGTGAAAGACTTAATAATTCTTTTTTTTCAAAGGTTTTAAGAATGCGACTAACAACCTCTCTTGAAGTTCCTAGTTCTTGGGCAATTTCTTCATGAGTTATCTGTATGGTTTGGGTACAAATATCTCTTATTTTTAATAGATATGAAGCAATTCGACTATCCATTCGTCGAAAAGCAACTTCTTCAACTATTTCAATAATATTAGTTAGTCTTTGTGAAAGTAATCCAAATATATAGTTTTGCCAAATAGGGCTATGCGTTACCCATGTTCGTAAGCTATTTGCAGGAATAATAATAGCAAAAACGTCGGTTTCAGCAATGGCAAAGGCAGGAAAAGCTTTTTTACTAATAATACATGATGCTGTCATGATACAACTGTCACCTTGTTCTAGATGATAGAGAGTAATTTCCCTGCCACTTTCTGCTATTTTGTAGATACGAACATTTCCAGAAATTACTAGTGGTAAGTGATTACAAAAATCTCCTTCTAGACAGATGAATTGACCCGCAGATAATTTTAATTGTTGGGCTTGGCTAAGTAAATCTGTCTTTATTTGAGTATCTAGTTGTTCTAAAAATGGGAAAGAAGAAAAAATTATTTCGGTGATAAAAAAGTTCATCAGTATATAAATAAGCAGCCACTGCATTGAACGGGTTACCCAGCTTGAAGCAAGTGGCGTTAGCGCTGCTTAACGTAGTTAACCTCTGATGAATATCTTTGCGTATTCATAAATATTTTATTTGTATAACTATATAATATTTCAATAAAATTTTATAAAGATTGGAAAAATGAACTGACTAAGGATATACTTTTTGAATCATTCACAAGATTCAAAAAGTATATCCTTTCCATCCGGAGAGAGTTGACGTTTCAAAAAAATTAACCGGGTCAGAATTTTGATTTTGGATATGAGCTTCTTTATCCAATACATTAGTAACTTTATTGTAGATATCTTCTGCTTGCTGAAGAGAATCACCAATACAGGTTAATCCTAATTTGCCAAACTGTGACAAACACCCCATTAAGTGAAATATTGTGCCTGTTTCCGTTCCAGTGTCAAAATGTAAGCGATGATGAGCAATTATATCCATCAAGTCGTTTGGAAGAAGTCCTTGATAAGTATCTTTGTATAAATTGTCAGTGGCAATGTAATACTTAGATTGACCCTGTTGTGAATAGAACAAACCAGTTGCGAAATCATAGCGACCGTTAGTTAAAAGTTTTAAGGTCATAAATGGGTGAGTAGTACCACCTTTGCGTAAATTAATTTCGATGGCTTGCATATCCCAGTTACCATCTTCTTGTTGAACGGTAATAAAGTCTATAGCAAACCTTTCTAAAGCACCTTTTTCAGCTAACTTTAACCCAATTTTTAAACCCAAGTTCTGTAGCTGTAAGCGGTAAGTTTCATCCGCAGGAAAACGGCAACCAAGATAAATTTGCCCGTCTGGTCCCCCTAGTATCTGGTCGTGAGTAGAAAGAATTTCTACATCTCCAGTAGGTGTGACTCTTCCTTGAACACTAGGAGAACGTTTAATTTCACCTTCTACAAAGGCTTCTACGATACCTCCCATATCAGTAATTTTAGTGGCAAAACTTTCCCAGTTTTCTGTTTTTGCTTGAAAACGCAGGTTAGCAAAATTGTTGAAAATGACTTCTACTCGTTCACTATGAGAACAATTTGGAGGTGCTGCATGCTGGATTGGTCTAAGGTCAAATAAAGCATTTCCTTCTCCAGAAATACCTTCATTAAGTTTAACTACCATGCGTTTTAAATGGGGTTGACGTTCCCATAGTTGCGCTGCTGCTTTTGCTAATTCTTGAGGACTCCATAACCCTCCACTACCATCAGGATGGGGGACATTACTTTCTGCAAATATCTGTCGAGAACCACTTTTAGTACCCCAAATTTGTAAATCTGGTGCTGATGCGTATAAAGGTACTCCTAGTTTTACAGATAACTCTGACTCTAAATTTGTAGCGTTGTAGCAAATCATAAATGATTTTTCTAACCTTAAAGCCTGACGAATTCGCTCTATAAGTCGGGGACGTTCCAGAATTTTTTGGGTTAAAGGTTTTAAGGAAGTATCGTAGGTAGAAAGTAATAATAATCTATTACGGGCGTGGGAAAAAGGAATTCCGGGTAATAACTGGAGATAATAGTCGATAATACTCGGATGAAGAGGGACAGAAGTTACATAAATTAGTCTATTGCGAGGATTGCGCAATCTAATTAGTGAAAATAATAATCGTTCCTCATAATGTTCGCAACCTTCAACTTTATGTAATTCTTCTTGGTCAAGACTTAAAGAAGGAATTACTAAAATATCTGCATCGCTGTTATCAAATAAATCAATATTTTTCCAGCGATCGCGTAAGTGTGATTGTAGATAACGAAACTCTTCTATATGTTCTGATTTGTGATCGCTAAGCTTTTGCATGATTTAAGGTTCTCTAAGAATTCCCTCTGTCGCCTCTTCTTCAGGTATATCCTAATAAGTATGATTATCTTAGATGATGTAATACTTCTTTGAGTTGTGGGCTATTTATTTCCGAGCAAGCATAGTGGGAAAGTGTGAATAAGATTTAAATTCCAATTTTTGTCAATTTATAGGCTTGTTTTGGGAATCATAAGCCATAAGTGCTAAAAAATTAGGAAAATTGATGAGAATTTTCAATGTATTGGGAATACTCTTTGGAAGTGCAACATTTTTTCTCGTTAGTGGATGTAATTCTTCTCCTACTAATCAAATAGAAGTCGCAAAAATTCAAAAGCAAGAGATTAAGGTTGCTGGTTCGAGTAGTACCTATTCAGTCGCAAAAATTTTAATTGATAATTATAAAGAAAAAAACAGCACTAGTAAAATTAAACTTTTACCACCAAGTCAATCTGAAGGTGCGATCGCTAGTGTTAAGCAGAAAATTGTCAATGTGGGATTTCTCAGTCGGAAGCTCAAACCATCAGAGGATAATGATTCTATAAAATCTCAAGCATTGGCTACAGATGCTCTGATAGTTGCAACTCATCCTAGCGTTACAGGAATCAAGGATCTAAATACTTCCCAACTCAAAGCTATTTATAGTGGCAAAATTACTAATTGGAAACAGTTAGGGGGAAAGGATGCAAAAATAGTTGTTCTAGATAGACCAGAAGACGAATCAGCTAAGAAACTATTGCGCAAATATTATTTGGGTAAAGATTTAAAAAATGCTCCTGATACGGTAATTTTACGTAAGGAACCAGAGTTAATTAATTCCGTTGAGAGCGTTCCCCATAGCATCGGTGCTTTTTCTCTAGGTTATGCCATATCTAGCGATTCACCTGTAAATCGTCTTAGTTTAAATGGTATAGAACCGACAGCAGCTAATATCAAAGCTGGTAAATATCAAATGGTACGTCAGATGGGTGTTGTCAGTGGTCAAAGACCTTCAAAAGAAACACAAGAATTCTTAGATTTTATCTTTAGTAAGCAAGGAAAAGATACTTTAAAAGCTAATGGTTTTATACCTTCTAAATAGGGATATATTTCAATGTCAAAAATTTTTAGAAATATCTACTTTACAAATATCTACTTTAGACTTTCCCTAAGATATCAAATACTCTTTCCTTTAATTTTTATATTTATCAGTATATGGACAGTAGGCAATATTTCTTTTGGTGTGATTGTAAATAAACGCTTGAAGGACAATTTAAGAAATGATACAGAAGAATTTTCATTGTTAGTACAGAGAACTTTTGATAGAGAAAAGCAACTACTATTATTTAAAGCAAGGTGGATAGCTGATTTAGAACTGATATCTCAATCACTTAGACAAAAAGATAAAGCTGCTATTTTAAAAAAAATAATACCTCTCAAAGAATCTTTGAATCTAGATTTTATTAGAGCTGTCAGCAAAGATAATACAGTAATTATACAAGTAAAAGATAAAAAAATCAGACAGGCAAATTTTGATAATTCTATTATTAATCAACCTAAGATTTTTGGAGTTAATTATTCTGCTTTTATAGAAGCCGATCAAGGTAAATCTTCACTGCTAGTTGGTTTAACTTCTGTCAAATCTTTAGAAGGAATAGAAGGGAAAATTATTGTCGGCAAGCTCTTTGATAATAAAGAACTTAATATTATCCGTTCCGGAATAAAATTTCATTTAGTCAGTTTTCAAAATGAAAAAATTAATGCCTCCACTTTACCTGCTGCGAAGTCTAATTTCTGGAAATCGCCACCATTAAAATCATTACCTATTAATGTCAATATTGCTGGGGAAAATTATTTTGCTAAATCTATAGAAATCACTAGCTTTACCGGTAAAAAAGAAAAATTAGTTTTATTGAATCCTATTGCAATTCTAGAAGCAAATGAGAAACAATTATGGTTAAATATATTTATTTTTTCTATCTCTGGGGCTGTAATATTTAGTTTAAGCATAACTTATTTCACTAAGCTATTAACTCATCGGATTGCTTATCTGACAAACGCTACAAAGAAGTTAGCCAGTGGAGACTTTTCTAAGGAGATATATATATCTGGGAAAGACGAAATTAGTACCTTAGCTCAGGGATTTAATATTATGAGCAAAAAAATAGAATTTCTATTAAGAAAACAGGAAAAAATTAAAGAAGAATTGGAAGTATCTAACCAGGTTTTAGAACATAAAGTATTACAAAGAACTCAAGAAATAGACCAGAAAAATAGCTATTTGCAAAAAACTCTTGAAGAACTTCAGTTTACCCAGACTCAGATGATTCAAAGTGAAAAAATGTCAGCTCTTGGTCAAATGGTTGCAGGAGTAGCACACGAAATTAATAATCCTGTTGGTTTTGTACATGGTAATCTTACTCCTGCTCGCGAATATGCTCAAGATTTAATTAATATCATTGAACTTTATCAAAAGCATTATCCCCAACCAGTAGAGGAAATTCAAAATGAGACTGAAGCTGTTGAGTTGGACTTTCTCAAAAGGGACTTTACTAAATTACTTGACTCCATGCATGTTGGAACCCAGCGTATTCGAGAGATAGTATTGTCGTTGCGTAACTTTTCCCGCTTAGATGAAGCTGAATTCAAACCTGTTGATATTCATGAAGGGATTGATAGTACCCTAATGATTTTATGCAATCGTTTAAAAGCTAAACCTGAAAATCCAGAAATTCAGATAATCAAAGAATATGGAATCCTAACTGAAGTAGAATGTTATCCAAGTCAACTAAATCAGGTATTCATGAATATATTATCTAACGCTATAGATGCATTAGATGAATATAATTGCAAACGTACATTAGAAGAGATTAAGACAAGTCCCAGTCATATCAAATTAATTACTGAAGTTATGATTGAAAGAGGCTTCGAGAACTGGGTTAGAATTCGTATTATTGATAATGGTCCTGGAATTGCTCAAGAAGCACATTCTAAACTCTTTGACCCTTTCTTTACTACTAAAGAAGTTGGTAAAGGTACCGGTTTAGGCTTATCTATCAGCTATCAAATTATCGTAGATAAACATGGAGGTAAACTATCTTGTCATTCAATTCCAGGAAAAATGACCGAGTTTTCTATCGAAATTCCTATTCAGCAAGGTGAAAAAGGCTAGAAAAAGGCAAAAAAGAAGTTACCTGTGGATATGTAATAACTGGGGAACAGAAAAATGTTTTAACTAACCCGTAGTTGCGATAACTAATGGCAAAGTTTACCCCTGAACATTAGTAAAATTATTTTCATAAATCACAAATTATCTATTAATTTCTTGAGGTTCAGTATTTGCTTCTTGAGATTCATTAATAAAAAACTGTGCAATTAAATATACTATCAAACCCGCAGCCATGCCAGGAAGCACTTCATAAATTCCGGTAGCAACTTTGAGAGTACTAACTTTACCTGCAATTTCAAAACGAATTGTGCTCCAAATAACTGGAGTAATAGTACCAATTATCATCATTAACAGTGCGACAGTTGTATTGATGGGTCGCTTTAAAATTCTTATTATAAATAATGGTCCAAGAGATGAAGATAAAACCGACCAAGCAAAAGTTACTAGAGCAAATACGTTATTATTCCCTGCTAAAGCGATCGCTAAAACGATAGCGGTGACGCTCAATGTTCCTAGTTTGGAGAATTTGTATGATTTGGCAAGCTGGGGGAATATATCTTGGGTAATTGCTGCAGAACATGAAAGAATCTGAGAATCAGCCGTAGACATTACTGCCGAGAATAATCCAGCTAAAATCAGACCGACCAGTATAGATGGTAATAAACCCAATGCTAATTGTGGTAATGCTGACTCTGGGTCGCTTAATTGTGGCAAAATAACTCTTGCCATCATGCCAATAGCAATAGCCATAAAAGAAGTTGATAATCCCGCACAAATTTTGATGTTACGAGCTAGAGCAACATTTTTCGCAGAGTTAATAGACATTGCTCTGACCATAATATGAGGTTGACCAACTACTCCAAAACCAGCAACCATCCAAATGAATAAATATGCGACTAAACCATTAGGTACTGTTTCTGGGTCTGGATTTAAATTAACTAGTTGGGGGTCAATAGATGCAAGTAATGTCCAAATATCTGATAAACCACCGACACTAATAATTGCAGTCATTAAGAGCAAAAATAAAGAAATAATCATAACGATTGCTTGTGCTGCATCAGTCCAAATAGAAGCACGAATACCGCCAGAAAAACAGTAAATAACGACTATTACTGTACCAATAATAATTCCTAAACGATAATCCCAACCAAATAGAGCATTTAAAGCCTTACTTCCCGATACTAACTGAGCAGCAGCATAAGAACCCAGCAAAGCAACTGTAATCAATCCTGAAGTAATACTAACCCAGCGTCCATTGGGTAAATTATTACCTAAAAAAGCCGAAACGGTCTCACTATCAGTCTCTTCGGAAGCTGTTCTTAATTTTTCAAAAAATAAACACCAAGCGATATAATCTCCCAAAGCCCAACCAATTACTAACCAAATAGCCGAAATTCCTACACTGTAAGCCAAACCAACTTGTCCAACGAATAAGAAACCACTTTGTCCAGTTGACATTGCTGAAAGTGCCGTCAGCCAAGGGTTAACATTTCTACTGGCAAGTAAGTAATCAGATGTAGTATCTTGCTTACGAGTAGATGAATAGATACCCAGGAAAGTAAAAGATAAAAGGAAAACAATAAAGGTTAATGCAATCCATATTTGATTTTCCATCTTTAGTAGTCAAATTAATACTTAATATCTAGAAAATAGATTCTCTCATATTTTCAGATATTTTCACGGATTCTGCTTTTTAACCCCTATATTTATCCCCTTTATGTTAACGAAACGTAGGAATAGTAATATCAGAGTAGCTTGGATGTACAACAATAAAACGTTTTACACCAATATCTAAATCGGCGATCGCTCTGGCATCGGCAATTATTGTGGCTCTTTTATCTGGATTCTGACAATGAATATACATTGTCTGAGTTTGTGGTTCAAACTGGAAATGACACACGCCCCACCAAGGAAATTTCCGGAATAGAAATTCTAAAAATACCTGCATGAAGGTCATTATTTTTAACCTCTTGATCGTAGGTTTTACAGATGATATTTCTTATGTTTAATTACTTAAAAATGAAGTTAGTCACATATTATAGATAGGACATATTCTGCGACTTTATACAACAATCTCTGTTGAATAAATGAATCTGTTATATCCCAGAGAATGATATTGTTTGTTTAATTGTTTAGCTAAGCTTGGAAGCAACCATGCATGAGTTGTTTTACAAATAGCTTTTAATATTGGTAGCTTATCTAAACTTTTTATTTCTAAGCTGCTTAATTGGTAGTTTCCCATTGAGCAAGTAATGGAAATCCTGATAATATGATTTGTTTGCCACATGAATCTTATAATGAAACTATACTTACTTGCTTAAAGCTAATTAGAGTATTTCAGAAGGTAGATATAAATTGCATTGCTAAATTTACTTTCCTCATCATATCCCAACATTTTTTACCTGTTCTAATAAATATTAATAAGAATAATTAAAAGAGAATGTTATCTGGAATTAATAGTCATGTTTTTTAACTAGGTTATTCCTCTTAATATTTCTATTAATAATCCTTAAAAATTCCGGAAATTAAAATTATTTAAAAACCATTATTACTTATCCGTATCAATCCTGCTAAAATGTAATCCTACTTTGATTTCAGAAAACCATAGATGATTTAGAGTTGTTCCTAGTGCAGTATAAATCAATTTTTTGCAGGCGTAAATATAATTTTAGAATAATTTTGCAAGTAATAAATTGATTGTTTTTCCTATTTTTTTACTCTGTAGATAGTATTTAACAGGTACTTCAATAGTTATTTTTTTTAATTTATGTTACTTTACTTAACATTTCATATATTCATTATCTTTATAAATCTTTTCAGTTGATTTATCAGCTTTATTTACAAAATATTAAGCAAAATATTTTTATCCTCTTCATAGATTTATTTTATATAACTAATATAAATAGCAAAATAGAGAAAATAGTGATAAAGAATAGGTAATAATTAATAGGTAAATATACCAAGCATGTTCAAATAATCTATTTTTTTATTTGAAGAAAAATATATAAAAAAGACATATAGAAAGGAATCAGGAATTATTCACTAAAATATAATTAAACTGATTAATTAATCTTATCAAGAGAAAAAACAAGAATTAAAACGAAAACATTCTTAACTTTCTTGACTGCTACCATGGGAATATTTCAGACAAAGTTAGTCAATTTTATCGATTTATTTCTAGATTCACTTGTAGTTTATTGTGTAGTTTATTGTGTAGTTAAATTTGTAAAATAACCCGTGCCAAGTTGAAGTAAATTAAAACCCCTGCCACATCCACAGCTGTAGTTATGAAAGGTGCTGACATTAAAGCAGGGTCTAAACCAAATATTTGAAATATAAATGGTAGAGAAGAACCAGAAACAGAAGCTAACACAGATATAGCAACCAGACTCACTCCCACCACGATTGCTACATATAGATTACCTAATAATAAAAAAGCCCATATGGTAGCAATTGTTCCTAGCATGCTTCCTAACAGTGCACCCGCGATCGCTTCTCTGCCAATTACTTGAAGTGTTCCTAAAGACCGTATTTCTTCAGTATTCATGCCACGAATCACCACCGTAGAAGACTGAGCACCGACATTACCACCAGTACCGGTCAGTAGAGGAATAAAAGCAGTTAAAGAGACGACTTTTTGTAAAATATCCTCTTCTGACTTGATAATCGTTCCCGTGACAGTATTAGTAATCAAAAGCACAAGTAACCATACAACTCTTTTGCGAGCCACCTTTAACAAGCTTGTCTGAAAATAATTATCACCATCAGATTGTACACCACCACCCAGAGCATAAATATCTTCGGTGGTTTCTTCCTCTAAAATATCAATCACATCATCTACTGTGATTATTCCAACTAATCGCTTCTCGCTATCTACCACAGGTGCAGCTAAAAAATCATATCTCTTAATTAACTTCGCAACTTCTTCTTGGTCTGTATCAGTATGAACAAATACTACTTCTCGGGTCATAATATCTGAAATTTTTTCATTGGGTTGAGATATTACCAATTCTCGTAGAGATACAATTCCAGTTAAATGACGAGCATTATCGGTAACATAAAGATAGTAAATAATTTCACTGGCATTAGCTAAACTGCGAATTCTTTCCAAAGCCATATTCACAGTTAAGTCTTCCTTAAAGGAGATTAACTCCGGAGTCATAATTCTTCCAGCAGTTCCAGCTTCATAACCTAAAAGCTGTGCAGTTGCTTCCCGTTCCTTAGTACTCAACTGGTCTAAAAGACGATTAACAACTTTAGCTGGAAGCTCATCAAATAATTTAGCTCGGTCATCCGGTGACATTTTATCTACTATGTCTCGGACTTCTTGAGAACGTAACTCTTCTATCAGATGCTCTTGAATACTATAATCAAGATATTCGTAGACCTCAATCGCTTCATCCTTGGATAGAAGACGAAAAGCTAAGGCTTGCATAGCTTCAGGTAGACCTCCAATAGCTTCAGCGATATCCGGTGGCTGTACTGGTACTAAAATGGCTTTTGCACCTTGCAAATCGCTCTGCTCTAAAAGCATTTGTAATTGATTACGCACCAAATCCCGTAATTCTCGACGAGATACATCGGCAATTGTAGAAGCTACATTGTTTATCTCGGTCACAATGGCGGTATCCTCAACCAAATTTAAAACAGTTGTGACATTAGTCTACGGGAAAGTGGAAACGCGAAACGTCAAAAACCCTATTTTTTCTTTTAATAGTGAATTTTTGTAACAAATTTCGTCAATAAACTGTCAATGAGTTTGCTTTAATTCTACTTAGAGGAATATTCCAATTTGGTCAATTTGCTGAAACATAGGTGATTGCGGATATTATGTAAGTTTTTTATCTAATAACTTATTAAGTAGGTAGGCACAATTAAATATAAAATCCCTTCAGAAGTAGTAATTAGCCTCAAAACTTTATTCTTACTCACTCATCACTAGTTACTAATCACTTTTTACAACAATAATTTTTTCCACTCACCTAGTAGTTTACCCAGCGAACTTTGCGTGGTTGTTCGTGAAAATAAAAGTTGTTTCTCCCCCTGCTTCCTCCGCTTCCTCTGCATGCCTTTACCCGGCAATTTTGGCTTGGTCGAGTACTAGGTAATTCAATTAAATTAGATAGACAGATGATGAATAAGTAAGAGGTTATGTACAGTCTCACAATGAGTTGAAATCATAATAGATTGATTTTGATATTTTAGCGATCGCTTAACATACTAAAATCAGACAATAAATACATTTCGGTACTAACACTGAAGTTTATGTATAGAAGTAAATATTATATTTTTAATACATATTATCAAGATTTAAATTGATTCAAAAAAATTGAAGTTTTGATGAAAAATACTTGTTTTTTAATTTACAAAAAATCTATTTATAAATTATTTATTTAATATTTACAATAAGCAAATGCTCTTTAATTCTGTAGAATTTATATTTTTATTTTTACCGATTACGCTGTTATTTTTTTTTGTAAGTGGTAGTTTGGGCTATTATCGTCTAGCAATTGTTTGTTTAGTTGCTGCATCTCTGACTTTTTATTCTTGGTTTAATCCAATTTATCTCTCACTATTATTATGTTCAATTATATTCAACTATAGTATCGGTTCAGTTTTAAGCAAGCAGCCAGACAATAAGAAAGTAATACTTATCTGTGGTGTAATCGTAAATTTAATTTCTATTGGTTATTTTAAATATGCGAACTTTTTCTTGAATTCTGTCAATAGCCTCATATCGATAAATTTTAATCTTGAAAAAATTATCTTACCTTTAGCGATTTCATTCTTTACATTTCAGCAAATTGCATATTTAGTTGATTCCTACCGTGGAGAAACTAAAAAATATAATTTTCTAGATTATTGTCTGTTTGTTACTTTCTTTCCGCAATTAATTGCTGGTCCGATTATTCATCATGCTGAAATTATGCCTCAATTTGCCGATAAAAAGATTTATCGGTTTAACCCAGAAGATATGGCTGTAGGTATGACTATTTTTTCTCTGGGACTATTTAAAAAGCTCATGTTAGCGGATAATATCTCCTTATATGCAACTCCAATATTTAATGCTGCTGCAAAAGGAATCGCACCTACATTTTTGGAAGCATGGATTGCTGCACTTGCTTATACTTTACAGCTTTATTTTGACTTCTCTGGCTATTCAGATATGGCTATAGGTATAGCCAGAATGTTTGGTATTAAGTTGCCCATAAATTTCAATTCTCCTTATAAAGCGGTAAATATAAGTGATTTTTGGCGACGTTGGCATATTACACTATCTAACTTTTTACGAGATTATTTATATATTCCTTTAGGTGGAAATCGTCAAGGTAAATTGCGACGCAACCTTAACTTAATGATTACCATGCTTTTAGGGGGATTATGGCATGGTGCTGGCTGGACTTATATTTTTTGGGGTGGTTTACATGGAGCATATCTAATTATTAATCATCAATGGCGCTCCTTACGTAAAACTTGGGGACATGATTTAAAAAATACTCATTGGTTTAACCAAGGTCTAAGCTGGTTAGTGACTTTTACCTGTGTAATTGTCAGCTGGGTATTTTTCCGTGCAGAGAATATGAGTTCTGGTTTGATAGTCCTAAAAGGAATGATGGGAATGAATGGGGTATCTTTACCGAGTAGTCTATCAAAAATTTTAGGATTTACTGCTAATTGGGGAGTACAGTTTGATGGTTCTTTACCACTGTTCAAAGCACAAGCAGTTCCGACTATGTTACCAATCATATTGATTATATTGCTCTTAGCGATCGCTTGGTATGCTCCAAATATCCAAGAATGGATGTATGAGTACGATCCTGTATTAAATCATGATAAAAAAAGTCAGAGTTTCTTTAATAAGAATTTTGGTAATTCTAAATTATGGAATCTTTTAAAATGGCAACCTAATAAATTTTGGGCATTAACTATTTCTGCTTTAACGGCTATTTCTTTACTAAATTTAACTAGAGTCAGCGAATTTTTATATTTTCAGTTCTAGGAAAATATTTTATTTGCAGTCTCTGAATCACTTTTATTCTAAACATATTTAATTTAGATTATTTACAGGACTGACGCAATTGTCACAAAATCTTAGTTGGTGCGTCACAATAAAGTGATTATATTTCATTAAAATTCAAGCAAATTGTCACGTGCTTCTACCAGGAAAATATACTTTTTTGCTAAGTCCTAATTTAGTATTTATCAGCTAGATAACTGAAACTCAAGAGAAGTTTCAATTTTCAAAGTTTAAAGATTATAAATAATTGAAATATCGTTAGCGAATAATTTAGATAAATTCAATTTTATCTCTGTAAAAAGTTAAATATCTACAGTTTAATATTTACAATTTAATATTTATAATTATACACTTGCAATTATATTTAATCTTTATATGTTTTTAAGTTATATCAAATCCTACTTATTATTAATACTTTTTGTTCTTTCCACAGTCGGAGCAATTAATTTTACCATCGATCCATTATGGTATGGGCAAGGTAATATAATCAATGGATATAATATGGTTTTCAATGAACGATTAACGAAAATAAATTTATATCGTAATAATAAAAATAAAAACTATGATTGCATAATCTTTGGAAGTTCTAGAGCAACCTTATTGAATCCTTCATTTTTCAAAAAAAATACTTGCTTTAATTTAGCTTTAACTGCTGGTAAGGTAGAAGAATTTGTCAAATATGCTGAATATATTAAGAAAGAGGGAGCGGCACCAAGTAAGATTTATGTGGGTGTAGATGCTTTCAACTTTGACCCCAAAACTGATTTTATCAAGAATGCAAAAGTTGATGAACCTGAATTTGTATTAAAACCATATTTATTTTCCTTACAATCTCTTGATTTTTCTTATAGAACCTTTTTTAAAAAGTCTCCGTCACCGAGATATTACAATAAGAACTGGGAAGTAGAGGTCTTTGAAGATATTCCTAAGTATGAACCTAAGTTTTCTGATTTCACATCACAAGAAAAATGTACTTCCTATAGAACTAAGTATTATAAACAATTAGTTGACATATTTCCAAAAGCTGAATTTGTCGCTTATATCCCCCCAATATCGGCATGGAAAAGTTATAACAGGGTCTACGCTCGTGGACTAACAGATTGCCAGCTACAAAGAGTTTATCAGGTATCCAAATTCTTTGATGTTATGTATGATTTTGCATATGCCTCACCAATGACTAGTAAAATCGAAAATACATATGATGGTAGTCATTTTTATCCTAAAGTAAATAAGCAAATTGCTCAGGTGCTAGAAGGAGAAGATAAATCTGCTGGTATTTTGATAAATAAATACAGCTTAAAAGACTACCAAAATTTTCATAGAACTCAACTGAAAAAATTTTTAGAAGAACAGGGTAAAATTCAGCTTTGGAAAAATTAAGATACTGCTAAATTCGGTTATGAATTTAGATTTATAGGAGTTGTACTTGCTAAGGTTACTTATACTCTAGAAAATTTTTGCAAAAATACTGCGGATATAGTCTTTTTTGAGTTTTAGTTTCTATTTTGTAATTTTATTTTTGCTTTTCAAAATAGTCAGTTTAAAATATATATTTCTTGGGTAAATATAAATATTGACTTAATATATTAAAAATTTATTCAGTATAAAATAATTATATTTATCTGATTTTTTATCTAAATATTTAATTGACTAATGACAAAATAAATAAGTTTTATAGAAGTACTATTTTGAACTCATCTATATTGATTTAAACAAGGGAAGGCAACTCATTTCTTTAACATGTTGCTCCCTGGTAATATATGGGAGCCTTCCCCTTAAATCGCTGCAATTATGTTTTACATAATTACTGAAATCAATATAAGCACTAAAACACAAACTAATATCAAAACGAAACTAAATGAAATGAAAATAAGAATATTTCATTTAACTTATTCTTCGCAAATAAATTTTGGTTCTTCGGTAATATTGATGTATCTAGATTGAGATTCAACTCTTTTGATCCAGCTTTTTATTGCATCAAAACGACTTAAATCAAATCCACCTTCATCTGCGACATGAGTATACGCATACAAGCCAATATCAGCAATGGTATAGCGCTCTCCTACAAAGAAAGAATGGTCTTGTAAGTGTTTTTCCATGACTTCAAGGGCAATATAACCTTCCTTATGCTGGGATATCAATGCTTCTTTGTATTCTTGCGATTTTTTGAGGATTGATATCCAAAACCTAGACCTTGCAATGTAAGGTTCGTGAGAATACTGCTCAAAAAATAGCCACTGTAGCACCTGTGCTCTTAAGAAGCGGTCATGGGGTATAAATTCTGTTCCTTCACTTAGGTAGATTAATATCGCATTAGATTCTGACAAATACTGGTTATCATCTATCTCTAAAACAGGAATTTTACCGTTAGGATTTTTGCACAAAAACTCTGGTGTACGAGTTTCTCCCTTTAAAATGTTCAATTCTATTCTTTCAAATGGTACGCCAAGTTGAGTGAGTAAAAGACGTATTTTATAGCCATTACCAGAAGGTAAAAAATCATACAAACGCAGCAGTTCCATGCTAATAATTATGCCAAATAATTAATTACTTAATACATGAAACAAAATACAATAGATTATCAAAAAATTGAATATTTAGAAGAAAAATTTTAGAGTTTGTAAATTTTACAATTATAAAAAATTCTTTTATAAAAGCTAATTAAAGTATGATTTAGTTCTGGTATAAAAAGTTTGATTTTATTCACCATCAGAGGATATTAAAATATGTGTGGAAGATTTAGTTTAAGTACTAGCCCACAGGTAATAGTAGAAAAATTTGCAATTGAAGAATTGCCCATTTTTGAGCCACAATATAACATTGCTCCAACTCAAAATATAGCTATAATTTTTAATGATAAGGGAACTTTACTACGGAAATGTCAAAAATTACATTGGGGCTTAATACCCTCATGGGCTTCATCCCCGAAAATAGGTACAAAATTAATTAATGCAAGATCTGAAACTGTAGCAGAGAAACCTTCTTTTCGTTCTGCTTTTAAACATCGACGTTGTCTGATACTTGCTGATGGTTTTTATGAGTGGAAACACGAGAAAGGTCAAAAGCAACCTTTTTACTTTAGTTTGAACTACAGAGAACCTTTTTTAATGGCTGGTTTGTGGGAAAGATGGAAGTCCCCAGGAGGTGAAGAAATTAAATCATGTACAATTTTGACCACCGAAGCGAACGAAATATTAAAACCCGTCCATCACCGAATGCCTATTATTCTCAAGCCCCAAGATTATGATTTATGGTTAGATCAGGAGACTTTACCGCAAAGGCTGCAAGAATTATTATGCCCCTATGATTCTGCAAAAATGACTGCTTATCCAGTTAGCACGATGGTCAATAATCCCAGGAATGATAGTCCTGAATGCATTGCTTTACTCAAAGAGTAAGGGGGTATCAAAAGGTTAATTAACTGCTAAGGAGCTAGGAAAAATTATAAAGCTATCAACCATTCTCAAGTAGCGCTAACCATCAACTATCAACCATTAACCATTACAAGTTTCCAAATAATTGATAAGCGATCGCGTCATCTATCTCTAAATTCAGTTAAATTAACATTTAGATGAGACAAGCAAGTTAGTAAAACAGAGGCGAGTATGCCAAGAACGCAGAAAAACGATAATTTTATTGATAAGTCTTTTACTGTCATGGCAGACCTAATCCTAAAAATTCTGCCAGCCAATAAGAGAGCAAAGGAAGCCTTTGTTTACTATCGTGATGGAATGTCAGCGCAAACAGAAGGTGAGTATGCTGAGGCTTTGGAGAATTATGAAGAAGCTTTAGAATTAGAACAAGACCCGGTAGATAAAGGTTATATTTTTTATAATATGGGTTTGATTTATGCTAGTAATGGCGACCATGAAAAAGCTTTAGAGCTATATAATCAAGCTTTAGAATTTAATCCCCGGATGCCACAAGCTTTAAATAATATTGCCGTGATTTATCACTATAAAGGTGAAAAAGCGAAAGAGGAAGGGGATAATGATGGCGGTGAAGCGCTTTTAGACCAAGCTGCGGATTATTGGATTAGAGCTATCCGCATGGCACCTAATAATTATATTGAAGCTCAGAACTGGTTGAAAACGACTGGTAGGATGCAAGTTGATGTGTTCTTTTAAGAAAAGCTTTTAGTTCTTAGCTGGTTTATATATTACCAATTACCAACTACCAATTACCCATTACCAATTACCCATTACCAATTACCCATTACCAATTACCCATTA
>ERZ1740062.377-NODE-377-length-26262-cov-7.062006_pt1 | contig 26262 bp, 32 predicted proteins | sample MGYA00581741_ERZ1740062 | MGnify/ENA primary metagenome ERZ1740062 (study PRJEB43018, sample SAMN04849747) | marine metagenome | isolation source: floating plastic debris | place: Pacific Ocean | collected 2008-09-01 | study: EMG produced TPA metagenomics assembly...
GGACAGAATCACAACCCGCTGAAACCGCTCAACTCTTTTCGGGTTGGGCTCTCAGGTTTATCGGACGCCTCTCGCTGAGATTGGATATGACGCACTCCGGCCGCCTTGCGTCCGATAAACCTGAACGATCTTTGACGTGCAACCCGTACAGCCGGGTTGCACGATCTGTGTTTCTACAACGCCAATGCGACCTGGTAGAATAGGTACATGCCTGTCACCAGGCCGACCAAAGCCGTGAGCGTGGCCCCACCTGCGCGCAGCACGAGGAACAGCTTGCTGCCCTCCTTCAAGTGTGATCCGGCAAGAGACGAAAAGCCGATGATATGGGACACACGGGCCGCGACGAAGGTGGCGGCAAACCCGGAGACGGCAGTCCCACTGCCAACATACAGCTCCAGTAGCGCCAAGGTCACGATGAATATCCCGGCATTTTCGGCAAGGTTGCCATGGCGGCGGCTGAGACGCTCCATGTCGAGGTCCTCGCCGAAGCCGGTGCCCATCTTCAACTTGGTTCGGTGCATGCCAACGTTCAGCATCAAGGCCTGTTGCATGACCAGTAGGATACCTGCCGTGGTGGCTGCGATGATTGGGAATTCCATGTTGGGTCCTTTCCTCAGAGGTTCGAGAGCACGACTTTGCCGGTGGGTTGATTGTGCTCGGCATGGGCATGCGCTTTGCCGACATCGGCGAAGCTGAAGCGTTGCGGGTCGAGCAGCGGACGCAAGTCGCCCTTCTCGGCTAGCTCTGCGGCGGTACGGAGAATGGCCCCGACACCGTCCTGATCGACACCCATCAGGATCGACCGTCCGGCGAAGACGCTGACAAAACTCAGCCACTTCATCTGAAAGCCGGGCTTGACCGGGAAGTCGCCCAGGATGTCCAGGATCGTTCCGCCGAAGGCCGCGATCGAAACCGCGTGATCGATCGAAGGGGCGCCGGGCGTGTTGAACACAACGTCAAACCCGCGTCCTTCAGGTGATGCGGCAACCATCTCCTCAGCGGTCATCTCGCGATAGTTGAAAGCTCGTTCCGCGCCCAGGTCTTCGGCGATCTGGCACTTCTGATCCGTGCCGCACGCCGCAAAGACCTGAGCGCCACGAGATTTCGCGATCTGGATGGCCACATGCCCGACGCCGCCAGTCCCGCCTTCGATGAAGACGCTGGTGCCGGGGCCGACTGCGGCCTTGTCGACCAGACAATACCAGGCGGTCACGGTGACCAAGGGCAGGGCCGCCGCCTCTTCCATAGAGAGGGTCGATGGCATCTTGGCGACCATCCGGGCATCGGCCACCATCAGATCGGCCAAGGCCCCCTGTTTGGCCCCTATGCCCGATGCAAAGGCATAAACGGGGTCGCCAACAACAAAGCCTTGGACCCCCGTTCCGATTGCCCGGACTACTCCTGCGCAGTCGGGGTGGAGCACTGCTGGAAAGGGCGGCGACAGGAACGGAGCCCGGCCATCGCGTATCTTGTAATCGACCGGATTGACGCTTGATGCTTTGACGTCAATCAGGACTTCGCCGTCACCCGGCACCGGATCGGGAAGGTCTGCTTCCTTGAAGACGTCTGGGTCGCCAAACTCATTGATGACATAGGCTCTCATTGCGCCGCCTCCGCGCAATGATCAAACAGTGCATCTATCGCAGCGCTGTAAAATCCTGCCATCATTTGCTTGACCTGTTCGACGATGTCTTCGTCGATCTCGAACTCCGCGCCCCAGGTAACCGTCACGTCGCCGCTTTCCTGAACGTCGACGGAGATCAGTCCAACGATGTTCCGGGCGGGGAAAGGATGCGAGGCGACGGCGTACCGGAAGCGGCGTGCTGCCTCATCGATCTCAAGGATCGCTTCGCTCAGTTCTGCGCCATCGACCAGCGTCAGGTTTCTGGTCGCACCTGCGCCTCTGCCTTCGACACTGCACCGCGCGACAAGATTGGGCATCCATTGCTCAAGGCCGTCGATGCGCGCCAAGGTTTTCCAAAGGAGATCAGGGTCACCCGAGCCCGTCTTTGTGGCTTCAGCTGCGTGGCTCATGTTTCTCCTTTCTGCACCGATCGGTGCATTACTTGTCAAAAAAAGGGGATCACCGAAGCTGTTCGATGGCCTCGATTGCGATGTTGTCTGTCATGCTGGACGGAGCACCTGCCCGCGCAAGCGTGCAGAGGCTTACCAGTGTTCCCAAAAGAGATTGGGCGCGACGTGCGATATCCGTATCATTTGGGACATCACCTGCGTCGACCGCAGCGGAAAGGGCCTTGGCAAAGGCACGCTCGATCCGCCCAAAGTAAAGCCAGATCTGCTTATTGACATCTGGATCTTCGGCGATGGGCTCGCGGGCGGTGTTGCAGATGAGGCAGCCGAACTGACCCGCCTCGGTTCGGGCTTCAGCAGCGAGGCGATCCAGCGTCTCTCGAATGGCCTCCAAACCGGCGTCATCTGCTTCCATCGGGGACAAGAACCGGGTGGCTGCAACCTTTCGAAAATCTTTCAGCGCCTCAATGAACATCGATCTCTTGTCACCGAAGGTGTTCAGGAGACTCCTACGTCCGACGCCAGTGGCATCCTCTAGTGTGGACAGCGAAGCCTCATGAAAGCCGTTCTTCCAGAACGCCTCCATCGCACGCATCCGGACATCTTCGATTTCAATCTTTCTTGGTCTTGCCATATAGTTGAATTGCACCAATCGGTGCATAATGTCAAGAACGTCAATCTAACTGTGCTTTCCGATCGCAGCAGAAGCTGCTCCGGACGCTACCGCTAGTTCAATGGTGGCTTCCTCCAGTTGAGGGACCTATGGTTTAAGTCCCTCTTCGCAAGCGCCACGAATGGCGTCTTGCGACTGCGAACGACGACCCTCGCGTAGATGTCTCTTATGGGCCGCGAACGATCATCATTGGCGCTGACAAGACGCTGATGCGGCCTTGCACCTAAGGTCGGCTCAGAGCCCTTGGTTTCGCTGTGAATTCAACAGCAGGAGCGCTAGTTTTCTTACGTCGCGTTAGATATAAGGAAACGATATCATAAGAGACAACACCATGAAGATCGGTGAGATCGTCGAGAAGTCGGGTTTGACGGAGCGCATGCTCCGCCACTACGAGAGCCTTGGGATCATCGCGCCTACCAAGTCGGCGAAGGGTACGCGGCTCTACAGCGAGGCGGATCTTTCTGTCGCGCGCCTGATCCATCGTTTGCGTCTCTTGGATATCGGTTTGGAAAGCCTCTCGGAAATCGCACAAGAACGTCTGAAGCATCGGACCGGCGACGCCTCAGCGGTTTCTGTAGGAGTGCTGCTGGACAGTCTTGCAGAACTTCTTTCCGAGAAAGCGCAGCAAGCGTTGGAGCTTCGGTCCGAGATTGTTGAGGCGTCGAAGACCGTTCAGAAATGCAAAGGCTGCAGGAACGCACCGGCGCCGGAGACGTGCCCTGATTGTCCAATGAACGATGTCGTCGATCACAACGCGGTGGCCGCCATGGTTTGGAGGTAGTCAGTAGCGAAAGACGTGACCGACAATCGGCCACCGGCAGGGGAACACAGTGTCCTCGTCCAGACCTGAGGGGGCCAGCCGCGGTTCTGGGAACTCAATGTCATGCGCTAGCGCCGATTGGACTGCGGACCACGACGCCATTTCTGTCTCCAGCCCTTCAGGCGTAAGCCACTTAGTCAGATGGAACCGTGGCAGGTCGATACAGTGACCGGAGAACGTGACCCCCTGATATCCGCCGACAACCCAGTCTCTCTCGACCTCCCAAAATGGGGAGATAGCCTCTAGAACAGGTGCGTAGGCGTGCTCTACCCGGTGTGGGAGTTCAACCTCTCCCCATGCGAACATGGCGAAGATCCCGCTGGGCCGTAGGACCCTCTTAGCCTCTTTCTTGTGGTCTGAAAGGTCAAAGTGATGTGCGGCCTGCATGGAGAATAGAAGGTCCACGCTACTGTCTGGGAACGGCAGAGCCTCCGCCCGAGCCCTTTGAACGGGGACGTAGCAGCGCGCATCCCGGACCGGCGCCGCGTCCGTCGCGACGACCCGGTTGAAGACCGGTTTCAGATGCGCCGAAAGTTCGGCTCGTCCTGCGCCGCATTCGATGCAGAGATCGCGCCTGAGCGGTAAGGCAGCAAGCCACCGCAAAAACTCTGCGGGGCCTTGTTGCATCGTTTGCTTCATATCCTAGTCGACCGCGGCGAGGAACTTTTCGTGTTCACCGTCATGCATCGTGTGGCTTAGATCCGGTTTGGGAAACTGCCCATTCGTGGCGGCGGCGAAATAGGCCGAGTAGGCGCGCTGCATCTCGCCCCAAACGTCGCCGAATACCTCGCGCTTGGGCGGGATGGGGAAGACCGAGCATCCGATGATATCGCTAGAGACATGGAAGATGCCATGCGCGTACGGGCCGGAGCCGAGGCTCGCCACAGCCACCGGCAGGTTCTCATAGCACCACCTGGTCAGCTCCACCGAGGTGTGTTCGAACAGTGCGGCAAAGATCCCGGCATCTATCGAAGCTTTCACCAGTTCGACGATCTGCGAAGCTTCCTCTGCCGTGCGTCCCGCAGGCGCATGGCCGGAGTTCATGACCGCGCGCTCCCCCTGTACGCCGAAATGGCCTACTACGGGAATTCCCGCGTCAACAATGGCTCGTATATGGTCGACAGTGCCGAGAGAGGGCTCGATATGGACACCGTCCGCGCCCAGCTTCACAACCTTGGCCGCGTTGCGAACCGACTGTTCGATCGAGATGCTGGCGGTCGTGTTCGGCATGTTGCAGATGATGAACGGGGACGAAGCGCCCCTCAGAACGCCTTCGAGCATGTAAAGCTGTTCTTCGAAGTCGACCGTCGCCATGGACTTGTGGCCCATCAGGCCCATCGGCCCCGGGCTGCCGCAGCACAAAAGGTCCATGCCCAGTTCTTCCGCCATGATCGCACTCGGCGTGTCATGACACTCCATCCCAACGATACGCTCTCCCTTCTGCGCTTTCTCTGCGAGGTGTTTCAGACGTGTCTTCCTACGCATTGTTTTGTTTCCTCCCATTGTGCCGATATGGCTGGAGGATGTATTTTCTGACACTAATGTTAGATTTTCAATCCCTAATCCGATGGCGACAGAGTCCCGCATAGCTGACGGAGTCGGCCTGTTCGGTGCAAAAACGGTTTCGCGCAGACCTGTGAGCACGCGCGGCGGTTCAATAGCTTTGTTTGCGGTCCCCTGTCCGGTCATTGAATGGCAACTATTCGGGTGTCGCGGCGCACCATCGGCGTTGGTTTTTCACGGCAGCTAATGGGATGTACCGGCTGCTTCACCCAGCAGGTTAGGCTTTGCCTATTTCTGCAAACTGGAGAAGTAGCATGGCGAAAAGTAAGATTGATGAACTGATGTCGATTGGCATCGATATCGGCAAAGACACCTTCCACATCGTGGCATTCGACTCTGAAGGGCAGCTGGTGATGCGCAAGCAGATCAAGCGATTGGCGCTGGTTGCCACGTTTGAGAAGCTACCCCGGTGCGTGGTCGGCATGGAGGCATGCCTAAGCGCTCACTTTGTCAGCCGGACGCTTCGCAAGATAGGCTTCGAGCCTCGGATCATTCCGGCGATCTATGTGAAGCCCTTCATCAAAGGGCAAAAGAACGACTACAACGATGTGGAGGCGATCGCTGAGGCAGCGCTACGTCCCAACTTGCAGGTTGTCCCTGAGAAGAGCCAGGAGCAGCTTGATTTGCAGGCACTTCATCGCGTTCGATCTCGGCTGGTGTCGCGTCGAACAGCGACGATCAACCAGATCCGCGCCTTTCTGATCGAACAAGGTATCACGGTGCGGAAAGGCTTGAGAGCCCTGAAGAACTCTTTCGAGACGATCCTGAAAGAGCGCAAAGATGAGATATCATCGCGAATGCGAACGATCCTGATCGGCCTATATGGTGATTGGCTATGGCTGGACGATAGGATCGAATCCGTCTCCAAAGAGATCGAACAGATAAGTCGTACCGAAGAGAACTGCATCAACGTTATGACGATCCCCGGCATCGGCCCCATGATCTCGACTGCCATGATTGCAGCCATTGGAACGGGCGAGGCGTTCAGTCGAGGGCGTGACTTCGCCGCGTGGGTTGGCCTTGTGCCACGACAATACAGCACTGGCGGTCGCACGGTTTTGGATCGCATCTCAAAGCGCGGCAGTCGGTATCTTCGAATGCTTTTCGTTCAAGCCGCCAAGGTCATCCTGATGCGAGCCAATCGATGGCCCGACTTCAGCTTCGGCGATTGGCTGGCACAAGCTGCTGAACGGATGAACCGAAATAAACTGGCGGTAGCTCTCGCCAACAAACTGGCTCGAATGGCTTGGAGCATCCTGAGATATAAAACTGCGTTTGACGCACCACGAGACGAGGTCGCGATCGGCATCTAAGCCGGGTTGACCCAAAGGAGTTCGCGAAGGATCGAAAGCATGGAACGGAACAATTACGCCCCCAGAGTCTGACGGCCCACTCGGTCATCTTGGACCTTGCCGCTAATTAGACCACGGAGCGTGCGTAACCCCAACAAGGCCACGGCCCGCGTGCCGATCAGTAGGCCGGATACATATGAGCGACTTCCGAGAACATGCTAGAAATCACTTGCGAACAGCAGCCGGTACATACATCTGGGCCGTACGCTGATGCCCTAGGTTCGGGCATAGGCCTCATACACGAAGTGCAGCCGAGGTGCGCCACTTATCGACTTTCGCCATCGACACGAAGGATTGGTAGTTTCAGCCCAATGCGAACATCCACTGATCGGGCCAGTCTGACTTCGGCAGCATGGAAGAGCGGACCTTGCGTGAGCCAGGCCCCGTGCTCTGCATGATCGGCGATGCTACGCAGAGCGACAGCATTCATGTTTTCCAGCATTGCGCGTGACCTTCGAACCTCGCTTGTCCGATCAAAGACTTACAGAAGGCCGCTCGTCTTGAATGTTCCGCCGTCCCGCCCCTGCCAATCGGCCATCGATGATCTCAACCAACTGGCCAATCGAAAGCAGCAACCAAAACCGCCGCCGTCAACGCACCCAGCATCCCGCCGAAGGCACTTGCGACAAAGATCAGGCGGTTGCGGCACTGGTCCTCGGCCCGGGACGTCTCCAAATCGATCTGCCGTTCGATCGACTCCCGCAGCCCGACTTCCGGATCCTGCGGTGGCGTGAATGCCGCAAGTATGGCCAACTCGCACACGTCCAGCTTGCGACCTGCTTGTGGCCGCGGAGCGCTCCACCATCCAAGGATCTGCAACAAGGATTTCACGAGGCGATGCATCGGGTACGATCTGTCCATCTTACCAAGGGGTTGTGTACTGGTGAAAAACGGCGGGCCCGCCGAGATGGTTGCAAGGGCATCCACATTTTCCGGACATGTCGGGGCAGGACCTGCTGTGAATAGAGAAAATGGCCTGATCGGGCGGCGGAACGCTTCGGGTCAAAAAACTTTCGACCAGGTGCATCCGATCATCGGAGTGGTCCGTTCCTGATTGTATAATACAATGAGGACATGAGACATTGACAAGTGTTGTTCCCATGGCTCACGGGTCAAAAGAGTATCTTGACGGTGGTGCGCTTGCTGATGCGGCGCAAAGGAATGCTTTTCTGAATCAACTTTTGTCCGACTGTGGGTCGGGCAATCGTGCAGCCTTTCGGCGACTTTATGATCTGACGTCGCGCTTCGTCTTTGGACTTACGACGACCGTTCTGCGGGACCGGCAGATTGCGGAAGAAGTCGCACAGGAAGTCTATGTGACGATCTGGAAGAAGGCGGCTTCCTACGATCCGACAAAGGGCAATCCTATGGCGTGGATCGGTACCATTGCCCGAAACCGCGCCATCGACCGGTTGCGGGCGGAACGCGCCCGGGGGTTCATCGACTTTACCGACGAGGTGCCGGATTTGGCGGATGACAGTCTGTCCGCCGAGATGGCAGCAGATGCCATCGTTGTACGGCGTGTCATCGACGGTTTGCGACCGGAATTCCGCAAAGCACTTCTTCTAAGCTACTTCAATGGATACACGAATGCAGAGTTGGCAGAGGTTCTGGATGTCCCGATCGGGACGGCCAAGAGTTGGGTACGCCGTGGTTTGGCTGCGGTGAAGGAGGCGCTGGAATGAAGCAGTTAGCGACATTGGCAGCAAGCCTTGGGTTCGATGGGTCACCTTTGGTCGGCGCACTTCCGGATTCTCGTCCTGATGTGCCGGACGTCGGTGAGGATTTGAGCGCGGCAATGATGGCCGCATTGGTTCGGGCCAATGATCCACCGGACCATCTGTTCGCAGCGATTGAAGGCGAAATCGATGCGCCGGCAGAACACGGCATACGTACGGTTCATGCCGGCGATGCAGAGTGGAAGAAGTGCAAGGATGGCATCTGGGCAAAGGTCTTGCTGGATGACCCGGTGTCGGGCCGTCAGATCAAGCTGATCCGGTGCAGTGCGGGCGCAGTTCTTCCTGCACATGAACATGACCACGATGAATACGTCTTCATGATCGAGGGTGAATACCGGTCAGAAGACGGGATCGTCCGGGCGGGTGATATGCAAATATCTCCGGCGGGCACGTTCCATCGCGCCAGTACGACGCCTAAGGGGTGCCTCTTCCTGGTGCATCACGCCTGACGTCAGACGTGAAGCAGTAGAAGGCACCCTTCAACGGTGGTGATTTCAGAATGAAACGTGCCGGCGCGCGAAAAATGCGTGTCGCCGGTGAGCACCTTTGTGCCCTCGATCTGGAAAGAGCCTTCCAGAACCAGGACATGCTCGTCATGATCGTGCCGGTGCGGTGGGATGACCGCGCCGGGGTAACAGCGCAGGTAATAGATCTTGCGCCCCGTCTGTGCATCGTGGTGCAGGATCTTTTGCCAGATGTGCTCGGTCCGTTGCGTCCATTCACCTTCATGGGCACGGGTGGTTACAAAGCCATGCTCTGCTTCGTGATCCAAAGCCGCTTCGATCTTGTCGAACAGCCCGGCAGGCGGGTCCTCTGGGGTGACCACAAGCGCGATCGGCCATGACACCTGATCACCGGCCGCATCGGCCAATGGATCGGTTCCCGGAAGCGTCGCGACATCGTTCAGGTCGTCAACGGTTTGAGGACTGCGATTTTTCATCTGTCTACCTAACCCGCAGAGGTCAATACCGGCCAAGCCGCTGCGTCCGAACCAATATAGGGCCTTCCCGGTGGGAACAACAGAGGCTGCGACGCTGCGTGAGGCAAAGGCCCTTCTGCATTGCGGCCCATCCCGGCTGCATCCGTTCCGTTCCGTGCCGCGTTTACTGACATCGAAGCACCTGGTGGTGCTTTTGGGCCGATCAGCCGCTGGCGGCGGCTCTGTCTAAATGCGCCCTCCATGAGGGCAGATGAAACCGAAAGGACCAATCCATGTTCAAGAATATGAAGCTTGCCGCTGCGGGTGTCGCCCTGGCAACCGCACTGAGCGCTGTATCCGCGTCGGCGGTTGTTACCGTCGGTGGCGAGGCGATGTTCCCGACAAAGACGATTGTCGAGAACGCCGTGAACTCGGCCGATCACACGACGCTGGTCGCAGCGGTGAAGGCGGCCGGCCTGGTCGACGTTCTGAATTCAGACGGGCCATTCACGGTCTTCGCACCGGAAAACACGGCCTTCGCCGCCCTGCCGGATGGCACGGTCGAGACGCTGCTGAAGCCCGAGAACCAAGACGCGCTGACCGGTGTTCTGACCTATCACGTGCTGCCATCGAAGGTGACCTATACCGAGCTGGCAAATCTGATCGACGCGAATGGCGGCAGTGCCGAGTTGGAGACCGTTGCCGGTGGCAAGCTGAGCTTTGCAATGAACGGGCCGGTCAACATCTCGGTCACCGACGAAAAGGGCGGTGTTGCGAACATCACCATCTATGACGTGATCCAGTCGAACGGCGTGATCCACTCGATCGACCACGTGCTTCTGCCGAACTGATCGGCAGACCGGCGCGGCGGACCCCTTCCCCTCTCCTCCCGGCCGCCGCGCCGCTTTTTCTTAGGACGACCACGATGCGCAAGCTCCTTCACCCCATCTATGTCCGGCTGACCCATTGGGTGAACGCGGCGACGGTTCTGGTCATGATCGGCTCGGGCCTGCAGATCCACAATGCCTACCCAATTGTGCCGTTCACTTTTCCGTCCTGGATGACCATCGGCGATTGGTTGGGCGGCGCCCTACTGTGGCATTTTGCTGCGATGTGGGTTTTCACGCTGAACTTGGTGGTCATGGTTGTGTTGGGCGTCTTTACAGGGCGTTACAGATTGATGCTGTTGCCTGTCTCCCCCCGCATGGTGATCAGTGACGTAACGGCGGCCCTGTCCGGGCGCGGCCTGCATGACCCGTCTGGCCGCTACAATGCAGTGCAAAAGGTTCTTTATCTGGGCATTCTGATGACCTTGGTCGTTTTGGTGGCCTCTGGCCTTGCGCTGTGGAAGCCCGTGCAGTTTCAAGGTTTGACGGCAGCAATGGGCGGCTTTCAAGGGGCCAGGGTTGTGCACTTTGCGGCCATGGCCGGTGTTGTGGCCTTCCTGATCCTGCACGTCGCGATGGCGATCCTGGTGCCCCGCACGCTGCGGCAAATGACGCTTGGACGATAAGAGCCCTGCATGTCCTTTAAGTTTCGCAATCAGACACCGCCGGTTGACCCACAAGACCTTGTCAAAGACGCCGCGAAGCTGCTGCCCGATAGAAGCCGACGTAGATTCCTGGGGCAGATTACCAGCCTGGGCGCGCTCGCCGCGCTGACCGGGTGTGACATTGTCAATGGCACCTCGGCAGAGGATGCCTTGCGCCTGATCTCGGACTGGAATGACTGGGTTCAGGCGCGCTTGTTTTATCCGGGCAAGTTGGCCCTCACCTATCCTGACAGCGCGATCACCGACCCGTTCCCGTTCAATGCCTTCTATCCGCCGGACCAGGCGCCGAAGGTGAACGGGGAACGCTGGCAGCTTTACGTCGAAGGCGCGGTTCAGGATCGGCGTCATTGGACCTTAGCCGATTTGATCAGGCTGCCGCAGGAAACTCAGGTTACCCAACACATCTGCATCGAGGGGTGGAGCGCCATCGGCAAATGGACGGGCGTGCCGATGCACATATTCCTTCAGCGGATAGGTGCGGATACCAGGCGAAAATACGTGAACTTCATCTGCGCGGATCGGTACGAGACCTCTTTGGACATGGCGACTGCGCTGCACCCGCAGACGCAGATGACCTTGCGCTTCGGGGGCGAGGCCTTGCCCCGCCCTTATGGCTTTCCGATGAAGGTCCGGGTGCCGACCAAGCTGGGGTTCAAGAACCCAAAGCACGTTGTGCAGATCTCGATCACGGATGACTTTGTCGAGGGGTTCTGGGAACGCCGTGGCTACAACTGGTTCGCCGGTCTCTGACGATATCCGGTTATCGGGTGTTCTTCTTCAGCAGCAGTTTGAACATGGCCCGCGTGACGGGTTTGGCTGCCGCGTCGCGCCGCGCATTGGCGCTGGCGGATGTTACGACGCGTTGTGGCGCCGTCTTCTTGACCACTTGCTGCGCCGTCTGAGATCCACACTCTAGCATCGCAAGATAACGTGTCTTCAGCTCTGGCCTTTCATAAGTCAGATGTTGCGTGACCGTGCGTCTGATCGCTGCCAGGTATCGTTTTGCGTGTTTCGGCGTTTGGGAATGATACCAGGACACTGCATTGCCCCAGCACCCGGTCTGAGATTTCAGCGACGCCAGAAAACGCCCGGCATGGGCAATATTGCGGGTCGGATCCAACATCGACTTGGCCGTCGGGAAGTGCTTGCCGTGATAGCGGTGATTCACCTGGGCGCAGCCGACGTCGAAAGACTTGTAACCGGCGGCCAGCAAACGTTCGATATGGGCCTCTGCCGCCGCCCGTGTCGGATACCAATACCCCTTGCCGTTGTGGTTGATGGTCCACGGCCACGGGACGCGCCGCCGATCGATCGTGCGCCCGGATTCGACAAGCATGATGCCTTGCAGAAGAGCCTGCGGAACCGGCGCTCCAAGTCCCGCCGTACTTACGGCCTGCTGACAAAGCCGCCAATCCGCGCTGGGTTCGGCCAGAGCCTGCGGTCCAAAGGACAACCCGATGCCCAGAGCAAGACCGCTCAAGAAGGCGGTGGACGAAACTGAACGGCCATTTTTCTGTGTGTTGGACATCGCTGCCTCGGGTCCTTGGATCACCCTGTGATGATCAACGGGCCGGTGGCGAGATCGGATGCGGGCCCAAGAAAATTCACCCAAAGTGCATCCAGTTCGACCAGGGCCAACGTTGTTCGGGTTGCACGGATCGGCGCAAGAACTTCCGCCCGTGCGCCAACACAGCACAGGAGGACGCCAGTCCATGCTTTCAAAATACTCGTTCGCTGCGGCCGCGCTCAGCACAGCGCTCATGGCGGTAACAGCGGGGGCCTCCAGCCATATGGATGCACCGCTGATCACCTTTGACGATCCCGCAAACACAACGGATGTCTACGCCTTTGTCAGCAAGGACAAACGAACCGGAACACAGTATCTGACAACGGCGCTGTCGGTCTATCCGTTTGAAGAGCCGGGCATCGGCCCCAACAACTATCGCTTCGATGATCGTGTGGTTTATGAGATCCACGTGGCGCTTGAGGACAGCATCGAGGCCGGCAAGCCCGATCTGACCTATCAGTTTACTTTCGACACGAAGTTTCAGAACCGCGATACGATCCTGCAGAACTATCTCGGCGTCATCGATCCCTATGCCCGCGACAAGGACGGCTTCTTCGTCAATCAGAACATGCGCCAGTCCTTTAGCGTCGTTCAGATCGATCGGCGGGGCAAGCGGACGCAGAAGCGCCGCCTGGGCAAAGGCGCGCGTGATGGGCTGATCGTGCCGCCCAACAACCAAGGCCTGGTGACCCCGTTCTACAACCGGGACAATAATGGCGATCTGCCCGCCAGGGATGGTGTCGCTGCGATCTCGAACCTGGACGGGTACACGCAAGCAGCGATCGCAAAGTTGCGTGACGGATACCGGTCCTTCGCGGGTCAACGGGACGATGGGTTCTATGCCGACATTCAGTCGATCTTCGATCTGGACTTTTCGTTTGGTGCGAACACCGGCACAGCAACGAAGCCGTTCGACAGCCAAGGCGGCTTCAACGTGCACACTATTGTTTTGGACATCCCTTTGGAGGAACTGAATGGCGCCAAGATCGCAGGCGTCTACGCCACGACCAGCCGGGTCGAGCGTTTTGGCAAGTTCAAGAAACTGAAGCAGGTCGGACGCCAAGGGAATCCCTTGTTTGCTGAAGCCTTGATCGCCAATCGCGACAAGGATCGGTACAACCAGACGACCCCGGGGCGCGATGCAAAGAACTTCGCGATCTATGCAGAGGATCCAGAGCTTGGCCGTGTGCTGGGCGTCACCGAACTGATCCCGGGTCTGCTGCGGTCGATCTACATTCCGGACATGATCAAGGTTGATCTGACCACGGGACCGGCCCGCACGCCCAATGATCCGGAGTTCGATGCGCGCAGCGTGTTTGGTGGCGACGTTCTGAAGAGCGAGTTCCAGGACCCGTTCGCCAATGGCGGCTTCATCCCGGGTGGCTGGCCGAATGGTCGCCGGTTCGGGGACGACGTCATCGATATCGCTCTGATTGCGCTGGGCGCCGCGGGCGCAGGCCCTGACTTTTCGTCCTTTGCCGGGGACCGTGTTGATGAGAACGACATCACCTACAACGATGTCTTTCCTTACGCCGCGACCCCTCTGAACGGGCGCAATCACCCAATCCAGTCGCGGACGGCTTCGGGCCTCTGAAGCGGTCTTTGAACCTGCCTGTGGGCGCAAGACGCGCCCACAGAGATTGTTGTCGTGATGGGAGGGAGACATGACTTTCCGCAGTTTCGCCATACCGGCGTTAGGTCTTTTTCTGACGGCTGCTGCTCCGTTGGTTGGCTTGGCAGAGCCTCAGGTCCGGGAACGAGGTGAAGCAGTCACGCATTCAGATGCCGGTCGATCAGGTGATCGTGCCGCTCTCACGGAACGCGCGCGCGATTTGATCCGTCAGGGACGAACGGCCGGCGATCCACGGCTCTATAGCCGCGCCGAGACCTTGATCTTACCGCTGATGGCTGATGGGGAATCGGCCGAACTGTTGGTTCTGCGCGGGACAATCCGGCAGGCCCGCCACGATTTCGCGGGTGCTCTGTCGGACCTGAGCAATGCAATCGACACCATGCCGAACGAACGGCAGGCTCGCCTTAGTCGCGCCTTTGTCCGCATGTCAATCGGCGACTATGAAGGCGCCCTGTCCGATTGCCAAGGCTTGCCGCGCAGCGCAGGGCCATTGGTTCGTTCAGCATGCTTTGGGCGTTTGATCAGTTTGACCGGAAACGCGGCCAAGGCAGATCAAATCCTGTCCGGGGCGCTGCAACAGATGCCCGGCGCTGCGTCTGGTCCGAAGGCATGGCTGTTTGCATTGCGCGCTGAAATTGCGGTACGCCGCGGAGCCGATCCGCGCCCCCATTTCCAGCGGGCTCTTGTGCTGTCAGACAATGCCCGGAATGTGCGGCTGTCCTTTGCCGAGTATCTGGTTTTCAGCGGTCAGCCGCAGGCGGCGCTGGAGGTCCTGGATCCGGCAGATACGTCCGATGCGGCCGCAGTCATTCGATTGCGGGCCGCAGCGCAAACAGGCTCGATCAGTTCCGATGATGTCGATCTGGTTGCCATGCAGTTCGAACAGGACCGTCAGGAAGAAAATGCGGTCCATCTGCGTGAAGAGGCGCGCTTCTTGCTGGACGTTGTCCGGGCGCCTGACCGCGCCGTCGATGTGGCCATCGCGAACTGGGCAGTTCAGAAAGAGCCTGAGGATCTGTTGTTGCTGGTCCAGGCCGCTGCATCAGCCGGAGATCTGACGCTCGCCGCACCGGCGCTTGCGCATCGCGACGCATTTGGAATCGAAGACGTCAGAGTCGACGCCGTGTTGGCCAAGGAGCAAGACAAATGAGCCGGTTTCCCAAGATCGTATATGGCCTTTTCTTGGCGTCACTGTTGACCACACCAGCAAAAGCCCATCAGGACAGCACGGCTTACTTGGATCTGGTGTTGTCTGACGACGGGGCGACCGCGCGGCTTGAAGTCAGTCTGGAGGATCTTGACTATGCGCTTGGTCTGAATGCCAACGCTGATCGCAAACTGGACTGGTCCGAGGTGCAGGCCGTTGCCCCGCGCATACGTAGATACATAGAGGCAGGTTTGACGTTAGTCTCGGCAGACGCCGATTGCCAGATCATGCAGGGCGCATTCAGCGTCAACGATCGTCGCCACGGTGACCCCTATCTTGTCATCCCTCTAGACCTCACCTGCGGGGGGGCCTCTCCGAAAAGGCTCACCTACGAGTTGCTGTTCACGCACGATCGCCGGCATCGCGTCAAAACCAAGATCGTTGTTGGCGATGAGGCCGTGACCGAGGTGCTAACGAACCGAAACCGCGTTCTGGCTTTGCCGGTCCAGGCGAGAAACTGAACGCCCTTCACCGCCTAACCAAACTGCAGTGGTCCAACGGTCCAGGTCAACCAGGTCGCGATCGCCAGGAAGGGGCCAAACGGCATCTGATGTGCCAGGGATATTCCAGACCTGGTGACCGTGGCTGATGCGCAGTGCGCTACCAAGCCCATGGCGGCCGCAATGACGACCACGCCCGGCAGTGCCGCCAGGCCAACCCACGCGCCGCTGCTGGCGATTAGAAACGCATCGCCGGCGCCCAGGCCGCCTTTCCCACGCAAACCCTGGTAGACCCACCTGATCAGGAAGAAGCTCATCCAACCCAGCAAAGCCGCAACTGCATGCAGATAGAGCATATGTGGTGTCAGGACCCACGTCACCGTCAGCCCACTTAGGACCAAAGCTGAGGTCATCCACCTCGGGATCAACATCGTCGCCCAATCGACCATGGTGATCGCCAAAAGCAGCCATCCCAGGATGCACCCGGCAAGCTGTACCTGACCTGGCAGGGTTGCCATCCAGATCGGCGCTGCCGCCCCAAGACCTGCGGCGATCAGGTATCTTGCCTGCCGATGCCGGACATTGATCCCTTCGTCATCTGCAACGCGGTCTGCCTGATGTTGGGACATCGTCCCGATCAAAGGACCGGCGGCAATCAAGGCGATTTGGTCCATCCCTAGCATGCGGGCTGCCTCGACTGCATCCAACAAGCACCGTCGCCACGTAGGTCAAGGCAAGACCCATCATCAGAGGAGAACTTGCCATGACCACCATTGCTCGCCGCCAATGCAAACCCCGCCGCGATCCGGGCTTCAGCCTGATCGAGCTGCTGGTTGTTCTGGGAATCCTGGGGCTGCTGGCAGGTTTTGTCGCGCCAAAGGTTGTCGGCTATCTTGGCAAGGCGAAAGGCCAAACGGCGACAACCCAGATCGATTCTCTGCGAAGCACGCTGGATCTCTATTTGCTGGATACGGGGCGGTATCCAACCGCGAAAGCAGGTCTTTCGGCCCTGGTCGCGAATGATGGTCGGACACCGGGTTGGAATGGCCCTTATCTGGGCGATGGCACGGTGCCGGTCGACCCTTGGGGCAACGCCTACCTTTACGCCTTGTCCGACACCGGGCTGCCCCAGATAACATCGCTTGGTGCCGACGGTGTCACCGGTGGCACAGGCGATGCTGCCGACATTATTCGGTAAAAACATCGTCAGGACCCGGTTGGTCGCAGCGAGATCAACCGGTCCCGCAACTCCCGGGTCACCAATCGTGCCTCGGCTGGATTGCGGACCACCCGTGGGGTGATCATGATGATCAACTCGGTGCGCTGGCGCACATCTTCGGTGTTCTTGAACAACTCTCCCGCAACAGGGATGTCCCGCAACAGCGGCACACCGGTTTGGAAGTTTCCCGCCTCTTCGCGGATCAATCCACCAAGGGCCAGGCTTTCCCCATCGTTGACGGCGACCGTCGTCGCGATGCGGCGTTGCTGGATGGTTGGGGAGTCGATGCCCGACGTCGTCGTCTCGACCACGTCGCTGACATTCTGTTCGATTTCCAAAACCACAAGCCCGTTGTCCGAAATGCGCGGCGTTATGTTCAACGTCACGCCGGTGTCGCGATATTGGACGGAGTTGACGATCGGTGCGTCCGGATCGTTCACGCTGACAGCGGACTGCAAGACCACCGGGACCTGATCGCCGACCTGCAAGGTGGCAGAGCGATTGTCCAGCACCATCAGTGACGGGTTCGAGACAACATTTACGTCGGTCAGGCCGCTAAGTGCATTGACCACGACACCGGCATTCGACCCCGACAACAACAACGAAAGTCCAGCACCTGTCGGGTTCACAAAATCCGTCAGATTCGCGGAGAACTGGCCGTCGAATTCACCGAACCGCAGAAACCATTCGACCCCGTATCGCAATTCATCCGCCAGGGTCACTTCGGCGATCATCATTTCCAGCAGCACCTGGCTGGGCAGCGTATCGAGGCTTTGAATCAAAGAGATCGCATCTGGGTAGCTGTCTGGGTCGGCCCGGACGATCAGCGCGTTTCCGGCATCGTCGGCGACGACCGAGACCCCGCGCGGACCAGTGTTTGCGACGGTCAAGGATGCCTGAGTAACGACGGCTTCTACATCGGGGTTGGGCGTCTGTCCACGACCGCTTTGCGGCGCGCCGTAGATCTTGGACACCAGATCCGCCAGTTCGGCTGCTGACCGGTTTTGCACCTGATAAACATAGACCGAGCGGTCGTCTCCATCGGCGATGTCCAAGTAAGGTACGATGTCCTTGATGGTGTTCAAGATTGCGGCGCTGGGCGAGACGACCAACACGGCTTTAGCCCGTTCGACAGGTATAACCCGCGTGTCCGCGGCACCTTCGGCCGCCTCGTCCGACAGGGTGAACATGATCTCTTGCGCGACGTCGGCAGGGTTGGCGCGGCTCAGTGGCAGAAGGCCAATGGACATGGACCGCAGCCAGTCAACATCGAACAAATCGATCATGGCGCGAACTTCATCCAGTTCGCGGCGCGACCCGGCGAGCACCAGCATCCCCCGTCTGTCATCCAGGCTTCGGATCGCGCCTTCCGCGATAACGGGCTCCAGGATTTCGGCCATTCGGCTGGGTTTGATGTGGCTTAGTTTGATGGCCTGGCTGCGATATCCCAGCGCGGCGCCGATACCGCGATCCAGCGGCGCTGACCTCAGCGGGGGAGAGTCCCGATCGTCGGGAATAATGCGGAAGCTGCGTCCGTTCGACAACAGTGCCGCACCGCGCGCTGTCAGCAGGTCTTCGAAGAGCCCGATGATCTCTTCTGCGGTCGACGGGCGAGAGGTCCTGAGCGTCGCGACATCCGGTAAATCGGCTTCGATCGTGTAGGTCGCGCCAAGCAGGTCGCCCAAAACCTTTGCAGCGATGTCGTCAATGCTCGCGTTTTCGATGTTCAAAGTGGTGCGCGGGCCTTGGCCGCTGTTGCGTGAACGCTGCGATTGCGGTGCGATGGATAGCGCATCGCCATACCGAACAAAGGTACGGGTTGGTTGTGTCGTATTTCCGGGGCCAATCCGCCTGGCGGGCGCAGCGCTTTGAAGAACCGGCAATGGTCGAGCCTGCTCTTGCGGCAATGGTTCTGCCATGCTCACCCGTGACAGCGTGCGGTGATCATCGCATCCAGCCAACGCCGCCACGTGGAGGCTGACCAAAAGGACAAACAAGGAGCGATGCCGGCTAGGGCCTTTCGTCCGCAAGAGGGTCATGAGCGGAGCCCCTCTGTCGGGCTGGTATCCGGTAGGACGTGGCCGTCGATATGCAATAGAATCTGACGCCCGTCTTGACGGACCACCGCGCTTTTCGGCAGAATCGAGACAAGCTCGACACCCGATTTTTTGTCGCCTTCCGACAGCCAGAAGCGGGTGTCATCCTGGACCGAGATAAGGGCGGATCGACGGTTGCCCGCGATGAAAATGCCATGGAGACCGAGACCGTCGTTTGATGTGAAGCTGGGCGTGGGACCGATTTCAACGGCTTGCGGCACCACGTCCAACTGCGGCGGCCGTCGCGACGGGTGGAAGAGCGGTTTGGATTTGATCGCGGTTAAGTCCGGTTCCGATAGCAAGGTATCAAGATCGAATGCCGCGAGTTCCGGGGATGGCGCTGGGAGGGACGGGACAGCATTGATCCTGTCCTGACCGGCAAACCACATGTCCAAAACGACTGCCGAGGATGCAGCCAGCGCTCCGGCGGTTAACAGCCGTAAGATATCCGTCATCTTTCCCCCTCCTTCAAATAAGCTGTGAATTCCGCTGTGATTCTGAGTTCGATCTCTGGCGCGTCGGACCCATTGCCGGGCGCGCGAACCGCGTTCATCGCCACACCCTTCTGGAGCAACATCGGCCGTCCGTGTTCAAGTTCTGCGAGGATCTCGAGCGCCGAAGTCGCCTCTGCCCGATATTCGACCGACAGTGTGATCGATCCGGATCTGTCGGCGTCGTCTTTGCCGGCTGAGACGCGCTCAAGGCGCCCTCCATTACTGGAAACGACGTCGTCGACATGCGATTGAATGATTGCAAACCCCTGTTGGCGACTTGGCGCATCGACAAAGATGCCCGATGTCGAAAGCGTTTGGTCCATCTGGGCCATCAACGTCTCAAGCTCGGGGGCTTGATTGACCAGCGATTGCATTCGCCGTGTTTTATCTGTCAGCAGCTTCAGGGAGGCCGAGTGTTCCGCTTTCAGGTGCTGGTTGATCGTCAGCGCAGCGGCGGAAACTCCGCCAATCAACCCGGCAACAATGATCCATGCGATCAATGCCCGCCAATGATGTTGCGCCAGTCCCTTCATTGGATTGGCTCTGCGGGAGTGGTCTGCATGCCGAGGTCAAATCGATCACGTCCCTTTGATTCAAGCCGAATAACGGGCGCAGTGAAGCGCACGTCTTGAAGGGATTGGACACGGTCGAACGCCGCCAGAATCTGGCTGGCTGACTGGGCTTCGCCAGTTATGGAAATCTGACCGTCAACAACTTCGGCAGACGTCAAGAAGGCCTGTTCGGGCAGCACCTCGGAAATCATGTTCGTCCACGCGCTTGCCCGTCCCGAACGGACCAAGGTCGCTTTGAACGCATTCAGCCTGTCCTGCCGGGCCAGCAATTTGTTGCGTTCCAGCATAACGGGCGCGGCCCTGGCCTGGGCGGCTTCGAGTGCGGCCTTCGCCGCTGTCAACTCACCCTGGTTTGTCAGCGTCAGGGCAAGCAGCGGCCCGGCCGCAACCGCACCCAGAAAACAGCAAGCGGCCATATCAAGCCTGCGCGTGCTGCCCGGGCGCTTTGAGCGAAGAAGGTCAATGCCATGAGGTTGACCGCAGCCCTGTCTTTGGACATCGACACGCGTTGCGTGGTAACCGGCACGCCGTACTTGGTCCAATGCGGTGTCGATCAGGTGGCCTTTACAGAGCACAAAGGTCACGGACATGCGTGTCCACGATGATCTTGGCTCCTCGATGTTCCAGGCAACGGATGGAAGGGGGCCGTCGAGCGGCCAGTCACTTGAACGTCGCCGGTCGGCAATGTCGTCCAGCCTGGGATAGGCGCTGGACGGCAAAATGCTCTGCAGAACCAAGGCTTGATCTGCGCGCAGTAGCAGGGCGTAACTCCGGGACCAGGCAAGCCGGTAGATCTCAAAGACCTCTGCGTCCCCGGTGACCTGGATGACCTTGGGCCGGCCGAACCGAGGCAATCGACCAACAAGGCGCATCCAGCCGAAACACGCTTGCCTTAACCGTTGGATCCACGAACGCATCTGGCGGCTCCTAATTGCCTATCCCTTCAAACAAATCGTTTGCCATGCGGATTCGGATGCATCCGGATCGCAACTCGCACCGTTGTTCCAATCGACCCAGTCACGATCGGCGGCGATGAATGCAAGCGGACGCACAAAACAGGATCGAGTACGTTGCCACGCTTCTTGAGACGCTCGAGGCAGAGGAAGTTCTGGAGCATGCCGCCATCGCTCGCGCCCGGAAAGCGTCCGCGGCAACCGGTGAACGGATCGATGTCGTCATGGTCCGATTGGGGCTGATCACCGAGGACAAGGTTGCCGAGATCTGGGCTCAGGTTCTGAATTTGCCCTATCTGGACCCGGATGAACTGAACGCAGCCAAATGCGACGACACCGGGCTGCGCCATGAGTTTCTTTTGAATCACGGTGTGTTGCCCTTGCGCATTGATGATGGGCTGGTTGCCGTCCATGCCGACCCTGTTTTGCAAACAGGGGCCGTTGCATTGACCTTCGCCTTTGGCACTGACGTTACGTTCGCCGTGGCCCCAAGGTCAGCTGTGTTGACGCGTTTGGAACAGGCGATGACAAGCTCTGCCGAGCAAAGTGATACTGCAGGCGATTTCACGGCTGATAGTGACCTGGAACAGCTGCGCGACCTGGCGAGTGATGCACCGGTCATAAAATGGGTCTCTGATCTTTTTGATCGAGCGGGCACGGCAGGGGCGGCCGACATCCACATCGAGCCGTCAGAAGACGCTCTGAACATCCGGTTCCGCGTTGACGGCGGTATGCTGGCGGACATGGCGCCGCCCACTGCGTTGCGATTGGCGGTTGTGTCCCGAATTAAACTTCTGGCGGGGCTCGACATTGCAGAACATAGACGTCCACAGGATGGGCGATGCTCGGTGGCGGTGCGCGGCCAAGAAATAGACCTTCGTGTTGCGACCGCGCCGACCCGGGAGGGCGAGACTGTCGTCATTCGAATCCTGGACCCCCGTCGCGCTCAACTCTCCCTGAACCAGCTTGGGTTTTCCGAGTGCGCCCTGGGTCGGTTTCGCCAGGTCCTGTCAGCGCCCAATGGAATCGTCCTGGTCACAGGACCAACCGGGGCCGGGAAAACCACGACTTTGTATGCGGCATTGCAGGACACCAAGTCCGATGACAGGAAAGTTATATCGGTCGAAGACCCAGTTGAATACGCCATCCCTGGGGTGGTGCAAATTCAGGCCTCGCACGCCCTTGGTCTGAACTTCGCAAGGGTGCTGGAATCCATTCTGCGCCACAATCCTGACGTCGTCATGGTCGGTGAAATCCGAAACAAGGAAACCGCCGAGGTTGCTATCGAGGCCGCCTTGACGGGACACTTGGTGCTTAGCACGCTGCATACGAACAGCGCGGCGTCTGCCTTGACCCGATTACGGGAGATGGGATTACCCGCCTACCTGTTGGCCGAAGTCATCCGGGGCGTCGTTGCCCAACGTCTGGTGCGGCGGTCATGCCCGGACTGCGCCCAACGGGCGGCGCACTCGCAAGGCGATACCGTATCGAAGACCATCAACCCAGATGGTGCGTCCCTGCCTGCATCCGGATGCAAGACGTGTTGCTTTACCGGCTACAAGGGTCGCGTTGCGGTGACCGAGGTTCTGACTGTCGACGATGATCTGAGGCAACTCATCCTAAATGGTGCCAACGAGGCTGATTTGTCGAAGGCAGCCATAGCCGGAGGCATGATTCCCCTGGAACAGGACGGGGCCAACAAGGTCACCGCGGGTCACGCAGAAGCCCGGGACGTGTTGGCCGCTGTCGGAGCCTGGTAAGATGGCGATCTGGCGGCTTAACGCGGCGACGCCCGCGGGGGATTGTGTCGACGAATTGGTCGATGCCACCAGTCTGGAAGAGGCAACCCGGCTAGCAGAGGCGCGTGGGCTGATACCAATCGATGTTGCCCCTTATCGGAACCGTCGAGCGGTCCGAAAAGAAATCTCGAAACGTAGCCTTGAATTGTTGATTGCCGATCTTGCCGCGCTTTTGGGGTCCCATGTCCCGTTACCGCAAGCCCTGCAAACAATCTCTGACTCAAATACTCGCAAAGACATAAGGACGGCTGCGGGAAAGATTGCCGCCGCGTTGCGCGATGGGGTTGCTCTTTCGAAATCGTTTCAGGACATGTTGCAGGCACCCCCCCATGTCACAGCCGCAATACTGGCGGGTGAACGTGGCAGCGACTTGGGGCGCGCTCTTGATGATCTGGCCAGAGTACTTGAACGCCAGCGTGTTGCCGCAGACGCGTTCACCGGAGCGATGATCTATCCCGCCATTCTGATGGTCGTCACGCTGATATCGCTTCTGGTGATCTTGATCGGCGTGGTTCCGGGGATTGAACCCTTGATCACCGGCGCAGGGGCAAGCGCACCCCAAAGTGCGCGCATCCTGGTCGCAGCCTCTCAAGCGTTGCAAGATCATGGCGCGGCAGCAGGCGTTGTGTTGGCGACCGGGTTGGCTGTCGGTCTGCGTGCGTCTCGGGTGCCGGCAATCAAAGCTGTCATTCAAATAACTCTGCTTTGCGTACCGCTTGTCGGGGGCTTGCTCAGGGCGACCGAGACAGCGAACGTCCTCAGAACCACCGCCAATCTGATTTCAAATGGCATCGGCTTGCCAGAGGCGTTGTCGCTGGCTGCCGGTGCGGCGCGAACGGGGCCTTTCATGCGAGCGTTGGCAGATATCTCTGGGCGGGTGCGCGAAGGCGCCGATTTCATTGAGCTTTTCCAATCCAATGCTGTTTTCGATCGATCAGCCGACGGACTGATCGCCATTGGGTTTCAAAGCGGAAACCTGCCCAAGATGTTGAATGCGTCGGCCGCTTCACTGGAGCGCGAGGTAGAAAAAAGCACCAAGCGGATCGTGGCGATCCTGCCTGCCGTGATGACATTGGTTCTTGGCGGCGTGATCGGAGGGCTGTCCATCATCGTCCTCGGGGCCATCATGAGCGTGAACGATGTTGCGCTTTAATGGCGCCTTTGGACGACGGGCGCCTGGGTTCTCGTTATTGGAGATGATGGTGGTCCTGATCCTGATTGCCTTGGCAAGCGGCTTGGTGGTGACTCGCGTCGGTGCGGGCAAGGATGTGGCCGACACCCGCCGCGCGTTGCAGGAAATGACATCTGCGCTTGCAAACGCGCGTCGAAGCGCCATCCGGTCGGGCCGACCTCGTTTGGTCGAACTGTCCCAAGACGGCGTGACGACATTCCGGACAACCGAGATGCCCAATCTGCAAGAACAATCGTCGGCCAAATCGATCTTGGTCCGATTCTTCCCTGACGGCAGTAGTACCGGGGGCCGGATCATCCTTCGCGCTCCGGTGTCGGCAACGCTCACCATTGGTCGTTTTGTCGGCGGCGTCACCGTGGAGCCTTCCGATGAATGAACCAAGGGCAGGTTTTACTCTGGTGGAAGCATTGGTGGCGCTGGCGATGCTCGCCGCTGGATTGGTGCTGGTTCAACAGATCTACCGCAACAGCATGCGCGCTGACCTTGCCGCTGAACAGATGAATGCAGCGCTTTGGCTGGCTGACCGACAAATGGCAATCGGGGTTGCATCTCCGCTTTCGCCGGGGATCGATGCCGGCGAGGGCGCAAATGGCCTGACATGGCGGCGAAACACACGGCTCGCCGATCCATTGGTCGGCCAGTCGCATGGGCTCTGGATCATCGAGGTCGAGGTTCGCGCCCCCCAGTCATTCCGAACGACACGTTTGGCAACGTTTCGGCTGGGTCCGTCGACGGAGGAGGCGAGGTGACATCTCGGCGCAATCGCGAAGCTGGTTTTACGGTTGTTGAAATGCTGGTCACGATTACCGTGCTCGCACTCATCACGTCGATGGCGTTTGGTGTTATGCGTTTCGGCACGCAAGTTTGGGACCCTGGGCAGGGTACCCAGTCAGGACCAAACGCGCATGAAATCGGCTTTCGCTTCCGTTCGCTGGTCGGTCGGGCGGTCTTGCCCCCGGTCCGTCAGGCAGATCTTTCGGTCAAAGTTCCATTTCGATTGCAGTCAGACGTTCTGGAGTTCTTGACCATGGAACGGGATGGCTTGACGGCATGGCGATTTGCGTCAGAACCACGTGGTCGCGACACACGACTGTTGGTTCAACGGAGCCAGCTGTCCGGCCCGAATGCCTGGTTCCGGTCAATTGCATGGGGTGCGCCGGAATTTATCTGGCACAGTGCCGCTTCAATAACGTTTACAGCGACCGATAAAGGGCAGGCCGTGCGTGAATGGCCTGCGGCGCCAAGGGCGCCACAGGTCGTGACGATGACTTTCAAAGAAACCAATTCCAGATTTCAGATCGCCGCATTTCTGCGGCAGGCAAAGTGACCGGGCGCGGTGGCATACGGGGGCAGTCTGGGTTCGCGCTGATCCTCGTTCTTTGGGTCTTAATGATCATCGGGCTATTGGCGGCAGGTTACGCGCATCACACAAAGACACGTGTCACTGACGTTCGATCCCATCAGACTGTCGTAGATCTGCAGTGGCGGTCTTACGCTGGGCTCGCTCTGGCAATAGCCGAGATTGAGAGGGTAAAGGCAACGGGCGCGGCGAGCCCTGACCAATATGCCTGCTCGTTTGGGGATGCAGATGTCGTCGCAATAATCGAGGATGAGCAAGGGAAAATCGATCTGAACGAGGTATCACCTGAGACCGTGTCGGCGCTACTTGTCGAGATGGGAACAGACAAGGATGACGCACGGCAGCTTGCGCTTCGTCTGGCGGACTACCTCGACCCCGACGATTTCAGCAGATCCAGTGGCAACGAAGCGACTGATTTCCTGCAACGGGGATTGGCACCACCCCGCAATGGGAGACTGATTTCGCTCAGAGATCTGGCCGGCATTCCGGGTTGGCGGCAGATTTCAATGCAAGAGATTTCTCAGCACGCGACCGTGCATTCGGGCCGCAGGCAGGTTGACCCAGCATCGGCAAGCGACACCGTTCGCACTGTTCTGACGAACCTCGGGGCTGCACCAGAAAACACAAAGGCGTCAGCAAAAGCGCGTTTCACTGTGCGGATGGCCGCGTCCCGTGAACAGGACGCACAGGTTTCTTCGGTCGTTGTGTTCGAGACACGACCCGATCTTCCAACCGGATATCGCGTCCTGGAGTGGCAAGATGAAACCGGGCCGACTGTCACGCCCATCATCAACAGCTGCGAGCGTATGAACTGATTTGCAGACAATGCGAGGTGCTTAAGCACGCCTATGCTACTCACATCTGAGCCCTCTCAATGAAATTTCGCTCATACTGAATTACAAGTTGAGGCGGTTGCATGAACAAAATCGAGATTTTTTGGGAGCTTGGGACTAAAGTTGCTTCACGAAGTGTCAGTTCTAACGGTCTCGCTCTGCCTTATAAGTCGTTGAGCTTCTGAATGTCTGGTTTTGGGAAGCCTCAATCGATCTCTTTGAATTGCAACGAAGGTCTGGATTGTCCG
>ERZ1740062.378-NODE-378-length-26188-cov-10.453526_pt1 | contig 26188 bp, 18 predicted proteins | sample MGYA00581741_ERZ1740062 | MGnify/ENA primary metagenome ERZ1740062 (study PRJEB43018, sample SAMN04849747) | marine metagenome | isolation source: floating plastic debris | place: Pacific Ocean | collected 2008-09-01 | study: EMG produced TPA metagenomics...
TAGAACCATCCAGTAGGTACTAACTTCATATTTTGGCCTTTGGTAACCCGACTATACTACGCCCTCTGTCCAATGAAATGCAAGCATATTTGCTCAACGATTGAGTATTTAGTTCGAATATTTGTCAAAATTTGGGTGTGCTAACAACCACCAAAAGTGAATGAAATTGAAATCATTAATATATTGTGAAACTAAGTTTATGTGCATGCAATGTGGTTTATGTGCATCCCTAGTCTGAGGCCTCTAAACATTTCTCCTGGCTTATCCACCACTCGAATGGTTCAGTGCAGGCTATAATAGTTACCAAATATTACTTCTGATGCCATTGCAATGTGGATATCTGTTTTGAAAGGCACTACCAACCATGCAGTATGAGCTCAAGAAAGCTGAAGAGAAAGCTGAAGCCTTGAAGTCACTAGACAAGCTCAGAACTAAATTGGAGAATAAGGAATGTGAGCTAGCATGGGCTGTGGTCGCACAGAAAGAAGCTGAACATGAGAGTATGGCGAGGAAAACGCATGGTCTACAGAAGAAACGGCCTAAGATAGAAGAGAAACTTAACAAAGCCAAGGTTTGTGTGTGGAACTTTGTCACTGCATCTCATCATCGATTCAAAATACTTGACCATTCCCTGATTGAATACTAGCAACGTTGATGGCATTTGTAAGTAGTGTCACATAAATATGTTGAATTTATATCAAATTCTCTCTTGACTGATCTTTCCTATATCGATGTGCATTTGATAGATTCATGAACATTTTGTGACTTTTGTTAGTTGTTGCAGGTGCTCTACGGTCCTCTTTGGGCTGTTTGCTCTAAACAAGGGTCTCAATCTCCTACCCCTCAAACACATATAAAAATTTATTATCAAAGGTGATATTGAATGACGTCGAAACATGAAGCGCCATATGTACTATGTAGGCCACGTCATATTGCTAGTTTTGTGTGTTTGGTGATTATAGGAAGATGTTGAGACTGCAAAAGAGAAGAAGAAGGAAATTGAAGAGAGGATTAAAGCCATGGCTGGTAAGTTAGTATAAACCTATGGTTATATATGTAGGTTATACATTTATGTAATGTACTTGCCTTTCTTTTTGAGATGAGTCGGCACAAGCTGTGTTTGCGGGATTATCCTACATGCATAAATATATGTACTTCTCTTATTGTATTTGTTTATCACAACATCTCAAGATTACATGTAGCCATTGATCATATAAATGATTATAGCAACTTGTAAGCTATCGTCATCGACCTTACTATATTAATTATAGTCGACCATGCAACGCTTGTCCCGTATTATTTGCTTGGTAATAACTTACTAGATAGAATCATGTTTGAGGTTGATGTTCCGATATCATAAAATTCATATGTTTGCACATTTAGTCTTTTTTCGTTTGTTGTCACAAATTGAGACCATGTATCCTCCTAACATAAAAGATTGTCAAGCAGCTTGTTGTGAGACTTTGACACCATCAACTAAATCTGTATGTAGCATCGCCTTATCATGCTTACACTAAGGATTAATTTGAGCCAAAATTTAGCTCTTTGAGATGCGCCATGCTAGAGATATTAAACCAGACCCACATGAGAAAGGTGATGCGTGGAACATAATAGTAAGTTTGCGCCTATTGCGTAGTCTCAATCCTATGCTGTTATCAACATATTAAATTGGATATAGGCTTTGACACGCACTTACCAGTTAATTACAGGCGGTTTGAAGATTAATTGCATTATAAATTCACAGAGGACACCGAGAAGCATGAACCACAACGTCAGGAACTGAAGACAGAACTAAATCAGAAGAAACAAGCCACTAGAGTCAAAGCTGATGCAGCCAAGCAGATACAGAAAGAGCTGAGAAGGGTGGAAGCAGAAAAGAATTGTATGGAGGACAGAGTCAGGGAAATCAACGCCAAGTATGACTTGTAATATTCATAAACATTTCATGGTTAAACTCGGGACATTTTTGGGATTTCCAAGCGCTTAGACATCATATTCTAGCTTACATCTGTATATTTAATTAACATAACCTGCAGATATTGATTGCCTCAACCCTGTGATTTGTTACTTTTATAAAAGCATATCTGAAATGTATTACCCCGCGAAGTAACACTTGGCAATATTTTGGAACATTAGCATTAGTCTCAACTTCCTGGTTGTATTCAATTCAGAGCCCCTTTCGGCCTGTTGGATTTGGCAGGCTGATAGACCAGTCTACAACTGTATGATTGTTATCATTTGTCAAAAGATTGTTTTTTTATGTTGGTGGTTGTTTACAGTTCTCAGGACGATCGATCAGCACAGATGAGGGAACGAGATGAGAAAGTTCAGCGTCTGACTGTTAAACTTCGGGAGTTGGAACAGAACCACGCTAATGCTAAAGCTCACATGAATCAAACAGCTCAGACCCTGTCATCGCTTACTGAAAGTAGAAATGAACATGCGTATGTACATTGTTTATTACGCGACGGTTACACTAAAAATGTAGCGTCTATTGCATATACACAAATATAAGGATTTAAATTTATCATTTTACGTGACCTGCTACTGCTAATCTAATCACTTTGCTGAACACCTTTTGCTGGCAGTTAATTTTGCGAAGACACCAAAATCTGTTTTGATTAGCACCTTTAATCCCCATTCATGAAAATTGAGACCTGTCCATTGGCTGCTCTAGTAACTTGCTGATTCTCCAACATCATCTTTATTACCTAACATGCATGTATGTATAATAATCTTTTGTGCCTTTAATCGTCAGCTCAGGTTTTACAACTCTTCTGATTTTGCAGGTCTAATGTTGGTGAACTGGAGAGAATAAAGAAGCGTCATCAACAGAGAATTGCTGAGCTGGAGAAAGCACGGAAGAACAAGACTGCCAGATTTGGGAGAAACCTACCAGCACTGGAAGATGAGATCAACCGACTGGTCAGGGCTGGCAGATTCAAAAAGAAGCCCATTGGACCTCTTGGAGCTCACATCACAATGAAAGACATGAAATATGTGCTCGGATCTGAAAAAGCCCTCGGTAAATGGAACCTAGTGTGCTCCGCCAAACTCACTATTTTTTATCATCAACAGTCGATATGACCAAAATAAATAAACCAAGGCTAGAATATTTTTAATAATCATACTTTGAGTTCAGTTTAAAGAGTCTGTTGATACAAGTCACTGTTATTGCCTTGCTGTTTTATATGCATATGAGATAGAGAGATGCTGATTTATTTCGATGAAATATGTTACAAACAGTTCACAACCTCTTCAGCTTCCCACCTTTACCGTTTAAAATTTTGATGCTCTTAGGTATAAAACTGATAGAAAAACGTTACATGGCATTTGCTCAAAGCAGCAGATGTCCTCTTCTAGATGAGGTGAAAGGAAAGGTTCACAGTAGTTTTTGCAATATGTGTAACTGGACAGTAATTGTCATGTCCACCTATTCAGAAAGATAAGTTCTGGCACAGTAAGGTTTTATTGTTGTAGGTGGTTTGATGGGTGCATTTTTAGTTGACAATCTTCAGGATAAAGATCTTCTTGATGCTACTAAGAGGAAGGTGTATGCTCCTAATGAGCGTGCACCAACAGTCATCCACTTGAAATCCTCAGACAGACGACACGATATACAGAGAGAGCGCGCTCGTACACACCACCCCACACTCTCAGATCTAATACACATCGATAATGATGATGTCTTCAATTGTATAGTTGACGAGGTCAGTCATTTTATTATAAATTAATTGCTGCATCATTCAAGTAATTTATGTACTGCACAATTAATTTCATAGATCGTTCATTACATTTAACTTTTTTTGTGTAATTTTAGGTATCTCCTCAGAATATTGTAATGGTGCTTGATTCACAGCAGGCCAGAAAGCTGATGGCAACTTCTACTATACCAAAGGGTCCTGTGGTAAGTAGACAAAACTTTCACTCAAATTATCTTGTAAATTGAGGAATTCCCATTCAAGAATCCTGTGTTCACCCCTCAATCTTTTTTATCTCGTGTCTGCCAACAAAACAGTACATTAACTCGTTCCTAAGGGCAAGCATCTTACCCCCAAAAAGAGGGGGGGCAACTAATACTCCATAAACTTAAGTTATGGTTTGGCAGTGGCAACACAGACATTAGTCAATTATTTTGTAAGCAACTTGAACCCCCGATTCGAACACAGTTTTATAATATGCATAATTCAAGTAAATCTTATTACTATTAAGTGTCAGTTAGGGAAAATTCAGAACAGTCAACCCTGAGGAGGTTGATTTCAGAAAAACTTCTTTTAGACAGTGTGTTTCCATGTAAAAGTACAGGCCCAGCTTCCAGGTATAACAGTTTCATTACCTGATCGTTCAACAATATCACTATTGAACCTTATTTGCACAATTAAGGTTTCCCTGGACAAACGAAAAGTTGCCTAGGGGAGAGGACAACTATATCTTAAAAATATATACATTATTTATAGTGCATCAAGTCATGGAGATCCAGAGTGGTTATATGACTTTGTACACCGATCTTTTGTTGCCGCTTATGAACAAAAATCAGTGTTCATTTAACTGAGAGGCTTGCAGTTTTATCACCATTCCATCACAATAGCTCATGTGCTTCTGATGAATTTACAGCCTGCTACTCATTGACTGTTTGTCATCCACATGTTGGTGTATTTTAGTGCTATGATTGTAAAGGAGATGAGATACGAGGCCCAAATCCATTCACAGTATTTGCCAACCCCAGGAAGAGAGCAGAGTACCTTAGTGCAAACGTTGAAGAAGATATCAAGTATGTCAAACTATCATTTTACTCATTCTGTCAGTGAAATTTATATTTTTATATCCTATTTATGGAATGAGGTTTCCTCCGCATATCTGGGAATCTTAAATGTATTGTGTTAGAAATTAAATGATAAAAATATAAATTTTTATCAGTAAATGATAAATATGCATAAATATGTATACACAGCATCGCAACTTTCCATTTATTTATATATTTTCAGCTGGCCAATCACATCTCGTGATCCATATACCTGAGAGCGTAGGAATTCACAGACCTTCATTTCAACAGTGGGTCATGAGTTTTGAATCTAAGCTCTATTTGGTCAATCCAACTCTGGCGAGCAGTCCTAGAATTCACGTAGTAGTACACATATTTGGCAGTGCTGACATTTTTAGCCTGTGGTACAGACTTATAAAAGAATGAGGCATTTTATGGGATCGCTTAGGCAATGGAATGGGTTTCTCAATGATCAGTGGCATCATGTCTGAACAGGCAGGTAGTTTGTTTTTTGGTATGTAACCATTTCCATATCATTTTGTCAGGGTCGAGACTCAGCAATTGCTAACTGTTAGCAAAGATCTCGCTAATACTCAGAAGGAGTTAGATAAAGTCAAGCTAGAAATCACCAAAACACATTCTGAGTCAATCAAGTGTAAATCTCAAGTTGATGGTCTGGACAGACAAGTCAGGAAAGTGCACAAGGTAAGAAGTGCACTTAGAGAAATTATATAAAGTTTGTCCTTTTCAATACTACGCTATGGTATCGGACATGGGTTCATAATTTTATTTATCATCTGATTTGGTCAGTATAAATTTGCTTGAACAACGGTTCTCATGTTTAGCTAGTTTATCCTCTCCCAAACCATAGTGTGAACAATTTTGCCTGATCTACATGTATAGATTATTTGTTTTGTCCCATCAGATCTAGATATGGAAATATTTAAGTAGAGTTCTTTCGTATAATGTCTTTCGAAAAATAAAACGATAATAAATCGTAATAAAAAATAATAACTAATGATTTCAACGACAATAACTGGGATGAGACTTAATATCCTCTGATCTGAAGCTGTTTGAACGGCCTGGTAACAATTAGACGTAAGGGTGTTCAGCAACTAAGTACCTTATGAGACTGGTTGCCTACAACAATGCGCGGGCTTTAACATTTTAGATGCTGCTTGTGTAAGTCATGCATACTGTTAAAGTGTAAGTCATGCATACTGTTAAATCATTTATCACCTGCCAAGTGTTCAGTCATACCTTTTGAGGTGTTTGTGGAAGTCGTAGGAGTCTGATTTCAGATGTTTAAATAACATTACTAGATGATATCCCGGAACACTTTTGATAAAGACTTGTAACAGGTGATTATGATCATTTGTGACTATTTTTTTCTCAAACTATGGGGTTGTCTGTCCACATTTCATGAAGCAGCAATTCCCCCAGGCAACTTCATGCTGTCAAAATATACCTCATTCATGCTTTGATCTGTAAGAAAAGCTTTCAAGGATAGCTGCGCCCTGATTACTCAGACACCCATGACCTATCGAGCAAGTACATATAGGTACGCGCCTTTCTTATTTTTATAAACGTAAAGTAGGTGTTATGACCTAGAAAAATGATTTATATATAAATTACTTTGCAAAGACTGGTGATGTTGATTGACAGATTGATTTTGATATATTATGTTATTTTTATGATGACATTGTAGGATATAAAGGAGTTGAATGATCAGGTGATAGAGGAGGAGATGACGGAGGATGTGGATGCACTGATGTCTGATATAGAGAACCTGCAGACAGATGCTGAGATGTTCAGAACTAATCTGCAGCAGGCTAAGCAGCAGTGGGATGAGTGTAAAGCTGAAGAGAGACAAGTAGTGGAGCAGCTAGCTGCTGTCAATGCTAAGATGCAAGAGGCTAATCAGAGCATCTATCCACTAAGAGTGAGTGTGTACTGTGGATCAGTGTCTCTACTGTGTGTTTATGTAACTTGTTATTACTCATGCTCACCCTTGTGACCAAATGGAACTCTAATTGAGCCAATTTCTAGCTAGCTTGGTCATGTCATTTTTTCTGAGTACGAGCTGATCCCAATAATGAACACATTCATGACACCAGGGCTGTTTTCAATATGGACTGATCTGACCAGTTTTGTATTACCTCTCTGTAACAGAAAAAAAGGGGAGCTTTTGATGATATGTTTTGAGTCTGGATGAGGGGACGTATTTTGGTAATACTGTAGCTGTGCCCGTACATTCACTTGCCAAAGCACAACTTTGTTCAGATACCTACTTCTAAGAGTAACATACAATTTGTTATTTCCAGGCGGAGCTAGGTCAGGCTGATGAAGAGGTAGATAAGGCTACAAACGGCGTTAATCATTATACTGAACAACTCAAAGTCTGGGATACAAAAATACGAACTCAGGAGACTCAGATGAACAAATACTATGAGGAAGAAATCGCGGTACGTTTACAAGTCAATGATGTAGCGTGATGTGCACAAAAACACTCAAAATGTTCACATTTCACATCTCCGTCCGTTAAACTTCACACAACTTATTGAGACACCTAACGTTATATGAAATAGGAGTGTGTTGATGGCCAGAGTAATTGTCACAGTGTTGTAATTAACAACTTTTGTGGACCAATTCTCTGATGATATGAGAGAATATCTGTTGCATGAGTGAAATTTTTTTCATGTAGAGGGATATTGGCATTGCTTCACAAATGTCTCAGAGAGTAGAAGCAAAGAAAACTCCTCAGGTGTTACAAGCGGAGATCGAGAAAATCCAGGCTCAACTAACCAGGGAGGAAGAGCTGTGAGTAGGCATTCCAAATATCCATCAATCCAAACATTCATTATCTATCGGTTTCTAAACTGGTGATGTTATTGATTAGGGAAATTGCATCCTATCACACCTTTTTACCTCTGGTGTAGCTGCTATGAAGTAAAAACATTAACTGCACAGACACACATTGGTTGTCTATCCTGACCCCTGGCTTAGTAGAGTATATTCCTGCTGTGTTTATGCAGACGAGGAGATGCGGATGAGATTAGAGCTTTAGTTAATGATCTTACAGAGAGATACCACCATGCAAAACAACAACTCAAACAGTGTCAGTTATATCGTCAGGTGAGAACCAGTCCCTCTATTTTACTTTCTATACTTGGCTGGTGAGGAACATGTATGTCAGCTGTGAACACTCCATACTGTGCTCAAACAGTAAATATGATGCACATGGTGTTTTGACTGCTGTTGAGGAAGGTATGAAATTGGTCTTGATATAGGCCTACATCTTTAGCTCATCTAGGTTTGGAATCCTGACTGCAATGCTTTTTTATACTTGCAGCTCATGAAGGCATCCCTCAAAACACGCAAGAGAAACATGTTCCAAATCAGAGTGAGCACTGGCAGTAGAACTAAGTTGTACTTTGCCACTCTTCTACACAATAGAAACTATGACGGAAAACTTGAAATGGATCATGATGATCAAAAACTCGAGATCAAGGTAATTGTTGTTATAACCTTTGACCTTGTGACTGTATGTCTTTTAGGAAATGCGGCGTACACTCAGACTTCGCAGTGAAGGAATGAAGCGTATAAGAAATAACACTGTTGTTATGATAAGAACCGCATTTGTTAGTTTTCTTCATCTACGTGCTTATGATGGGAAATTACTATTTGATTTTGATACCGATCCTGCATCACTGGCGATTCAGGTATGATGGTAATGAGAAGCTTACAATATATGTGTGTGTACCATGTAAAGGTTGGTTTCTTACTTTCGATTTTCAACATTTCATTCACATTCTTGAATTTTTGACTGGTGATTTTTCTCCCACAATTGCAGCATATCTGTGATTTGAATATAATAAGCTTTCCAATTTTTGATATTGAGTCTTTTGGCATCTTTGTGAAAAACTTTGGTAACCAGCCAGCTACATCATTTGCAATTCTAGTTGACATCCATAAAATTCTTTATCAGGTGCATCCTTCTGCTGATAAAAATGGCACCAACAGAGATCTAAAAGGCTTATCTGGAGGAGAGAAAAGTTTTAGTACTCTGTGTTTTATGATGTCTCTGTGGGAGTCAGTTCAATCTCCGTTTAGATGTATGGACGAGTTTGATGTCTTCATGGTGAGTCATGTTATGGCCATGAGATATGGGTTATTGTTAAAATATAACTTCTTGTTTTCGTACAAAGTGTAGCAAGCTGTCTCAGAGCTATAGACACGGCATTAGTTAGGTCAATACATATGGGATGGGGACCCTACCAGCGCTGACCCTGGCCACTGAACAGCTCAAATACAGACACAGCACGGAATTCAATTGCAGGAAGGGACAGTTCGATTTTTAGTTGGGCTTTGTATTTGTCCTTCCTGGTACTATATGGAAAACATTTCTTTGGAAATTATAATTGTTTGCGGTAATAAAAAATTCAAATGTATGCAAAAAAATCTCAAATTAGAATCTAAAAGTCGCTCCTTTTTCTGAGAGAAAAAGTGTTTTTTTTTCTCAGATCACATCCACTCAATCGTACACACCTGTGTCATGTTATTTCAGAATGTGATTTTGAGATCGTCCTAAATGTTTCTAGTCAGCTCAATCGGACACAGCCTACCCAGGCCATAATATGCCGTGCTTTACATATCCTACAAAGCCTGTGTTTACCCTGTGCTGCTCCGACTGCTCGCACTGTATATCTACCCAGCCACTGAATTCTACTATGGGTATGGTATGGTAGAATGCAGTGTACCCAGCAAAAATATCATTTAAGGCATATCTGATTGACAGGACATGGTGAACAGAAGAGTTTCTATAAAGATGCTGCTGGAGTTTGCAAAGTCACATGTGCAGAATCAGTTCATCTTCCTCACTCCTCAAGATACCAGGTATGTGGGGTAACTAAATGCTATAAAAGCCACAGACTGATATTCTTGATCGATGTAAGGAAGGAGTGACATTATATCTGAAGCTAGTTATGTACGCAAAACATGGGAGAGGAGTGACTGAATTTGTAGAGTAGTCATTGACTGACCAATGTTGTGTTCTACAAATATCAAAGCTCAAGAATCACAAATGTCCCAAACGGGTAATTCCTTTTTGTTGTTGAAAGTATAAAAGCTGCTGGCAGTATCCGATTCAATCTAATTACCATACCGTGCCTGACTGCTGGTATTGCCTAACGGCTAACACATGCGACAATTAGTTTCTGGTATTACTACCAAGGTGCCTCGTTGCGGCAAAAGATAAGGTAGTTGTGTAGAAGGTGCAGGTAGTGGGCTTCACTATCATCAACCGAAACAGAAGAAAATATATTTGTCTATCACTATCCTATAAAAATACTGTCAATAACAAGAGAAATTGTAATAATCTACAAAATTAAATATGTGCATGGGATCAAAATTTGGAGGCTTTCGGGTCGGTTTTCAGTATTGGAATATCTTTTTGTAGAAGTTACTATGCTACTGTTGAATATTTATTTATTAATCTCGCAGTACATCAGAGTTTCTTTTGCAGCTGTGTTATAATAGATAGGATAAGGAGAAAATTTTGGGAAGATGAAATGGACCAATATTGATCACGAAGTTTCATGTCTTGTTGATATGTAACTTAATCAGAGATAAATACTTTATGACATAATTGTTTTTTTTTGTAGCCAAGTGGAAGTAAATGACTTTGTACACATATTCAGAATGCCTGACCCCGCCAGAGATGGTGATGGTGATGATGAGTAAAACGAAGTGAAGATGACTGTTGCAGAGTTTTGTTTGTTAAATCAGTATGTGCTTGAAAATCTCGTACTATAATAGTATTTTCTTGTTTAGTTGCATGGAGAGTCAACATACAAAATGTTGACAATAGTTAGCCCGCTCATAGACATATTTTAAGTATCACTCATTATGACAATCCTGTCAAATAAATCTTTGTTCTCTTATGGTTGTTTCATGGTTTCATATTATGCACGTTACACTGTTACTAGTTAAAAACATAACTCCTAAGTCAAGTCTACAGAGTCAGCTGTCATTTTGCTGTAGCCATTTATAAAAAAAAAGAAATTTTGATTACTGAAATGCTGTATTTTTTCTTATTTCACACACATATACATGTATATAGTTTTCGCTCACACAAGTACCAATACTCAATTTGTATTATTAAATTGCCAAAAATATTGTTACATTCAGAAAGCAGAGGTGAGTTTCTGTATTTTTGTGTTGTACATGTATTATGGTCCACTCCACATAACTTGTAAGATCTGATTTGCTGCTTCATGTTGCCATTTTGTCGTAGCCAAGGAACTTTTATTTATGTTCCTTGGTCGTAGCCCTATTTTCTTAATTAGTACTCACTCATATAAACAGCCATCGTTTAGTCAAATCCAATAAAATTTTAGTTCCAAACTCTGTTCCCTTGAACCCATTGTGAGGTTGCCAATTAATGTGATGGAGTATTGCAACTTCTGAAATCTGAATCGGGTTATACACAGTCTACTATGAGTCTGAGGTTTAGCCAAATTTCAAATTAGTGGCTTGCCAGGGAATGAACTAGCCTTGAACTTTGCTGTTTTTTGTTTTTGTTCACTGGCCTACCTTCACTGTTGAGAGTTGCCTTTTTTGCCTACCCTACTTACTTGTTAGTTATGTACTGCAAAATAAATCGTCAACCTCACATGGTTGAAGGCTGTGGCTATAAAACATCTCTCCATTGGACTATCGTCTCCACGCCATCTACCAGCTACACGGTCGCCTCCCCCATGGCTGGTGTAGCTTTATGTTGGAGCTGTTGCAGGTAAAATGATGAATGTGTATAGAACTATTGGATAGCAGCAATAATTACATTTACGGCCATTTACACATAATTTATGACTTATGTGTTAAAATCCATTTATCGAGTTGCCCACTCTCTGGAAGTCTTTTTAGAGTTGTCCCTTCTTCATGAAACTCATCATGGAACACAGGCAACGGAGTAGAGCTTAGTCTATGGCTCACTAATAGTCGACCCAAAGAGTCGATTCAATGTGTGGAAAAATCCCATTGAATTGTTGAAATTCGCGGGCCGAGTGTAGTGATATTCAGTAACACTTTCTCAATAAACACTTGTGTAATGTGCCTTTAACCAATCTATACCGAAATAAATACGACTTTCTAGCTTTATTAGCTTTTGTGGACTCACACTCAATTCTCTGAAATGTTTTGAATTATCATTTGGTGATGCTAGTTTAGATTCATTGTCTTGATTTAAAAGCTGTGATACGGTTTCTTGTCAGAAGCTTAGCAAGTCGCACCATGTTTTCTTGAATCGCACCCACAGTCAGAAGAACCTGATATAATAATGGAGTGAGAAAATTCATTGCTGTGAGTTTCTTGTACAATTATACCCCAGCATGGTCAGTGACAGATATCCTAGGAGGGATGGTGGTAGGAGACAGACTCATGCATCTTTTTCATCAAATATGAACGGTACTCAGCCCTTTGAAGATGACAAATTAAGCAAGCAGTCTCAGCCTGAAAGTGAGAGCAGAGTGATAGCAACAAGTAGAAGATCCACCAGGGGCAGAAGAGGAGATGACAACCACAACAACAGTGGCACTGTCTCTGAGAGTAGCCCTCCTAATGATGAAAATCATGCCAGAACAAGAAGGAGAAGTTACAGCCCTCATTTTAATGGTGTTTCTCCAAAAGATGAACCAGTAAGGAGGAGCAGTAGAAGAGGTCATCCTACTAATGCAGACAAGAATGAGGAGTACCTACCAAACCGCGAAGGGAGTCGTGTTAAGGTATGTACTGTAGCTCTGGCAGTCACCCTGCATTGTATTGCGGCGCAATGATATAACAGTCCCAAACAGGTTTTTGGTGCATAACTTAACATATAAAAATAGAATAACAGTGTTTATTTATGAAATGATTATTAATATTGTAATGAAACAATTATTTTTAAGCATTGTACGCTATGAGATTGTAATGGCTGAAATATCGTAAGACTGTTCGTAAATGTAATATAATATATTTGCAGTCAGAGATGGTCACTCCGTCCGACAGAATTGGTGAGAGGAGAACTACAAGAAGATCTCTAGGGTAAGCAAAGTAGTACGACTGCTATAGATAGAAGAAATATAAGGACTTCATTGTAAAGAAGGCCATAATTGATTCTCTAACCTACACGTCACCATCTCCATCATAACTACATGGAGTCAGCAGCATATCACTGGGCAACTCTTTCCTTTTTCTTTCAGTGCTGCAATCCATTGAGTTAACATAACATGTCTGTCACGCACTCGCAGTATAAGTCATTATTTCATTATTATACTGGTAGGCCTATGTACTTGTATGTATATTTGTTTGTCAGGGAGGAAAGGCATGTTAGAGATGAGCAGCGAAGAGATGAAACCCATCATGAAGAACAGAGAAGGAGTTCAAGACAGAGAAAGTCAGTGTACTCTTCTTACAACGAGACAGACATCACAACTCCATATACATGGCGGAAATCTAGGAGGAATAATGTTGAGTTTTCTGCAGCGGATGACCAGGTAAGGAATGCAGCCTCAGTAAATAACACTGTTTGAATCTAGGTGCAGAAACCTGCGCTCATAACTGAGACATTTTCAAACTGTGATCAGGGCCGATACAACAATATGCATAAACAGTGTCCCTGATTTCTGCGTTATTAACGACTACTTAGTGTAAATCTGTAAAGTCTCAGGTACCAACACTTTTTGGTTTGAGTGCCCCATCATTGTACCAGATTTTCATGCTCTGTTGTAACAGGGTAATGAAGGGGAAGAGGAGGAAACTAACATGGAGACTATGGATATGTACACTAGAGTTAAGCGACAGAGACGTAAAATAAAACGTGATATGTATGGTATGCCTCTCGTAGATCAGGAGGAAGAAAAGTCCACTGAGGATGAAGAAACAGAAGAGGAAGAAGATGAGGAAGAGGTTGGATTGTTGTTTCTTATTCCTCTTTCAATGTGTTAGAGATTACTGTCGCAGCTTTTGGAGATTGATATGCCTGGTGTTTTGGTCAAATGATTGTTGTGTGTAATCATATTAATTTATGTGAAACCCCCTCCCTGTCTGTTGTTTCTGGTACAGATATAAGTTCAAGAACAACATACTCATGCAGGTATAACAGGTCAAAGCTGTCATACATTATTTGTATTTATGAATTATATAAGATATAACTTATATGATATTATGTGGTACAGGAGGAAGAGGATGATGATGAGGAAGAAGGAGAGGAGGATGGAGAGGAGGCATCAGGAGGACAATATAACCTGAGACAAAACAAACCTCGTACTAAACTATATGAGGCTCCTGTCGGTATGTGTACCATGTCACATTGTCTAGCTTACAAAATTATGGCATCTTATATTAGTGTGTATCAGCAGTATTCAGTGATGTCTGAGATCAATTCACAGAAATCTCGTGTGGTATAAAATCAACTGGGCGGAGTGGCTGAAATCTGTCTGACCTGGTGGCATACCTTACAAAGCAGTGTGTTTCATCAACTCTGTGCTCAATGGTGAGCAGGTTTCATTAGATTGGGCTGTGTTTAGATGGTAGATAGCTGTTGTTACAATATATGGTAATAGTTTCATTGCATTTGTATTGTAATTGTTAATTATGTTTGACAGAAAAGAAATCACGTCACAACTATTTCAAAGAGACGCCACCGAAACGGAAATATAAAGAGAGGAGTGAAATCAAGTTCAAAAGCCCTGCTCATCGACATAGAAAGTGAGTAGCAACGTTGGTTATTCCCAGTACAAAAATGATAACAAAATTCACCTAAAATTCTCGGACCTGTGTTACCATTGTATAGATATATCCCGAATGAAACCTTAAAATTTTACTTATGTATGTAAGTAAAATGCTCTTTCTTATGTAGGAAGAGCAGAAGACGTAGAAGAGCTCAGCACAGGACATCGTCTACTTCAAGCAGCTCTAGTAGTAGTGAGAGTGAAGATGAGAGAAGATTCGCTCGCAGGAAGAGCAAGAGCATGGCCAAGGCTAGACAACGGTACGCTGTAATAAATATTCATTATTATTTATGGCATTTTAATAATTACCTCACATGTATTTCTACTCAGCTCATTTAACCATTGAACCAAAACAAACCTCGCCAAACAAGCCACTAAAATTATTTACGATCATTGAGCTCAATGTCACTCAAAAACACCATATATTCTGTCTGAGCAAAACACTCAATTTAAAAAAATTAAAAAAAAAATTTCAATTTTTTTTCAATTATCTGTCAATTTACTCTTTGATTCACTTCTTCATCCTGAATTGAAACCTAATATATAATTGACTCCTTATGAAATCAAAATTTCAATGTTTCAACTCAAAATTTGAGGTGGTACGCAAGACCTTTTTCATTAATCTAAAAAAGTGAATCCCCTACTGCCCTCACGTGACAACAACTTATCATAATTGGCTAGTTCCTTAAGTTTTACTAGCAACATGCTAACAATGATTAGTTAGACTCCTTAAAACTCCATTTTTGGCTAAAATAGGTAAGACCAGGCTTCTTTTTTCAGAGATCTCAGCAATAAAAAAAATCTTTTTTGACGATCAGGGCATCAAAGCTGAACCCTTTTTGAGTTCCGTTAGTCGTTTTTTAAAATGAAATATTGCATCAAAAATCAAGCAAGATTCTTATCACAATGTAGCTTGATTATAGGCTTTTTAAATTTACTATTATAATTATATACAACGATCCGATATGAAAACCCCATCTCATGAAACGCCATCCATCAACTGAAATTTCAATTTTTTGGTCAAAATAAATTCCTTTAGTGTCCCTTGATATATCTTAGCATCTTTTAAAAGTTTGGCCCACTTCTTCTTACTGCGTCTCAGGTAGAAGATGACCTTAAACTGTTCATGCTCCCATTATAATTTGTTGGTTGGTTTTAGCTGCCTTCCTATGAACCTGGCACAGAATGAGCTCACCCATGTGATGAAGGACAGACAGAAGATTGGAGCTAGTCTGGCTGACATTGATCCTATGAGTCTAGATAGATCGGTGAGTTTTTTTTATTTAGGAGTTTTATTCCCTTGAACTATTCATATATCATAAAAGCTTCAGAGTTCATCACCATACTGCAAAAGTTGTACCAAGGTGTGTTTGCGTTTTTACGGAGTGTATGATATTCCACGCTCCATGTCCGATTGTGAGATATAATGGATCTTGGATGATATCTATGTTTACATGTTTTGCAGGTCACTTTTGACAGTGTTGGTGGGCTGACTGATCATATACAAGCTCTGAAGGAAATGATTGTGTTTCCTCTACTTTACCCAGAAGTGTTTGAAAAGTTTAAGATAGCTCCACCAAGAGGTGTACTCTTTCATGGACCGCCTGGTATATGTGAAGCTCAACTTTCTATATTTTAGATTGTTTTGTGTTTCCTGTCAAGGATAATCTGTTGTTTGTAATCAGCTTCCCCATTTTTGCTACCCAATAATTGACCAAACATATGGTTGTGAACAACGAGAAAAATGCGATGTATTATTTGTATTTACCACAATAAACGCATTGGCTACATTTATCAGGAGTTGTCTGCTTTATACAGAGTTTTTAATTAGGTGGACAACTCCCCATTGTAACTTACGTAATGCAATGTTCATTTTGTTGCATCATGCAATGGTGTAGATATATTTTATCTCAGACATAATGTCATTATTTCATGATAGTGCAACATTATTTATAGCAGTCAATGATAGGGTAGGGATAGTGAGTTTTCAGTTGTTACTCATTCAGTGGAAATTCCGATGTCGAACATATTTACACATTATTCCCAATGAGTTTTATACTTTCTGTGATATATTTGTATTCACTTCTATTTTGATTTTAGGTACCGGCAAAACCTTAGTTGCCAGAGCCTTAGCTAATGAATGCAGTACAGGAGAGAAGAAAGTGGCATTCTTCATGAGAAAAGGGGCTGATTGTTTGAGTAAGTGGGTCGGAGAATCAGAGAGGCAACTTAGATTACTGTTTGATCAGGTGTGTGTTTTTATCTTTCATGCACCTACAAAATTATACATACATATAGCTTAGCTACTTGCATCCATAAATGCTGTGTATTTGCAGCGCGCTACATGTATGTTCAATCATTCATTGTAGTTTGGTAATTTATTGTTTAAATACCAATGAAATACATCAAATACAAATACAATACATAAGTTGATCTAGATGACCAGCCGTCCGAGCAGAGCACGGACCATGAAACTAAACTCCAGCCAACAGCCAGCATAGTTTTGGACAAAATAAATAAAGACAATGGTCCTTCCTCTTTCAAATAGCTAATAAAACGAGTCCTCCTCTCCAAAACTGCCAATAAAATGGTATCTCCTCTATGACTATGGTATAAAGAATAAAAACTATATACAGCCAGCCATCCAGCTTGAGTTCACCACATGTGTCATCTAGATCAAGACATTTTAATCGGTATTGCCTAAGTAGTGCTGCTTACCATTACCGGAGTTTATATTATTAACTGATGTTGTTGAGTAATTTTTTCCATCCGATACAGGCATATCAGGTTCGGCCTGCTATCATATTCTTTGATGAGATAGATGGTCTGGCACCCGTGAGATCGAGCAGACAAGATCAGATACACTCCAGTATAGTGTCTACTCTGTTAGCTCTGATGGATGGATTAGACAGCAGAGGTGAAGTTGTAGTAATTGGCGCCACTAACAGAATCGACTCAATAGATCCCGCCTTGCGTCGTCCGGGAAGATTTGACAGAGAATTCCTTTTCAATCTACCTCCGGTTGAGGTGAGTGGATTTTGATTCATAATGATGATGGCCTGGCATTGTGAAGAAAGTTGGTTTTGTTGCTAGTATAGCAATATATGTTGTCTCCAAAGCATTCAACTCTCTCTTGACCTACTATAATATGATGTGGATTTGTTTATTTTCAGGCTCGAGCCGACATATTGAGAATTCATACTAAAGAGTGGAATCCAAAACTTTTAGATTCCTTCATTGATGAAGTCGCGTCCAAATGCAATGGTATGATTTCCCTATAGTTTCAGCAACACGTATTTTATTCTCAGAGGTTTAACATTAACTTTCCTCTTTTTATTGCCAGATCTGCATATTCTCCCAGGTGTGAGTTATCAGATCAATTTTGTGGGAGGTGCAAGGTCAATCCGAAGTAAGATATGGTAAAGACAGGCTAATTTGATTGTTTACTTACATCCATATTGTAGGTTATTGTGGTGCTGATATGAAGGCTCTCTGTACAGAAGCAGCATTACATGCATTACGTCGTAGATATCCTCAGATTTACACATCCAGTGATAAGCTACAGCTCGATATTAACAGTATACATATCAACGCTGCTGACTTCCACTATGCTATGACCAAAATAGTTCCAGCTGGTATGTCCCATATCTCCACCTATTCACTGTTAACCTTCATGGTATTACGAGTTTGTATCGGTCAATCAAGGTGAATGATTAATGAAAGCAAATGGTCAGTCAAATTGCCTAAACAACGTAATGATCATTTTGTGTGCAAAATGACTAAGAATAGGAGAGGAACTGTCAACTAACCCAGCAGATACAAGCCAAACTTATCACTGCGGTGGTCCTTATGTGATTAAACCAAGGAGATTAATGTTGTTATCCTGAGCTTTTCTCTTCTCCTGCTCGTCACAACCAGCGTCAAAATTATAACTAATTTATTGTTGTGTATTTTCAGGGCAGAGAGCTGTGGTAGCACCGGGGCGACCTCTATCTGTTATAATACAGCCTCTACTGAGCAGACAACTCAAACTACTGATCAACATACTCACCTCATCCTTCCCATTCATAACCACTGATATCTCTAAATCTGCTCAAAACAACTCCACTACATGTAAGCATATGTTCATATTCCTGTGTATATCACAATGATTTGGAAACACCGCAATATTTACTGTTCTAGCTGTTTGTGTGTACAATTGAAAATATTTTGTGTTCACTTCACAGTGCCTATCCCTTCAGGTCGGTAGATTCGCAAATTTTTGAGGGATCATTATTACGGATCATTTAATTTCAGCATGTATGGGAGATGTTATTGTGTGATAGTTCTAGGTAGAAAAGCTTACTTATACTTTGTTTAATCGGGAAAAGGTTTGTCAGGTGGCTAAACTCTGAGTTATTGTTATGCCATTACAGAATCTACCTGACCTGTTTAATATTTGAGCATGTGTATTTTAGCGTCGTTAATGATGACATGTCTACTTGATGCTGTGGATGACGATTCTAATGCAGCTCCTGTCACTGAGTGCGCAAAATCAACTAAGAGAAAATCAAAACAGAGCTCAGCTGACTTCACAGGACCATTCCTCAACTTTAACATGTGAGTAACTCGCTGCTTCCCTGCTATCATCCATTATATTGATGGGAGAACGAGCCCCCACCCTGTAGCAAAGTGTTTCAAAATCAGCTCACCTGCCTTCTAAATAGTGTTGGTCTAAAACCGAAAATACCGAAAGAACCGCAACTTCTCTATTTTGGTACCGAAAATTTTAAGCAGTTTAGGTTGCAGTCAATTTAGGTTCCAATACCAAAGCTTTAGGTTCCACCTGATTTGGAGCCAAAAATGGAACCGAAATGGAACCGAACCAGTACCAAAATTAGAAAAATGCAAATAACCCCATGAAAACCCAGTATCGAAACCCTGGTATTGAGAAGTAGAAACCAGAACCGAGGTACCAGAACCGGTACCGTGAAATCGCAGGAACCGAGGCTTCAGAACCGAAACCGGGACTGAACTGAAAAATCAGTACCGTACCAACACTACTTCTAAAGCTTTTGATTGCCTATTTGAGATTTTGATAGTATTTTCATAGTCGAGTAGAATGGGCCTATTGCGATGAGGTGTTTGCCAATTATACACAAGGTGCTGTGAAAAGGAATCCAAATAATTGCAGGTTATTGGCTATCTTCAGGAATTGTTTTCATGATGAGGAGGTTGAGGCAAAAAATTATATAATGATGTTATATACGTCATAAAGGCGAGATTAAAAATCCGTGGGAAGGAATGTAACCTTATTATTATTAGCAATTGCCTTTGACACTCTGCCCTTTTGGGGTCAAAGTCCCAGCTAAAAAAGGCCCTGCTGTCATGCCTTACCATACTGTAGAAATGAATGGTTACTGTTCGTCTACCCATAGATCAGCACACAGTCGTCCGATAGTAAGCAGACCTAGGCTGTTGTTATATGGAGACCCAGCATATGGACACAGCACACACCTGGCCCCTGCATTGTTACATGCTATGGAGAAACTACCTGTTCATATACTAGACCTGCCTACACTGTATGCGAACAGTGCCAGAACACCTGAAGAGTCCTGCTCACAGGTGGGCTGTAACATAGAACATTGGCCTTGTGCAAGCCCGTGTTGTGGCTGCGTGTGGATAGTAGATGTGCATAATCCATGTACTCAAGCTTTCTTTAATTGTAATCTCACCACTTACTACCATCTCATATTTTGTTGTGCATTGTGAATGGTCGCAACTGCAGCAACAAGGATAGACCATCTCTTACTTAACTTTAGATAAAGGCCAAACTGCAAATGTGCATAGCCCATACGTGCGTCTAAGAACCTAAAGTATGTTTATTCATTTATGCATCATTGACAGGTATTCCGAGAGGCTCGCAGGAGTACACCCAGTGTAATATACATACCACATATTGACAGCTGGTGGCAGGTGTTATCTGATACAATGAGAGCTACATTCCTCATGATGCTGTCCGATCTGGACCCTCTTATGTCTATTCTGTTGTTGGCTACTGCTGACACTTCAGCCAACTCACTTCCTTTAGAGGTGAGCAAATCAATAAAAATTCACCAGTGAATATATTCACTTTGTCATGAGCAGATTTTCAGTTTGTTATAAGCAAATTTGAAATTTGTTGTAAGCAAACTCAAACCAGTTCTTTATCTTGCTGAATGTTATTAATACGTTGGCTTTTGGGCGTATTGATATGATGTTGGGATCTTATTGTAGATCCGACACTTGTTCACTCTTCCCACTACTGAGCAGTATCAAGTCACTAAACCTGTCGAGAGTGAAGTCAGAGAATTCTTTGAGGACCTGATTATAAATCAAAGCACTGCGCCTCCTCCAACTAAGAAACAAGCTGGTAGGTAATACATTTACAAAAACTTAATGTGTGCTAGTAGGTGTAATGGTGTGATGTTGTCACTGTATAACAAATAAAAAATCTCACACCCTTCACAATCAATACACACTCATTATACTTAGAACTTGTTTACAGCAATTTCTCACCATGTCATATGCTCAGCTCACTCTACCATATATAATTATGTAACATTGTTCTAAACCGAAACACATATTATATTCAGACTATTATATTTGCTTACAGCTAAGAATCTGATGGAGGTGTTGCCGAAGGCTGCAGTGACCAGTAAGCCAGCTGAGCTGACAGAGTCTGAGGAGAAAGCTTTGTGGAATCAGGAGGAGGCTATACTCAGAGAACTGAGGCTATTCCTCAGAGATATGCTCAACAAACTAGCCAGAGACAGAAAGTTTAACATATTCGCCAAGCCTGTAGATGATGAGGAGGTACGTTGCAATGTCAAACTTGGGAGGTTGCCCATCAGCAATAAACTTCTTATCCATTCAACAGTATGATTAGTTTCTGAATTTTGATGTAAAAAGCAAGGTAATCGGTAGCAATGTGTAATATTGGATGACCTTTAGTTGAATGCTGAGAGACTTGGTAATTACTAACCGATAAATGCGGATTAGAGGGGACATTTACTGAGTAGTATTCTAACTTCTATAACTTGACTCGTATATTTTTTTCAGGTACCGGATTACTATGAAATTATCAAGAATCCCATGGATTTATTGACGATGATGTCCAAGATAGACCTGCATAAATATCAGACATGCACAGAATTCCTTGATGACATTGATCTGATATGTGCCAATGCTCTTGAGTATAACCCAGCCGACTCCATAGCAGGTAATTTGAAAATAGAATGATCCAGTCGCTGTTAATAAATGAGGATTTGCAGGCTCGAATGAAGTATGTCAGAAATAATTCAAATTCGCAGAGTTGTTCTCCATTAAGATATGAATTATATTTAGAAAGGGCAACATTTATGACGTTACCTTTGTCTTGAATATTAGCGTATACACTGTTTGATGTATTATGGTCATAAGAGACAACCGCTAAAATTTCAACCACTTTATGTTTTACAGGAAGGGCCATCAGACACCGGGCATGTGCATTAAAGGATATGGCTCATGCTCTAATAGATGCTGAGCTAGATGAGGACTTTGAGAAACAGTGCAAGGATATTCTTGAGTCTCGCCAAAACAGAGGTAGTTTAATTTGCTTCTAGAAATACTATTGGTGTATATTGTATGTTGTATGTATGTTGTGATATATCAATCCTTGATGTGATAAGATGAATTTTTAGTTGGTTCCCTGAAATGTTTTACCAATAAATCATGCTTCATTTTAATCAGGGAAAAGTCCCTCAAAGTCTGCTCCGAACTACTACCACACAAAGCCAGCAGATGGTAAGGGGATGACATCAGGTTTTCCAGTCAGGTATAGTAGACGTCTGAGACAGGAGGATGCTGAGGAATCACGTCTATCTATGGAGACTAAACAACTACTGGACCAAGCTCAGCCCTTCTCTGATGCTCTGTAAGTATCACATTCAATCTACTTACTTCTATTCCTGTCTCCAGGATTTATGTGCGTGGAACGCAGTTTGGGTGGCGGATCTTGGGTTATTGATACCTGGTGGTTAATTCAGAATAGAACCAGCCGAATATTTATAGAAAGTATTATTATACCTGTCACCACACAACCACGTTTATTTCTATACCAACAGGAAAGAGATAAGTCGTACAGGAGAGAGACGGGTCCGTGTATCGCATGATATAACACAGGATGATCACCCCAGTCCTATAAAGAAAAAGCGTAGAAAGAGAAGTCGATGGTCTCAGGGAGTACCCACAAAGAGGAAACAACCACGCCGCCACAGTGTTAACGAAGACATACAGGTATTTCTCAATTCTCCACATACATGTACTAAACCAAAAAATCTGTATACACACAGTCAGTAGCTTGTATGTGGAATTGCTTGTTGTATGATACAGGATGCTGAAATGAGTTTCATTTACGCAGCCAGAGAAACTTATCAATTAAAGAGTTGATAGTCATGGATTGATAGAATTAATAGTTTTTTATTGTTGGTTTTGCTGAATGAAACAATGCAACAATTATTTTAACACCTACAGATAGCACATACACAAATGTCTTTACTGTGTTTGAAGGAGGAGAGTGAGGAGGAGGATAACAATGAAGAAGAGGAGTCAGAGGATAAACCCGAAGATAAGACCAGCACACATAATGAAGATAAGACATGCGAGACACAAGAATTACCAGCTGAGGAATTACCTGTTGGTGATGTCAACCAGGCTAAGTTAGATCTGGCTGATAAGTTTGACAGCTGTGCAGATGAAGCAGCTGACATTGAGCCACTTACTAACGGCGCAACTGAGGCTAGTGAAGCAAAGAACAATGAAGAAACAGTAGAGACTGACAAGCCAAAAGAAGACTCTATTCCTCAGCAAAACGGGGATGTTGAGATGAGTCAGGAATCCACTCAGAATGACAGTGCATATGCCTCATTACAACCTGAAAACGAGAGTTCCAATGATTCTGTGGGAGATACGCATACTCAGAGTAGTGACAAAATGGACACAAGTGAAAACAAGAAAGAAGTGAGCAGTCTTATGACACAAACAAATATAAGTCCTCCAGCTACAGGCCAAACTGACACAGTACCTGTTCAAAATGGAGAACATCCGTCACCTAAAAATACTCCGGTCAAGGACACGAATGCAATCGAGTCACAGGAAAGTGAAGCAGCTGCAAAATCCCCTATGCTGTCAAGCCCTGAGAAAAAACAGCTGAGGTCGAAGTCAGCAACTGATGTGTTACCTTCACCGTATATACAAGAGAAAGTGTTAGGTGAGTCTGTTTCCATGCAATATATAGAAATCCGGGTAACAGTAACACTGCCGATGTTTTATAGACTTAATAGACTATCCACAGACCATAAAGCTGAGCTAGATGTTGAGTAATTATGGGTGTGAATAAATTCTGAAAATTATCTCAATGTCAAACATTTATAGTGGTGTGACGTGTCTCCCCTGGAGGAGATAACTTCTTGGTTAGATAACACCCAAAATTGACATTATCATTGGATACTGATAGGCTGCAAATGTATCTCATTTTTCTTTTTTAGAAAATTAACCCTAATCATGAAAATTCCCAATCAAATACCCCAAAGTGATGTCATCACTAGCCGAATGAAGCATCAATAATTTCCAGACAGGTTAAGCTTTATTGAGCGGTCAAAATATGATTTATACCCTGACAGCATGCTAAACGCATTTGACTGATTTGTGTTTGGGTAGTCTTTAAGTCTATATCTGCTACACTATTGACAGCTCTCTGATGCCTCGATCTGGTAACTGGGAGAGTTCAACAGTACCAAATGGTTTGGTGCCAGACTGCTTGATCAGGTTTCTCTTCAAATTTATGATAGCAGCTATAAAATCTATTTAAAACACTATACTCAATAGTAAAATTTGCTGGTGTGGCTAGCTAGCAGGACAGTGCAATCAAAATAAACTTAATCTTAGCATAATTATGTTGTTATGAAACTGTCCCAGCACAGTCCCAGTTTTAGGAAATTAAAATTGTTTGATGTGGTTTAATGTTCCAATGCTGGGACAGTTTTATTTCAAAATAATCATGCTGAGATTGAATTTATGATATTTATTGTGTTGCCCAGCTGGCTAACCACGCCAGCGAATACTACATATAATACATACTGGTAACACAAATCATCTGTCATTCTTTCGCTTGTTAGAAATAGAGCCTACCTCAACTAAAAGGAAGACACGTTCTATGACCCAGGATCCTCATCTAGCCAAATGTATGGAAATAATAGAGGCTCCGTTACCTACATTTTACATAAACACTGATCGACTTCCCGACCTGCTTGAGAAAGCTGTTCATCTTGGGTGTCTATGTAATCTCTCAGAATTAGAAAAGCTGTACAGTTTCATAGCCCAGAAGATCTATCATCACCGAGCGGCTTATGATAGAACTGCAATGTTACAGGTTAGTCTTTTAATCATTGGTAACATTTATTTCTGAAAGTAATGTACTGAAATGACCAACCAGTCTGTCCCTGCTAAATACTGATTTGACTTAGTCAAGTTTTATGTTTTGCAGCGGCGGGTCAAACTGCCCACTCAGTTTACTGTGGGTCCACATTTTGTTACCAAATGTATATTTGATTCATTTGAGTCGAATAAAGGTTTTATATATGATATTGATAGTACATGGCAGCAAATGCATGTTGGTGTAATTTAATTTCATGTACTTAAAACACACTCAGTGAGATGCATATGAATATTATAATGGATGGAACTACGGATTACACAAGCTTTCATTGTTTGTCCGTTTTAGGAAATCGAAGAAGTGATAGATAATTTCAGTCCATCAATCTGAAGATCTATTATCATCTGGTTGAAGTAATACTTCTTCATCAGTTATGCAATACATCCACTGAGCTCATCAAAAACCATGGCCAGTCACAGTATTATGTTGACGCTCATTTTTTCTGGGCTTCACTCGTATTTTATCAACACACCTGTCAAGATGTAAAAAAATAGAGATGTTGTTTTTCAAAGTCAAAATGAAACACTATACTTTGTTGTACACATGTGACTTTGAATGAAAAAATACCTCTATGACGAGCCTTTTTTTAGCCATTTGATGTCATTTTGATGAAATAACATGCTAATCACTCAATAAGGTGCATCCTTTTTTTTAATTTTATGTTTTATTCATAATTATTGTATGTAAGCCATTCAAAATTTTACCGTTGTTTGTCAAAAGAAAATAGGCAATAAAAGAGTCAACTAAGTTTCTTTCTGGACTTCTTTTTGTGAGTGCGTTTGCCTGGTACAGATGATTTGTGTTGATGAGGTCGTTTTTTGGAGATATGACTGGGAGCTGCTCCTACAATACACAGAGTAGTAAAAATTGTTTTACAATACAAAGCGTGTCATCTTATCCTAATAACATGCTATGCAGTGAAATGTCCACACATAGTACACTCCTATAACAACACATTCACAAAACAGCCCCTTTTTCCGAGTTTGGCTACTACATAAAAAAGCTGTGGTGAGTACATATAAGCAGTTCGCTCTTTGTAACCTAAGCCCAGCACAGAATTGTAGGGGGGGGGGGTATGCAATTCAATTTAAGAAATGAATCACAAGCAAGACAAGGATCTAAGATAAATAAAGAACGGAAGCGAACAGATCTGACAGCCATACCCGT
>ERZ1740062.379-NODE-379-length-26096-cov-6.884797_pt1 | contig 26096 bp, 22 predicted proteins | sample MGYA00581741_ERZ1740062 | MGnify/ENA primary metagenome ERZ1740062 (study PRJEB43018, sample SAMN04849747) | marine metagenome | isolation source: floating plastic debris | place: Pacific Ocean | collected 2008-09-01 | study: EMG produced TPA metagenomics assembly...
TAGTCGGTCTGGCCCAGCTTGGTGTAGATCTCGCCCGCCACGTCGCCAGTGTAGAAGCGCTTGCAGCCGGTCAGCGCGTCCTTGCCCGCCGGATAGTTCGGCGCCAGAACGAAGGGCTTCTTGTAGCCTTCGCTCTGCACGTACCCGCCCATGGCCTCGTGCAGGTTGTCGTTCTGCCAGGCGACATTAAAGTAGTTCGGATGGCAGAGCTTGCCCGCCAGGGCCGAGGGGCCGGCATTGGGACTGATGTAGAACACACCGTCCTTCAACGCCGCCGGGACCACCGCCATTGCGAGGTTGGACCAGATAATGCCGGTCAGGATGTCGACCTTGTCGCGCTGGACGAACTTGTCGGCGATCTGCTTGGCAATGTCGGGCTTCTGGGCGTCGTCCTCGACAATCACCTCAATGCCCGTCTCGCCCGACTCCTTCAGCGCCAGCATGAAGCCGTCGCGCACGTCGATGCCCAGGCCCGAGCCACCGCCCGACAGCGTGGTGATCATGCCGATCTTGAGGTCGGCCGCCGCGGCCGGGCCGACAGCGCCCAGGCCCACCGCGCTGAGGCCGAAGGCCGCGCCGCTCAACAGGCTCAGGCCGAGCGCCAGGCCCTTCATGGAATTCTGCATAAACTGCCTCCTGTTTTCCCCGTCGGCGCCTGATCGGCGCCTTATGGTTGTGGTCCGAAGCCCTGTCTTCGAACCCAGAAGGATATACCGCGTCCGGCCGGCTTCCGCCATAGGCCGGCGGGCAGGCAAAAGCCGCTCAAATCGGGGAGATCTGCGGGCAGCCGCGGGTCGGATGGCGGGTGACGTGGACCGGCAGGTCGAAGGCCTCGCGGACCAGGGCCTCGGTCAGCACCTCTGCGGGCGTCCCCTCGGCGGCGAGTTCGCCGCGGCTGAGGACCACCAGGCGATCGGCGTACATGGCCGCCAGGTTCAGATCGTGCAGAATGGCCAGCACGCCGATGCCGCGCTCCGCCGCCCGGCGGGCCGTTCTCAGGGTCGCGTGCTGGTGGGCGAGGTCGAGGCTGGAGGTCGGCTCGTCGAGCAGCAGGTAGCGTGCCTCGCCGCCCTGGCCCGCGTCCGGAAAATCGAGCTTGGGGAAGTCGATCTGGGCCAGCACCCGTGCGAGTTGGACCCGCTGGCGCTCGCCACCGGACAACGTGGTGTAGAGGCGTCCGGCCAGATGGGTGACCTCGGCCTCGGCCAGGCAGGCCTCGGCAATGGCAAGGTCTGCTGCCCGGGTGGTGGCGCCGGCATGGGGCGAGCGGCCCAGCAGCACGACCTCCAACACCGGAAAGCCGAAGGCCAGCTCGGAGGATTGCGGCAGCACGGCGCGGCGCAGCGCCAGGGCCCGCGGCGACCAGTCGGCAAGCGCCCTGCCGTCCAAGGCCGCTTCCCCCCGGTGGGGCCTCAGAGTGCCGGCGAGCACCGCCAGCAGGGTCGACTTGCCGGCGCCGTTGGGGCCCAGCACTGCTACCACCTCGCCGGGCGCCACCGAGAGCGATGGCCCCCGCAGCACCTCGGCGGAGCCGTAACGCACCTGAATGTCGTCGGCCCGCAGCATCACCAGCCGCCCTCTACCATCCGCCGGGGCCACGCCGGCGCAGCAGCAGCCAGAGGAAGAACGGCCCGCCGACGCAGGCTGTCACGATACCGATCGGCAATTCCGCCGGCAGCACCAGGGTGCGCGCGAAGAGGTCGGCGATCAGCACCAGGCTGGCGCCGAAAAGGATGGAGATCGGCAGCAGCAGGCGATGGTCCGGCCCGGCGGTGAGCCGAACCAGGTGCGGCACCACCAGACCAACAAAACCGATAACCCCGGTGATTGCCACCGAAGTTCCTGTCGCCAGCGCCGCCAGCACGACGATGGCCCGCTTGCTGCGTTCGACAGAAAAGCCCAGGTGCACCGCTTCGCTCTCACCCAGCAGCATCGCATTGAGAGGGCGGGCAAAGAACGGCAACGACAGAATGCCGATCAGCATGAGCGGCGCGACCAACACCAGGCGATCCCAGGTGATGCCGCCCAGGCTGCCGAGCAGCCAGTAGTTCAAGTCGCGCAGCTGCTGGTCATCGCTCAGGAAGACCATGAAGCCGATGCCGGCGCCGGCCATGGCGTTCATCGCCACACCGGCCAGCAGCATGGTGGCAACGTCGGTGCGGCCGTCGCGACTGGCGATGCGGTAGACCAGGAAGGTGGTGGCGAGACCGCCGCCGAAGGCGGCCAGCGGCAGCAGCAGGTCGCGCGGCAGGGCGGGCACCAGCCGGACGATGCCGGCGCCCAGCACAATGGCCACCACCGCCGCCAAGGCGGCACCGTTGGAAACCCCGATCAGCGCGGGATCTGCCAGGGGGTTGCGGAACAGCCCCTGCAACGCGGCGCCGGATGCCGCCAGCGCACCACCGACCAAGACGCCGGCGACGGCGCGCGGCAGGCGGATCGCCAGCAGCACCGCCTCCTGCTGGCGGGTGAATTCCCAGGGCAGATCCAGGCCGGTCTGCGCTGCCAGGATCGCGATGGATTGGCCTGGACCGATCTCGACGGCGCCATAGCCGACCGCCAGCAGGAACGTGCCCGCAAGGCCGAGGCCGAAGAGCCAAAGCGCCGCGAGGCCGCGGCGGTGCCGGGCCTGGGCAAAACTGGAAAGGTCCATCGCCACCGAACTCATGACCGGCTACTGAAGCGCCGCCGGCAGCGTCACTGAAGGATGCAACTGTCTGCCGAGTTGTGCCGCGGCCTGGGCGGTGCGCGGGCCGAAGCCGAGCAGCAGCAGGGTATCGATCACCACCACGCGCCTCTCGCGGCCCGCCGGGGTCAGCGCGATTTCAGGTATCGCGAGCAGGCTGTCCATGCCCCCCATCAGGTCGAGCGAGCGCGAGCCGACGAGCAGCACCTCCGGCGCCGCCGCGACCGCAGCCTCCGGCGACAGCGGCTTGTAACTCTCGAAACCGTCGATGGCATTGATGCCGCCGGCCAGGGCGATGATGCCCTCCGCCGAGGTGTCGCGGCCGGCGGCAAGAGCCGCGCGGCTCTTGCTGACCGCAAGCAGGAACAGGACACGAGGCCGCTCGCCGATGCCGCCGAAGGCTTCGCGGACGGCGGCCAGTTCGGCCGCCACCTTGCTGTGCAGCGCCCGCCCCTTTTCCTCGACACCCAGCGCCGTGGCGACCATGTCGATCTTCGCCAGCACGCCTTCCGGGGTATAGGGATCCGGCACGATCACGACCGGGACCCCGGCGTCACGCAACTGGTCGAGCGCGGCCGGCGGTCCGGAATCCTCGATCGCGAGAACCAACTCCGGTCCCAGGGCCAGGATCGGCTCGGCGGAAAGCTGGCGCATGTAGCCGACGTTGGGCAGTTCCGTGGCCGCCGCCGGGTAGAGGCTGGTCGAATCCACCGCCAGCAGGCGGTCTTCCAGCCCCAGAGCGTAGACGATTTCCGTCACCGACCCGCCGACGGCGACAACGCGCCGGTCGCCGGTGACGGTGACTTCCTTGCCGGTGGCATCGACAAGGGACTGCGCGCCGGCGTTGCCGACACCGCAAAGCGCGGCCAGCACCACGACGGCGGCCAGGAACCTGCGCGTCATTGAACGGCCACCCCTTCCGGCGGCAGGGTTTCGATCAGGGCACGCCAGTCCGCGCGCTCCGCCTTGCCCTCGCCCCGCTCACCGAACATCCAGGCGATCTGCCGCCCTTGCGAGTCATAGATCTCCAGCGAGGTGACCAGGCCGTCGCGGGTTGGCTTGCGCACCACCCAGGCCTCGGCGATGTCGCCATCGCGCAGGTGCAGGTTGAAGCCGGGATCGAGCACATTGAACCACGGGCCGACCTCCTTCAGCTTCGCCACCGGCCCGGTGTGGATCTGCACCACGCCCGGGCTGCCGACGAAGATCATGATCGGCAGCGCCGATGCCGCGGCCTGCTCCAGCGCCTGGCGGAAGCTGCCCGGTGCGACACGGTAGGCGAGGTCTTCGCCGACCAGCCGGAACGACTGCCGCCGCCCGGCCCCGAGGTCGATCAGCATGTCGCGGAAGTCGTGCACATCCTGCAGGGCCTGCCAGCGCTCGCGCAGGGCCGCACGGTCGATCAGGTCGTCGGCTCGATCGGACAGCGCTGGAGCCGCCGGCACGGTGCTGATGACCGGTGCCTGGTCGGCGTGCAGATACTTGGCGACCACAGCCTCGTAGGCCGCCGCATCGCTTTCCTCGCGCAGGTAGATCTTGTGCACCGCCAGGCCGTCGAGGTCGAAGAACTGCAGGCTGTGGCGCGGGCTGCCCTGCGTTTCCTCGGTCACCGCGAAGCCGAAGTGCCAATGGTTGAAGAACAGCCGCAGGTCGACGTCGTGGTTCAGCACCAGACCCATGCTCTGGAAGGCCGAGACCTTGTCGAACCGACCGACTTTCTCGTGCACGGCGCTGTCATTGCGGGTCAGCACCATGACGGTACCGAGTGCCGGCATCTCCTTCAGAAGATCGGCCCAGGGGCCATCGAGCCGGCGCACCCCCTCGCCACAGCGCGCGGCAACCAGCTCCGCCTCGGAGACACCGAGCCTGGCGGCGGCATCGCGGATCCGCAGCCCCGGTTCCTCGCCCTTCAGCGCCAGCCAGCGCTGCTTCAATGCCGCGGCACTGCTCTGCAATTCGCGATTTTCCATCGTTTTTACGTCCTCTGCTTGCGGTTGCTCACCACTTCATGGAGTAGCTGACCAGTCCCTTGAAATTGATGCCCTGCTCCGGCACGCCGGCGTAGACGCGCTCGTAGTTGGCATCGAAGAGGTTGTCGACGCCGAGATCGACGCGCAGCCCCGTCAAGAGGCCCTCGCTCGGCTGCCAGGCAAAGAAGATGTCGTGAACGTTATAGGCATCGCGTTCTTCCGACTCGTCGTCGACCTTGTCGAACTTGGCCGCGAAGGTGCTGCGCCAGCCGACCAGGGAGTCAATCTCGGGAATCTTCACGCCGCCCATGACGGTAAAGCGGTCGGCCGTCAGGGAGCCGAGCTTCTCGCCGGTATCGCGATCCTCACCATCGATCCTGGAATAGCCCGCCGAGGCCAGGAAGCGCGATCCGTCGTAGTAAGCTTCGATCTCATCGCCCCAGAGTTTCGCCTTGGGAACGTTGCTCGACGTGGTGGTGCCGTCGCACTCGCCGAGGGCCGGGTTACAGCCGACAAAGAAATCCTCCCGCTGCTCGACGGAAAGGTCGATGAAGTCCTTGCCCCAGATGATGAAGTGCGAGGCCTTGAACTCCAGCTTGTCGTGGCTCTCGAAGACCTCATCGAAGCTCATGCCGGCGCCGAACTCGACGGTCTGGGTGCGCTGCGGCTTCAGGTCCGGGTTCGCCACAAAGCGGTTGGTTACGGTGTTGCCCGGCCCCAGCGGGATCTGGAAATGGGTGCCGCTCATATAGAGCTCGTCCACGTGCGGCGCACGGAAGGCATGTCCGTAGCTGGTGAAGATATTCAGCCACTCCACCGGCAGATAGCTGAGGCCGATGCGCGGCGAAACCGCCTGGTCCGAATTGCTGTCGGCAAGATCGCTGGACGAGCGGTAGGAGTCAAACCGCACCCCGGGAATGATCAGCAGATCGCCGGGCAGCACGCCGAAAGGCTCGGCAATGGCAAACTCGCCCTGGGCGAAGATGCCGAAGAAGGTCGTGGTGGCATCCGGCACCCCCTCGCGGTCGCCACTGGCCGACGCGCCGTCCTGCTCGTCGCGATTGAACTCGCCGCCGTAGGTGAAAGTCGCCCCGATGTCGTCCGTCAGCATGGCGCGCGAGCGGTTGTCCAGACGGAAACCGATGGTGTCCACGTCACGCTTCTGCTTCTCGCCAAGCGGCCCGGCCCCCAGATCGTCCAGGCGCCGTTCGTCGACCTGCATATCCGTGTAGTAGACCAGCGCGTCGATATCGAGCAACGCGTCGCCCGGGTTCTTGTAGCTGTAGGCCAGGCGGTAGGTGTCGGATTGGATCTCCTTGTCGACGATATCGTCGCTGCCCAAACCCTGGCCGTTGCTTGGCTCCTCGGCATTGTTGCGGAAGGTCAGAAAGGACCCTTCGACACGGTGATAGTCGGCGAAGGTGTAGCTCGCCTTGGCCAGACCCGAGACGATGTCGTCGTCGGAGTTGTCCAGTTCGCTGCCATCGCCCAATTCGATAGAGCCGGAATCGCGCTTGGCGATGCTGGCCATCAGGTCGAGACCCTCGGCCGGCAGCGCAAAGCCAGTGAAGGTACCGAGGGTTTCCCGGTTCGCGGTCTGATAGCCCGTCGATACCTTAGCGCCGACGGTTTCGCCCGGCACCAGGAAGTCCGCGGCATCGAGCGTGCGGAACTCGATCAGGCCGCCGGTGCCGCCGCTGCCGTATAGAGAGGACGCCGAGCCCCGCAGCACCTCGACCGACTTCAGCACGCTGGGATCGATGAAAAATCGCCCCTGGTGCCCGGAATTGTAGTTCTGCCTGGCGCCGTCGAAGAGAACGATGACGTCGGGGCCGGAAAAGCCACGAATAGTCGGCACCTCGCCCGTGCGCCGCGGGCCGCCGGAAAACTCGACGCCCGGCACGGAGCGCAGGATATCGTCCGGTGACGACGGCTGCAGGGTCTGCAGGCGTTCCGGCCCGATCACCGTCACCATGCCCGGATACTCGAAGGCTTTGATCGGGTTGCGGGTCGCCGTCACCGTGATGGTGTCCAGCGGCGTCGCCGCTTCATTCTCTTCAGCAAGGCCCGCCTCGGCCGGCGCACCCTGGGCCGGCGCGTCCTGGGCCACCTGCGCGGCAGCGGGGGCCACCTGCGCAGCAGCGGGTGCCGCCACCCGCCCTTCACTCTCGACGGTCTGGGCCATCGCCATGCCGGCGGCGGCCAAGGCCACTACGGATACACTTGTGCCCCAAAACAGATTACGACCAACCATGTAACTCCCCCATGCCCTTTTGCAGGGCGCTTGCGGTCGTCCGGGCTGGCTGCCGATAGCGCCGGTCGGAACGGGGCGCGGAAGTGGCTGGCTGGGACTTTCGGATGTTCAACACTGTGCCGTCGCGGCTCCACGCCGCGGCGGTTACTTCGTCAGGATCAGCTTCCCCTTGCTGGTGCAACGCAGCCGGTAGTCTTCGCCCTCGTGCTCGATGATGACCTCCTGGGCCTCGGCGAGCAGGTCGCGGCTGAGCAGCCGGCGCAGCCCGGCCTTGGCCGGACGCCCGTCTGCTGGCTGTGCTGCTTGCGGCTTCACGGTCATGAAGGTTTCTTCCGGTCCCTTGCGGGGCCGAGGCCGGCCAGGACAGCCGGCGCATCTGCTCCGCCGGCCAGGACTGAACCCCCGCCGGCGGTCTACCCTTTCGGGTGAGCCCCACGCGCCTTTGATAATGAGAGTGACTCGCATTTGCAACAGAAAAGATGCAAGATCAAGCGATTGCAGCGGCCGAATTCGGCCTCGACCACGCCGTGCGGCGCCCTACAATCTCCCCTCGTTTTCGACCGGCCCTCGGGCCGATGCACCCACTAGACAAGCCGGCGGCAAACCGGCCCCACAAACGGGAGGATATCTGTGGACAAGGAACGTTTCGAACTCGGCCTCAAGCAGCGCAAGGCGACCCTGGGCGATGCCTACGTGACCAAGACCCTGGACCAGGCCGACGCCTTCAGCCGCCCCTTTCAGGAAGCGATGACGGAGTGGTGCTGGGGCTTCGGCTGGGGCGATCCGGCGATCGATCCTAAGACCCGCAGCCTGATGAACCTCACCATGATCGGCGCGCTGGGCAAGATGCACGAGTGGGAAACCCACTGCCGCGGCGCCCTCACCAACGGCTGCAGCGTCGAAGAGATCCGCGCCGCCTGCCACGCCATCGGCATCTACTGCGGCGTGCCCCAGGCGATGGAATGCTTCCGCGTCGCCCGCAAGGTGCTGGAAGAAACCGGGAAGATCTGAGACCTGCCGCACCTGGCTTTCGCTCTGTCACACAGCGGTCGCCCCGATCATAAGCCGTCACCCGCGGGTGAAGCCCGGCAACGACATTAAGAAATTTGGGCGCCCTGCCCCATAAGGACCCGCTTTCCGTGATCGAGCTCTGGATCCCCATCACCGTTTTCGCCGCCTTCATGCAGAACCTGCGCTCGGCATTGCAGAAGCACCTGAAGGGGCGGCTGTCGACCGGCGGCGCCAGCTATGTGCGGTTCTTCTACGCCTGCCCCTTCGCGCTGGTCTACCTGGCGGCGGTGCACGGCATCGGCGGCTATCCGCTGCCGGCGGCAAACGCGCTCTTCCTGCTGTACTGCCTGCTCGGCGGACTCAGCCAGATCGCCTTTACCTTCCTGCTGATCTACCTGTTCTCCTTCCGCAACTTCGCGGTCGGCACGACTTACTCCAAGACCGAGATCATCCAGGTCGCGCTGCTGGGCCTGATCCTGCTGGGCGACACCATCAGCATGATCGGTGTCTTCGCCATCGCCCTCGGCATGGCCGGCATCCTGGCGCTCTCCGTCGCTGCCAACCAGGCCGTCACCTGGAAGGCGCTGGCGGCGGGCCTGTTCGAGCGCACGACGATGATCGGCCTGCTGTGCGGCGCCTTCCTGGGCGCGTCGGTGGTGTTCTTCCGCGGCGCCGCACTGTCGCTCGGTGACGGCGCGGTCATCATGCGCGCTGCCTTCGCCCTCGCCGTCTCGCTGGTCCTGCAGACGGTGATCATGGGCGGCTACCTGCTGCTGCGCGAGCGCGGCCAGATGACCGCGATCCTGCGACACTGGAAGCCCTCGCTGGGCGTCGGCGTCGCCGCCTTCCTCGCGTCGGTCGGCTGGTTCACGGCCTTTACCCTGCAGAACGCCGCCTACGTGCGCGCCGTCGGGCAGATCGAGCTGGTGTTCACCTTCATCGTCTCGGTGGTGTGGTTCAAGGAGCACACGACCCGCCTGGAACTCTGCGGCGTCGCCCTTATCCTCGCCGCCATCCTGCTGCTGATTCTGGCGCGCTAGGCAGATCTAGGGCGCGGGACAGATCTATCGCGGATCCGCCTTGCAGATCCGCTCCAGCTCGCCGGCGACCGCGAAGAGGGCTTCCTCGCCCTTGGTCCAGAAGCTGACGTCGGGATTGTCGTCGCCGGTCGCGTAGCGGGCGCCGCTGCCGCTGCGCCGCAGGCCCAGTGCGTGCAGTGTACCGTGATCGACGACGATGGCCGCCGGCGGTTCTATGGCGATGAAGGTCGCCATCACCTCGCTGCCGTCGTCGCAGCGATAGGTCACGGGGTCCCCGGCCCGGGCGGGCTGGCCGGTCACCATCAGGGTCATGAAGGCCGCCGCAAAGCATCGGTGAAGGTCATGCATCGTTGCCTTCCTCCGGTTGGGAAGCCGACACTCTGCGCCGCCGCCAACAACACGGGAAGATGCAAAAGGTCTCAGTTCCGATCGCGCAGACGGTTCGGCGCCAGCGCGGTGACCGCGCGCTTTGGCAGCACGGTCTCGCCGCTGCCACCGGTGAGCAGCGCGGCGGCCAGGCGCGACAGGGCGGGCGCGGTCTGAATGCCGTAGCCCCCCTGTCCCGCCAGCCAGAAGAAACCCTCCGCCGCCGGATCGAAGCCGACCACCGGCGTGCGGTCCGGCGCGAAGGTGCGCAGGCCCGCCCAGGTCCGCTCGACCCGGGTCACCGGCACGGTCACCGCCTGCTGGTAGCGGTCGATGCCCTCGGCCAGCACCATGTCGTCGGGCCAGGCGTCGTGCGGGTCGACCGGGTCTTCGTCGGCCGGCGAAACCATCAGCTTGCCGGCCTCCGGCTTGGCGTACCAGGTCTCCGACATCGAACAGACCGCCGGCCAGCGGGTCACGTCGCGGTCCTCCGGCGCCGGCAGGATGGCGGCGGAGCGGCGCAGCGGCTGCAGCCCAAGGCGCGCCAGCCCGGCCAGTTCGGCGGTGACATCGGCCCAGGCACCCGCGGCATTCACCACCATCGGGGCCTCGAAGTCGCCGGCGGGCGTGCGAAGCTTCCACACACCATCGGCGCGCTTGATTTCCTGCACGCGGGCATCGGTCGCCAGCCGTCCGCCGTTGCGGCGCAGCAGCCGCAGATAGCCCTGCAGCAGGCGGTCGACGTCGATGTCCTCCGCCGTGTTGTCGTAGCAGGCCCGCACGATACGGTCGCGCTTCAGGATCGGAAAAAGACGCAGCGCCTCGTCCGGCGAGATCTCGTCGGTGGCGGTCGCCTCGGCCATGTGTGCCTCGAAGCGCGCCTCCTCCTCGGCGGTGGCAATCAGCAGTTCGCCGCGCGGACTGAGCAGCGAGGACTCCGCCAGATCGCCAGGCGGCTCGGCCAGTTCGCGCTGGCTGGCGGCATTGGCGGCACGCACGGTCTCGTTGCCGTAGTTGCCGATGAAGATGGCCGCCGAGCGTCCGGTGGAATGGCGCCCGGGGGCGTCCTCCGCCTCCAGCACGATGACGGAGGCGTCGGGAGAGACACGGGCGGCGGCGCCGATACCGGCCATGCCGCCGCCGATGATAAGGATATCTGCGGTATTGCTCATACCGCCCATTGTGCCGTCATTGACCGGGCATGGCCATCAGTTGAATGCCCGCCGGCAGCTCGAACAGCTCGGCCGGCTGCGGGCCCCGCTGCAGATCGGTGAGCTCCATGGTGAACGTGCCTTCGGTGGTGGCGCCTTCCATGCGCAGGGGAATGCCGTCGTCGGTCGCCCAGATGAACACCGTGTAGCTCTGGCCGGCGTCCTGGGCCTCGACGCGGTATTTGGTCACCGCTTCGCCGTTCAGGGTTTCCCGGCCCAGGGCCTCGGGTTCCAGCGCCGCGTAATCTTCCGGGCTGGGCGTCTTCTGGGGGCCGCCCAGCTTCATCTCCATGCCGATTCCCATTTGCGGCATGACCATATAGAGGCGGCCCTTGTCTTCCCGGCGGATCATCACCTGGGTGGTGCCTTCGACGGTCATCTCGAAGCGTTCCTTGCCGCTGTCGTAGTGCAGCGGGCCGCTGATCTCATGGCCGGCGGCCTTCATGGTCCGGGTGCCAGAGTAGGCGGTCTCCGGCCGCAGCCAATCCGGCGCGGCCGCCGCGGCGGCAACGAAGGAAACGACAAGGCAAACGACGGCGGCGAACAGACGCATGGACCGGGACTCCCTGGTGAAAGAGGGCCCCAAGCTGCCAGAAACCAGGGACCGAAGCGATGGCCCTTCTGAGGTAATGCCCTTTGTCGGAGCTACGCCTTCACCCTGGTCATCGCCGGGTCGTAGAGCGCCTGCAGATGCAACTCACAGGGTACCCGCTCGGAAGCGACTTCCAGCTCGTAGCGGCCGCCGGTCAGGAAGGCCTCGTCAACGCCCGCCGGGTTGCGCACGTAGCCGTAGCCGATGGGCTTGCCCACCGTGTGGCCGTAACCGGCGGAGGTCAGCCAGCCGACGCGCTGGCCATCGCGGTAGATGGTCTCGCGGCCCAGCAGCACGATTTCCGGATCGTCCACGGTAAAGCAGGCCAGCATCTTCTTCACCCCGCCGGAGACCTGGGCCTCGATGGCGGCGCGTCCCTTGAAGTCGATGTTCTTCTTCAGTTTCACCGCCCAGCCGAGGCCGGCCTCGACCGGCGTGTGATCGGGACCGATGTCCGAGCCCCAGGCGCGGTAGCCCTTTTCCAGGCGCAGAGTCTCGATGGCACGGTAGCCGGCGTTGACGATGCCATGCGCCTTGCCCGCCTGCATGAGCGCCTCGTAGACGTTGACCGCGTATTCCGTCGGCAGGTGCAACTCCCAGCCCAGTTCGCCCACGTAGGTGACGCGCAGCGCCAGCACCGGACATCCGGCGATGCCGATGCGCCGGGCGGTGCCGAAGCGGAAGTTGTCATTGCTGACATCGTCACGGGTGACCGCCGCCAGGATATCGCGGGCCTTGGGGCCCATCAGCGACAGCACCGCATTGGCCGAGGTGACGTCGAAGATCTGCGCATTCATGCCCGCGGGGATGTTGCGCTTGATCCAGTCGAAATCGTGGGTGGCGAAGCCCGTGCCGGTGACGACGTAGAATTCGTCGTGGGCCGTGCGCGCCACCGTCAGGTCGCACTCGATGCCGCCCTTGTCGTTCAGCATCTGGGTGTAGGTCAGCGAGCCGACCGGCTTGGCGACGTTGTTGGCGCAGATCCACGACAGCGCATCCTCGGCGTCCGGTCCCTTGACGACGAACTTGGCGAAGCTCGACTGGTCGAAGATCACCGCCGCCTCTCGCGCCGCCTTGTGCTCGCGCCCGACCGGTTCGAACCAGTTGGGCCGGCCGAAGCTGTAGACATCCTTGGCCGTCTCGCCCTTGCTTCCATCGGCGTACCAGTTGGGCCGCTCCCAGCCCAGCTTCTCGCCGAAGCAGGCGCCCTGGTCCTTCAGGGTCGCATAGAGCGGCGAGCGGCGGCACGGCCGCCCGCTGTCGTGCTCCTCCGACGGCCAGGCGATGGTGTAGTGCTTGCCGTAGGCCTCCAGGGTGCGGGTGCGCACCCAGTCGGTGTCGAAGTGCGGCCGCCCGAAGCGGCGGATGTCCACCGGCCAGAGGTCGTAGGGCGGCTCGCCGGCGTGGACCCACTCGGCCAGCGCCTGCCCGGCACCGCCGCCCGCGGCGATGCCGAAGGCGTTGAAGCCGGCGCCGACGAAAAAGTTCTTCAGCTCCGGCGCCTCGCCGAGGATGAAGTTGCCGTCCGGCGTGAAGCTCTCCGGCCCGTTGATCAGCTCGCGCACACCCGCGGTCTCCAGCGCCGGCACGCGGCCCAAGGCCAGTTCCATCAGCTGCTCGAAGTGGTCGAAGTTGGAATCCAGCAGCGAATAGTGGAAGCCCTCGGGGATCCCGTCCATCGCCCAGGGGATCGGGTTTGGCTCGTAACCGCCCATCACCAGGCCGCCGACTTCCTCCTTGTAGTAGGTCAGGCGGTCGGGATCGCGCAGGGTCGGCAGCTTCGACGGCACGCCCTCGATGGGCTCGGTTACCATGTACTGGTGCTCGACGGAGACCAGCGGCACGTTGACCCCGACGGTGGCGGCCAGCGCACGCGTCCACTGCCCGGCGCAGCACACCACCACGTCGCAGTCGATGCGGCCCTTGTCGGTGACCACCGCGGTCACCTTGCCGTCCTCGACTTCGACGGAGAGTACGGCGGTATCTTCAAAGATCTTCACGCCGTTCTGGCGCGCCCCCTTGGCCAGCGCCTGGGTGATGTCCGCCGGGTTGGCCTGACCGTCGGTCGGCAGGAAGGCGGCGCCGACCACGTCGTCGACGGTCATCAGCGGCCACAGCTCCTGCGCTTCCTTCGGCGTCAGCAGATGCATCTCCAGGCCGAAGGAATGCGCCGTGGTGGCCTGGCGCTTCACCTCGGTCCAGCGTTCCTCGTTGCAGGCCAGGCGCAGGCCGCCGTTCATCTTCCAGCCGGTGGCGAGGCCGGTTTCCGCCTCCAGGGTGTTGTAGAGATCGACCGAGTTGCCGAGCAGCTGGGTGATGTTGGCGTTGGAGCGCAGCTGGCCGACCAGTCCGGCGGCATGGAAGGTGGTGCCGGAGGTCAGCTTGTGGCGCTCGATCAGGACGGTGTCGGTCCAGCCGAGCTTGCCCAGGTGGTAGGCGGTGGAACAGCCGACAATGCCGCCGCCGATGACGACCGCTTTTGCCGTGGTAGGGAACTCTGCCATCTAGGTCCTCAAATTTCTCAGCTTTGCTGAAAGTCTTTAACGGCGGCCTGGAACCGGGCGAGGTTCTCGGCGGTGTAGGCCGCATAATCGAAATCGATGTCGGAATGGATCTCCGAGACCATGGACCACAGCGTCTCGCGCAGCAGCGAGGCGCACTTCATCGCCTGGTAGCGGCGGCGCAAAGCGTCGTCCAGCGGGCGCTCGAAGTAGGTCTCCAGCATCCAGCCTTCCTGTTCGGCGGAAAGCTGGTTGTTGGAGGCAAGCCCGCCGAGGTCGAACAGCGGCGAGTTGAAGCCGGCGTAATCCCAGTCGATCAGCCACAGCCGTTCGCCGTCGTCGAGGAAGTTGGCCGGCAACAGGTCGTTGTGGCCGAACACCATCTCGACCGGCCCGACCGCCTCTTCCAGCGTCTGCGCCAGGGCCAGCAGGGCCGGCAGCAGCACCGCGTGGGGGCTGTTGCCCTCCTTCAGGGTCCAGCCGTAGTCGCGGATCACGTGGAACACCCAGAAGGCCAGCGCCGGGCCGCGCAGGAACTTCGGCAATTCACGGTGGACCTTCGCCACCAGCGGCAGCGCCTTTTCCAGCGTCGCCCGCTGCTGCAGGTCCTCCGCGGCCAGGGTTCTGCCGGCGATGTAGTCGATCACCAGCACGCCCGGTTCGTGGTGCACCACCGTGGGCGAGATGCCCGCCGCCGCCGCCGCGCGGCTGGCCGCCAGCTCGTTGAAGCGCATCACCTGGTGGATCGGGATATCGTCGCCGACGCGGACCACCAGCTTGCGTCCGGCATCCTCGACCAGGAAATTCACGTTGGTGATGCCGCCCGACAGCGGCTGCGGATCGATGGGGCCGTGCCACAGGCCCAGCGCCTTTACCTTCTCGCGCGGATCGGTCATCTCAGTGGCCTCCCGCGGCGGCAAGTCCGAGACGGGCGCGGGCCCGCCCGGCCCCGGCGCCGATCAGCCGGTCGGCGATGATGGCGATGCAGGCGACCGAGACCCCGGCGACAATGCCGCGCCCGGTATCGGCCTTGGTCAGGGCGATGTAGACCTCCTGGCCCAGGTCGCGGGTGCCGACCAGGGCGGTGATCACCAGCATGGACAGCGCCAGCATGATGGTCTGGTTCAGGCCCAGCATGATCTCCGGCAGGGCCAGCGGCAGCTTGATGCGCCACAGCAGCTGCAGCCGGGTGCAGCCGGAAACCGTGCCGGCCTCGATCAGCTGCGGATCGATGGCGCGGATGCCGTGGGCGGTGTAGCGCACGGCGGGCGCCAGGGCGTAGAGCACCACGGCGATCATCGCCGAGAAGTCGCCGACGCGGAACAGCATCACCACCGGGATGAGGTAGACGAAGCTGGGCAGCGTCTGCAGGGTGTCGATGAAGCCGACGATAATCCGCCCGGCGCGCTCGTTCTGCGCCGCCAGGATACCCAGCGGAATACCGATCACCCCGGCGATCAGCACCGAGACGCCGCAGAGATAGATCGTCACCATGGCGTCTTCCCACAGCCCGTTCATCAGGATGAAGGCCGACAGCAGGAAACAAAGCAGCGCCAGCTTCCAGCGCCCGAGCTGCCAGCCGGCAACGACCAGCAGCAGCATGAACCACGACCAGGGAATACCGAGCAGGAAGCGCTTCACCGGGATCAGCAGGTTCAGCAGCATGAAGGTCTTCACCGCGTCCAGCGCGTCGAAGTAGTTCACGTTGATGGTGTGCACCAGGTTTTCCCAGAACGGGCCGGTGGTGATCGCCGCCGATGCGGGGTAGCTCTGCAGGAACGGCAATACCAGACCGATCAGCCCGGTGACGAGGATCACCGCCAACGCCGCCAGCGTATAGGGATGGCGTTTCACGAAAGGCAGCGCACCCCTGTGGTGTTCGGGGTGGTGTTCGGGCGGCGGGCGGTTCACGAAGGCCTGGCTCAGACGGTCGAGGGCGATGGCCAGCACGACGATGGCGACGCCGGCCTCCAGCCCGCCGCCGATATCGAGGCGGCGCAGCGAGGTCAGCACGTCGTAACCCAGGCCGCCGGCGCCGATCATCGAGGCGATGATGACCATGTTCAGCGACAGCATGATGACCTGATTCACGCCGACCATCAGCCCCGGCATGGCCGAGGGCACCATGATACGCCAGGTCATCTGGCGGCCGGTGCAGCCGACCATCTTGCCGAACTCGCGGATTTCCGAGGGCACGCCGCGCAGCGCCAGGGTGGTGATGCGCACCATCGGCGGCATGGCGTAGATGATGGTGGCGACCAGCGCGGACACCGGCCCGAAGCCGAAGAGGAACAGGATCGGCACCAGATAGGCGAAGACCGGCACGGTCTGCATGAGGTCCAGGACGGGCGTCAGCAGCCGGTCGAACCAGCGCCAGCGGTAGCCGGCGATGCCCAACAGCAGGCCGCCGCCGACGCCCAGCGGCACGGCGATGACGATGGAGGCCAGGGTCACCATGGCGCTGTCCCACTGGCCGAAGACGGCCAGGTAGAGGAAACAGAGGGCGACGAAGAGGGCGAGCTGTAGGCTCTTGGCGTAGTAGCCGATGGCGGCGACGACGAAGATGACGGCGACCCAGCTGAACGGCGGCAGCCACTGCACCGCTTCGTCGCCGAGCCCCTGAACGAAGCCGGAGACCAGCAGCGCCTTGGCCAGTTCGTAGGGCTGCTCCAGCAGCCAGGCAATACCGCGAGTCACATCGGTGAAGCTGAACAGGCCGAAGGTCGCGTCCTCGACCAGCCATTTCATGAAGGCGGAGATGTCGCCCTTCATGGATATCCTGAGATCGCGCGGCACCTTCAGCAGCCAGCGCGCGTCGAGCGCCTTGGACAGGCTGCTGCTGGTCTGCGCCAGCACCAGCGTCGCCAGCCCCAGCACGAGCCACGTTGCCGCCAGCGGCGACAGAGGCAGGGCCCCGGGCTTCAGCGCACCGACCTTCATCGCCGCACCTCCCGCCCAATGAGGGTGTCGATCACCGTCCGCCGGTCGAGACTGCCGATCACAGCTCCATCGGCATCGACCACGGCGAAGGGCAGCTCTGCCGCCTCCACCCGGTCCGCGACCGCCTCGATGCGGTCTCCGGCGGCGACCTGCCCGGCCACCGCGCCGGCCGGGACGCCGGGCTGCATCACCGCGCGTACGCTCAGCACCTTGGCGCGCGGGATATGGCGGGTGAATTCGGCGACATAGGCATCGGCGGGCGCCAGCACCAATTGCTCAGGCGTATCGACCTGCACCACCGCGCCGTCCTTCATGATGGCGATGCGGTCGGCCAGGCGAATCGCCTCGTCGAAGTCGTGGGTGATGAAAACAATGGTCTTGTGAAGCACCGACTGCAGGCGCAGGAACTCGTCCTGCATCTCGCGGCGGATCAGCGGGTCGAGCGCCGAAAAGGGCTCGTCCAGGAACCAGATCTCCGGCTCCACCGCCAGCGAGCGGGCGATGCCGACACGCTGCTGCTGGCCGCCGGATAGCTCGCGCGGATAGTAGGACTCGCGGCCTTTCAGGCCGACCAGATCGATGACATCGCGGGCGCGGGCCTCACGCTCGGACCGCGCGACGCCCTGCACTTCCAGCGGAAAGGCGACGTTCTGCAGCACCGTCAGATGCGGCAGCAGAGCGAAATGCTGAAACACCATGCCCATCTTGTGGCGGCGGATCTGGATCATCTCGCGCTCGCTGGCGCGCAGCAGGTCCATGCCCTCGAAGAGGATCGCGCCGGCGGTCGGCTCGATGAGGCGCGACAAACAGCGCACCAGGGTCGACTTGCCGGAGCCGGACAGCCCCATGATGACGAAGATTTCGCCCTCGCGGACCTCGATGTTGGCCGCGCGCACCGCGCCGACCAGACCCGCCGCCTGGATCGCCGCCATATCCGGCGCGCCGCCATGTTGGGCAAGGCAGCGCCCGGCCCCTTCGCCGAACAGTTTCCAGACATCGCGGCAGGCCAGCTTGACCGGTCTTTGCTGCATCACACCCTCGAAGTTCCCCTGTAGCCGTATCCGCGGGGAACCATGAGATACCCGGCTTCCCAACTCAATGGGCGAAGATAACCGATTGACGGAAATTGGTGGCCGGGACAGCCCAGACGATGCCCCGGCCACCCGCCCCGCGAACAGACGCGAGGCGGCTTAGTTGGCGATCCACTTGCTCCAGGTCGCTTCGTTCTTGGCGACCCAGTCAGCGACCACCGCATCCAGATCCTTGCCGTCCAGATCGACGGCCGCGACCATGGCGCCCATCTCCTCGTTGGTGACGTGGAAGGCCTTGATGGCCTCGTAGGCGCCCGGCCACTTGTCCTTCACGCCGGCCCAGGAAACTTTCCAGATCGGCCCGCGCGGCTTGCCGCAATCGTAGGCCATATCCGGATTGATGCCCCAGGACGGATCGCTGTAACACTCGGGCGTGTACTTCGGGAACTCAACCCACTCGCCCTTGTACTTGATCGGCGCCCAGTGCGGCGCATAGACCCACAGCAGCACCGGTGCCTTGCGCTGATAGGCGGATTCCAGTTCGGCGAACAGCGCCGCGTCGGTACCGGCGTGCACCACTTCGTAATCCAGTTCCAACGCCTCGACGCGCTCGTCGTCGAAGCCGCCCCAGGTCACCGGCCCGCCCAGATAGCGGCCCTTCGGCGCCGTCTCCGCCGTGGAGAAGGCCTCGGCGCAGTCGTTCAGCGCCTCCCAGTCCGGCAGGCCCGGGCACTTCTCCTTCATGTATTCGGGATACCACCACTCCTCGATGGCCTGCATGCCGGTCTCGCCGAGGTTCTCGACTTTGCCGGTGCCCGTCGCTTCGTCCATCGCCTCGCGCCCGGTGGTCTCCCAGATCTCCATGGCGACGTGCAGATCGCCGGTCTTCAGCCCGGCGAACTGGGCGATGTAGTCGGCCTGCACGTATTCGACATTGTAGCCGGCCTTGGCCAGCACAGAGCCCATCATCTTGGTGGTGATCAGCTGCCCCGTCCAATCGTGCAGCGTCAGCTTGATGGGGTCCTTCGATTCAACCTCGGCCAGCGCCGCCCCGCTTGTGGCCAGGGTCCCGCCCAGGCCAACCGCCAGCGCCAAACCGGCGCCCATCAGCGATTTTAAACCGGGCAGTGTGTTCATCTGTCTCCGCATGCTTTCCGTCCTTCCCGTTCCGATTCTTTTTCTGCCTCACGTGTCCCCGTTCGGCGCCCGGCAGGCCGCGCGCCTCCCCCGGCCGGTCCGCCGGCCCGGTACCTCGATATTGTTCAGCCGCTAACCCACATCTGTCAACGAAAGATATGTGGTTTTGTGGCTTTTCAGGGTTTTTCGGTTGCCGTGCAGCCAACGATTGAGAATACTGGTAGCGGTGCCAAACCGGTCGGGCCGATCCCGCCGCGGCGCTCCTTTGATGCTGCGACAGGTTGTGAGCCCATGCATTCCACCCACCGCGAAATGGAAATCCTCGACGAGCTGAAGGTTTCCGGCTCCTGCCGTATCCAGGATCTGGCGCGGCGGCTCGACGTCTCCGAGGAGACCATCCGCCGCAACGTGAAGAAGCTGGCCGGGCGCGGCCTGGTGCGCAAGGTGCACGGCGGCGTCTATCTGCCCGATGCGGTGCAAGAGGCGCCTTTCGCCCAACGCATGGACGAGAACCCCGACGCCAAGCGGCAAATCGCCGCCCAGTTGGCCCAGATGGTCAAGAACGGCGACTCGCTGATCCTCGACATCGGCTCGACCACCGCCTATGTCGCCCGGGCGCTGCGCGGCCATCATGATCTCTTTGTCGTGACGAACTCGGTTGCCGCGGCGCAGATGCTGGCGACGCGCAACAACAACCGCGTTTTCATGGCGGGCGGCGAGCTGCGTGCCCACGACGCCGGCGCCTTCGGCCGCGAGGCGATCAACTTCGTGCGCCAGTTCTCCGTACAGTACGCCCTCCTCTCGGCCGCCGCCATCGACGCCGAGACCGGCTTCATGCTGTTCGACCTGCAGGAGGCCGAATTCTCCCGCGAGATCATCCAGCACGCCGAACGCTCCATCGTCGCCGCCGATGCCACCAAGTTCGGGCGCCGCGCCCCGGTGCGCATCGAGGCGCCCGGAGTCATCGACACCCTGGTGACCGACGCACCGCCGCCGGCCAACATCGCGGAGTTCCTCGGCGAAGCCGGGGTGAAGATCGTCGTCGCCGACAAGGCCGTCCGCTAGTTCCCGAAAAGAGATCCCTCCAGAAATGAGTGCAAATGTGAGTGCCCCTTCCCCCGCGGCCCTGTTGCAGGCGGCCCGCGAGATCTCCGCCGCCGCCCTCGACAAGCCGCTGCAACACTTCCGCAGCGGCTTTGCCGTCGACCGCAAGGCCGACGAGAGCCCGGTCACCATCGCCGACCGCGAGACCGAGACGGCTCTGCGCGCCGCCATCGCCGCGCGCTTCCCGGATCACGGCATCCTGGGCGAGGAGTTCGGCAGCGAAGGCCTGGAGCGCGACATCGTCTGGGTCATCGACCCCATCGACGGCACCAAGTCGTTCATCTCCGGCTCGCCGCTGTTCGGCATGCTGCTGGCCGTGCTGCAAGGCGGCAAGCCGGTCGCCGGCATCATCCGCATGCCGGCCCTGGGCGAGTGCTATGGCGGGTCGCCGGAAACCGGCGCCGACCGCGACGGCACGCCCATCGCCTGCCGCCAGGGCGTACCCCTGGACAAAGCCTTCCTCTGCATCAACGAAGCCAACGGCCTCATGGCCGACCACCCGGCGGTCTTCGCGCGGCTGATGCAGGCCGGCGCCTACCAGCGCCTCACCTACGACTGCTACCCCTACGCCCAGCTCGCCGGCGGCCAGATCGACGCGGTGGTCGACTACAACTTGCAGCCCTACGACTACCTGCCCGTGGTGCCGGTGGTCGAAGCCGCCGGCGGCGTCATCACCGATTGGCAGGGGAATACGCTGACCATGCAGTCGGACGGCCGCGTGGTGGCCGCGGCCAGCGCGGAGATTCATGCGGCGCTGCTGAAGGTGGTGGCGGGGTAGCTTCACAGCGCGATTGGCCGACAGCGTCACGCCGGGAGAGTGCAACTCCTCCGAATGTCATGCTCGGACTTGTTCCGAGCATCCAGAGCTACCACTCCGTCGCTTGCCCTGGACCCTCGGGTCAAGCCCGAGGGTGACAAGTGGGTGTGGGGCGCGCGCGCAGTACTCTCCCCACACAAACGGTGTCGTCCCGGCACTCGTTGCCGGGACCCATTGCCCTTTCCGCTTCTTCGCCGGTTGGCTTGGAAGCTCAGGCGGCGAGCGGCGTCGCCTGCAGCAGCGCCGATGGGTCCCGGGGTCAAGCCCCGGGACGACAGCGGCGTTTGAGCGCTCAATCTTCAGCCGGTTGCGCCAAGAATAGCGCTACCCCGCCTTCACCGCCGCCACATGCCCGGCAAAGGCCGGGTCCTGCATCAGCTTCTGGCAGCGCTCGAAGCGGTTCACGGCGTAGGCCCAGAAATCCTCGGCCGGGTTGCCGTTGGAATGCTGGATGAGGCCCCAGAGGGTCCACAGCAGGTCGCACATGGCCTTATAGATGACCATGCGGCCCATCTCGGCGGGGCTCGGCGCGCCACCGCAGTAGGCCTCCATCATCTCGGCGTCCTGGGCCGTGTCGAAGCCGGCCTCGACCGAGAGGTCGCCGAGGTCCCACAGGGGATCGTTCATGCCGGAATATTCCCAGTCGACGACCCACATCCTGTCGCCGTCATCCAGGAAGTTCTCGCAGAGCGGATCGCAGTGGCAGGGTGCCAGCGCCGCGGGGTTGGCATCGAGCGCCGCGCGCACCGGCTGCGCCGCCTCGACGACCTGATGGTAGCCCTCGGGCAGTTCGGCCTTCGCCTTTTCCAGGATGCCGAGGTAGTCGTCGATCATGGCGAAGAGTTCGAAGCGGAAGCGGAACGCCTGGCCGCAGCCGTGCATCTGCTTCAGCGCCCTGGCGGCGCGCGCCGGCGCGCCCTTGCGTTCGCTGAATCGCTCCGGCGACATGGTGACGATGCCGTCGATGAAGCGGCTCAGCATGACGCCGGTCGTGGCATCGCCGTAGATCACCTCGGCGGAGACCCCCGCCGCGGCGGCCACACGCGCATTGTGCAGTTCCACCGCGCGGTCGATGTAGTCCTCGGTGCCCTTGCCGGGGATGCGCAGAATGAACCGCCGGCCGCCGCCGAAATCGAGCTTGTAGACCAGATTGGTGAGCCCACCCTGGCGCTCCAGGGTGAAGTCCTCCGCGCGGGTCGCCTCAAAGCCGGGAACCTTCCACAGCGCCTCCAGCACCGGCTGCTTATCGCCGGCCTCCCCCGGCACGACACCCCCATCCGTCATGCTTGCCCCCTTCTCTACGTTCTGCGTCAGGCTTTCAGCCGTTCGTTCTTTGGATCATACAACGGTCCCTCGACCCGTGCCGCCCGGTAGTGCTCCCCGAAGGCCTCGATGTCGAAGGCGGGCTCACCGGCCAGCGCGACCGGCAGATAACCGTACAGCACCGTCTTGCCCAGGGTGGTGCCGAAACCGGCGCTGGAGACCAGGCCGACCACATCGCCGTCCTTCAGGATGGTCTCGCCGCCGAACACCGGCATCGCGGCATCGACCGTGAAGGTACAAAGCTTGCGGCCGACGCCGGCGGCCTTCTGCTTCTCCAGCACGGACCGGCCGATGAAGTCGCCCTTGGCCTTCAGGTGCACGCGGAAGCCGAGCCCCGCCTCGTAGGGGCTGTAGTCCGGCGTCACGTCGGCACTCCAGTAGACGTAGCCTTTTTCCAGGCGCAGGCTTTCGATGGCGCGGTAGCCGACGTCGCGGATCCCCAGCGGTTCGCCCGCCGCCGCCAGGGTCTCGTAGACGTGGCCGGCGTATTCCGTCGGCACGTGCAACTCCCAGCCCAGTTCGCCAACGTAGCCGATGCGCACCGCCAGCACCGGCGCCGCGCCGATGGTGATCTGCCGCGCGGTGGCGAAGGGGAAGGCAGCGTTGGAGACATCCTCCTCGGCTACCTGGGACAGCACCTCGCGCGCCTTGGGGCCGCAGAGATTGATCACCGCCTTGCCGGACGTCACCTCGATGAGGAAAGCCGAGCCGTCTCCGGGCAGGTGACTTTCGATCCAGTGGGCGTCGTGCACGCCGAAGCCGCTGCCTGTCACGATGTAGAAGTGGTCGGCACCCAGGCGGATCACCGTCAGGTCGGCCTCGATGCCGCCGCGCTCGTTGCACAGCTGGGTGTAGATCACCGATCCCACCGGCTTGTCCATGTTGGAGACGGCGAGGCGCTGGATCGCCGCCAGGGCACCGGGGCCGCGCAACTCGAACTTGGAGAAGCTCGACTGGTCGATGAGGGCAACGCCCTCACGCACCGCCCGGTGCTCCTCGGCCACATAGGGCTTCCAGTTCTGGTCGGTGAAGCCCGGCCTGTCGACTGGCACGACGCCTTCGGGCGCGAACCAGTTGGGACGCTCCCAGCCGTTCTTGGAACCGTAGACCGCGCCCTTGGCCTTCAGGATTTCATAAAGGGGGCTGCGGCGGATGCCGCGGGCGACCTCGCTCTCCTGGCCGGGATAGCGCATCTTGTAATGGTGGGCGTAATGCTCGACGGCGCGCGGGTACATGAAGGCGCGGGTGCCGTGGTGGTAACTGAAGCGTCGGATATCGAGCGGCCAGAGGTCGAGGCTCGGCCGGCCTTCCAGGATCCACTCGGCCATGATTGCGCCCGCGCCGCCGCCGGCGGCAATGCCGTAGAGGAAGCCGGTGGCGACGAAGAGGTTGTCCAGCTCCGGCGCCTTGCCCATGACGAAGTCGCCGTCCGCCGAATAGGGGATGGGCCCGTTGATGAGCTGGCGCACGCCGACGGTGTTCACCACCGGGGTCACCTGCCCGGCGTAGGTCGCCAGCGGCTCGAAGCGGTCGAAGTTCTCCGGCAGCAGCTGGCGGGCGAACTCGCCGGGAATGCCGCGGTCGCCGAACGGCAGGGTCCCCTCCTCGTAACCGCCGATCACCAGCCGCCCGGCGTCGGGCTTGTAATAGACGAGGCGGGCGGGGTCGCGCAGGGTCGGCAGGTCCTTGGGCATGTCGGGGACCGGCTCGGTCACCAGGTACTGGTGCTCCACCGCGCAGGCCGGGATGTTCACGCCCAGCTTCTTGCCCAATTCGCGGCTCCACATGCCGGCGGCCAGCACCACGGTCTCGGCGCTGTAGACGCCGTCGTCGGTCAGCACCTCGGTGATGCGCCCGTCCGCGACCGTCGCGTCCAGCATCTTCTTGCCCTGGACGATCTTCACGCCCTGGCGGCGCGCGCCGGCGGCAATGGCCTGGCAGAGGCTGGCCGGATCGACCTGACCGTCGGTCGGGATGAAGGCGGCGCCGAGCACACCCTTGGGATCGATCAGCGGGAAGAGATCGTAGGCCTCCAGGGCGCCGATCCCCTGCATCTCCAGGCCGCAGCTGCGCGCCATAGTGGCCAGGCGCCTGACCTCCATCATGCGGTCGGGCGAGCAGGCCAGGCGCAGGCTGCCGACCTTCTTCCAGTCGATCGCCTGCCCGGTCTCTTCTTCCAGGCGGTCGTAGAGCTCGACCGAGCGCTGCAGCATGCGGGTGGTGTTGCGCGAGGAGCGCAGCTGTCCGACCAAACCCGCCGCGTGCCAGGTGGCGCCTTCGGTCAGCGAGGCCTTTTCCAGCAGGACGATGTCGGTCTCACCGGCCTTGGCCAGGTGATAGGCGATGGAGCAGCCGATGATGCCGCCGCCGACGATGAGATATTTGCACTGAATCCTGCTCGACACGGTCCGGGTCCCTCAATGAAACGACCCGAAAACTCTGCCGAAAAACCCACATTAGTCAACGAAAAGTATGTGAATTTGTGGAATAATGGCTGCGGCGATTCGTCCGCCTACAGCCGGGCGAGGAAGTTGAAGTAGCGCGCCACCGGGCCCGTCAGCCTCAAAGGCGCATCGGTGACCGCCAGGCAGAGACAGTCCTCGCCGGCATCGGCCACCGGGCGGTGATCGACGCTGGTATCGGCCACCGCCACGTCGCCGCGCCGCTGATAGTGGGCCTCGGCATCGCTGAACCCGCCGGCCAGAAGCAGGGTGTACTCGGTGCCTTCGTGGGTGTGCTGCGGCAGGGCTGTGCCGGCCTTGATGCGCAGCAGACGCGTGCGGATGCCGGAATGGCCGGACAGCAGTTCCACCTCCGCCACGCTGCCGCGGTTCTTCCAGGGCAAGGACTCCAGGTCGCCTTCCAGATAGTCGCCCAGCGGGCGCGGCAGGCTCCGGTCGCCCTTGGGCTTCGCCGCCGGCGCGGCCTCAAGGCTCTCCGGCAGTTCCAGCCGCGCCAGCGCGCGGTCCAGCGCACCGGCGCCAAGCGGCTCGCCGTCGAGTTCATCGAACAGCACGCCGCCGAGCGCCTCCAAACGCGCCACTTCGGCCTGACAGCCGCGGCACAGCGACACATGGGTCGCCACCAGCAGGGAGACCGGTTCCGGCAGAGCGCCGGAAGCATAGTCCATCAGCAGTTCGGGCCCGGGATGATAGGCGGGCATCAGTCTTCTTCCTTCAATATCTGGCGCAACTTGCGCATCGCCAGGCGGATCCGCGATTTAACCGTGCCCAGCGGCAGGTCCAGTTCCTCGGCGATGACGCCATGCGATTTATCCTCGAAATAGGCCAGCCGCATCAACTGCGACTGCTCCTGCGGCAGCCGGGCCACCGCCCGGTGCACTTCCTCCTGCTGCCGCCGGTCCGCCAACAGGTCGTCGGCCGGCGGTTCTTCTTCTGCCCTCAGCCCCGGATCCTCGGGGTCGAACTCGGGCCGGACCTCACGGCGGATCATGTCGATGCGCCGATTGCGCGCGATCGTAAAAATCCAGGTACTGGCGGCCGCCTTGCGGCGGTCGAACTGTCCGGCGCGGCGCCAGACCGTCAGCATCACCTCCTGCGCCAGATCCTCGGCAACCTGCTCTGCCGCCCCTTTGCGCCGGACGAAGGCCTTCACGCGGGGCGCGAAATACGCGAACAACAGCTTGAAAGCCTCGCGATCCTGCCGCACGGCGATCGCCTCGATCAAATCCTCCGGGAACAGCTCGTCGGCGGCGGCACCACAGGGATCATCCCCCTTCCCGCCAGCCGAGCCGCCATCCTCCCCGCCGTCGACCTCAAAAGGTGCAAAGGCCACCGAAGGAACGGCGGGCGCCATATCTGGACCGGCAGTCTGATCGAAGCTCATGCGGGCTCTCGCTGTTGGTCTGCCGCTTCTTACGCGGAGCATGGGGGCTTGGATCACTCACCCCGGCGCTGGATCCCCCCAGAGCAGCAGCGGTGGGACTGCCGGGCCCGGCAAAGTGCCGTTTTCGTTCGATCGGACACCTTAAATGTGGACATAAATCAGCCCTTTTCCAAGTGATCCAGGCCGTCAATCCGCCCGTATCATGGTCGTATCAAGTGCCCGGCCAGAAGCGCCTGGGTTGCGAGACCCTCGCAGAACCAAAAACGA
>ERZ1740062.380-NODE-380-length-26084-cov-14.914326_pt1 | contig 26084 bp, 19 predicted proteins | sample MGYA00581741_ERZ1740062 | MGnify/ENA primary metagenome ERZ1740062 (study PRJEB43018, sample SAMN04849747) | marine metagenome | isolation source: floating plastic debris | place: Pacific Ocean | collected 2008-09-01 | study: EMG produced TPA metagenomics...
ATCTTTAAGCGCGATTTATCTGCTAAAGCACTAAAAAGAATTTGAGCATTTTCGAGAGTATCATCTCCCGGCAATGCTTCACCAACCTGATTCACTAATTCCGAGTTAAAACACCGAGTTTGGCAAATATCACTTTCCTTGGCTTTGGTCACAAATCTTGACGCACGCGAGGTTTTACAACTTAATTATAGCTGTTTATGATAATGGCTTATCTTTGCTACTACTTAAAAAAGCTTTCACATCAAACTTTTTTACAGAGCTAGTAGAAATATGTCTACTTTGATTTTGTATTCTTTGCAAAAACAACAAAACGCTAAAAATATTATGATGCAATATACCCTCAATTAAATCCCACTATCTGAAGTAACCATGAATAAGCATAGAGTTGTCAAAATCCTGAAATTTTGTTCTATTATCCTGCTAGTAGCTTTGGCTATATGGTTATTAAATCGCTATGGGATTGAACAAATACGAGCAAATGTTAAACAATTGGGTATTTGGGCACCTATAGGTATTTTTGTACTAAGATTTACCAGTGTAGTTATCCCAGCACTCCCAAGTACAGCTTACTCGTTACTTGCTGGGAGTTTGTTTGGTTTTACCACAGGGGTAATTGTGGTTGTGATCGCTGATATCACTTCTTGTACGTTAAGTTTTTATTTATCAAGATGTTACGGTCGAGATTTAGTCAGAAAATTAATAGGCGATCGATTTATGAATCGAGTTGATAAACTCACTCAGCGTCATTTGGAAAATAACTTTTTTCTGATGACGGCTTTTATGATGACGGGTTTATTCGATTTTGTCTCCTATGCTGTTGGATTAACAAAAGCTTCACCAAAGAAGTTTATACCTGCTTTGATTCTTGGTGTTGCAATTTCAAATCCACCAATCGTTGCTCTGGGTGCTGGTATTTGGGAGGGAGGTAATTGGTTGTTGGTATTTGCTTTGTTAGGTGTATTTGCTCTCGCTCTGATTACTGGATTTCTTCAACGGAAAAAAACAAACAATTCTGCTCAATTAGATCAAGATACTGGAAATGAACTTTAATTCTGCTCTAGTTCTTCCACTTTTGCTTGCAAATCTGTAATGTCTGTGCGCGATCGCATAATTATAATTATTGACCCACATTACAAGCACATTTTGTGTAAATTTTCTTGTACTTACTTTGCTTCTTCGAGTAATTCAATTAGTGAATATATCACATTATATTCTACTATAAAATGTTAATAGATTTGAGTAATAGATTTTAAATTAAATAAATCCACAAATTACATGTTGAAACAATTCTTAAGTTATTTACTTGATTCCCCTTTTAGAAAATTTATTTGGAAAATATGGTACAACTCCTTAACATCAAATCTTATCAACATGAAAATTACTTTTTTAAATTATGGTTATGCTGATTTAAATTCTCATGCAAAACTGTTAGAACTCAAAGATTCGGAGCAGAATGAAGTATATTGTGCTCAACTTTATCATCACGTTGCTTCTTTTATTCCTCTCAATGGCTTAGATGTTCTGGAAGTAGGGTGTGGACGTGGTGGGGGTTCTTCATATATTCAGCTTTATTTAAATCCACAAACAATGACAGGTGTTGATTTATCAGAAAGTAATATCAACTTTTGTCAAAAACAACATATTTCTCCCCACTTAAATTTTTGTGTGGGAGATGCAGAATCTCTACAGTTTACTGACCATTCATTTGATGCTGTAGTTAACGTCGAATCATCTCATTGTTATGCTTCAATCGAAAAGTTTTTCGCTGAAGTTTTTAGAATTCTTCGTCCTAATGGTCACTTTCTATTTGCTGATTTTCGACCAAAAGCAGCAACTAATGATATCAAAAAAAAATTAGAATTATCGGGCTTTAAAATATTGAAATCAGAAGTAATTACTGAAAATGTAATTAAAGCAATGGATATAGAAAACAAAAGAAAAATAGCAACTATTACGGAAAATGTTCCTAAGTATCTGCATACAATAGCAACCTGGTTTGCTGGGTGTCAAGGAACTCCGATTTATGAAGGGTTCAAAAATCAAGATGTTGAATACTTTTACTATGTTTTGCAAAAGTAGCAGTTTGACCATTTTGAAGAACTCAAAAATTTTGAATTTTGAATTTTGAATTTTGAATTGGAGCGAAGCGACTTGACACGACCTAAGTAATATTAACCTTAATCTGTCCGGGATAATTAATTTTAATTACCCCACCCCAAGCACAATTACAAATTGCTGTGTTAGGTAAAGCAGGAAATTTGTTAATTTTGACTTTTACTGCACCTGGTTTCCACGGACCAGTAGGAACTGGTATACAAGGCATGGGAGTCAACACCCCCAATGCTGCTGCTGTAGCTGATGCAACTGTTGGGTTTGCCAGGGAAGTACACATTCCAAAGGGAGGGATATTTGCAATGGGTGCAAAGTCCATAATGGTCGCAGCTAACATTCCAGTAACTGTCACCGGAGGACCTTTAGGAATCACAATTAAGGAACTAGGAGTGCTTCCAAAGGGTACGCATTGTAAGGAAGCACCCATACATACTTGCTGTGGCATATTTTATCTAATTTAAATAGACAGTTTAAATGTACAGTTTGAATTTTAGCTAATATTATCTCCAGGTGTATTGTTATTTACAATATTTGGGGAATTGCTACAGTTTCGCAATCAGTATGCGATCGCTTCGGGCGGGTGCTACCGCACCATCGCCAAAAATTTATCCATTGCTGGCATTGTTCAACCCTTGAGCTTGGAGACATTGGGCAATGGCTATGTCCTGATGATGGCAGATTGGGGTGGGATATCCCTAGAAAAATATATTCAGCAGCAGCAATTAGAATTAACACAAAAGTTAGCGATCGCTCGCCAAATTGTGGTGGACAAGCATGGTGGTAGTCTAAATGTATGGTCTGAACCAGGTCAAGGAACTGAGTTCTACATCAATTTACCAATTGCTACCCTACAAGAATGCTAAAACGAACATCAAAGTATCTCTATATATGTGTATATTACAGATGCATAGTTAACAATTACGCATAATTTTGTCAAATTCCCAATTATTATATAATGTTCCGTACTTTCACGGTATTTCATGGCTAATTAGGTAACTAAACAGCAGAGTATAGACCCTAAAAGTAGCTACTACTATTCTGGACGTATCCCACTGATGGCAATAATTTTGTATTCAGTCAAAAACTTATGATTTTGACTGCAAAGAAATTGAAGTTTAATTACAAAATCATAAGTTTTTGATTAGCTGTCATTTTTTTGTCATGTTTTTTTGTCAGACTGAAAAACAGCTTTGCATCACACGCTAATTGTGTTTTTTAGCTAATTTTTAGCTAATTGTGTTTTTTTAAATACCCGATAAATTGATGACAAGTTGATATAGCTTTGAGAATCGATGAAAATTAACATCACTCGCTTGATAATAGCAACGCTAAGTGTAACTGTTCTTTATACTCTTGTAGCTTGTTCTTCTACAGATAGTTCCTCTTCGGCACAAAATACTTCTGAGTCAACTACCCCAAAGAATAGCAATAGTTCGCCATCTAATAATCCACTACTATCGGGCAGGAATGTTACTGTTGCAAAAAATTTTAAAGCAACAACGGTTTTAGTTGGTTTAGAACGACCTTGGGGTATGACATGGTTACCAGATGGAGCAATGTTAATTACTGAACGTCCGGGGAGAGTGCGGATTGTTCGTAATGGAGCTTTAGATCCTAATCCTATCGCGGGAGTAGCAGAAGTTTTCGCGGTTAATCAAGGAGGTTTAATGGATGTTTCGGTGCATCCGAACTTTCAAAAAAATCGCTTAGTTTACTTTACCTATTCTCATGGTACCGGTGAAGCAAACCGTACCAGGGTTGCTAGAGCAACACTTGACGGGTCAACTCTCAAAAACTGGCAGGTTATCTTTCAAGTTTCTCAAACAAAATCAGGAGGTCAACATTTCGGGTCGCGCATTACTTGGTTACCAGATAATACCATGTTAGTAGCCATTGGGGATGGTGGTAATCCACCAACCCAGCTTAATGGTGACTTAATTCGCAAACAAGCTCAAAATCTTAACTCTCATTTGGGTAAAGTCGTTCGTTTAAACGATGATGGTTCAATACCTAAAGATAATCCCTTTGTTGATTCTGAAAATGCAGACTCAGCTGTATGGAGTTACGGACATCGCAACATTCAAGGAATAACCTTTGACCCAGTTAATAATAAATTGTGGTCAACCGAACATGGTTCAAGGGGTGGTGACGAACTAAATCTTGTAGAAGCAGGAAAAAACTATGGCTGGCCCCTCGTTACCTACAGTAAAGAATATACTGGAGGAGAGATTTCCTCTAAGCGATCGCAACCGGGAATAGTAGATCCAAAAGTAGTTTGGACTCCTGCGATCGCACCTTCAGGATTAGCATTCTACTCTGGAAGTCGCTTGAAAGCATGGAAGGGAGATTTATTTGCAGGGGGATTAGTTTCTCGCGATGTTCGTCGCATTGATTTGGATGCAAATAATCAGGTTGTTGGAGAAGAATCTATTCCTATCGGTAGCAGAGTCCGGGATATACGTCAAAGTCCCGATGGTAGACTATATGTTTTGACAGATGAGCAAAATGGACAGCTTATAAGTATTGAACCTACACAGGGTTAATGGACGGTTAGAGGGTGTAGGGATTGGGTTAAGGTTTTAAGGTTTTAAGGATTTAAGGATTGCTATACGCTATCACCTACCTCAAAATTCAAATAAATATTTATTAATTAATTAATTAGGGGTGCTATAACCATGCATGACGCAAACAATTCTTCGATGTCTGTAAATAAAGATATAAACCTTTCAGACATGAAGACTAAAAAAGCTAATATCAATTCTGATAACTCACCAGAATTCAAACCAGCAGCAGTATGGGAATCACCCTCTTTTGAAGAATTTACACTTTGTATGGAAGTTACAACCTACATTCAGCAATGGGATTGAGGAAGCAGAGGAGCAGAGGAGCAGAGGAAGCAGCTGTACGGGTAAGAGGTGCTAAACCCTTACACCACTTCTTACTTCTTACTCACCATTTCTAAAACCCATCTTATAAATAAAATCAATGCTTGTACGTATTCTTGGTTCTGCTGCTGGAGGGGGATTTCCTCAGTGGAACTGTAATTGCGCTGGTTGTCAATCTACCCGTGCTGGTGATAGAAATGCATCCGGACGGACTCAATCATCTCTTGCTGTTCGAGCAGATGACGGTTCTTGGTTTTTGGTCAATGCATCCCCTGACGTGCGTCAACAACTCGAAGGACTCCGGGATGGAAAACCATTATCAGTTCGTTCTAGTCCGATTGCGGGGATACTGTTAAGTGATGGAGAAATTGACCATACAGCAGGATTAATGATTTTACGAGAATCTGACGAACCACTGCAAATATATGGGACAAATGCAGTCAGACAAGGATTAACTGGTGGTTTTTCTCTACTCCGCGTGTTGAAAGATTACTGCGGGGTAAACTGGGTTGATATCGAACCGGGTTCAAAAGTAAGTTTGAGTAATAATTTAACTAATAGTTTAAATAATAACGATAATTCAGGTTTAAATGTAAATGGTTTAGAAGTAGAAGTCTTTTCACTCCCTAGCAAACCACCCAAATATATGCGCTCTACCTCCACCGTCGAGGGGGATTGGGTAGTCGGGTTTACGTTTCGCGATAGTGGTAGCGTTGTAACTTATGCTCCAGCACTCAGTGAGTTGAGCGATTCAATATTGGAGAGGTTTGATAATAGCGATTGTATCTTAGTTGATGGAACATGCTGGCAAGATAATGAATTACTAGCATTAGGAACATCAACCCGTACCGCTCGTGCAATGGGACATTTACCACTTTCGGGAGAGAGTGGTAGCTTAACTCTTCTTTCCAAACTTTCCTGTAAGCGAAAAATTTTTACTCATATTAACAATACTAACCCGATTTTGATTGCTAATTCACCAGAACGTCAAATAGTTGAAAAAGCAGGGATGGAGGTTGCTTATGATGGATTGACAATTGAATTGTAGTTAAAAGTCCTGTTAGTTAAAAGTTTAGTTATTAATCGTAAAAATTAGTCGTAAAAATTAATCTTAAAAAAACTCAATGCAATTATTTAAACAAGAACTGGAAAAACCTTCTTGGACAAAAGAAGAATTTGAATCCGTACTCTATTCCCAGAAAAACCGCTATCATCATTTACATCCTTTTCATAGGAGAATGAATGAAGGATTATTAACACCCACAGAAATACGAAATTGGGTCGCAAATCGTTTTTATTATCAAAAAAATATTCCCCTCAAAGATGCCGCAATTATGGCAAACTGTCCTCATCGAGAAGTAAGAAGAGAATGGATTGAGCGAATTATCGACCACGATGGACGTTCCCCTGAAGTTGGTGGTATCGAAGCTTGGTTACAATTAGGTGAAGCTGTCGGTTTATCTTGTTCTGAACTACTTGATGAGGGTTATGTATTACCAAGCGTTCGCTATGCTGTAGATGCTTATGTAAATTTTTGTCGCAATAGTTCCTGGATTATAGCGATCGCTGCATCTTTAACGGAGCTGTTTGGTCCGGATGCGATTAAAGTACGATTAGCAGCACTAGAATCTCATTACTCTTGGATAGATCCTGCTGGATTTGAATACTTCCGGGTACGCTTAGAAAAAGCACCACGGGACGCGAAGTATGCACTCAATTTGGTTCTACAACACTGCAAAACCCGCGATAGTCAAGAGCAAGCGGTGGAAGCATTAAAATTCAAATGCGATTTGCTATGGAGTCAATTAGACGCGATTGACCGGGGTGAAACTCGTCTTGGATGTGGAGGGTAAATAATGCAAGAAAGTCAAGTTTCCCAAAATCTTGATTATTTAGCTTTTGCTTGTGGTGTACGTTTGCATTGGAGTGAAGTCAGACAGCAATATTGGCTGCTATTTCCCGAAGCTGCACTTGCTTTAAATCCAACAGCAGCAGCTATACTCTCTAAATGTGATGGAAATCGTTCTTTTGATGAAATTGTAGCAGTATTATCGCAGCAATTTCTTGACGTTAATATTGGTGATGTGGAAAATTTATTGTTGTCGGTAGTTAACAGAGGATTATTAATCAGGTCGGAGGTCAAAAACGTTAACTGTTAACTGAGTAAGTAGATAAGTACGATAAAACCTCACTAAGTCATTACGAGCGTAACGTAGTGAAGCGTAGTAATCGCAAGTTTTTCAGATATTTTACATTTCGTTACATAGATAGATTTATTTGTGCCTACCTACTTAACTGTTACTGATAACTAAAATGAATATTGATAGACCGTTAACGCTAATTGCAGAATTAACCCATCGTTGTCCCCTTCGATGTCCCTATTGTTCTAATCCCTTGAACTATAGTGAAATTAATAAGAATCAAGAACTACCTACCCAACACTGGTTAGACGCAATCAATCAAGCTGCAAAGCTCGGAATTTTACAACTAGGTTTCACTGGAGGAGAACCACTTCTAAGAAAAGATTTAGAGGTGATGGTAGAAACAGCTGCTTCTACAGGAATGTACACCAGCTTAATTACCGCCGGAACAATTCTTACCCCACAACGAGCTGCTAAACTTAAAGACTGTGGATTAGACCATATACAAATCAGTATCCAAGATAGTCAAGCAGCACAATCTGATTATATTGCAGGAGTTGTCTCCTTTGAACAAAAATTGACTGCTGCAAAACTGGTAAAAAAACTGGGATTCCCCCTAACCATTAATGTTGTACTGCATCGTCATAATTTGGATAGAATTGCAGATATTATAGAACTATGTAAAACACTGCAAGCAGATAGGGTTGAATTAGCCAACACTCAATATTATGGTTGGGCATTGAAAAATCGTACTTCACTACTACCAACACCCACTCAATTAGAAAGAGCTCAACAAGCAACTGCGATCGCTGCACAGAAACGATATTTTCCTATGGGTATTGTTTACGTACTACCCGATTACTACGAAAAATATCCCAAACCGTGCATGGGTGGATGGGGACAAAAGACAATAGTTATTTCTCCTTCGGGAGATATATTACCTTGTCAGGTAGCTGCTTCTATTTCCGAATTAAGCTTTACAAATATTCGCGATTCTAATTTAGAGTGGACTTGGTTTGATTCAGTTGCATTTAACCGCTTTCGGGGTACTGATTGGATGGAAGAACCTTGTCGTAGCTGTTCTCGTAAAAATACTGATTTTGGAGGTTGTCGCTGTCAAGCTTTTTTACTCACCGGTAAATCTAATGCTACCGACCCAACTTGTCATTTGTCATCAGACCATTCACTAATTATTGAAGCACGAGAACAAGGGCAATTAAACTATTCTCGGTTTACATATCGATAAACAATATCACTTATCAATTTGCGGTGGAATCTCTACAGGTTTTAGAGAGGGAGCTTTTTTATTTTTAGGAGATTGATTTTCATAAGCTTCTTCATCAATCAAAATCTGTAGCTCTGCTGGACTATTTACACTGGGTGCAGGATTATTTTGGTCTGATGATTTTTTTTCCCCAGTTTGGTTCTGAGTTGAATCTACACCAGCTTGGTTAGTTTGGGATGTTTGCTGTGGTATTGCTCCTGGGACCTTTTCACTGGTCTGTTTTTGAGATTCTATCATTGCTTCTTTCAAAGCTTCTGCTGCTACAACTGCCGGGTCTTTTGCGTTGGGGTCATAGGTGGTTAAAATTACAGACCTGGAAACTTGTTGACCTGTGGGACTAGTTACCTGTAGCCTAAGTGTTAAATCTGTTGGTTCTGGTTCTAGAATTAGAGGTATAGAACCAGATAGAGGTATGGTTCCTGGTGCTGGTAATAACTCAACTTTTGCACCTACACTTGCGTCAACTTTCCAAAATATATTGACTTTGGGAGATTTTTTTTGATCAACTATGGGAATTAAATATTTAGCTGGTGCTGTATTACCGTTAATTTTAAAGTCCAGAATTCTAGATGGTTTGGGTAGTATTTTAATTAAATCTGTTTTTTTAGTCGCTACTTTATCGCTGACTTTACCTTTAGGAATTGCAATTATCTCAAAAATATAGTTACCTGGTTTCTGCACTCTAGTATTTACATTCAGACATACTAATGGTTTTCCGCTTCTACAGTAACCCTGTAGTTCTGGGGGAATACCTTGACTGAAGTTATAGGTTTTCAAAGGACTGGTTACTAAACCTTCCGGTGTACGACCAATAATTTGTATAGATTGCAGTTGATTGGGGTTAGTCAATGCCCAGTTTAGTTTAATTTGAGAGTTAATTTTTTGATTATTTCTTTTATTTTTTCTTTTATTTTTTCTTTTATTTTTTCTTTTATCTTGTCTTCTACTTGTTTTTGATGATTCTGGAAATATATAGCTAACTTCTTGATAAATTGGTCTTGTGGAACCAAAACTGATAATTTCTGGACGGGGTATAGGTACAATGGTGACTGGACTAGTCTTGAAAGTTACTGGTTTTGTACCTTTCCCAGACTTGGGTAATACGGTCATCTCAAACACATAAGTGTCTGGTTTGCGAGCATTACTGCGGACTCGATTACAGTTTAAGATTTGTTGATTCTGATTGCAGTATGGTTTTAAATTTATCGGTACCCCGTTACTAAAATCATAGGTTTCCGGACGGGTGAGAATTTCACCATCCGCAGACATCCCGACCATTTTTATTGATTTGATGCGTTGAGGATTATTAATGGAAAATCCCAAATGGACGACATCGTTATTTTCAGCACTGTAGTAACTATCTTCAGGATAAAACTCGAAAACCTTAGGTGAAGGGGGAGTTCTAAAAAGAAACCACCAAACCAGGTATACGCTAGCTCCAATAGACAGTAATAATAACAGGATAAATGGTAGTAATTGCCACCAAGGACGTGCTTCCCATATCAAAGTACCGGGAAAGTTTTTATTGACTAAGGGTAACTCTTGAGCATCCTCTACATCTAAACTAAAGTTAATAACCTTAGCACCACCGAATAGAGGACGTTTCCACCATTTTGTCGGTTCTACTTTTAAGTTAATATCTACAGCTTTCTGGGGTGGAATTAAAGTTTGAGAGGATTCCAGATGATATTTACAAATTTCTTCTTCTTCTAAATCTTGAACTTTCAGATTAACTAAACGGGAAGTATTACCGTGATTAGTTAAATTAATCTTAAAAAGTCCAGATTTTTTCTTTATCCTACCTAATAAAGTGCGAAAATCACTTTGTAATAAATAATTAGGAGGAATTTGCAAATATATTAAATCCAGCAAGGTTAATTCTGGATTATTCTCAGAATATAATCGTATAGTTGCAATATAATTTCCCGCTAAAGCATTCATCGGAGGGGAAATCAACAAAGAAACTTGTCCGCGATCGCCTGGATTTAGATTAAGACACTCAGAATCTAAAAGTAAACCCGATTCTTGAAAACCTTGAGGATAATTGATGGTTAACCATTTATCCGGTAAATCGGAACAAACTACCCGAAAACGGTCTACACATTCTCCCCGGTTATGAACTAATACTTGTACCGCGATCGCTCCACCGTGAGGAACAATGGAGGGGAAGGTGGAGGTGGTCGTTGGTTGCAATCCAAAAGTTGGGTCACTACTAACTACAATGTCTGAGGTAGAAGGTAGAACCTGGAAATATTGCGGATATTGAATTGGAGTATGTTCTGGATAATCCTCTGGGGCATCAACAACTATGCTATAAGTATGAGTACCAATTAAAGCATCTGGAGGTATTTCAAATTCAAATACGACCTCTTCACTCTGTCCCTCACCTAAAGCTAATAACTTTTGTCCAGATTTACACCAACTTCTTACTCCTGGTGATTCTTCCTGGATATAAACCTCAATAACAGCACTTTGATTACCTTTATTACATACTGTAACGCTCAAATAAAAAGAGGTTCCAACTGCTACGGTCTCTTTACCTGAAGCATTAATAATTATAGCTAAAGGTTTATTGACTGAATCTAATACTTCAGAATATTGTTGTTGTGATGTTGTTATTGCTGTTTGTAATTGTTCGCTTAACATTTTTGATAATAAGTAATAAGTAATTGATAATTATTAACTGTTTACTGTTTACTATTCACTCTTCATTCTTCACTGATTAATTGCATTGAGAATTATTAACTATTCACTCTTCACTCTTCACTAATTAATTACATTGAGAATTAGTCATTATTTCTTCAGATAATCTGACTCTTTTATCTTTACCAGCACTGACAATTAAGACTTTATCTCGAATACTAATCACATCTACACTCTTGAGAGTTTGCGGTGATTTATGGAATACCTTACCAAAATTATCTTGACGGTCAATTCTCTCTCCTAGGTAATTTAAAGACCATAATCTTGCACTTCCATCATCTCCTACACTGGCTAAATAGCAACCATTCGCACTCAATGCAACAGACCGAATTGCTTGAGTTCCTGTATCCCATTCATCTAATAATTCACAAGTTTGAACACCTTCTAAGCAAGGACGTAAGTTCCAGATTTTAATTTTACTTTGATTATCAGATGTTACTAAAATGTCAGGATTATTTTCAACAGTTGCCAAACTAAGAATATAATCTTCTTGACCGCCATTATTATTATTTATTTGTTTGATGTGATTAGTTTTTAAATTCCACAACACTAACTGATTATATCTACCACCAATGGCTAAATAATTTTCATTTTGACCCACTATCGCTAAAGAATTGATAGCGAAACCTACTTGTTTTTGTTTCTGAATGCGTTTACTTAAATGAACTCCATTGGTAAGATTCCATTGCTTGACCATACCACTACCATGTCCACTAAATAAGTAGCGAGAATTCTTATTAAAAGTTAAATCAAAGACTCGGTCATCTTTTTGATTTTTATCCACTAAAGGTATGGAAGATTTACCAGAAAGTAAATTCAATAACTGAATTTCCCCATTTTCATAACCAATTGCAACCCGGTCATTATTTACCGGACGATAACTAATGACTCTAATTGCTTTATCTGAAGAAGCTAAAATTCCTTGGGGTTGAATTTGATTATTTTCTACCCTCCATTGACGAATTGTTTGGTCATTAGAAGCGCTGATGACTTCTTTACCTAAACCATTAAAAATAACTGAATTAACTGGAGCTATATGCTGTTGTTTGTACCAAAAATACCAGTTACCGACATAGTATCCTGACAATAATAATAAAACTAATAATAAAAGTTGCAACCATGTAGGAATAACCGGAAGTACTTCCACTTCTAAGGTCTGTAAATCGTTGTGTACTTCAACCCTGTAGTCACTGATAATTGCTTTTGCTTTTAATAGGTGTCTTTGGGGAAAACCAAACCAAGGACGTACATGCTGTAATACTAGTTCAAATAGGGCTGGTTCTTTTAAATTAAGAGTTGTTTGAGGGGTTAATATTTCTGCTGTTAAAGATTCTTCTGAATAAATAAAACGCTGCCAAAATTTTTGTTTATTATTGTTTAAATGACGTTTATTATTATTGGAATTATTATTATTGGAATTATTATTTAATTGTTCCTCCCCGGATTCTTTTTCTTCGGAGCTATTATTGATACTAATCTGACTAGATTTACTATTATCCTCAGAATTATCAATATCATCCCTATGTTCAACTTCCACATTTACATCTTGAATCAGATTACTGTGGTTATCAAACTGTAATCTACACTTTTGTTCAACTACTTGACTGCGAAAGGGTAAAAAACTAGGTTTATCTGTATCTTGATAATATAACTCTCCACAACTAAAATCTATATAACCTTGAGGTAATAGTGTCAAAACACCATCTACTTTTACTACCGGTGTATCTAATGCGATCGCTTCAATACTAAAGATATAACGTTTACTTGCTGCTAAAGTTAAATCTGAGGGGATATGACATTCAAAAAATTCTTTGGTTTTACCTGTTGGTGGGATTTGTAAGTCTCTTTCATGTCGGTAATCAAACCAAGCAGAATCTATTCCGACAATACGCAAAGTTATTTGAGTAGTTCTTTGATTGAAACTCTCTAAAGTAACCGGTATTTGAAAACTTTCACCAGGATAACGATTAAATTGTTTATTAGGTAAATCTAGTTGTGGAGCTGGAACACCTTCTCCAGGAACCAATAACCTAACAACTTGACGACTTTCTTCAGAAGCTGGTAATTCTAAAGAGAATACCCTGACAGTTAGAGTCATCAATCCCACAAATCCACGTCTGGGGACATCATGAATGTGAACAGAAAAACGAGTTGAATCTCCGGGGGGTTTTTTAGTACATACATCTGGAGAAATTGTGTACCAATCATCACCGACACTATTTTTAGCAATATCTGCTAAAAGTTCGACCTGAAATGTTGCAAAATCATCACTATTATTAACAACAGTGACATCAAAGGATGTCCCCCCTGGTTTTAAGGTTAAATGATTTGCAGATATTTTTGTGGCTATTTTTTCTTTTAGCATTTATTAATAGGAAAGAAGAAAATTTGACTCTGCTTGATTAATATCTTGATTAGTATTTCTTACTACTAATTCTATTACGTATATCTTGCGATCGCGTTAGTAATTCTTGAATATCTATACTACCACCTGTAATTTGAGTGGCTAATGCTGCTTTTTTTGCTTTGTCTGTTTCTTTACGTAATTGTGTTACCCTATCTTTAAGATTTCTTTCTCGCATATATATTTGTTCTGCCATTTCTTTAAACATTCCAGCTAACTGACCAATTTCGTCCAATCTTTTAGAAACATTTTCTATTTTTTCTGGCTCAAATGGTATATTGTCATCCTCTATTTGTTTGGCTGCATTATTTAATCTTAAAATTGGTTTAATTAACCATGTAGTCACAAAAATTCCTAATAGTAAAGAAAATAATAATGTTCCTATCCCTAATAATATTGTGGTATTCATAGTATTTTTAACACCCTGCATAAACTCTTTCTCAGGTACCATGATTACCACTAACCAATCTAATCCATATTTATCATTAAAAGGCGCTATTTTGGCTACATATGCTTCATTGGAAACTGAGTTATTATATTTAATAGATTTAACTTGTTTGATTTGATTAAAACCATTTAATTGCTGAGTAATGGCTCTCGCTGTATCTTCAACTAAGGTATCATTACTTTTTGCAGCTTCAACTCTATCTATTGCATCTCCTGTATCCTTAAATAATGACATATGTGTAGAAGAAGCAATCATTCTTCCAGAACGGTCAACAATAAAAATCTCTCTAGAATGATCTTCACTAAGCTCTTTTAAAAAATCACTAATTTGAGTCAAGAAAAAATCTACAGCTAAAACTCCTAATAACTTCTCACTCCCTTTTTCATATACTGGTTTAACAGCAGATAAACGTAATTGAGCTTCTGAAGCTGTTCTTTTCGCAAAAATTTTCGTCCAGGTTTCTTTTTTTGCTTCTAGTGCTGTCTTATACCAAGGACGTTTACGGGGGTCATAGTTCTCTTTTCTATCTATTATCCTCCCCCTACTTCCTTTACTATCAGCTTCAATAATTACATTTTCTCTTTTAGGTACTGCATAACCAACATTAAAAGTTAATTTTTCCCCTTCTCGAACTATACTTCTAACTAAACCATTTTTTTCCGTACCAAATTGAATTCCATTGACATTTTTAAAAACTTTGGCTTGTAGCCAAAAATGTTTTCCTAAAGTGTTAATTTTTTTAAGATTTAATTGATTTTGCTGAATTGCATCATTATTAATTTTATTAATATAGTGGGGTTTATCTAAATAGTTATTTAAACGCTCTTTGATTTGCTCATTTAAAGTTTTCATACTTTGCGCTTCAAATTTTTCAGCAGTTTTATAACCACTAAAAATTGCAATAGTTCCCAGTAAAGTAACACAAGTTATTAGGGGAGCCAATAATATAAATGGGACTGTAAATTTTAAAGATGCCCAAATTGGAACGTGGTCTTTTCTAGAATTTACTTCTGTCTCTTTTGGAGATAATTCAGTATTCATATAGACTTAAATACAAGTAGGTCAGGGTTGAAAATTGTAATTAAAGCAAGGCAGTAGGCATTCATAATAAGGGTTTAAGGGTCATTTACATTTTGTTACATAGTTATGTTTTTTCTGCCAACTTACTTAGATGATAGATTAGTTAAAGTAAAATAAAATCAAATAATATTAAAAATAATCAAATTAAAGAAAATAAAATTAAATAGTTACAAATATTAATTATTAATTCAATCCTAAACCATTAAATATATTAAAATTCACACTTGAGAAGATAAACTTTTAATTTGATGGCGATACCAAGAAAAGTATAAAATATTAATACCGATTTCCTGTGCTGAACGAATAGTTTCCCTTGATAAAGAATATTTATTATTTATTCCCCACCCACTAGATAAATTTCCAATACTTAAAATAATTCCTCCCCAGTTAAATAAGTAAGTACTCTCTCCTCCGATAACTGGTAACTGGGAAAATAAAAATGGATGATTTCGTAAAAGATGATCTGAAGATAAATCATTACAATTAATTGATGACAATTCAAATCCTAATTGGCTAGTCAAATTATTCATAGGGGAAATCAATTCCTCTAATTGTTCAGTAATTTTTAAATTAACAGCATCTAATTCTACCTCTAACTCTTGACGAACTTGCACTACATCAGGTTGATGAGAAAGACCATGAATAGTTGTTTGTAATTGCTGTTTAACTGAACTCAAATCAGTAATATCTGCTTCCCTCGCTGAAGCTTCTATAAAAAGAACTGCACCTGTTTTTAAAAACTGTTGTAATTTCTCTAAACTGATTAATCTTAAACTAATAAAATCCTGATAAGTAATATAAATGATATCGCAACATAATTCATTGACATCCTTTATAGAATCATCCATCAACACAAGACTTGCTTCCATTTTATGATAAAGCCCAGGTACTGCCTTACATAAAGCAAAAACATTATCTACTTGATTAACCTCTATATTCCCTAAATAACCAACTATGACTTCCTCAGAAGGTTTGAATTGTCCATGTTTGCGAAATCGTAAATCTACATTATTTACTTGTGGAGATAAAATATCCCCAGACTCGGTCAACTCTACCCCTTGAGCAGATAGTAAAATACGACATAACTCTATCTCCGTAGAATCTGGTTGATTAGTTTTTTCATCTATACGAAAAGTTTCCGTTACTAACTGATTGTTATTTTCTATTTGCAGTTTATCCGGGTCCACATAATTAATCACCACATATACAACTATATAACCGCTTTTAGGGGAATCAGAAGCAATCCGAAATGTTAGCGATCGCGGAACTACTATTGGATTTCCGTTCACATCAATAGCGACACCTGGTTTAATCTTTAACCATCGTCGGTCTTTATATTCTGCTGCAACTTCTTCTGGTGGTTCAATGATACAAATCCCTAAACCACTGATAATTCCAGGTTGATGTAAGGATTGATAATAAATATTTTGACGCTGACGATGATAGTCATGTGCTTGTTTCCACAACTTTGCTGTTAACAAAAGACCATCATTTACCTGGAGTCTTTCTAAAGGTTTGATAGTTAAGGAGGGTGTTTGCATTATCATTTATTCGTTCACAGTTATTCGTTCACAGTTATTAGTTACAGTTATTAGTTACAGTTAATTTACAACTGTTAAAATTAGAAATTGAAAAACATTGAAATAATACTTTTAATTTACAAAAAAATAGTTAATATTAAAATAATAAAAAATCAAATAGTAAAAAAATAAATAATTATTGACAGCTTTAATTTTAATTTAATTGTTAATATAAAGTTCATAGGTACAAAAAGCCGGCTTTTCTTGCTCTATGACCTTTTTTACCAGTTTTTCATCAATTTGAATATGTTCTCCAGGACGCAAATTTACTGTAAAATGGAAAGGAAGTTCTCCTCCCAAGACGCTGTCTTCGCCAATTTTTGCCTCTCCAAAAATTAAGCCTTTACTAAAATTTTCAGTAATACTAATATGCTTTTCAGCTTCATCAGAAATATGTTCATCTAAAGGTAAGTTAGTAGCCAAATGTAAATAGAAGCGTAAACCCCGTCGCGTACCTCTCCATTGATAAATTTGTATGGCATTTTTAATTAGTTGACGCTGCTTTTTTTGGTCAATTTGTACCGATTCTTGCCATGCAACCCAGTGAGATAAAAAAGGTAAAAAAGCTTGTGGTGCAGTTAAAGGATCTAAATATGCCCATAGATTATCTAAAATATTAACGGATGGTTCAAAGCTTTGTTCGCATATCTTCAGAAATCGACCAATAAAATCAACATCTCTGTAAGTTGCGGGCAGAAAGTTCAGATAGAGACTAGAGGAACGAATATATAGATTAAACGTTACATGCTCTACATGTTTCTTGAATGTATCCGATTCAATCCATTCTGCATATAAATTAATTACATAATTTAACTTTAAACTTTCCCCTGGAGAAAGCACGGTATCATCTTCAAAGAAATTAGGAGGAATCTGAAAATATATCACAGCTTCCATATGTTGATTTGGAAGGACTTCAGAACCCTCCATACCAATTTTGCACCATTCTTGAGGAAAGTCTCCTTGGACTCGTAAACCCAACTGCAAAATACAAGAACTATTATTCCTTAAATGTACAACCATCTCACTTGGTTCCCCAGGAGATAGAAGTAGACTTTTTCTAAGACTAGAAGTATCATCAACATTTTCTACATCCTTCCATGATGCAGATTGGGAACTTGAATTTGGGGGGACTGACTCCGGAATTTTCATGGGAGTCAATTCTATACCTAGAAGTTGACTGGAACTCGATTGAGTCATTTCAATTATCAGTTATCAGTAAGGTCATAACTAAACTAAACTAATAGCGTGGAAAGAACGCAAACTTGAATTGTTCCAAGAACAAATCAACCCTAATGAACCCGGATTAACTACACCATTCGGTGCTAAGGTACGATTCCACACAGAATTAGAAAAACGAAGTTCAAAAAGTAAAATTGCTCCTAAATAACGAACCCCGATAGTATTTTGAAATAGACTAACAATATCCGAAGTATATACACTAGCTCCGAAATTCCAACCTTTACCTTCATATCCCCCCGTTAAAGGATTAAGAAAACGATACAGAGACATTAGTAAATTTTGAATAATCGTTTGCTGTGCTTGGGGATGATTGTATTCCGGTTCTAAACCCACTTCTGCTTGTACCGAAACACCAACATATTCAGGTTGCTGTAATCTTACTTCAACTCCTAATAATCTTCGTTCATCAAGATAACTAAGTATCTGTTTTTCTAAGACAGAATTTAAAGCAAACTCATTCGGGTCTACCCCTTCTCCTCGATGAACACCTTCTGTATTAACCTGGGGGACAATAAGTAATTCGACCATACCCCGACGACTATGATGATTTGACATCGGAGGACAATAAGCACGAGCAACAGCTCCACCTCCAGCTTGTAATGCTAGATTTTCAAAATCTTCGGGAGTAACTGCTCTATCTCTAGTTCTAAGTATTTTAGGTACTCGCAAAACAGCGTCTTCCAAAGATTCAGCATCAATACCATTACGAGCATTAATATGATTGGTCACCCTCTCTACATAAGGAATCGCTGTTTTAGGAATTTGTAAAGTATGACTTTGAACATTGCCCTTTTTCCCTCCCCCATGACGATATCTAACCATACGAATTTGGGATGCTTTGGGAGGAATTGCTCCGTACTGACGCTCCATTAAATGCATTGCAGCAGCTTCCTCTTGGACTTGTAGAGTATTTGCACCAGCAACTTGCATTTTTGCTCTTACTTTGATTTGCTCCCGTATTTGTCTCGGTTCCCGAATTAAGGGTCCAAACTGTATTTCTCCAGTCAGAGAATCTAAAATATAATGACGGTCGTTAGGTGCAGATTCAGCAAAATCATTAACTTCCTCCCATATTTCCGGTAAACCTCCGGGGGGAATCACTAAGAGATTCTCATCGGATTCACGGGGTAAAATGGAAGTATGCTGTAGTTGAAATCTTTGTCCGGGGTTACCATCACTCTTACCAAGGAATTCATCCTCTACTAGACTACACTGACTAGCTCTAACAGTACCACCAACAGCACGAGCGGAAATACCAAGTAGCTCAGGAGAACGTAGAAATCCTGATTGCACTCCATTGGGAGGTATATAGACACAACGCAACCATCTTCCTTGATAGCTAGAAAAGTAAGTAACTGGAAGCTCCAAAGGTAAATGTAAAATAACCTCACCCTCAGCTACCGAATTGGGAATTGGTTGTTCTGTATCCCGGAAACTAAAACCATTGGTTCCATCATCAGTCTCCTGCAAAAGTATAGGTTGCCAAAATTCTCCATTCCAAGCTTCCCATCTCCGAGGAGGATAATCAGGATTAATACCTGTAGATGTTGCAGCTTCTCCTTTCAGTTTTATTGCTAAAACATTTCCTGCTAAATTCTGTTCTGCACCAAAAACCAGGTAAAAACAATTACCTGGTTGTGGTTGTTCGGCAAAAATAGATTGTGCTCTACCTTCCCAACCATTTTCATGATTTTGCGTCCAGATGTTCGTTAAACGGTCATTTAGGACTGCTATACCAGAATTCAGATTACTTTCTAGTTTTTGTGCTGCTGTTGAAGCTGTCAAAAAATGGGTTATTTCTGGTTTTCCAATAGTTAAAAGCTTCTCTGTACTAAATACTATAGCCTCTTGATTTTCAGTTCGTACTGTCGCAACCTCTACCCCAGGAGCAATTTCATAATCATTTGCTTGAGTTGAACTCAGGTAAAAAGTTAATTCTGTTTGTGCTGGGACAGCTGGTTGCAAGCGAATACCCAACATTTCCAGAAAAGTTACATAATTACGTCGTGGTACCTGATTGAATCGCAACATCATTTGGTCGCTCAACCAAGCAAATAACTCAACCAGAGTTATACCCGGGTCTCCTGGATTAAAATTAGTCCACTCCGGACAGTAACGAGGAATCCGTAGAATACATTCATCCACCAAATCCTTAAAAGTCCGGTCATCTAAATCCGACTTTGGTAACTGTGGTAAAAAATTAAAATCCATTAGTTTGGGGTTAAATAAAATGGATAAACTAAACTACGGGTTTCATGACTATCCCGGGGATGATATTCGATCAGAATATCTAAGCGACCTTTAATAGGATCTGGTTCTGTACGTACTGAATCAATAACTATTCGGGGTTCCCACTTTTCCAAAGCTTCCTGGGTATACATTCGAGCTAGTAAGAGAGTTTGAGTATTCATCGGTGCAAATACTAACTCACCCAAACGACAGCCAAAATCAGGACGATACACTCGCTCCCCCAATTGGGTTCTTAAGATAATCTGAATTGATTCCTCAATACTTTGTACTTTCGGACTCAATTGAATATTTCCCTGAACATTTACCCTCAGAGGGAATGCAAATCCGTATCCTAAATGGTTTTGGTTTGATTCTGCTGACATGGGAAAATTCTAGTTTATAAAAAGCAAGTGAAAAATTATCCTCCACAAAAGAGAATGTTGATACTCAATCTTTCCGAAAGACCGATGCCAGTTGTTAATTTCAAGCTATAGAGATATCCATAAGAATGATATTAGTATACTTGTAAATACTTAACGGCGATATCAGTAAATACTCTGATATCTAATTGTTTATAACTAAGTGTATTTATTGTGAACTTATGAATTATTCTGATTTGAGTATTTGTTCTTCGTCGTGTAAATACTTAGTCACACTCAATATGGTTCTGTTAAGCAAAAATTTACTTATAATTAAAGAATTTATTGAAGAATTGGGGGATTCTCCCCCAAACCCCCGATTGGGAGGACGACTGCGTCCCCCAAACCCCCTCCAGAATGTAATAGTCATGAGTAGTGAGGAATGGATGTAAAAAGATAGTTAGTTAACAACTATTAACTACTATTCCCCTGACTTCTCTGTTCCCCTACTAATGTTGAACTCAATGGTATTGGAATCACACTTTTATTAGAAATTTTTATTGGAAATTATTAATTATTATGGGAGCACGGTGAATCCATCATAAGCGATCGCTATTTTAGTAAAGCTATTTTAATAGAGGTATCGTAATAAATATTATTAGCGTATTAAACTACAATCGATTCTAAAATACCTACCATTACTGAACTATAAAAACTTCTATTTTGCCAAACTATAACTGTTTTGCAAAGTAGAGAGTATTTTATGGGTAAGCAAAAAGAAATCCAGAGAAAAAAAAAGGTGTCTAATTCACCTGATGTATCAAATTCAACAAATTTCCTGCAAACACGACCATTCCATGACTCTACAAAGAACCCGCAGGAAAACTTAGAAACTAGTAATATCGGTCATGACTTTGGTGAATTACACCTGCAAACAAAAGATAGGGATACACCTAAGAATACATTACAACCAAAACTAGCTATTGGGAATTCAGGAGATAATTCAGCGATCGCTGTGGTGGAGCAAAAAACTCAAACCCCGATTCTTCAGAAAGATGAAACAGATAACACTCAACAAACTGATTCTCAATCACAGCAAATAACCACAGAGGAGATTTACAATCAGTTACAGGAATTGAAAAGCTGGGATGCTGTTAAAAGTAAGTTTATTTCTGATCAACCTGAGATAATGCAACAGTTTGTTGATTTCCGCAAGTCTTATGTGGACGGTAAAATTAATGAACTGAGAAAGAAATATCCTACCTTAATTGCTAAATCTGTAGGTAGTAGAGATTTAAGCTCCGATTATGACCTGACAGTTTCCACTCCTGGGACAGGTGAGGATGTGGAAGCAGTTGATGAGTTCAACAAAATGGTGAAATCGGAGTTTGGAGTCCAGTCCGGAACTTTGTTTGATACTAATCTATATGCGAAAGATTTTCTGAAAGTGAAGGAAAATCTTATCGAAGAACAAAGTCAACCAGACACTGACTTAGCACAACCAGAAAACCAAGAGTTAGGAAAATTAACAGACTTAGACCAAGATGTCGCAGCTTTGGTGAAGCAAAGACGATTTATGAATCAGGTGGAATGGGATAAATATACTGATTCAGTTGTTGAAGGAATTTCAGACCAAGGAAAGAAAAAAGCTGTCTTAAAACAGTATGAGGAAGCAGACGCAATTTATCAAATATCTGCTCATAATTTACTCGAAGCAGTAAAAAATGACGATAATTTAGTTAATAAGAAAGTAAAGCTAGGAAAAGAAGAACAAGTAGAGTTAGCAAAAATTAAAGATAGTAATGTTCGAGAACAGGTAGAAAAACAGTTATTAGGGATAGAAGATTTAGATTTAATTACTCATGATAATCCCGATTTAGTCTTGGAAAAGAGCAATCAGCTTTATGTAGACAGAATGAGACAAGTACGTGTCCTACAATGTATGATTCAAAATCCTGAGAACCAGGATAATATTGATGCTTTGAAAACAGAGGTGAAAAAATTACTCGGTGAAGCCTGTTTCTTTGCTGCCGAAGCCTATCATAGTGAGGGAGCAGTAAAACATATCGTTGCAGGTTTACAGGGAGACAATGCTGAAACTGAACTTGCTAAGTTAACCCCAGAACACATCTTACAGTCTTATAACGAGCAGTTGGGAGATTTCCTCAAAGACATTGCTCACTACACTCAAGTCAACGCTGAGGATGGAAAGGTATTTTACCGTTCCTCAAAATACCTGTATCGTTTATTTGATGCCGTTAGAGAAATTAAAAAGCGTGAAGAATTTACAGATATCAACCTAAGTATAGGTGATGAGGAATCACTAGCTCAAATCATCAAATCTAAATTAGTCGCTATCCGCAAAGGGAGTATCAAATTTGATAATGAAGATGCAAAAAATCAGAAAGCTGTTGAGATTGTTAATAATGCTTTCGGAGTTCAAACTCCAGAAAAATTGAAACAGATAGTTTTGAAGATGAGCGTAGAATTTAACCAGAAAGTACGAAACAAATTGTCCGCGATCGCAGATAAAAATACCGAAAAGACATATTTCCAGAATGTACAGGTGAGGTAAGGAATAAGAAGTAATCTAAGTATTTACTATAGATATACATACATAATTTATACGTCATAAAATAATTAGTAACTCCTAAGAGCGTGCTTATAATAACTAAGGGTGTGACGGTCTACCACACTCTTAATATAAAAGGGTGTGTTAGACCCACGATTAATTACTATTCTTACGATGGTACTAATTATGGTCTAACGCACCATTTTTCTCTGCATTTTAGGGAAAATTCAAGTGATGTACGATGTATATAAATAATAAATCAAGTAAAAACACTGAAGTAGCTGAGATAAATACTTATGCCAAACTAAATTCACTTATTTTAAAAATATTTGAATTCACTGGATTAATTTTAGATTCACTATAGTTTGGAGTATTTTATGACTAAGGTGCAAGAGGTTCAGAAGAAAGATATCTCCCACTCAAGTAAAGTATCAAATTTATCAGATTTCCTGCAAACGAAAAAATTTGACAGTTCCGCAGAAAACTTACAAACACAGTTACAAACAGCGAATAATCTTACTCATAGCTTTGGTGAAGTCCAAGCTCAGACCCTAGAAAAGGGTGCAGTAATACAACCAAAACTAACAATCGGTGAACCGGGAGATAAATACGAGCAAGAAGCAGATAGGGTTGCAAGTGAAGTTGTACAAAAGCTACATAGTCCAGAACCACCCAAACCTCCGAAAATCCAAAGTCCAGAAGATAATCAAGTACAGACAAAGCCAATATATCCCCGAATTCAGCGCGTGAGTTCAGTCGTCCAGCGTCAGTTAAATCTTGATGGAGGTACTCTCAACAATGAGTTTGAATCTTCACTCAATAAGTCAAAAAGTGGCGGACAACCTCTACAACCCCAGTTACGGATGAAAATGGAAAATGTCATGGGTAATGACTTTAGTGGGGTGAAGGTACATACAGATTCAAATTCTGACCAGTTAAATAGGTCAGTACAAGCAAGAGCTTTCACTACTGGAAAGGATATCTTTTTTAAGAAAGGAGAATACGAACCACAGAGTAAGAGCGGTCAGGAATTAATTGCTCATGAGTTGACCCATGTGGTACAGCAGGGTGGTAGTCAAGTACAGCGTTTGCAGTGTCTTAGAGATGACTACGAAAAGCAGAACGTTAAGGTTTCAGGAAAAGAAACAGAAATTGATACCCGTGACGTATATTTAGAAAAAATTGCTCATGGTTTAGTGTATAAAAATAGCCTCGAAAATACACACAAAACATGGTTAGAGGAGCAAGGGTTTGAAAAGGAATGGTGTGGTGGTGGATTGCAAAGACCAGGCTGGGGTGTAAACTACGGATTATTAGTTCCAGATAAGGAGAAGCCAAAGCGACCAGGACTGGCACCGGTTCTTGCTTTTAGGGGCACTAGTAGTCTAAGAACTTTATGGCAAGATTTTGACATGAATTCTCCTGGTCATGGCGGTTTTAATAAACAACGCAAAAAGATCGATAAGTATGTGAATGATCATACAAAAGGTGCAAAAATCGACGTTACTGGTCACAGTTTAGGGGGAGCTTTAGCACAGCATTACACTGGTAATAATCCAGAGAAGGTCAGACGGTTGGTGACATTTCAATCAGCCGCACCAAATGCTAAACAGTACAATAAAAATATCAACAATACAGACGAAAATGATTTGCCAGAGGTAATACATCACATTGCTAAAGGCGATCTCGTGGATTTAGCTGGAGGAGAGCATTTAGAAGGTAAATTCTTTTTGCACAATGTCAAAGGAAGGAATCCGCTCTCACATACGTCTATGTTATTAAATACTGAAGATATTGTTGGAAATAAAGAAGGAAAAGGTAGGCATAGAGAAGATATTAAAGTTATGGAGGGTAAGCGACCATATGCCGTCAAATCTAGACTTGCTGAAATGGGTCGTCTGATTTTCCTTAATAAAGTTACAGGAACAGCCCTTGCTACTGTTGGAGGTATTCTTGGAGGGCTTGGTTATGCCGGTTATAAAGGAGCTAAAGCTGTTGGTAAAGGAATTGCCAAAGGAGCTTCTATGGCTTGGAAAGGAGCTAAATATGCTGGTAGAGGAATTGCCAAAGGAGCTAAATATTTTGGTAAAGGAATTGCCAAAGGAGCTTCTATGGCTTGGAATGGAACTAAGGCTGTTGGTACAGGAATTGCTAACGGAGCTAGAGCTATTGGGAGATGGGGTCGCAGAATGTTTAGCTGGTAATATCGGCACTAATTTGTCCTAAGTTCATTAATGCCATTTGTGTGATAGAACGTAACACAAATGGCGATAATTAAGTTAAATCTGCGGTGAACGCAGACAAAATATACAACAGATATATTTCCAGAATGTATAGGTGAAGTAAGGAGTGAGGAGTAAGAATTAATCGGCGTTGGGTTGTGCTATATGTATAACATCTCTACTGTGAAACAATTATTATTAAAAGACAAGTAAAATCACTGAAGCAACTGAGATAAATACTTATGCCAAACTAAAGTTATTTATTTTAAAAATATGTGAATTAACTGGATTAATTTTAGATTAACTATAGTTTGGAGTGTTTAATGGCTAAGGTGCAAGAGACTCAGAAGAAAGGTATATCTCACTCAAGTAAAGTATCAAATTTATCAGGTTTCCTGCAAACAAAAAAAAATGACGGTTCGGCAGAAAACGTACAAACACAATTGCAAACAGCGAATAATTTTGCTCATAGCTTTGGTGAAGTACAAGCTCAGACCCTAGAAAGGGGTGCAGTAATACAACCAAAACTAACAATCGGTGAACCGGGAGATAAATACGAGCAAGAAGCAGATAGGGTTGCAAGCGAAGTTGTACAAAAACTCCATAGTCCAGAACAAACCCAACCTCCCCAAGTACAAAAGGAAGAAAGTCAAGAAGGTAAGGAAGAAGATAATTCCATACAAACAAAGCCAATATATCCCCGAATTCAGCGCGTGAATTCAGTTGTCCAGCGTCAGTTAAATCTTGATGGAGGTACTCTCAACAATGAATTTGAATCTTCACTCAATAAGTCAAAAAGTGGCGGACAACCTCTACAACCCCAGT
>ERZ1740062.381-NODE-381-length-26064-cov-7.281479_pt1 | contig 26064 bp, 19 predicted proteins | sample MGYA00581741_ERZ1740062 | MGnify/ENA primary metagenome ERZ1740062 (study PRJEB43018, sample SAMN04849747) | marine metagenome | isolation source: floating plastic debris | place: Pacific Ocean | collected 2008-09-01 | study: EMG produced TPA metagenomics assembly...
TGGGCACGGTGGTGGTCAACGCCGACAACGACACGGTGAGCTACGACCCGAACGGGGCGTTCGTGGGCCTGGCCGCGGGCGAGACGGCGATTGACACGTTCACGTATACGGTGACGGACGGCAATGGCGGGACCGACACCGAGACGGTCAGCATAATCGTTGGCGGAGAAAACGACCTACCCGTTGCAGTCGATGACGATACGATCGTTGGGCAGGGGCAGGATGTCACGATCGACGTGCTGACCAATGACTCCGATCCAAACGGTGACACACTGACGGTGATCGACGTCACGAACGGAGCATCGGGTATCTCGACGCTCAACCCGGATGGCACTGTCACTTTCATCTTCGGGCAACTTCCGTTCGACAGCTTCACCTACACTGTTTCGGACGGTCGCGGTGGGACGGATACGGCGACGGTTTCGGTCGGACAGAACTTCGCGCCCTTCTTGCCGGAGCCAGTGGTGTTCAGCGTACCGGAGGGAACGATCCTGGCAGCCGATCTGGAAGCCTTCGATGTCGAGAACGATCCGGTGACATACACGCTTGCGGGGGGACCGGATGGCGATCTTTTCACGCTCGACTCGGTGACGGGGGAACTGCGTTTCATTGCGGCGCCGGACTTCGAGGCTCCGGTAGATGCAGACGGAGACAACGCTTACTTTATCGATGTCACGGTCGCGGACGCCCTGGGGAGCAATACGCAACGGGTCGAGATCAACGTGACAAACGACGCGTCAGACGATCTGGATGATGCGCCCGAGATCACGTCTCCGGTCCCGCTGGCGCCTTCGCAGCCGGTCCGACAGTTCCTTTCGACCGTATCGATTGGTGTCGTGACACAGGTTGAGGCTGAGGATGACGATCTCCCGAATGGAGATACTCTTCAGTTCCGGTTGTTCGGCGAGGATGCCGGTTTCTTCGATATTGATTCTGCGACCGGAGCGGTTTCGTTGCTTGCGCCACTGACCGACCCGTTTGGCAGCTTCGACGGCGATGCGGTGTACGAAGTCGAGGTCCTTGTTGAAGACTCGACGGGACAAACAGATACGCTCGAGATCGAGTACCTGCTGTTCATAGGCGGGTGATCGCGCGAAAACTGAAGAACGGGCGCCGCCGCGAAGAATGGGCGGCCCCGTGTCGAAGCTTGGATTGTGGTGCCTCGCCTTAGCTGATCCGGGGCCAGATCGGCCGGTTGGCTTGACCTGAACCCGTCGTCCTGAAATGTTCGCCGCGACTGAAATTGCGGGGGCACGAGATGGCGGTCATCGCCTCGAAAATTTCGACCCGATCGGATGATTTTTCGGCGAACCGGGACGCAATGCTGGCGGCCTTGGACGAAGTCGGCGAAGCGGCCGCACTCGCACGTGCGGGCGGGGGCGAGAAAGCGCGTGCACGTCACGTTGCGCGCGGGAAACTGCTGCCGCGGGACCGGGTCGAACAACTCCTGGATCCTGGAACGCCCTTTCTGGAGTTTTCGACCACCGCTGCGCACGCGATGTATGACGGGGCAGCGCCCGGAGCTGGGATCATCACAGGTGTCGGACGGGTCAGCGGACGGGAATGTCTGATCATCTGCAATGACGCCACGGTCAAGGGCGGCACCTACTACCCGATGACGGTCAAGAAGCATCTCCGCGCGCAGGAAGTCGCGATGGAGAACCGGCTTCCCTGCGTTTATCTGGTCGACTCCGGCGGTGCCAACCTGCCGCAACAGGACGAGATCTTCCCCGATCGGCATCATTTCGGCCGCGAGTTCTTCAATCAGGCGAACATGTCCGCGCAAGGCATTCCGCAGATCGCGGTTGTCATGGGGTCTTGCACGGCAGGCGGCGCCTATGTCCCGGCGATGTCGGACGAGGCGATCATCGTGCGCGACCAGGGGACGATATTCCTGGCCGGACCGCCCCTGGTCAAGGCGGCGATCGGAGAAGTCGTGACGGCCGAGGAATTGGGCGGCGGCGATGTGCATACGCGCCTGTCGGGCGTAGCCGATCACCTGGCGCGCGATGACTACCACGCATTGGCATTGGCGCGGCAGGTCGTGGCGGGTTTGAACCACGAGAAGACCGTGGATGTGAAGCTCCAGCCCTCTGAGCCGCCCGCCTATGATCCCGATGAAATCCTCGGCATCGTTCCTCAGGACTGGCGTGTTCCCTATGATGCGCGCGAAGTGATCGCCCGGCTGGTCGATGGCTCGCGATTTGAGGAGTTCAAGGCGCGCTATGGGACGTCGCTGATTTGTGGATTTGCACATCTTCACGGCATTCCGGTCGGCGTGATTGGCAACAACGGCGTGATCTACTCCGAGAGCGCGCAGAAGGCCGCGCATTTCATCGAGCTGTGCTGCCAGCGCAAGATCCCGCTGGTCTTCCTGCAGAATATCACGGGTTACATGGTTGGCCGGAAATACGAGGCCGAAGGCATCGCCAAGCACGGCGCCAAGATGATCCATGCGGTCGCGACGGCGCAGGTGCCCAAGGTGACCATGATGATCGGCGGCTCGTTCGGCGCCGGAAACTATGGCATGTGCGGCCGGGCCTACGGGCCGCGGTTCCTGTTCTCCTGGCCCAATGCGCGGATCTCGGTCATGGGCGGCGAGCAGGCGGCGGGCGTGCTGGCGACCGTGCGCAAGGAAGCGGTCGAGCGGTCGGGTGGTACGTTCACCGAGGAAGAGGAACGCGCCATCAAGGACCCGATCATCGCACAGTTCGACCGGCAGTCGCATTGCTTATATGCCTCGGCACGGATCTGGGATGACGGCGTGATAGACCCGAGGAAGACGCGGGATGTGCTGGGACTAAGCCTGTCGGCGGCGTTGAACGCCCCGATTCCGGACTTCCACTTCGGCGTCTTCAGGATGTGATGACAAGGGATCGTAAGCACCTCACAACAGCGCCGGTAAACCGATCGCTTCGTAGGTTTGGCAAGCGCAGGCTTCCCAAGGGGGCAGGCGGCCGAGAAGTCTCGGGAACTCATGGGAGGTGGCGGCCATGGTTAAAAGTTCTCGTACTCGCACTTCTGGCTGGTGCTACCGTCTATGCCCGAGAAGCTTATCTTGTCGCACGTGGAGCAATTGTCGGTGGCACTTGTAGCGTTTCAAGTGTGATTGATGGGGATACGGTCCGCCTGTACTGTCCTGGCAGAGGGTTGATCAAAGCGAGATTGATGGGCTTCGACACGCCAGAGGTGTTCTCGCCGTCATGCATAACCGAATTTTGGCTCGGTACCCAGGCGACTTGGACGCTCCGGAAAAAACTATGGTTCGCCAAAGATGTAGATATCGTCCTTGGTGGACAAGATCGCTACGAACGACGCCTCGCCACTTTGCTGATTGATGGAAAGAGTGTTGCTGAGGCGATGATCTCTTTAGGACTGGCAAAGCCTTATCGAGGCGGGCAACGCAGCGGGTGGTGTTGAATGTTCTCTAAAATCCTTATCGCCAACCGAGGCGAGATCGCCTGCCGCGTCATACGCACCGCTCGAGACATGGGTGTTGCCACGGTTTCGGTTTACTCGGATGTCGATGCCCAGGCGTTGCACGTCCAGATGGCGGACGAGGCGATGCATATCGGTCCGGCGCCCGCGCGGGACAGTTACCTCAACATGGACATCATCATTGACGCGGCGCTGCGGACCGGCGCGCAGGCGATCCATCCGGGATACGGGTTCCTCAGCGAGAATCCAGATTTTGTCGAGGCGGTCGAGGCCTCGGGCCTGACCTTCATCGGCCCTTCGGCGGACGCGATCCGGGCGATGGGCCTTAAGGACGCCGCGAAACGATTGATGGAGGAGGCCGGTGTCCCTGTGGTTCCCGGATATCACGGCGATAACCAAGATCCGGCCTTCCTGGCTGCCGAGGCCGAAAAGATCGGTTACCCGGTCCTGATCAAGGCCAGCGCCGGTGGCGGTGGCAAGGGGATGCGCAAGGTCGAGGGCCCGGACGGGTTCGAGGCCGCACTCGCGGGCGCCAAGCGCGAAGCGACCGCGGCGTTTGGCAACGACCATTGTCTGATCGAGAAGTTTGTTACCAAACCGCGCCACATCGAAGTGCAGGTCTTCGGCGATGGCCAGAAAGCCGTGCATCTGTTCGAGCGCGATTGCTCGTTGCAGCGGCGTCATCAGAAGGTGATCGAGGAAGCACCGGCTCCCGGCATGACCAACGAGGTTCGCGCGGCCATGGGCTCTGCCGCCGTGCGTGCCGCCGAGGCGATTGGCTATTCTGGTGCGGGCACAGTCGAATTCATCGTCGATGGATCGGACGGACTAAAGCCCGACGGGTTCTGGTTCATGGAGATGAACACACGGCTGCAGGTCGAACACCCGGTGACCGAGGCGATCACCGGGCATGATCTGGTCGAGTGGCAGTTGCGTGTGGCGTCGGGTCAACCTTTGCCGGTGGCACAGGAAGATCTGACAATCGACGGTCATGCCTTCGAGGCCCGGGTCTATGCCGAGAACGCAGCCAAGAACTTTCTGCCTGCGACCGGGCCGCTGAAGCACCTGAAGCTGCCTGAAGGGCTGGCGCGATGTGACTCCGGCGTGCGCTCGGGCGACCGGATCACGCCGTTCTATGATCCGATGATTGCCAAGGTGATCACCCACGGTGCAACGCGCGAGGCGGCTCTGGCGGCTTTGTCAAACGCGCTGGGCGCCACCCAGGTGGCCGGAACGGTCACCAATGTCGCGTTTCTTTCTGCACTCGCGGCGCATCCGGGGTTTGCAGGCGGAGATGTCGACACCGGGCTGATTGAACGCGATCTGGGCAGTTTGCTGCACGTGCCGGAAGTCCCGCGCGCCGCTGTTGCCCTGGCGGCGCTCGACGTGCTCGGTCTGCTCGATCAGCCCGATACGTCTGATCCCTGGAGCGCGCTGACCGGGTTTCGCATCTGGGGTAAGGGGCGGCAGGCTGTTCATCTGGACTGGGGCGAGGGTAACCAACTCGTGGTCGTCGAAACGCAAGCGGCGCGGCGGTTTACGGTTGGGATGCCGGACAGCACCTTCGATTTCGAGGCCCGGCGAGATGGCGACAAGATCAGACTGTTCCTGACCGATCGTATCTGGTCTGCGGGATTGTTCCGCGATGATGCCAACGTGACTGTGTTTTTCGAAGGCTCTTCGCATGTCATCACGGTACCGGATATGCTCGCGACCGATGATGAGGCAGATGCGGGCGGTGACGCGGTGACAGCACCGATGACCGGTGCCGTGCGTGCCGTGCATGCCCAGGCCGGTCAGACGGTCCGCGAAGGGGATGTGATGGTGCTGATGGAAGCCATGAAGATGGAGCACACATTGACCGCCCCGCGCGATGGCGTGGTCGCTTTGGTCAATGCGGCAGTGGGCGATCAGGTCGAGGAAGGTGCTGTGCTGGTTGCCCTGGAGCCAGGAGATGACTGAGACTGCGCATGATGCGGTGACGGGAGCCGGCCGGGAGATGGTCACCATCTTCGAGATGGGACCGCGCGATGGATTGCAGAACGAAGCCCGCATGATCCCGACCGAGGACAAGATCAAGCTGGTGAACATGCTCTCGGAGTGTGGGTTTCGAAAGATCGAAACCGTCAGTTTTGTCAGCCCGAAATGGGTGCCGCAGATGGGTGACGGTGCGGACGTGATGGCAGGGATCACGCGGAAACCTGGCATTCTCTACACCGGTCTCACGCCGAATATGAAAGGCTATGCGCGCGCGGTGGAGGCTCGCGTAGACGAGGTCGCGGTGTTCGGATCCGCCTCGGACGGGTTCTCGCGCTCGAACGTGAACTGCTCGGCGGAGGAGGCGATCGAACGGATGCGCCCAGTCGTCGATGCCGCAAAGTCCGACGGTATCCCAGTGCGCGGCTATGTCAGTTGCGTGGTGGCCTGTCCGTTCGATGGTGCGGTTGCGCCCGATGCTGTCGCCCGTGTGGCTGGTATCCTGATGGATGCCGGATGCTACGAGGTCAGCCTTGGCGATACGATTGGTGCCGGAACACCGGAGACGATTGCAGCCATGCTGGACGCGACGATTGCTGAGGTCGGTGCCGAGAACCTCGCCGGGCACTATCACGATACGAATGGCCGGGCGCAGGAGAACATCGGCGTAAGTCTCGATCTTGGCTTGCGTACCTTCGACGGGGCCGTCGCCGGTTTGGGCGGTTGTCCGTATGCTCCGGGATCGAAAGGCAACGTTGCGACCGAGGCAGTGGTCGAGATTGCCGAGGCCAAGGGCTTTGTAACGGGAATCGATAAGACCCGGCTGGCCGAGATCGCGAACTTCGCGCGGACTTTGCGTTCTGACGCGGCTGCCGCATGAAATGGACATCTCCGCCGCGTGGGGTTGGATCTTGTCAGATCCCGCCAACCAAAGTCCTTCGATACGCAGTACGCATCGGACGGCAGCGGGTTCGGAGAGCGGGTGAGGAGGCATAATGGCGTTCGAGACCATTCTGGTGGAGACAGACGCGGCCGGCGTCGCGACCGTCACGTTGAACCTGCCAGAGAAGCACAACGCGCTGGCCCCGCAGATGATCGCCGACCTGCATCGGGCGGCGGTGGAACTCGGAAGCGATGACTCGGTGCGTGTGGTCGTGCTCACTGGGGCCGGGAAGTCTTTTTGTGCGGGTGGAGATCTGGGCTGGATGCGTCAGCAGTTCACCGCAGCACGGGAAGATCGCATCGCCGAGGCGCGGAAACTCGCCGCGATGCTGGGTGCCCTGAATGAACTCCCGAAGCCGCTGATCGGCCGGATCAATGGCCAGGCTTACGGTGGAGGCATGGGGATGCTGTCCGTCTGCGACGTCGCCGTGGCCGTCGACACTGCGCGGTTCGGATTCACCGAGGCGCGGCTTGGCCTGATCCCAGCGACGATCTCTCCTTACGTGCTCGCACGTATGGGCGAAGGGATGGCGCGCCGGGTCTTCATGTCTGCGCGTCTGTTTAGTGGCGATGAGGGCCGAGACCTGGGGCTGGTGGCCAAGGTCGTGACAGGCGAAGAGCTTGATGCGGCAGTGGAGGCCGAAGTCGCGCCTTACTTGGCCTGTGCGCCGGGTGCGGTTGCAGATTCCAAGCGTTTGGCCCGGATGCTGGGCACGCCGATCACAGAAGAGGTCATCGACGCCACGATTGCGGCCCTCGCCGACAGTTGGGACAAGCCCGAGGCGCATGAGGGCATCGGCGCGTTCTTCGACAAGCGCAAACCCGCCTGGTCGACCTGAAGCCAATGACGATCCGCATCGCGATGTGGTCGGGGCCGCGGAACATCTCGACCGCGATGATGCGCGCGTGGGATGCGAGGTCGGATTGCACCGTGATGGATGAGCCGTTCTACGGTGCCTATCTGGCGTCGACCGGGCTTCAGCATCCGATGCGGGCCGAAATCCTCGCAGCGCATCCGGTAGACTGGGAACAGATCGCCGATGAATGCGGCGCGCGTGCAGATGCTCCCATCATCTATCAAAAGCACATGTGCCAGCACATGACCGAAGACGCTCCGCTGGATTGGACAGCATCTTGTCGCCACGCGTTCCTCATCAGACCGCCTGAAGAGGTTGCCGCGTCGTTTGGCGCAAAGTGGGAAGGGTTCGGCCCTGATGATCTTGGCTTTCGGCGCCAGGCGGAGTTGTTCGATCATGTCTCGTCACTGATGGGACAGCCTGCACCGGTGATCGAGGCGCGCGATGTGCTCACCGATCCGGACGGGATGCTCCGCGCTTTGTGCGACGCATTGGACGTCGTTTTTGATCCTGCAATGTTGTCCTGGAAGCCGGGCCGCCGATCCACCGATGGCATTTGGGCAGCGCACTGGTACGGGTCCGTCGAAGCTTCGAGCGGCTTCTCACCACCTCGTCCGGCACAAGATTGCCCGGAGTCCCTTCGCGAAATAGCTGATGCGTGTCGACCGCATTATGAAAGCCTCGCAGCGCATCTACTGCGCCCGATCTGAACCGAGCCTTTCAGGCGATGAACCGGACCGGCAGTTGGTCCAAAGCATGGATGGCATTGTTCGGGCGCCAGACGGCGTCACCGGTCATCTCGATCCCGGCGACCCGCGCGGCGATTGCTGCGAGCACTGCCTCGCCCTCGGCCCGAGCGACGTTCTGGCCGACGCAATTGTGGATGCCGATCCCCAACGCAAGATGGCCCATGGTTCTGCGCTTGATGTCGTACCGATTGGCACTGGGCCAGTGCGCTTCGTCGAGATTGGCCGATCCCAGAACACAAATGATCTTCGTGCCCTCTTCGAGATCCACGCCGGAGACGATCGTATCCGCTGAGACTGTCCGGCAGAATGCCGCAACTGGCGAGGTGTAGCGCAGTGTCTCCTCGAACGCCGCGCGCGCAAGAGTTGGATCCGTCTTCAGTTTCTCAAACTCACCTGGGTTTGTCGCCAAGCACCAGAGTGCGCTGCCCAACGCTGTGACTGTCGTGTCGACGCCCGCGGACAGGAGCGACCGGACGAGCATCCCTGCCTCGTCCTCCGTGATGTCTCCCGCCTCTGCGGCGGCGTAGACAGATGCGCCAAAGCCATCAGGCTTCAGGTTGTCCCGCAGGCACTGCTGGTTGATCCAGGGAACGATCTCCGGTCCCTTCGCCATTGCCGTATCGCGAATGGCGTTGTCCGGGCCAAGCGCATTGAAAACCATTGCGCCGTAGTCGATCAGCTTGCGCGGATTGGCGTTTTTCAGACCAACAGCCTCCGGAAAAACGCGTGTCGGAAATACCTCGGCAAAATCGGCCACACCATCAAATCTGTCTCGCGTGAGCAGTTCATCAACAAGGCGATCCGCTTCGGCCCGGAAGCTCTCCCGCAAGTCGGCGACGGCTTTCGGTGAAAGGGCACGCGTCAAGACCCGGCGAGTGCGCGTGTGGTAGGGCGGATCAACCTCGAGCACTTTTGATGGCGGGCGCCAGGGTTCCTCGAGCGCGAAGTCCTGAAGCCCGACACCGCGCGCCGATGTGAAGCGCTCCCAATCACCGAAAACCTCGGACACCTCGGCATGGCGTCCGCAAGCCAGCACCGCGTACTTCGGGATATACGCGAAGGGGCCGCACGCGCGGAGTTCAGCATAGAAAGTTGTAGGGTTTGCCAGAACCTGTTCGTCGTACGGGTCGATATCGAGCACCGGCACGCCGTCAGGCGGGTCGATCGGCCGGTGGCCTTCGATCAAGTCGGTCATGGGCATCGTCCTCCGACGTTCAGACTTTCGTCGATTTCTGCCATTGGCAAGAGAACCCGCTGATCGGCCATGCTGTTTGGTGTCGCTCCTGCGACACCAGACTGCCGGAAATCCGCTTGCGACGTCTCGTATTCTGACTAGCGTCATCCCGTACACGAGGGAGAGCTGTGCTATGGGCCGCTACAATGCGCTCAACGTCTTCTGGCAAGGGCTGACGGGCAACAAGGGATGGGAACGTGCCTGGCGCGATCCTCAGCCGAAGTCGAAATATCAGGTCATCATCATCGGCGGCGGTGGCCACGGGCTGGCGACGGCGTATTACCTGGCGAAGAACCACGGCATCACGCGGGTTGCCTTGCTCGAGAAAGGCTGGATCGGCGGCGGCAACTCGGGCCGGAACACGACGATTGTCCGCTCGAACTACATGGTTCCCGGTAACTGCGAGTTCTACGAGCACTCGCTGAAGCTGTGGGAGGATCTGAGCCACGAACTGAACTACAACGTGATGTTCAGCCAGCGCGCGCATGTCAGCCTGATGTTCTCTCCGGCGCACACCGATGGCGGGCGACGGCGCTACAACATCATGCGCACCAACGGTATCGATGGCGAGTATTGGAACCTGTCCAAGCTGAAGTCCGAGATCCCGTACCTGAACTATTCAAAGGACTCGCGGTTCCCGATCGAAGGCGCCTTTGTGCAGCCGCGCGCCGGAACGGCCCGGCATGACGCGGTGAACTGGGGATATGCGCGGGCCGCAGATCAGCTGGGCGTCGACATCATCCAGAACTGCGAGGTCACGGATTTCATCCACGAAAATGGCGCGGTGGTTGGCGTCAACACCACGCGCGGTGAGATCCGGGCGGAAAAGATCGGCATGGCGGTGGCCGGGTCGACCTCGACCCTGGCGGGCAAGGCGGGGCTCGGCAAGTTGCCCATCGAGACGCACAAGCTTCAGGCTTTCGTGTCAGAACCGCTGAAGCCTCTGATCCACCATGTCATCGTCTACGGATATGGCCACGGACACTACTATATCAGCCAATCCGACAAGGGCGGACTGGTGTTCGGCGGCGATCTGGACATGTACAATTCGTACGCCCAGAAGGGAAATCTTCCAATCTATCAAGATGTCATGGGCTGCACGATGAACGTCCTGCCGATGGCGGGACGCATCAAGGTGTTGCGCCAATGGGCCGGTATCATGGACATGTCGATGGATGGCTCGCCGTTCATCACCAAGACCGACGTCAATGGCCTCTATTTGAATGCCGGATGGTGCTATGGCGGGTTCAAGGCGATCCCGGGGTCCGGCTGGTGCTTTGCGCATACGATCGCCAAGGACGAGCCGCACTGGGCGAATCGGCGCCTGACACTGGACCGGTATCGCGAGGGACGGCAGATCGACGAGACGGGAGGCGGCCCCGTGCCGAAGCATCATTGATGGTGTTGCGCGAGGCGACAGACCTGACTGAGGCGTCCCGGATGTTTGCCGAGATGTACTCCTATCCCGGTTACACGCTGACAGAAGCAGACGCGCATCGGCGCCTGACGATCATGCAGGCCGGTCCGTGGCGTGTCACTCAGGCGCGCCTGGACGAAAAGATCGTCGGCTTTGCGCTGTGGACGGATCTGATCGAGTACATCTTCCTGCGTAGTTTTGCCATCGACCGGGCCGCGCGGACCGGAGGGCTGGGAAAACAGTTTCTGGCTGGGTTGAGGCAGGACATCTGGCCTGCCGGGCGGCAGGTTCGGATCGAGGTCGCCGATGGTGGCCCGCGCGGGTTCTGGGAGAAGCTGGGCTTCAAGGCGATCACGACCGGCATGTGGCTGTACGACGAGGCCCCGGCATGACCGATGTTGCGAAACTGAAGAGCAGTCTTTCGAACCTGGAGAACGTGCATCCACTTGCCGGATGCACCATGCGCCGGTTCGGGGGCGAAAAGGTGATGCTGCAAGAGGCAACGATGCCCAAGGGCGCCGTGTTCGCGCCGCATGCGCATCACAACGAACAGCTTGTGATCGTGCTGGAGGGCCGGGTGCGTCTGGATGTCGGCGAAGATGCGACGCCGGTGGAATTGGGTCCTGGCGACCTGATGCGATTGCCACCGCATGTCCCGCATGGCGGTGAAGCGCTTGAGGATTGTCGTCTGATCGATGCGTTCAGCCCGCCGCGCACGACGGTTCTGGGTGAGGAGGAGCCGGAATGATCCGCATCGATTGCCCGTTCTGTGGCCTGCGTGACCACACCGAGTTCTCCTATGAAGGTGATGCAACCATCGAGTACCCGGCGCTCGACGCCAGTGAAGACGCCTGGTTCGATGCGGTCTTCCTGCGCGAGAATCCGCGCGGCTGGCACCGTGAATACTGGCGGCACGGCTTTGGCTGTGGTCTGTTCCTCGAGGTCGAGCGCCACATGGTCACGCACGAGATCCGGTCCGTGAAGATCGCCCATCCCGGCATGGCCAAGGTGGTGGCGGAGGCGGACAAATGAGCGGATATCGTTTGCCAAAGGGCGGGCGGATCGACCGCAGCCGCGCGGTCAGTTTCACCTGGGACGACACGCGGTACATGGGCTTTACCGGTGACACGGTCGCTTCGGCGCTTATGGCGCGGGGCGAACGGATCATTGGGCGTTCGTTCAAGTATCACCGTGCACGCGGGATCATGTCGGCAGGCGTCGAGGAATCGGGCGCAGTCGTGTCGCTGTGGTCGGATGCGCGCCGCGTGGCGAACGTGAAGGCGACACAGGCCGAAATCGTGCCGGGGCTGGCGGTTTGGGGGCAGAATGCGTGGCCCTCGGTCCGCATGGACCTGGGCTCGGTCAACAACCTGTTTGGCCGGTTTTTTGCCGCAGGTTTCTACTACAAGACGTTCTTTGGCATCTCGGGTCGAGGGACCTGGGAGTGGATGCAGTTTGAGAAGTTGATCCGCCAAGCAGCGGGCATGGGCCGCGCGAGCGACAAGCCGGACCCGGATCACTACGAGATCGTGCATGATCACTGCGATGTGCTCGTTGTCGGTTCGGGACCGGCGGGTCTGAGTGCAGCGGCGGCTCTTGCATCGCAGGGCATGGATGTGATCCTGGCCGAGCAGGACTTTGCAGTCGGCGGATCAATTCTGTCTGGCGGCTCGGACGACGGCGGCCCTTCTTCAGATGCCTGGCTCGCATCGACGGTCGAGGGTCTCACGGCCAAAGGTGTGCGGATCTGGTCGAGGACAACGGCCTTCGGCTTGTACGATCATGGCGTGGTTGGTCTGATCGAACGGGTCACCGATCATCTCGAGCATCCGGGCGACCTGCCGCGCGAGCGTTGCAGGATCGTGCGTGCTCGGCGGATCATCCTGGCGACCGGCGCGGTCGAGCGACCCTTCGCCTTCGGCGACAATGATCGCCCGGGTGTCATGTTGGCCTCGTCCGCAGCGACCTATGTCTCTCGTTTCGGTGTGGCACCGGGCAAGCGCGCCGTGATCGGCGTCAACAATGACTCCGGCTATGCATCGGCCATGACGCTCGCGCAGGCGGGGGTCGAGACGACGCTGTTGGACGCGCGCGCGTCCGTGCCGAGATCTCTCGCCTCCACAGCGCGGGAGGCGGGGATCGATGTCCGCGCGGGAATGGTACCGGTTCAGGCCATTGGATCTCGCGGCGTCAGGGCTTTGGACATCGGTCGATACGATGGCGAGCGCGCCCTCGCAGAGGATCGTTTGTCGTGTGACATGATCGGTGTCTCAGGGGGGTGGACGCCCGTGATGCACCTGATCTCTCACAAGGGGATCAAGCCGGCCTGGAACGAGGAGCTTTCGGCATTCATCGTCGAGGATACCGGGATTGAACCCGTAGCCCTCGCCGGGTCCGCCGCCGGCCACTTCACGACCGAGGCGGCGCTGAAGGGCGGTGAACGGGCGGCGGCTGAAGCGATCAAGGCGCTAACAGGAAAACGCCGAACAAAGCTGCCAGAGCCGGAGACCGATTGGGAAGCGCCGTTGCAGCCGGTTTGGGAGATACGCGAGCCGGATCGCAAACTAAAATGCTTCATCGACCCCCAGCACGATGTGACGACCGAGGATGTCCGACTCGCCCATCGCGAAGGTTATGTCAGTGTCGAACACATGAAGCGTTACACCACGCTTGGTATGGCAACCGACCAGGGCAAGATGGGCAATGTGGTTGGTCTGGCGTTGATGGCCGAGGCCGCAGGGTCGACGATCCCCGAGACCGGCACGACGACGTTCCGTCCGCCGTACACGCCAGTTTCCATTGGTGCCTTGGCCGGAGATGAACGCGGGACACATTGGCGCCCGACCCGACATACCCCGATGCGGTTGGAGCACGAGCAACTGGGTTGCAAGTTCGTTGACGCAGGGTTCTGGCGCCGATCCTGGTACTATCCAGAAAAGGGTGAGAACCTGGCCCGGGCAGCAAAGCGCGAAGCAAAGGCCGTGCGTGCATACGTGGGCATGGTCGATGTCTCGACACTCGGCAAGATCATGGTGCAAGGGCCGGACGCGACCGAATTCCTGAACCGGGTCTATTCCAACCCCTTTGCCAAGTTGCCGGTGGGCAAGGCGCGCTATGGCCTGATGCTGCGTGACGACGGGTTCGTCTTCGATGACGGCACGACATGGCGCCTGACCGAGACGGACTATTTCATGACCACGACGACGGCGAATGCCGGGCCGGTCATGTTGCACCTCGCAAACCTGTTGCAGACGCGGTGGCCGGAGATGCGCGTTCATATCACCTCGGTCTCGGATCACTGGGGCGGGCTTGCTGTTGCGGGTCCGAAAGCACGCGAGGTTCTGGATGGTGCCTGTCCGGACATCAAATTCTCGGATGAAGCGATGCCGTTCATGGGCGTCCGCCAAGGCCATCTGCGGGTCGAAAGCGGGCAGGATATCCCTGTGATGACGGCGCGGCTGTCGTTTTCAGGTGAGCAGGCCTGGGAGGTCATGGCGCCCGCCGATTACTGTCCAGCGATGTTCCGTGCCCTGCTGACGCGTGTGCGCGCGGCAGGCGGTGTGCCTTACGGTCTGGAAGCGATGGACTGCATGCGGGTCGAGAAGGGCCATGTCACTGGCCGCGAGCTTGATGGGCGCACGACGGCTGCGGATATCGGGCTTGGCATGATGGCCTCGAAGAAGAAGCCCTACATTGGACGTGTTCTGGCTGGACGCCCCGATCTGGTGCGCGAGGACCGGCCGACGCTGGTCGGTCTTCTACCGGTCGAGAAGGGTACCCGGTTCAAGGCGGGCGCGATCCTGTTCCCGCAGAATGAATCGAAGGGACACGGGCTGGGCCACGTGTCGTCGATTGCGGACAGCCCCGAGCTTGGCTCGTGGATCGCTCTTGGCTTTGTGGCGGGAGGCCTTCCGAAATGGGAAGGCAAGGAGATCTCGGCCGAGAATCCGATCGACGGAGAGTCGACCAGGGTCCGGGTTGTCTCGCCACACTTCTTCGATCCGAAAGGGGAGCGGATGCATGGTTGAGCGCGCATCACCTTTCGCAGGCACTGTCCAGACGGGGCGTTCGAACATCGAGGTTTCTGCGCCGGAACGTGGCTCGTTGTGGCAGATTGCTTGCTGGCCCGAGACCTTTTCGAGCATTGAGACTGATCTGGCCCAGGCATGCGGATGCGCAGCTCCCGGTCCGGGAGAAGCCGTGAAGATCGCCGACGGGCGCTTTCTGATCCGGATCGAGCCCCTCAAATGGTGGGTGCTGGGTGAGGACGGTGCGGATTGCCCTTTGAAGCCCGAAGCCGATGCAGGTGCCTGGCTGGATATGAGCCACGATCAGGCAGCGATCGACTTGGGTGGTTCCCATGCGCGGGATCTGTTGAAACGGATGGTGTCGTTCGATCTGCGCGACACGGCTTTTCCGGATCTGAGATTTGGATCGACCACCTTGCACCATATGTTTCTGAAGGTGCTGCGACACGACGACGGTGGCGCACCGCGCTATCGATTGATGGTCATGCGCTCTTATGCCGATGATCTGAGCGAGATCGTGGCTCATCACATGCGGCATTTCGGCTGAACCAGCAGCTTCGGACTATCGTAGCGCCCAAACTGGCACAGGGTCGGGGACGCCGCGCACGGATTGCGGCTCGAGCGGGTCGAGCGCCTCCAGAATGCCTTCCTCGGAACCGCACTCCGACCGCGCGCGATCGATCAGATCCGCACTCGCCAGGAGGCGCGCGCCAAGGGGCCGTGTCAAAGCTTCGAGACGGCTCGCCACATTCACGGTGTTACCGATAACCGCGTACTCCAGGCGCTGTTCACCGCCGATGTCGCCAAGCACTGCGGGACCGTAGTGCACGCCGACGCTTGCTCGGATTTCCGGCTCGCCCGCTTCTGCCCGTTCTGCGTTCCACACCGTCATGGTGTCGATCATCGACCGTGCACACGCCAGTGCGTTTGCAGCATCGCGATCGCTCGTGACCGGTGTTCCGAACGTTGCCATCAACCCGTCGCCGAGAAATTTGTCGAGCGTGCCATTGTGCCGGAAAACCTCGTTCTCCATCCGTGCATGAAAGTCTCTCAGTACCTTGATGACGTCCTCCGGGCTGCGCTGCGCGGCGAAAGTCGTGAACCCGACAATGTCCACGAACAGCACGGCAATGTTCTGGGTCCTTACCTGCTTCAGCGGTTCGTCATTTCCCGACAATTGCTCGACGACGTTGGGTGAGAAGTACCGCGCCAAGTTCGTACGTTCACGCTCGGCAGTGGCTTGGGCCATAAGCAGGTGATTGAAGCGCCGGACCGAAATCCCAAGGATGAAGGCGCACATCAGGAAGACCACAGCCTCCTGAATTCTCTGGTCCCAGACCATGCGCGTGGGATCGAGAAAGGCCGCGTACACTTCTATGCCGCCGTAAAGCTCGAGCAGAGCGGCTTCAATTGCAGGATCGGGTGTCGAGTTGAACCAAATGATCACGGCGACCGATAGCCAAAGCATGGTTGTCCAGGTGCCGACCGCGAAGATTGTCCGCCAGGAATAGGCCAAAGTCGCCATCGCGAGCAAAACGAAGAAGTATTTGTGGATCTCGAACTGGAAATGGAAGGTTGCGGGCAGATCCTGAGCTGCGAAGGGATTTGGCACACCGGCGATGACTGTCATCAGCAACAGATCACAGAACAACAAGGCCAATTCGGCGCGGGATGTCCCGACCCGCGCGTAGCGTCGTTGCGCGAGCCCGATCAGGATGAACAGCACGACGAGGGCCTCGTAGTACAGCACATCGGGCCACGGTGTTAGAAACAGGACCATGATGCCAATCACGCTCATCGCAATGATCCGTGCACGGACCGCAAGCTCGACGCCGCGGCGTTTGTGCTCTTCCAGCGCTGCCGCGACGTGCTTGTTCTGAGCGATCAGGGTCTCGGCCCGGTCGTCAACGCGCGAAAACCAGTAGAACCGGGACAGAGTTTGCGGCAGCGGCGCTTCGGCCATGGTGTTCTCCTGTCCTTTCAATAAAGCTGGCCCAGACGGTCCGCGTGTTCAAGTCGTGACAGGCCGTATTGCCCTTTGCCGGGACTTCCCCTAAACCGCGCGAAAATCATCCCATTCCCGCCCGAGGCGCGGCGACACGATGCGTGTGGCCCGGTCTGGCGTGCCGGAGGATCGCGATGCCCAAGCGCACGGATATTCAGTCGATCATGATCATCGGGGCTGGCCCCATCGTCATCGGACAGGCCTGCGAGTTCGACTATTCAGGTGCACAGGCGTGCAAGGCGCTGCGCGAGGAAGGGTACCGGGTCATCCTGGTGAACTCGAACCCCGCGACCATCATGACCGATCCGGGGATGGCCGATGCCACTTACATCGAGCCGATCACTCCGGAGGTCGTCGCGCGGATCATCGAGAAGGAACGCCCTGACGCCTTGCTGCCCACGATGGGCGGGCAGACGGCGTTGAACACGGCTCTGGCGGTGGATGACCTCGGGGTGCTTGAGAAGTTCGACGTCGAACTGATCGGCGCCAACCGGGAGGCGATCGAAAAGGCCGAGGACCGTAAGCTCTTCCGGGAAGCGATGGACCGGATCGGGCTGGAAAACCCGAAGGCGACGATCGCGGAATCGATTGAAGACTGCATGGACGCGTTGGACCATGTCGGGCTTCCGGCCATCATCCGGCCTGCCTTCACGCTGGGCGGGACCGGAGGTGGCGTTGCCTACAACCGCGAGGAATACGAAGCGATCTGCCGGGGCGGATTGGATGCCTCTCCCGTCAATCAGATCCTGATCGACGAGTCGCTGCTCGGCTGGAAAGAGTTCGAGATGGAGGTCGTCCGCGACACTGCGGACAACTGCATCATCATCTGCTCCATCGAAAACGTCGATCCGATGGGCGTGCACACGGGCGACTCCATAACCGTCGCACCGGCGCTGACGCTGACCGACAAGGAATACCAGATGCTGCGCAATGCGAGCATCGCGGTCCTGCGCGAGATCGGGGTCGAGACCGGGGGCTCGAACGTTCAGTTCGCGATCGAGCCCGAGACGGGCCGCATTGTCGTGATCGAAATGAACCCGCGCGTCTCGCGGTCTTCGGCCTTGGCGTCCAAGGCGACGGGCTTCCCGATCGCCAAGATCGCCGCGAAACTGGCGGTCGGCTACACGTTGGATGAGTTGGACAACGACATCACCGGCGTCACGCCCGCCTCGTTCGAGCCGACAATCGACTATGTCGTCACCAAGATACCTCGCTTCGCGTTCGAGAAATTCCCGGGCGCCAAGCCGGAACTGACCACTGCGATGAAATCGGTCGGCGAGGCCATGGCCATTGGCCGGACCTTCCACGAGTCGGTGCAGAAGGCTTTGCGGTCGATGGAGACCGGGCTCGACGGTTTCGACGAGATAGAGATTGAGGGCGTTACCAACGATCAGACCGAAGATGAGCGTCGTCGCGCGGTTGTTGCCGCATTGGCGCAGCAGACGCCGGACCGGATACGCGTGATCGCGCAGGCCATCCGCGAAGGATTGTCATTGGACGACATTCATGCGGCGACCAAGTTCGACCGCTGGTTCCTTGACCGGATCGATGACATTGTCAGTGTCGAGGCCGCATTGATCGAGAATGGCCTGCCGTCGGCGGCGCACGGGCTGCGGCACCTCAAGGCGATGGGGTTCTCCGATGCCCGTCTGGCCAGGTTGTGCAATCTGACCGAGGATGGCGTGCGCCGCATCCGGCAGGCGCATGGCGTCGAGGCGGTCTTCAAGCGCATCGATACATGTGCCGCCGAATTCGAGGCCCAGACGCCCTACATGTACTCGACTTATGAGGCGCCGGTCGATGGCGAGGCCGAGTGCGAAGCGCGCCCGACCGACAAGAAAAAGGTCGTCATCCTGGGCGGCGGTCCGAACCGGATCGGCCAGGGGATCGAATTCGATTACTGCTGTTGCCACGCGTGCTACGCGTTGACTGATGCGGGCTACGAGACGGTGATGATCAACTGCAACCCGGAGACGGTCAGCACCGATTACGACACCTCGGACCGGCTTTATTTCGAACCGCTGACCATGGAGACCGTGCTGGAGATCCTGCGGGTCGAGCAGGACAACGGTACGCTGCACGGTGTGATCGTTCAGTTCGGCGGACAGACGCCGCTGAAACTTGCGCGCGGGCTTGAAGCGGCAGGCATTCCCATCCTTGGCACGTCTCCGACAGCGATTGATCTGGCCGAGGACCGTGAGCAGTTCCAGCAATTGCTGCGGAGACTTGACCTGCGCCAGCCGAACAATGGGATTGCCAATTCAGGCGAGGAGGCGTTCGTCATTGCCGGGGAGGTCGGCTATCCGGTCGTCATCCGGCCGTCCTATGTACTGGGCGGGCGCGCGATGGAGATCGTGCGAAACGACTCGGAATTGCGCCGCTACATCACCGAAGCTGTTGTCGTGTCCGGCGACAGCCCGGTCCTGATCGACAGCTACCTCTCGGGGGCGGTCGAGGTTGATGTCGATGCGCTGTGCGATGGCGAGCGGGTTCACGTGGCCGGGATCATGGAACATATTGAGGAGGCTGGCGTCCATTCCGGCGACAGCGCATGCTCCTTACCGCCGCACTCGCTGAGCCCGGAGGTTATCTCGGAACTCGAGCGTCAGACGGAGGCAATGGCACTGGGTTTGGATGTGGTCGGTTTGATGAACGTCCAGTTCGCGATCAAGGGCACTGATATCTATGTGCTCGAGGTCAATCCAAGGGCGTCCCGTACCGTGCCTTTCGTCGCGAAAGCGGTTGGCTCGCCGATTGCTTCGATCGCGGCGCGTGTGATGGCCGGAGAGTCTTTGGATGCCTTTGATCTGAAGGACCCGAACACGGCGCATGTCTCGGTCAAGGAAGCGGTTCTGCCTTTTGCCCGGTTCCCGGGCGTCGATACGTTGCTTGGACCAGAGATGCGATCCACCGGCGAGGTGATGGGACTGGACACAGGCTTCGCGCGCGCCTTCCTGAAGAGTCAGCTTGGCGCGGGCGCTCCGCTTCCGGAAGGCGGAACAGCGTTCATCTCGGTCAAAGACATGGATAAGGACATTGTCCTGAAGGCGGCCCGCATTGTCTCGGATCTTGGCTTCACGATTGTCGCGACCGGAGGCACGCAGGCATTCCTCGCCGAACACGGTGTCCCGGCCGAGCGCGTCAACAAGGTGTACGAGGGGCGTCCGAACATCGTCGACCGCATGAAGGATGGTGGCATCACGCTCGTCTTCAACACGACCGAAGGCGCGCAATCCGTGCGGGACAGCTTTGACATTCGCGCAACTGCATTGCGCCAGAAGATCCCGTACTACACGACTGCCGCCGGCGCATACGCAGCCGCGCAGGCCATCGCGGACCGGCTGAAGGGCGAGCTTAGCGTTGCGCCGTTGCAAGATTACGCTGTGTAGGCCTGATCTGTCCGCCGCGCTGACGCGGACGCACGTATCGAAGGACTTGCTCGGACCGGGATTCCGCAATATTGTTTCGTTGTGATACGGGCGGCGAAGGAATTTCGCCGCCCTGTTTTTTGTGATTGTCTCAGCTTTTGTCGCTGAATGCGAATCGGAGGGATCCATGGAGAAGGTTCCGGTGACACGCCAGGGCTATGATGCCCTGAACGAAGAACTGAAGACGCTGAAAGAAGATGTTCGGCCTTCGGTGATCAAGGCGATTGCCGAGGCGCGTGAGCACGGCGATCTGTCGGAGAACGCCGAATATCACGCAGCGCGCGAGAAGCAGAGCTTCGTCGAGGGACGGATCAAGGAACTCGAAGGTCTGATCGGGCGTGCAGACGTGATCGATCCGACGAAGATGAGCGGCGACACCATCAAGTTCGGCGCGACGATCAAGATCGTCGACGAAGATACCGACGAAGAGAAGACGTATCAGATCGTTGGCGAGCCGGAAGCGGACATCGACAAAGGCAAGCTGAACATAAGATCCCCGATTGCCCGGGCCATGATCGGCAAGGAAGAGGGCGACTCGGTCGACGTCATCATATCCTTTCTTTTTCGCGCATACGAGATATTAAGTGTGAAATATATCTGATTGCAAAATCAGTGAAAAAATGAGATCTATCTACCATGGTAGATCACCGCGCCGATGATGATCGAAGCCTGCGTTCCCTGCTTGGTCAGGGAACGAAAGACGGCTGGGCTGGTGCGACGCTTATCACCCGGATCTCGGACTGGTTTGCTCGATTGTGGGGCGCGCCTGATCACCGCCAGGCGTCGACTGCCGCTTTCCACCGTCGTGGTCCTGATCAGTCATCCGCCAGCCGGCTGGCCCTTGTGGTTTCAGCGCTGTGGGTTGCCGCTTTGGTGGCCTACGGTGTTGGATACTTCACGCGGCTCGGCACCGGCGAAGGTGCTGTCCGGTCGCTGCCGACGCTGGATCTGATCTTCTTCGCATTCGCGATCATCGGCCCGGTCGCAATGCTGTGGGTCGTGGTCGCGCTTTTGAACAGGGCGGAACGCCTGTCGGACGCGATATCGGGCCAGTCAGAAAGCGCTCTCGCGCTCGCGTCCACGATCAACAATCTCAACGATAGCGTGGATGCGCTGGCATCGAACACGACTGGGCGTCTGGAGCAAGCCTGCGACCGCATGGAGCGTGAAGCGGCGGCGAGTGTCGTCGCGCTCGACAAGGCGCTCAAGGCATCGACGGAGAAGCTCGAGACCGCTTTGCTGGATGGCGTCATCCTGATGGACAGCAACATGCGCGAACGGTCCGAGCGGACGGGCGCGTCGCTGGAGCAACATCAGGACGAGGTCACGGCGGTCTTGAAGTCGGCGGTTGCGGCGCTTCAGACCGCAATGAAGGCGGAAGTCGAGCGTATCGGAACGGTTCGCGAGGGACTTGCGGAGGCCGTCGATGCAGGATCCGCCGAGGTTCGCGCGAAGATTGACAGCCTTCTTGGAGAGATCGCGACATCGCATTCCGAGGGCATCAAGACGGCGAACGCCGCCGTGCAGGCATCGGCTGAAACCGCCGCCGGTGATCTGGCGTCATCGGTTCAGGCACGGATCGACTCGATCGACGAACGGCTGAAGGCATCGAACGCCGAGATCGTGGCGGTCGCATCGGATACATCCGCGACCGTTCGCAAGGACCTGACGGATGGTGTGCGCGCCCTGCGCGAGGATCTCGAGCAGGTAAAAGAAAGCGTCGCGGCACACCCGCCAGCCAGTGCCGAGGATCTTGCCGCACTTATGGGGGAAGCTGTCCATCGGATCGTCAGTCCCGAAAGGACTGCCTTGACCCAAAGTGTACTGCGCATCACGGCGCTCGAGGAGCAGGCGCGCACCTTGATCGAGAAGATCGACCGCAGTTCGCGTCTGGCTCCATGGATGGGCGAGGTTGCCAAGACTGCTCCGGTCGTCGCCTCGTATAGAGACCCCGCGCTCCCTCTGGGCGAGGTTCCGATCAGTGAAGAGCGCCGTGCGCTCAACTGGACCTCTGTCGTGCATGTTCTGGCGGGACTCGAGGCTGTTCCCGGAACGCAGGGCCTGATTGACGAGACACTGCGTGATCCTGACTTGGCCGCGTTGATCCGGTTGCGTGATCAGGTGATCGCCGGCTTGGGCGCTGACGGATTGTTCCCGGACGATGTCCTGCCAGAGCACGCCGACGCGGCGGTTTGGCAGGCCTTTGTGCGGCAGCAGAACGCAGAGGAAGTGGCAGCGCTCGCGGGGGTTAGCGACAACGTCGCCAACGCCATCGCGCGTGGTTGGTTGCGGCGCGATCCCGAGCACCAGCAGCTGGCGTTCCGGTTTGTCGAGGCCTACCGGGTGCTCATTGCGCGCGCGGTCGACGATGTCGGGGCAGACTCCCGACTGGTCGAATTGGCCGAGACATCGGCCGGCCGCTACTTCATTTTGCTTGGCGGACTGCTCGGCGTTTTCGGAGCGCCGCGCGAAACCGGGTGACATCGGCTGTCGCCTGAATATCCTCTCGCCAAGACGGGAGGGACATGCATGAACGACGCCAGCAAGACCGCAGCCACGACCTCGATGAAGGGCGGTGGCTACTACAGCCAATCGACGCGGGGCGCGAAGGACACCATAGACAACGCCAAGGGCATGTTGCTGGAGGCCGTCGCCGCACTGCCCGATGGCGGGTCCGGACCCGTGCGGATTGCCGATTTCGGTGCCGCCGATGGCGGGACGTCAAAGCAGGCGGTCCACAACACGATCCAGGCAGTCCGCGCCCGCTGGCCGGGCAGGCAGGTTCAGATAACCTACACCGATCTGGCGTCGAATGACTGGAGCCAGGTTTTCAAGATGGTTCAGGGGCTTGACGGATCGGACCACACCTATTGGGCGCCCGGCACGGGCGTGTTCGTGCAAGGGATCGGGATTGGATTCCACCACCAGCTTCTGCCGGATGCGACCCTCGATCTGGGTTTCTCGGCGACCGCGATGCACTATGTGTCCGAGCGTCCGTGCCTGATCCATGGTCATGTCCATCATGTCGGTGCGGTGGGCGAGGAATTGTCCGCGTTCGACCGGCAAGCAGCGCTGGATTGGGAGCGGATCCTGCTGGCCCGCGCGGCAGAGCTGCGGCCTGGCGGGCGTCTCGTGATCATCAGCTTCGGCAAGGACGAGCAGGGCCGCTATCTGGGTAACACCGGCGGGGTCAACATGTTCGACACGTTTGATCTGCACTGGAGAGCGTTGTGCGACGAAGGCGTGATCAGCGCCGAGGAATACGATGCCGCCACCTTCGCGCAGGTCTACCGCACGCCGGAGCAGTTTACCGCTCCGCTGAAGGACGAGACGTCGGCCGTCCACAAGGCGGGGCTGCGCCTGGTCTCGGCCCGGACCGGGCTGACCAAATGCCCGTATCGCGAGGCTTTCCTCGCATCCGATGACATCAGCCCACCTGTGTTCGCGCGCAGCTACGTCCCGACCTTAAGATCCTGGTCTGAAACGGTTTTCGCCAATGCGCTGTCGACGGATCGCGCGCCTGAAGAGCGTGCGGAGATCGTTGATGCGTTCTATCAGCGGTACGAGGACATGGTCGCCGACAACCCGGACGGTCACGCCATGGACTACATTCACAGCTACCTCGCAATCGAGAAAGTCTAGGCGCCGGCCCCGCCCGAACAACAGCTTCATCCCGCTGCCGATATCCTGATGGCCGCGCAATCGCGTGGTTGATGATGGTGCGGCGCAGCAATAGCCTCTGGCGCGAAAGATCAAGGAGACCGCAGTGACTGACCCAATGAACGGCGCCGAGAGCCTTGTGCGCTCGCTGCTGGCGAGCAACGTGGACGTGTGTTTCACGAACCCCGGAACGTCCGAGATGCACTTCGTGGCTGCGCTGGACAGCGTGCCGGGGATGCGGTGTGTGCTCGCGCTGTTCGAGGGCGTCGCGACGGGGGCTGCCGATGGCTATCACCGGATGAAGGGTCATCCGGCGTCAACGCTGCTGCATCTGGGCCCGGGGCTGGCGAACGGGCTGTCCAATCTGCACAATGCAAAGAAAGCGGGATCGGGTGTTGTGAACATCGTGGGCGAGCACGCGACGGCGCATATCGCGCTGGACGCGCCGCTGACCTCGGACATCGAAGGGCTCTCGTGGCCGATGTCGCACTGGGTCGAGACATCGACCGAAGCCTCGGCGATCGGCACGGCGGGCGCCCGCGCGGTGCAGGCGGCTCTTACACCGCCGGGCCAGATTGCAACCCTGATCCTGCCGGGGGATACGGCGTGGAACCCGGGCGGCGTGGTGGCCGACGCCTTGCCCGCGCCGGCACGCCTTGCCGTGGAGGGTGACCGCGTCGATGACGCGGCGAAGATGCTGGCGGGCGAAGGCAGCCTGATCATCCTGGGCGGCGTCGCTCTCACGCAACAAGGGCTTGATCTGGCAGGGAAAATTGCGGCGAAAACTGGCTGTGGCCTGCTGACAGAGTGGTCGAATGCACGGCTGGAACGCGGTGCGGGCCGGGTCGCTGTGAACCGCATTCCCTACCCGGTCGAGCAGGCGCTTGAAGTGTTGCAGCCGTACAAACGGATCGTTCTCGTCGGCTCGAAACCGCCTGTCGCATTCTTTGCCTATCCCGACAAACCGGGCGTGCTAACCCAGGAAGGCACTGAATTCGTTGAGCTTTGTGACTGGGGCGGCGACATTCTGGGCGGGCTGGAGGCGCTGTGCGATGCCGTGGGCGCCAATGGTTCTGCGCCGGTCGGCGTGGCGCAGGCTGGACGGCCCGAGATCGCGGACGGTGCCCTGCCGCCCGAGATGATCGCACCGGTGCTGGGCGCCATGATCCCGGAGAACGCGATCGTCGTGGACGAGTCCGTGACGACCGGGCGGAGGTTCTTCCCGATGACGGCGGGCGCCCCGCCGCATGACTGGTTGAACAACCGGGGGGGGTCGATCGGCTACGGTATGCCCTGTGCGATTGGGGCGGCGATTGCTTGCCCGGACCGAAAAGTCATTGCTTTAGAAGGGGATGGCTCGGCCATGTACACGGTTCAGTCGCTCTGGACCATGGCCCGGGAAGAGCTGGACATCACGGTGCTGGTCTTCGCGAACCGGACCTATCGCATTCTGCAGGGCGAGTTGACCAATGTCGGTGTGCAGAACCCGGGCCCGCGCGCGGTTGATATGCTGACGCTGGATCGCCCAGCGCTGGGCTGGGTCGAGATGGCGCGCGGCATGGGCGTCGAGGCTGAGCGGGTCGCTGATACTCAAGGATTGGCCAAGGCGCTCGAGGCCGGATTGGCGAGCGGTGGCCCGTACCTGATCGAGCTTGAAATGTAGGCGGTTTGGGCGCCGTTTCTTAGCGGCGCCGAATGTGATTCCTCATGGGAAAAAAATCACGCAATTTTCCATTAACCGGATATCGGCGCGATTTTGTGGCTCCCCATCAGCCGCGCCAGCGGCGCCCTGGCCGACCCACGTCGAGGTGCGTGAACCCGGCATAACGGCCGATGCCTTGCGCGCGAGCGGCCTCGGCCACCTGGCGCACGTCGCTGTTCGGAACACCCGTGACCGTGATGTCGGCTGCGCGGCCATGGATGTGCTGTGAGTTGACGGCTGCACCCTCGATCGTGGCGTTGCGCCGGGCGGTACGATAGCCGGAGTTCAGGACCAGTTCGGTCGGTCGGCCGTGCACGAGCGTCGTGAAGGTCTGGACCGTCGCGAGCAGGTCGAACAGACGCACATCGATCCAGTGGTGCGCGTCGCCGTCGCGCCAGTCGCGGAACAGCCAGGACAGATCGGCGACGCCGTTGGGATCCGGTTGCCCGTCATCGAGCCGGATGCGCGTGTGCGTGGCCTCGGCCCGGCCGGTCTGGCGGATCCAGAGATGTTGTTCGTCGAGCCCGGCGAAGCCGCTTTGCAGCGGCCAGCCGTTCGCCCGGACAGGTAAAGGCCACGCCGCGGACAACGCCAGCGTCGCTGCTGCCGTCAGTAGGGCGCGTCGGG
>ERZ1740062.382-NODE-382-length-26059-cov-7.527380_pt1 | contig 26059 bp, 27 predicted proteins | sample MGYA00581741_ERZ1740062 | MGnify/ENA primary metagenome ERZ1740062 (study PRJEB43018, sample SAMN04849747) | marine metagenome | isolation source: floating plastic debris | place: Pacific Ocean | collected 2008-09-01 | study: EMG produced TPA metagenomics assembly...
CGAAACTCCCCAACGCCGCGCAACACACCAAATTCGCGCCCGACCGAGAGCGAGCCGCCGTCGCGCTCGCCGCTGGGCCCCGATGCGGGCCGGCGCTTCCGCCGCGGCCTGCTCATCCATCGCCTGCTGCAGTCGCTGCCGGATCTGGCGCCGCAGGACCGGGCCGCGGCGGGCCGGACCTTCCTGGCCAGCCCGTTGAACGATCTCGCGGAGGACCAGCAGGAAGACATTCTCGGCGAGGTGCTGCGGGTGCTGGAGGCGCCGGACCTGGCGGCGCTGTTCGGCCCTGGCAGCCGAGCCGAGGTGCCGCTGGCCGGGCTCATCGACACCGCGGCGGGGCCACAGGTGATTGCCGGCCAGGTGGATCGCCTTCTGGTAGAAGAAGGGACGATTTCCCTGGTCGATTACAAGAGCCAGCGACCGGCGCCCCAGCGCGCGGAGGACGTCCCGGCGCTGTACCTGAAGCAGATGGCCGCTTACCGCGCGCTGCTGTCGCGGATCTATCCGGGGCGGGCGATTCGCAGCTATCTCATTTGGACGGATCAACCCCGTCTGATGCAACTCAGCGATGCGCTGCTGGCGGGTCACGCGCCTTGACGCTGGCTGGGGGCGCTCCCTACATTGAAGCCAGATCGTTACACACCGCTATGGATCCCGGGGGCTGGTTCGGCCCGCTGGGCGCCATCGTTACAGGGGTAAGTTTTCATGAGCACAACAGCCACCAGCGACGGTACCTTCGAACAGGACGTCTTGAAGGCTTCCGGTCCCGTCCTCGTTGATTTCTGGGCCGAATGGTGCGGCCCCTGCAAGATGATCGCACCGGCCCTGGAAGAGATCGCCGTGGAAATGGGCGGCCGCGTCACCGTCGCCAAGATCAACATCGACGACAACCCGCACACCCCGCAGAAATACGGCGTGCGTGGTATTCCGACTCTCATGCTGTTCAAGGACGGCCAGGTCGCGGCGACCAAGGTCGGCGCGGTTGGCAAGGGTCAGCTTATCGAATGGGTTGAATCGGTCGTCTGAGGCCCTACGTAGATAAGGGTAACGAGGAAACTCCAAGCTCCAAATACGGTTTTCCCCGAGAAGTCCCGAGAAGTACGGTATCCCCCCAAAAGATGCCCATAACCCCGCCGAAGAGATTCGGCGGGGTTCTTCTTTGTTTGCAGGGCCTTAAAAACCGCCGCGGCGGGATACCCACTCTTGACAGCCGGGCGCCGCGTGACCGAAGGTCCGCCCTCGCAGATAATCAATAAAATATCCGTCAGGTGAGAAGGTCAGCCGTGGGAAAAGAGAAGTACGACTGTCTCAAGTGTCCGGGCTATTGCTGTTCCTATCCGAACATCCATGCCCAGCCGGACGACATCAAGCGCCTGGCCAAGCACTTCAAGGTGACCGAGGAACAGGCGCGCAAGCGCTTCACCAAGAAGGGCTTCAAGGAAAAGGGCATGGACGAGCCCCCGCGCGTCCTGCGCCACCAGGACGATGAGCATTTCGGTTCGATCTGCCACTTCTTCGACACCGACAAGCGGCGCTGCACGATCTATGAGGCGCGCCCCGAGATCTGCCGCGACTATCCCGGACGCAAGCGCTGCGGCTACTACGAGTTCCTGCAGTTCGAACGCGACGCCCAGGAAGATCCCAAATACGTCGCAATCACGAACAACTACTGAGCCGTCAGCGCGTACGGCGTTGGGGCGTGTTGATTCTCGGGGCTAGCCGTTGTCGCGCAGCACTTGGCCGGCGAGGTAGAGCGAGCCGCAGATGAGAATGCGGCCGGGCCGCTTCGCTTTCGCGACGATGGCGTGCAGGGCCTCCGTCACCGATGCGGCGGGCGCGGCGTCGATGCCGGCCTTGACCGCGTGGCCGGCGGCGGCTTCGGCGGAGAGGCTGGCCGCTTCGCCGGGAATGCGCACGGCCTGCAGGCTGTGCGCCAGCGGCGCCAGGGCCTCCAGGTAACCGGCGGCCACCTTGGTATCCAGCATGCCATAGATGAGGTCGAGCGGCCGGTCCCGCCAATCCTGCAGGGACTCGGCCAGCGCCACGCCGGCGGCCGGATTGTGGCCGCCGTCGAGCCACAATTCCCAGCCTCCGGCCCCCGTTGTTTTTGGAAGAGCCTCGGCCAGCGGCCCTTGGGTCAGCCGCTGCAGGCGTGCCGGCCAGCTGGCCGTGGTCAGGCCGGCGTCCATCGCTTTTCCGTCGACCCCGAAGTCGCCCAACTGCGCGGCGCAGGCGACCGCCAAAGCCGCGTTGGCGACCTGGTGGCTGCCGCGCAGCACTGGCTTTGGCAGGTCGCGAACGCCGCTCGCATCTTCATAGCGGAAGCCTGCCGCCGTCGGGGCGAAGCGCCAGTCGCGCCCGCAGGCGAACAGCGGCGCGCCGATGCCCTGCGCGTGCCTGTCCAGCACCGCCAGTACGGCCGGCTCCTGCGGGCCGACGACGCAGGTCACGCCGGGCTTCATAATGCCGGCCTTCTCGCCGGCGATGGCTTCCAGCGTGGTGCCGAGAAACTGCTGGTGGTCGAGGGCGATGGGGGTGATCGCCGTCAGCCGCGGCCGGGCAATCATGTTGGTGGCGTCCAGCCGCCCCCCCAGGCCGGTCTCCAGCAGCAGGATATCCGCCGGCTCTTCGGCGAAGGCGAGGAAGGCGGCGGCGGTGGTGACCTCGAAGAAGGTGATCGGCTCCGGCCCGTTGATCGCCTCGCAGCGTTCCAGCAGGGCGATCAGCGCGGCTTCGTCGATCAGGCCCGTGGTCAGGCGGATGCGCTCGTGGAAGCGTACAAGATGCGGCGAGGTGTAGACCTGCACACCCTGCCCGGCCGCTTCCAGCATGGCGCGCAGGAAGGCCAGCAACGAGCCCTTGCCGTTGGTACCGGCGACATGGAGCACCGGCGCCAGGCGTTGTTCGGGATGATCGAGCAGCGCCAGCAGGCGCTCGACACGGCCGAGCGACAGGTCGATGACCTTGGGGTGCAGACGCATCAGGCGGTCGAGAACCGCGTCGCTGGTCTTGTGCCCGGCGTCGGGAGAGGCTTCACGCACGGCAGGGCATCACTTGCGCGGAGCGCCACTCCCGTCACCGTCTTCGCCGCCGTGCTCGCCCCCGGAATCGCCCCCGGAGCTGCCGAGGATTTCGGCGGCGGCGCCGGCCGGTTTCTTGGCCTTGGGGGTCGGCGGGATCTCGACTTCCGGTGCCGCCTTGCGGGCGCCGCCCTTGCCGCTCTTGATCGGCACCACCTCGGCGGTGGGCGTCCTGTCGCGCAGCAGGCGGATCAGCCGCACCAGGGTGTCGCGCAGGTCGCTGCGGTGCACCACCATGTCGACCATGCCGTGGTCCAGCAGATATTCGGCGCGCTGGAAACCCTCGGGCAGCGATTCGCGGATGGTCTCCTCGATGACCCGCTGGCCGGCGAAGCCGATGACGGCGCCGGGTTCGGCCAGTGAGATATCGCCCAGCATGGCGAAGGAGGCCGAGACGCCGCCGGTGGTCGGGTCGGTCAGCACCACGATGTAGGGCAGGCCGGCGTCCTTTACCATGTCGACGGCGGCGACCGAGCGCGGCATCTGCATGAGTGAAAGAATGCCTTCCTGCATGCGCGCGCCGCCGGAGGCGGGAATGACGATCAGCGGCGATTCCTGCAGCACGGCCAGGCGGGCGGCGGCCAGCAGGCCCTCGCCGACGGCGACGCCCATGGAGCCGCCCATGAAGGCGAAATTGAACACCGCGATGACCGTCGGCTTGCCACCCATCTCGCCGTGCGCCACCACGATGGCCTCGTCGGCGCCGTTCTTGGCCTGAGCCTCGCGCAGACGATCGCTGTAGCGTTTGCGGTCGCGGAACTTCAGTGGGTCGAGCGGCACGTCCGGCAGCTCGATGACCTTGTACTTGCCGCCGTCGAACAGCAGTTCCAGGCGCCGCCGGGCGCCGATGCGCATGTGGAAGCCGCAGTGCGGGCAGACCCTGAGGTTGGTCTCCAGCTCTCGGTGGAAGATCATCTGGCTGCAGCTGGAGCACTTTTCCCAGAGATTGTCCGGCGCGTCCGGCTTCTGGACCAGGGCCCGGATCTTCGGCCTGACGTAGTTGGTGATCCAGTTCATCGGCGGGGGTCCCCCAAGAGATTAGGCAGCGCGACTTCCACGGACGCCGCTGGCCAGGGATTCTACCAGGGCCAGCACCTTGGCGACCAGACCCGGCTTGGCCTTGCCGTCGCTATCCAGTTCCGCCTTCACCGCGTCGACGATGGCAGACCCCACCACCGCCGCGTCGGCGATGCCGGAGATCGCGGCGGCCTGGTCCGGTGTTCGGATGCCGAAGCCGACGGCGATCGGCAGGTCGGTGTGGCGGCGCAGACGGGCGACCGCCTCGCGCACGTGGTCGGTGGGCACCGCGGCAGTCCCGGTGATGCCCATGATGGAGACGTAATAGACGAAGCCGCTGGTGTTGTTCAGCACCGTCGGCAGGCGCTTGTCGTCGGTCGTCGGCGTGGCCAGGCGGATCCAGTGCAGCCCGGCCTTCAGCGCCGGCAGGCACAGCTCGACGTCTTCTTCCGGCGGCAGGTCGACGATGATCAGGCCGTCGACTCCGGCCACCTTGGCGTCGGCGACGAAGCGGTCGACGCCGTAGCTGTAGATCGGATTGTAGTAGCCCATCAGGATGACCGGCGTGTCGCTGTCGTCGCGGCGAAACTCGCGCACCGCGGCCAAGGTCTTGGCCAACGTCATGCCGGCCTTCAGCGCGCGCAGGCTGGAGGCCTGGATCGGCGGGCCCTCGGCCATGGGGTCGGAGAACGGCATGCCGATCTCGATCAGGTCGGCACCGGCGCCAGGCAGGCCCTTCAGCAGGTCCAGCGCGGTCTGGGGGTCGGGGTCGCCGGCGGTGACGAAGGTGACCAGGGCGCCGCGCCCCTCGGCCTTCAGGGCGGCAAAGCGCCGCTCGACGCGGCTGGTGGCGCCGACCTGTTTGTTCACGCGGCTGCTCACAGTTCGACTCCCAGGGCCTTGGCGACGGTGAAGACGTCCTTGTCGCCGCGCCCGCACATGTTCATGACGATGATTTCCTCACGCTTCATCTGCGGCGCCAGCTTGCGCACGTAGGCCAGGGCGTGGGCGGGCTCCAGCGCCGGGATGATGCCCTCGATGCGCGAGCACAGTTGGAACGCCTCCAGCGCTTCCTTGTCGGTGGCGGAGACGTACTCGGCGCGGCCGATGTCGTGCAGCCAGGAATGCTCCGGTCCGATGCCGGGATAGTCGAGGCCGGCGGAGATCGAATGGGCGTCGGTGATCTGGCCGTCGTCGTTCTGCAGCAGGTAGGTGCGGTTGCCGTGCAGCACGCCGGGCCGTCCGCCGGTCAGCGAGGCCGCGTGCTCGCCGCTGGGGATGCCGTGGCCCGCCGCCTCGACGCCGAAGATGCGCACCTCCTTGTCGTCCAGGAAGGGGTGGAACAGGCCGATGGCGTTGGAGCCGCCGCCGATGCAGGCGACCAGGGCGTCGGGCAGGCGGCCTTCGGCCTCCATGATCTGCTCGCGCGTCTCGCGCCCGATGATCGACTGGAAGTCGCGCACCATGGCCGGATAGGGGTGCGGGCCGGCGGCGGTTCCGATGATGTAGAAAGTGTCCTCGACGTTGGCGACCCAGTCGCGCAGGGCGTCGTTCATGGCATCCTTCAGGGTGCCGGTGCCGCTGGTGACCGCCTTGACCTCGGCGCCCAACAGCTTCATGCGGAAGACGTTGGGGGCCTGCCGCTCGATGTCGGTGGCGCCCATGTAGACCACGCAGGGCAGGTTGAACAGGGCGCAGAATGTGGCGGTGGCGACGCCGTGCTGGCCGGCGCCGGTCTCGGCGATGATGCGGGTCTTGCCCATGCGCCGCGCCAGCAGGATCTGCCCCAGCACGTTGTTGGCCTTGTGGGAGCCGGTGTGGTTCAGCTCGTCGCGCTTGAAGTAGACCTTGGCGCCTTTGTCCGAGGGCGCCCCTTTGCGCATTTCCTCGGTCCAGCGCTCGGCAAAGTACAGCGGGCTCGGCCGGCCGACGTAGTGCTTGGCGTAGTAGTCGTAGTCGGCCTGGAAGCTGGCGTCCTTGCGGGCGGCGGTATAGGCCTGCTCGACATCGAGGATCAGCGGCATCAGCGTTTCGGCGACGAAGCGGCCGCCGAAAATGCCGAAATGTCCGGCCTCGTCGGGCCCGGCGCGGTAGGTGTTCAGCGTCTCCATGGGGGACGGGAGATCCTTGTTCGCGTTTTATCGTTGATGAAAGGCGGACTTTGCCCGATTAGCGCCGGGTCCGCAATGCCCGGAACGTCGGATTTCCGCCGTTTCAGGGCCTGCTAAAGCACCCGGCAGGCGTCCAGGAAGGCCTTGATTTTACTCAGGCTCTTGCGGCCGGGGGCGTCCTCGACGCCGGATGAGACGTCGACTGCCGGGGCACCCGAAATGGCCACCGCGCGGGCAACGTTCTGCGGGGTCAGCCCGCCCGCCAGCATCCAGGGCAGCGGCCAGGTCGTCCCGGCCAGGATCGACCAGTCGAAGGCCACGGCATTGCCGCCGGGCAGGGCCTCTTTCATGTCGGCGGGAGGCTTGGCGTCGAACAGCAGGCGGTCGGCGACGGCCAGGAAAGGCTCGACCGCCTCCAGGTCGCCCGCCTGGCGCAGCTTCACCACTTTCATCACCGGCAGGCCGAAGCGGTCCTTGATCTCCGCGACCCGCTCGGGGTTCTCGGCCCCGTGGAGCTGCAGCAGGTCCAGGGGGACGTCCTTCAGGATCGCTTCGATGGTGGCGTCGTCAGCGTCGACCAGCAGGGCAGTTTTGACCACACCCTTGGGCACCAGGGCCGCCAGCGGCGCGGCTTGTTCAGGCGTGACGGCGCGCGGGCTGGGCGGATAGAACACCAGCCCGACGAAAGCTGCGCCGCCGTCGACGGCGGCGGTCATCGCCTCGGGGGTCGAGATCCCGCAGATTTTCACCTGAACGCTCATGTTTTGGTCGCTTCGCTGCTGGGCGCCGGATTAGGGCGCCTGGCGCGCGCGGAGTCAACCGGATCACTCGAAGCGCTGCAATACGGCGTCTCGGGCTGCGGCATCGCGCCGGTAGACCCGCTGAAAGACGAAGGCGCCCAGCGCTCCGGCGATGAGGTGCACCAGCGCGCTGGGCAAATACGCCAATTGCTCGAAAGGTGGAAGGTAATACCGTCCGACGTATTCTCCGGGCATATGGAGCGCGATGACCGCAGTCACGTAGAGGTCGTTCGCGACCGATTGCAGCGGGCCGGCGAGCAGTCGGGTCAGCCAATAGAGGACCAACCAGATGAGCATCAACTGCGGAGTCTGGCGCCGTGTCGCCTGCCATGCCTGGCGCAAAGTGATCGGCTGGCCGGCTGCGGCCGCGGCAAATACGGGTGCGGAGCGGCCTGCGACAAGACAATCGGCCGCCACGCTGGCTGGCACCAGCAATACAAAGACGGCCTCAAAGACCCCCATCGTCTGAGCGAACAACTCCGGCGTGTTGGTTGTCTGGAAAACCGCCAGCCGCACGATCATGGAGCAGAGCGGCACAATGACCAGCAGCAGGCCATAGCGCAGCACGCGCAGGTCGGCGCGCGAGAGCACCCATACAATTGTTGGCTTGTGGCCAGCCTCCTTGGTGGCGAGGAACTGCAGCCAGTGGCTCATGAAGAGAACGAGCACCAACCAGTCGACAGTCCGATCAGCGAACCACTGCGGATCGTGGCTGTTGATCAAAAACGCCATGTTGGAGCCAACCAGCGGAACGAGGAAGTCGTAGAGTGGTCCATAGAGTTCGTGCCAGCCGTAGGGCAGCAGCACTCCCAGAGCGAGCGGAAAGAGCGCGATCCTCATGAAGGGCCAGAGGTTGGTGAGGAGCGTTCGATAGGCCTCGGCCAGAGTGCGACCAATCGGAATCTTCGCCGGCAGCGCCGCGATCTCTGCTTCGGGCAGCGTCACTCGAAACGCTCCAGGATGGCCTTGTCCGCTGCCGGCACCCAGCCGGTGCAGGTGCGAAAGGCGACGGCGAACAAGGCCAGGTAGAGTGCCTCCAGGACCCACATGCCGGCATGCCAGAGCAAGGCGACCGCAAAGCCGACGCCAGAATCCGACTTTGCGGCCAGGGCAAGGCCCAGCAGATAGTCGAAGATCTTCCCAGGCACCAAGGCGGTCATCGCGGCGGCGATGAAGAGGTTGCGCGCGATGCCACGGGTGTGGCGCCACGCCACGGCAAGGCTGTAGTTCTCGTCCACGGCAGTGGCCGCGTAGATGAAGCTGAAGCGTAAACCGATATAAAACAGGGGAAGATAGAGCACCCAGTAGACGGCGCTGCCGTCTGGGAGCGACAGGAAGTCTGCAATATAGGGGAACAGGGTCAGCGGCAGATGCGCCACGGAGAGCAACAGCGCATAGCCGAGGAGGTGCAGATGACGTCGCTGAAGCTTCGGAAAGAAGGGCACGTTCCCGGGCCCTGGTGCCAGCAACAGGTGGCGCAGCCAAGCCACAGCCATCAGCGTCCAGGGAATCTCAGTGCCAAACTCCCAGGCCAGCCGGTAGGACAGGGGATCGAGCAGCGTCGACGCGGCACCGATCAGCACCATAAGCACGAAAGGCAGCGCCGAGATCTTCGCCAGCACCGCGATGTTGCCGAAGACCAGGCGGTAGGTTTCAGCAACGGCCGGCCAGACCGGCAGCGGTGCGACGGCGGCGGCTGGCGGCTCCGCATCGATCACTCGAAACGCTCCAGCAGTTCGCGGCGGTCGGGCTGCCAGCCGGTCAGCGCGCAGAAGGCGCGGGCCAGCACCGCACAGCTCAGCGCGTAATAGAGAAAGAGCAAGATGTTGCCGGCGATCAGGGCAAACCAGCGCATGCCGCCTTCCAGGCGACCATTTTCAAACAGCGCGCCCAGGTCAGGGGCGATGATCGCGATGACGGCGCCGAAGGCGAAGACGAGCAGGACGAAGGGCGCGGCGACGACGACCTGGGCGATGAGGATGCGCAGGCCATTTCCTGTGGTGCGGTGCCAGGACTCACCGAGCCGTTCTGGCGCGTCGAGTGCGATCCACGGAAAGACGAAAGCGAAGCGGACGGAGATATAGGCGGCAACGGCATGGAGAACGAAAGCCAGGCTACCGAACGCCAACGGCGCCGACGCAGCGGCCTGCGGCAGCAGCTTTTCGATGAACAGTCCGGGCACGAACAGGAATGTCAGCAGCAGATTGTAGCCGACAAAGAGCATCAGGCGCCGGTCGAGGTGCGGGACGAGAGCCGGCCGCGCGGTGGCGCCGTCCAACAGCAGATGGCGGTACCAGGCAACCTCGAAGAACGTACCGATGACGGTGCTTAGGACGAGATGCAGAATGCCGAGGCCGAGTCCGGCGGTTTCCTCGTGGATCGCGAAGTCGAGCCCGATCGTTAGCCCGAAGGGCAGTGCGGCGGCGATCAGGAAGACACCGAGGTTCCCGAAGGTGTCGCGGTAGGCGGCTTTGGTGACCTGCCAGACCGGCACCTTGAGGATGCGAGGCGGCTCGGTCTCGAGGACAGTCATGCTGAAGCTTTCCCTCGGCTACGGTCATCCAACCGCAACGTTAGCAGCCGGTTGTAAATTCGACTAAGGGAAAGAGGCCTGGGCGCCTTACTCGAAGACGTCAGGCAGATTCTGTGGCCCTGCCGGGACCCAGCCGGTGCAGGTGCGGAAGGCGATGGCGACGATGGCGAACAGCACCGCCAGCACGGCCATCAGCAGCGCGAAGGAGATCATCACCACAGCGATCACGGCCACCGGTGAGATCTGCTCAGCGATCTGGGCGATGATCTCGGGGTTGCCGGGGCCGGCTGCGGCGATGGCCGCCACCGGCACGCCGATCAGGATGACGAAGATCTGGCCGAGGACGATCGACAGCAGAAGATAAAGGGGGATGGCCGCGGCCAGCAGCGCAACGGTGAGCCGCCATCCGCCCTGCCCCTGGGTATGACGCCACGACAGCGCCAGGCTGTAGTTTTCCTCCACAGCCAGGGCCGGGAAGATGAAGCTGAGCCGCGCCGTCACGTAGAACACACCCAGCGCGATGACGGTCGCGAGGGGCGGAAGGGCCAGGGTTAAGGGCACCTGCACCAGCAGGGTAGCCAGATTGATTGCCAGGGCATAGCCGAAGACGCGCCAATGCCGGCGGTCCCAGCGCAGGCTCGGGCGCACCAGCCCTGGCGGGCCGAGCAGCACGATGCGGTACCAGTTCACGCCGAAGTGGCTGTAGGCGGCAAGCGGCGCGATGAACAGCACCAGCATCATGGTGGCGGCGTTCGGCACGACGAGAAAGATCGCCGAAGCGGCGGCAATCAGCATCAGCCCGCCGGCGGCGGCCCGCAGCAGCAGCACCGGGTCGCGATAGGTTACGGTAAAGGCGCTGACCACGGTCGCGACAATGGGCAGGCGCGCCACCGCCTGCTCCGGCGGCCGGTCTTGCACGTTCATGCCGTCATGCCCGGGCCGGTCCGGCCAGATTCTCTCGTGGCTGGGTCATGCGCCCACGCCGGCGGCTTCCAGGTCACCGGCGATCCGCCGGGCCGCGGCCAGGGGGTCGTCGGCAGCGGTAATCGGGCGACCGATGACGAGGTGGTCGGCACCGGCGGCAATAGCGTCTTCCGGCGTCATGATGCGCTTCTGGTCGCCCACCGCCGACCAGGTCGGGCGGATGCCCGGCACCACCAGCAGGAAGTCGGGGCCGCAGGCCTTGCGCAGCATTTCAATCTCCTTGGCCGAGCAGACCACGCCGTCCAGGCCGCTGTCCTGCGCCAGCAGCGCCAGGCGCTTCACCTGGGCTTCCGCCGGACCTTTTTGACCGACTTCTTCCAGGTCTTTCTCATCCAGGCTGGTCAGCACGGTGACGCCGATCACCTGCGGCCGTTCGACGCCCAGGTCTTCGGCTGCCTCGCGCGCCGCTTCGGCGGCCGCCATCATCATCGCGCGTCCACCCGAGGCGTGTACGTTGACCATCTTGGGGCGCAGATGAACGGCGGCGCGGATGGCGCCGGCCACGGTGTTGGGGATATCGTGGAATTTCAGATCCAGGAACAGCGGCGCGCCGCCGGCGGCCAGGCGCACGCCGTCCGGCCCTTGTGCGGTGAACAGTTCCTTGCCGATCTTCACGCCGCCGACGGCACCGACCAGGGCCTTGGCGAGGCGCGCCGCCTTGTCGATATCCGGCGTGTCGAGGCCGACGAAGATGCGTTCGTGCGGTTTCAGGGTGGGGGCAAGCGTCTTGGCCATGGTCGTTCCTCTTGCGGCGGTTATTCCGTTGTCAGGGTCTGATGCCGACCCTCGGCCCACAGGCGGAAGCTCTTGAAGCTGATCTCGCCGGTGGTCGTCCTGGCCAACTGCTCGCCCATCAGGGCACCGAACTTGAACATATGGCCGCTGCAGCCGCCGATCATCAGGATCGGGCCATTGCGCTCGGTGACGAAGCGTTGGTCGGGGGACACCGCGTAGGGGCAGACCTGACCGCGCAGAACCTTGTAGTCATCGAAGTCGCGCAGCAGCGGCGCGAAGGCGGCGGCGACCTCCGCGGCTTCGTTGGGGCCCAGTGGGTCCAGCTTGTCCGGGTCGCCGGGGCGTCGATGCTGGCCGCAGCCGAACTTCAACTCGGTGCCGCCGGCCGGCGGCGCGGCGTAGATGTCGACCTCGTTCAGCAGGTGTACCATGACCGGCGCCTTGGCCCAGCTTTCGGCGTGGGCCTCGGGCGGCTGCATGTAGGCGACCACCTGGCGATGCGGCACCGCGCGGCGTTTCAACTCGGGGAACAGCTTTGCGGTCCAGGCGCCGGCGGCAACGACGATGGCCTCCGCCGTCTCGCGCTTGCCGTTCTCCAGAAGGACGGAACCGGCGGCGGGATCGACGCCGACCACGCGGGTCTCGTCGCGCAGAGTGACGCCGCGCCGGCCGAGGTCACGGATCAGCGAGTCGACGATACGCGCGGCGAACAGCACGCCGCCGGCCGCGTTGTAGAGGCCCCAGGCGTGCTCCGGCGCCTTCATGAAGGGGCACAGCGCCTCGATTTGCTTGTGGTCCAGGGTCTCGTAGTCGAGCCCCAGGTGATCCAGGGTCTCACGCGACTGGTCGGCCCAGTCGCCCTCTTCCGTCGACAGCGCCAAGCTGCCGATCTCGGCATAGTGGGATTCGCCGAGGTCGTCCCACATCCGCTGCCAGGATTTCAGGGCGTCGACCGTCATGGCACAGTAGCCGGGCTGGTCGGCATAGGGCAGGCGGATCAGCCGGTGCTGGTCGTAGGAGGCGCCGCCCTCGTGCGGCAGAGGCCCCTGTTCGAACAGCAGGGCCTCGTGACCGCGGCGTGCCAGGGCCCAGGCCGTCGACAGGCCGACGATGCCGCCCCCGATGATGATGACTTTCATGGTCTTGGAACCTTCCTGCCCTGCGCCGCGGTGCTGTGGCCGGACCCGTCCGTCCAACTGCCCGGCCAAGCTCACCCGGCCAAGCTCACCCGGCCGGCGCCGCGTCTTCCATAGCGCTCGGGCGCCCCGAAATCCAGTGCTGGAAATCCGATGCGGGTCTGCGTCCGCCGATCACCTCGGCCAGGTGTGCGCCGATCAGCGGGGCGAACTTGAAGCCGTGGCCGGAAAACCCGGTCAGAATCCAGGCAGCGCCCTGCTCGGCGGCGATGAAGCGCTCGTCCCCGGTGACGGTATAGAAACAGGTGCCGAGCCGCTGCACGCGATAGTCCTCGAAGCCGGCCAGGTGCTCGCCGGCCATGGCCAGGGCCTCGGCGACATCGGCGGTTTGCCCGGCGCGGTCGCGGTCGGGGTGGCCGTTGAGGGAGAATCCGTGGTCGCCGATCTTCATGCCGGTGCCGGCGGCGGGCGGCACCAGGTAGAAGCCGGAGCCCGAGCCGCCGGAGCCCCCGGAGGCCGACCCGATATCCAGCAGCATGGGATGGCGCGCCCAGGCAGCCCGCGTTGCCGCCGGCGGGTCCAGGTAGGCGTAGGTCTGGCGCGACGGGGTCACCTGGTCCGCGAAACCGGGCAGCAAATCGGGCAGCCACGGCCCGGCGGTGACGATCAGGCGGTCGGCCGACACCCGACTGCCGTCGGCGAGGGTCAGGGCGGCGCCGGCCGGGTCGATTGCCGTCACACGGCAGCGCGGATGCAGCGCACCCCCCAGCGCCGCCACCCGTGCCGCCAGGCTTTCCAGGATCGGGCGGGCCAGCAGCAGGCCGCCGCTGTCCAGGTACAGGCCGCGGCTGTCGGGGCGATGGACCAGCAGCGGGAAGCGTGCGGCGAGGGCTTGTGCGTCGAGCCATTCGTAAGGCACGCCGAGGCGCTCCAGACCCTCGGCCGAGCGGTCGACCCAGATCTCCTTGTCCGGCGACGCTGTTTCGCGGCTGACCGCCAGGGTGCCGGTCGGCACGTAGTGGCAGGTGCCGAGCCGCGCCCAGAGGCGATCCCAGGCGGCGTAGGCCGGCGCCACCAGGGCGGCGTAGCCGTCGTGGCCGCCGTAGGGGTAGCGGATCAGGCGGTGCTCGTCGGTGGAGGAGGCAAGATCGTGCGGGATCGTGCCCTGCTCGTAGACCGCGACCGCGTGCCCGGCAGTGCACAGGGCCTCCGCCGTCGCCAAGCCCATGACGCCGGCCCCGACCACCAGGATCTTCATACGGGGTTCTTCATACGGGGATATTCATCTCAGTATCTTTCGCAGACCAGTTGTGCCGCCGCCAGGTCTTCGACGGCGGTGCCGACCGACTTGAACAGGGTGATCTGGTCGTAGTAGCGCCGTCCGCTGCGCTCACCGCGGGCGATCTCCAGCAGGTCGCCGGCAATGTCGTCCAGCGACAAGGCGCCGGCCTGGATGGCCTGCACGATATCGCCGCCTTCCTTGGTCGCGCCGGCGCGGGTGTCGACGAAGACGCGGGCCTTGCGCATCGCGTCGTCGTCGGTCTCGCGCATGTCCGGACGGAAGGCGCCGACCAGGTCGACGTGCTGGCCGGGCTGCAGCCAGGCGCCGCGGATCAGCGGTTCCTTAGACAGGGTGGCGCAGGAGATGATGTGGGCGCCGCGCGCCGCGGCCTCCAGGTCGTCGGTCCAGTCGACGCGGAAGTCGCGCCGGTTCATGCGCTTGGCCAGGCGCTTGGCCTTTTCCGGATTGCGGCCCCAGATCAGCACGTTGCAGATCGGCCGGACGGCGGCGTGGGCGGTGATCAACTGCGGCGCCAGAGCGCCGGTGCCGACCATCAGCAGGCGCTCGGCATCCGGACGCGAGAGATAACTGGAAGCCAGCGCCGAGGCTGCTGCGGTGCGCTTGACCGTCAGGGTCGGCCCGTCGATCAGCGCCAGCGGCGAACCGTTGTTGCCGTCGATCAGCACGTAGATGCCCATGATCGCCGGCAGGCTCTGCTTGCCGTTGTCGGGGAATACCGTGACCATCTTCACGCCGATGTGGCGGTCGACCTGCCAGGCCGGCATCAGCAGCAACGTCGCCGTCTCGGCGCCGGTCACCGCGACGTCGTGATGGTGGCGCACCGGAACCTGGACGTCGCGGCGGAAGGCCTGGCGCAGGCGTTCGACGAGAGAAGGATAATCGAGCGCGGCCTCGACCTCCGCAGCGGAGATGATACGCATCAGAGCTCCGCTCCCGTACGCTGCCCCTTCCGCCCCGGCATCGCTCAGGGTCCGCCGGAAATCGCTTTAAGGTCGCCGGCGGGTCTGGTCAGTTGGCCGGGAGCGTTGCCCATAGCGTTGCTGGGAGCGTTGCCGGGAGCGCTCCGGCTGGCCGCCGCGCGCTTCAGTTCGACCAGCTCGCGCTCCAGAATGGCGGCGCGCTGCTCGGCGCGGCGGGCGCGGGCCCGGGCGACGCCGAAGCGCAGCCACATCAGGAAGGCGCCGACCACGAAGCCGGTCAGCAGGCTGCCCAGCAGCACCAGTGCGAAGGGCACCACCAGCTGGAACTCGAAGGGCCAGAAGTCGATGGCCACATCCTGCAGGTTCACCGCCGTGAAGGTCACGAAGACGACGAGGAACAGGAAGGTGACGATCAGGTAGAGATAGTGCACGGGTGCGCCAGTCTTTTGCTTTGGCCGTTGCCTCGGGGCCGTTTGCTGCTCGGCCTTTTGCGTTGCAGCGGATCGACGCCGATTCTAGCCTAATAGACGCCGCATCGCGAGGCCTGTCGTGCATTCAGCCGGGCGTCTCGTCAGGCTGGCGCGCCTCAGCGGCTGTTCAGGCGCTCGCGCAGCTGCTTGCCGGTCTTGAAGAAGGGAACATGCTTCTCCGACACGCTGACCGCCGTACCGGTGCGCGGGTTGCGACCGACTCGCGCCTCGCGGCGCTTCACCGAAAACGCGCCGAAACCGCGCAGTTCGACCCGGTCGCCGCGCGCCAGAGCTTCGCTGATTTCGTCGAAGATCGTCGTGACGATGCGTTCCACATCACGATGATAGAGATGCGGATTGAGGTCCGCGATGTGTTGGATCAGTTCCGATTTTGTCATAGTGACGTCATCCCCTCCCGATCCGCGAAGCGGTCGGAGTTCCCCATCCCGTTTACCTCCCGCAGATCACGGTTTACCGCCGTTTTTTTTCATTGCTTTGCGGAGACCCCCCTGAGGTATCTCCCCCGCTCCGGCGTGCGCACCGCGCTGCTTTCATTACGCCAAAGGCATTTCCCTTGCCGCAAGTGGGAAACGTTGCCAGAGGAACGTTCGGGCGTCAAGGATAAGCCTTTCAGAACAAACGTTTTTTCGATGAATGTGTCAATGGACGCCTGGGGGCAGGAAAACGGCGGAGAGGCGTGGATTCTTTGCGTTTTCCATCGGCCCGGCCGCAAGAGCAAGCGGCCCGTCGAAAGGTCTGCGGGGCTTCAGGCGGTGTAAAAGAAAACGGCTCGCCGGGAATTCGGCGGGGCCCCAGGCGGCGTAAAAGAAAACGGTCCGCCGGGGATTCGGCGGGGCCCCAGGCGGCGTAAAAGAAAACGGTCCGCCGGGGATTCGGCGGGGCCCCAGGCGGCGTAAAAGAAAACGGCCCGCCGAGAACTCGGCGGGGCCCCAGGCGGCGTAAAAGAAAACGGCCCGCCGAGAACTCGGCGGGCCGTTGTCACAGATTATCCGGCGAGTGGCTTAGTTTTCGTCGTCGCCCTCGTCGCCGTCGTCGTCCTTCGAGCCGCGCTGGCGCTGAGCCTTGGAGATGGCGGCACCCAGGATATCGCCTAGGCTGGCGCCGGATTCCGTGGACCCGTATTCGGCCACGGCTTCCTTCTCTTCGACGATCTCGCGCTGCTTGATCGACAGGCTGATCTTGCGGGTCTTGGGGTCGATCGCGGTGATGCGGGCATCGACCGTCTCGCCCACGGCAAAGCGGGTCGGGTTCTGCTCGCTGCGGTCGCGCGACAGTTCAGCCTTGCGGATGAAGCCGATGGCGCCTTCGCCGACCTGAACCTCGATGCCGTTCTCGGTCACCTGGTGGACGGTGCAGGTCACCACATCGCCCTTGTGCAGGTTGGAGGTCGATCCCGCGAAGGGATCCTCGCCCAGCTGCTTGATGCCCAGGCTGACGCGCTCTTTGTCGACGTCGACATCCAGCACCTTGACCTTGACCATGTCACCCTTGTTGTAGCCCTTGGCCGCTTCCTCGCCGGACAGGTTCCAGTCCAGGTCGGACAGGTGGACCATGCCGTCGATCTCGCCGGGCATGCCGACGAACAGGCCGAACTCGGTGATGTTCTTGATCTCGCCTTCCAGCTCGCTGCCGACCGGGTAGTTGGCTAGGAAGGCCTCCCAGGGGTTGTTGCCGCACTGCTTCAGGCCCAGGCTGATGCGCCGCTTCTGCTCGTCGACGTCGAGGATCATGACCTCGACTTCCTGCGAGGTGGAGACGATCTTGCCCGGATGGACGTTCTTCTTGGTCCAGCTCATTTCGGAGACGTGGACCAGGCCCTCGATACCGGCTTCCAGCTCCACGAAGGCGCCGTAGTCGGTGATGTTGGTGACGCGGCCGGTGAACTTGGTGCCGACCGGGTACTTGGCGGCGACGCCTTCCCAGGGATCGGCTTCCAGCTGCTTCATGCCCAGGCTGATGCGCTGGGTCTCGGCGTTGAAGCGGATCACCTGCACCTGGACCTGCTGGCCGATGGACAGCACCTCGGTCGGGTGGTTGATGCGCTTCCACGAGATGTCGGTGACGTGCAGCAGGCCGTCGACGCCGCCCAGGTCCACGAAGGCGCCGTAGTCGGTGATGTTCTTCACCACGCCGGTCAGCACCTGGCCTTCCTTCAGATTGGCGACCAGCTCCGAACGCTGTTCGGCGCGGGTTTCCTCTAGGACGGCGCGGCGCGACACCACGATGTTGCCGCGCGAGCGGTCCATCTTGAGGATCTGGAAGGGTTGCGGGGTGCCCATCAGCGGGCTGACGTCGCGCACCGGGCGGATGTCGACCTGGCTGCCGGGCAGGAAGGCCACGGCGCCGGAAAGGTCGACGGTGAAGCCGCCCTTCACGCGGCCGAAGATGGTGCCGGTCACGCGCTCGTTGGCGGCGAAGGCCTTGGCCAGCTGCGTCCAGGCTTCCTCGCGCTTGGCCTTCTCACGGCTCAGCATCGCCTCGCCGTTCTTGTTCTCCATGCGCTCGAGGTAGACTTCGACCTCGTCGCCGGCCTTCAGCTCCGGCATCTGGCCGGCCTCGGCGAATTCCTTCAGGGCGACGCGCCCTTCCGACTTCAAGCCGACGTCGACAACGGCGGTGTCGCCGTCGATGGCGATGATGATGCCGCGAAGGACCTTGCCTTCAAGACCGTCTTCAGTGCCGAGGGATTCATCGAGAAGAGCGGCAAAGCTCTCTTTTGCGGGGGCGGTGCTGGTGGCTGCTTCAGCCATATTCGGTAGTCCTTTCGTTCGTGCACTATCCAGGCCGGGCGGTTTGCCGCCGGTCTTCCCGGGACCATCCCGGGCGGTTTGTCTTGCTGACCTGCAATAAAAAACTGAGCCTTACGGCCTCTTCACGGGACGCGGAAACCGCTAATTTTCCTGAAACCGTTCCTGGTCGTGTCGCCGGGCAACCTCCGCCATGGCGACCTCGAAGGCCTGATCGGCATCCATACCGCTGGTATCAAGCCGGACCGCATCCTCCGCGGCCTTCAAAGGGGCGGTTGCCCGCCCGCTGTCGCGCGCGTCCCTTTCGCGCAAGTCCTGCAAAACGCGGGCGTATATACTCTGCTCGCCCCGTTCAAGCAACTCTTTATGCCGTCGGGCGGCGCGCGCCTCCACCGAGGCGGTCAGGAATAATTTCACATCAGCCTCCGGGCAGACTACCGTGCCGATATCGCGCCCGTCCAGGACGGCGCCGCACCGGGGCCCTTTTGGGCCGGCCGGCGGATGGGCGGCGAAGTCGCGCTGGAAGTCCAGCAGGGCATCCCGCACGGCGGGAATCGCCGCCACCTTGGAGGCCGCCTGGCTGACGGATTCCAGACGCAGGTCGTCGCGTTCCAGATCGATGGGGGTCAGGGCCCGAGCCGCCGCGGCGGCGGCTTTCGGGTCTTCCGGGTCGCCGCCGGCAATCAGGATCTTGGCGGCCACCGCGCGGTAGATCGATCCGGTGTCCAGGTAGGCGTAGTCCAGGGCGGCGGCCAGGCGGCGCGCCAGGGTGCCCTTGCCGGCGGCGACGGGTCCGTCGACGGCGATAATCACGTTGTCTCCTTGGCGGCGACAATCATGGTTCGGCGATCTCCGCCCCCAGGCCCGTCATCAGGTCGGCGAAGTCCGGGAACGAGGTGGCTACCGGCGTCATGTCGTCGATCAGCACCGGGCGCTCGCTGGCCAGGCCGAGGACCAGGAAGCTCATGGCGATGCGGTGGTCCAGCTCGGTCTCGATGGCCTGGTTGTTGCCGCCCGCGGGCCGACCGCCGCAGCCCCGAACGGTCAGGGTCTCCGGCTGTTCGGCAACCTCGACGCCGCACAGGGCCAGGCCGCGGGCGACGGCGGCCAGGCGGTCGCTCTCTTTCACGCGCAGCTCGCCCAGGCCGTGCATCACCGTGCGCCCCTCGGCGGCGGCGGCGGCCATGGCGAGGATCGGGTATTCGTCGATCATCGAGGGCGCGCGCTCGGCCGGCACCTCGACACCCTTCAGGCGGCTGCCGCGCACCACCAGGTCGGCGATCGGCTCGCCGCCTTCCTCGCGGGCGTTCTCGATCACGATGTCGCCGCCCATGTCCTGCAGCGTGGTGATCAGGCCGATGCGGGCCGGGTTTATGCCGACGGCGGTCAGGCGCACGTCGGAGCCGGGCAGCAGCAACGCCGCCACCAGGGGAAAGGCCGCTGAGGAGGGATCGGCCGGCACCTGCACGTGCTGGCCGGTCAACTCCGGCTGGCCGGTCAGGACGATCTCCTGCGCCCAGTGGCCCTCGTCGTCGATCTCGCGGCGGCGGATCGCGGCGCCGAAGTGGCCGAGCATCCGCTCGCTGTGGTCGCGGGTCGCCTCGCGCTCTACCACGCGGGTCTCGCCGGGCGCGTTGAGGCCGGCCAGCAGCACCGCCGACTTCACCTGGGCCGAGGGCACCGGCAGGCGGTAGTCCAGCGGCAGCGGGTCGCGTGCGCCGATCACGGTCAACGGCAGGCGGCCGCCCTCGCGGGCGATGAAGGCGGCGCCGCAGGCCGACAGCGGCTCGGTGACCCGTGCCATGGGGCGCTTGCGCAGCGAGGCGTCGCCGGTCAGCACGGCGGTCAGCGGGTGGCTCGCCAGGATACCCAGCAGCAGGCGCGCGCCGGTGCCCGAGTTGCCCATGTCCAGCACGTCCTCGGGCTCGCTCAGGGCGCCGACACCGCGGCCCCACACGTGCCAGCGGCCGTCCTTGTCACGCTCGATCTCGGCCCCCAGTGCCCGCATGGCGGCGGCGGTGCGCAGCACATCTTCGCCCTCCAGCAGGCCGTCGATGGTGGTCTCACCGACCGCCAGCGCGCCGAACATCAGCGCCCGGTGCGAGATGGACTTGTCGCCGGGCAGGCGGACAGAGCCCGAAAGCGCCGCGCTGGGCCTGCCGGTCATGGGCCGGCTTGTGGTCGGTTTCACGGGACGGACTTTCTCGTTCGATCTGGGTTGGGGCGATACCAATGGGATGTTCGCACAGGGTTCTACCGGGCGAGCGGGGGCGCCTGCAATGCCCTCTGTCGCGGTCGCCGCGCCGGGCGCTTTTCAGCCGGCTGCGAGCGGGGCTTTCACGGGTAGGCTTACGGGCACCAATAACCTTTTGACAGCGATGCACGATCATGGCAATTGCCACGCCCAGCCATTGAACTGCATGACCTTGTGGAGGACCGCGCTGGTGGCAAATCCGAAGTGGGGAACCAAGCGCATCTGTCAGAGTTGCAGCGCGAAGTTCTACGACCTGCAGAAGTCGCCGATTGTATGCCCGTCCTGCGGGGCGGTATTCGACCCGGAAGCCTTGCTGAAGTCCCGGCGTCCGCGCAGCGCGCCAAAGCCCGAAGCCCCGGCAAAGGCGAAGAAGCCGAAGCCGGCGCCGGCCGAGGACGATGACGATTCGGACGACGACGGGATCGATATCGAGGATGACGAGGCCGATGCCGCGGTCGGCGAGTCGGACGATGATGACGACGATTTCATCGAGGATACGTCCGACCTGGGCGATGACGACGATGTCGCCGTGGTCGTCAAGGACGACGACGACGATACTTGAGGCGAGAGTTGAGGCGTCGGGCCTGAATTGCCGAACCTGAGGTGATGGCCAGGCGGGCCTGATCCTCGGGGCTGGCCGATCCTTGGGGCCGCCCGATCCTTGGGGCCGCCCGATTCTTGGGACCGGTTGAAGACCGGACCCGCCTGTTAGGCTTGGGGTAACCCTTCCTGCCGATACTCGTCCCCCCGCGTGGGGGAGGCATCCGGGAAAGGAAAGAGACCGGCCCGGCAGCGCCTTGAGGCAGGGACGAATTTTTCCTTGCCTTGATCCGGCGGGATACCTAATTTCCCGCATCACGCCGCCGGGCGCCCCGCATTCTGCGGCTCCGGCGGTTCCCATGGGGCCGTAGCTCAGTTGGGAGAGCGCTACAATGGCATTGTAGAGGTCGTCGGTTCGATTCCGTCCGGCTCCACCAAGTTTCTCAAGACCCCCGGCCCCGCGGCCGGGGGTCTTGCTTTTCCGGCACCGGCCCTAGCCGCCGGCGGTGCGGCAGTTGTCCTTGCTCAGCCGGTAGTAGCGCAGGTAGCTGCCGTCGGCTGTCTCGTATTTCGTCATGAAGACGACCCCGGCTTCCAGCAACAGCCTGAACTTGGGGTTCTGGCAAACCTCCGCGGTAGCCGCGTCCAGATATTTGCCGAGGGTGACGACGTCCACGGCGCTTTCGTCTGCGGCCAGACGGATGCTCTCGTTGATGGTGAGCCCGTCGATATCAAACGCGAACAGAACCCGGCCCAAGGAAAGTTCCTTCGGCAACTCTGAACGCGATTTGGCGGCCCATTCTTCGATTTGCGCGTGGGCGTCCTCTGGCACGATGCCCGCAGCGCGTGCCCGAATGTCCGCCAGATCGGCATCGCTGAGTCCTGGCGGGCCCGGTCGGGTGACGACGATGTAGACCGCCAGCACGATGAGCCCTGAAACCACCAGATAAGGCAGGTACTTTTGCAACTACTTCTCCGTGATTGGCTGTCTAATTATGAACGCCATGCGCTCGCTTGCCAACCGGCGGCGACTTGCCGAACGCGGCGGACTGCCCTACTGAAGAGCGCCAAATCAAGACAGTGGGGAGGTTTCACATGGCCCAGCAAAAGTATCGCATCGCGGTCATTCCCGGCGACGGCATCGGCAAGGAAGTGATCCCGGTCGGCCAGCGCGCCGCCGAGGCTGTCGCCGGCAAGCACGGTTTCGCGATCGAGTGGCAGGAATTCGACTGGTCCTGCCAGCGCTATGCCGAGACCGGGCGGATGATGCCGGAAGACGGCATCGCCCAGGTGAAGGAATTCGACGCCCTTTACCTCGGCGCCGTGGGTTTTCCCGGCGTGGCCGACCACGTCTCCCTCTGGGGCCTGCTGATCCCGCTGCGCCGCGAACTGGACCTCTACGCCAACGTGCGCCCGGTGCGCCTGCTGCGCGGCATGACCTCGCCGCTGGCCGGGCGCGGGCCGGAAGACATCGATTTCATCGTGGTGCGCGAGAACGTCGAGGGCGAGTACTCCGACATCGGCGGGCGCTCCTACGGCGGCACCGATCAGGAAATGGCCTCCCAGCTTTCGGTGTTCACCCGCCGCGGCACCGACCGCATCATGAAGTACGCCTTCGATCTGGCCGAAAAGAGGAAGCGCAAGCACGTGACCTCGGCCACCAAGTCCAACGGCATCGTCCACACCATGCCCTACTGGGACGAACGCTTCGCCGCCATGGCGGCCAGCTATCCGGACGTGAAGACGGCGCAGTATCACATCGACATCCTCACCGCCCACTTCGTGCAGCACCCGGACTGGTTCGACGTGGTGGTCGCGTCCAACCTCTTCGGTGACATCCTTTCCGATCTGGGGCCGGCCATCGCCGGTTCCATCGGCATCGCCCCGGCAGCCAACCTGAACCCGCCCGGCGACTTCCCTTCGCTGTTCGAGCCGGTGCACGGCTCGGCACCGGATATCGCCGGCCAGGGCGTCGCCAACCCGGTGGCCGCCGTGTGGACTGCGGCCCTGATGCTGGATCACCTGGGCGAGACCGCGGCGGCGGCGGCGCTGGAAGCGGCCATCGAAACGGTGCTGGAAGACCCGGCGGCGCGCACCCGCGACCTGGGCGGCAGCGCCGACACGCGGGCCTGCGGCGAGGCGATTTTGAAGGCGCTGGCCTGACGGTTCGGGGATAGGCTCGGCGGCTTGACCTTCCCCCTGCTGGAACGGGCAGCCTGTTTCCTGTTCGTGAACGAATGGGCAGGGATATGACGAAGAAGAAACCGAGCTGGACCGTCGCCGGGCTGGCGCTGCTGATCGCCTTCGGCGCGGCCGCGGCCTATGTCTGGATCGGTAACGGCGCGGCCGCCGGGCTCGACCCGCACGACCGCGCCAAGGTGGCGCGGGGCGGCGAAATATATGCCGCCAACTGCGCCAGTTGTCACGGCGCCGATCTGGCCGGCCAGCCGGACTGGCGCCAGCGCCGTGCCGACGGCCGCCTGCCGGCGCCGCCGCACGACGAAACCGGCCACACCTGGCACCACCCTGCCGAACAGCTCTTCGCGCTCACCAAGTATGGCCCGGCGGCGCTGGCCGGCGGCGGCTACCAAAGCGACATGCCGGGCTATGACGGCAAGCTGAGCGACGCCGAGATCTGGGCCGTGCTGTCCTATATCAAGAGCCGCTGGCCGGCGGAGATCCGGGCCCGGCACGATCAGATGTCCCAATAGGCGCCCCAGCTAATGGGCGCCTTTGGGCGGACATCCCGATCAGGGCCCTTTCGCGCCAAAAATAACTCCCAGGAACCGGCCTTGCCGGACGAATCCCCCAAGAAAACCAATAAACCAATAAATGGTGAGAAAACTCACCGACACTGACATCCGCGTCGTGATCTCCTCCCTTCAGGCAACCAGGAACTGCCAATCGTTGCGGCAGGGGGAACCGGCGAAAGTCGGCAGCGTTGCTTCTAGGTTCCGATCCTTGGGCAATTGGGTGCGACTCACAGTGACGATCTTCGGCCACTTAAAAGCAGGTCACAGCAGGCAGCGCCATCTGGCGGCAAGCATCCTGGCGATGCCGGCGGGCGGGCGTAACGGCGCACGGTTGTTCGACCTGCTGTGCGACGAAGCGGAGGCCCAGGCCGCCGCCGAGGAGCACACTTTCTACGCCGCCGTGCTTACCTTGAGCGGTGACCAGGAGATGTCGCGGCGGGCCGTGCGTAGGCACGACGATACTGCCGTGCTGATTGGCGAAATCTCTGATCTGACGCCCGACAGCGATGAATGGCGCGAGGGGATCGAACGCTTTGCGCGGCTGATCGACCGTCACATTGAAGAGGTGGAAGAGGTTCTGACGCTTGCCCGCCCGCTGATCGCCCAGGCGCAGGCGGTACAACTCGGAGAGCGCTATCTGAAGGCCAAAGCGAATTGGATCGGTGCTTTCGGCCGTGTGCCGGCGCCCTGCCCGGTGCCGGCGGCGGCAAGCGACCCTATGACCCTTTCCCGCTGTGTCGCCGCGAAACTTCCCGGTCGTTCGCGCCGCTGGTTCCAGAAGTTCGGACGTCCGCTGCTCAACTGGCCACGCAGCGCTGCCGAGGCGCGATCGAATCTGTGGGGGCGGCAGGAGCCGGCGGACTACGGTTCCAGCCTGGGGCGTTCGGTGCCGACGCGCAGCCGTTAGGCTACGGCCGCTGGCAGCCCTGCACACGGCCCGACTCAATCGGACCCAATTCAATCCTGAACAGACCTCATCGACATTTCGCGCGGCACTGGATAGAACATAAAAAGAACAAACGACTCGACCGGTTGAGAATGATGTATTAGATTACCTTCCAGGTAGAAAATACAGCACTGCCGGGGGCGACCGCCGATGTCGTACAGTTTCCCCTCCTGGGGCCGTTTCCCTTCGTGGGGCCGCTTTGCGACCCTTGTCATGACCCTAATAGTCATTGTCGGGCTCCTAGTGGTTCTGCCCAGCGGTCGAGCCACCGCCGCGGAGGTCGGCGAACGATTCGACGTGGGTCATTGGGCGGGTTATGCCCAGTACAGCGATGACGGGCGCGACTTCAGCCTTTGCCTCATCTCCGCCGAATTCGACAACGGCGTGGCGCTCACCTTTCTGCGCAAGGGCGATGGCCTCGCCTTCTTTCTGAATGACCCCCGCTGGCAGTTGGGCCAGTACGACAGCTATCCCATGACGGTCAGCGTCGACCGACTGTGGTCGCAACGGGTCGAAGGTCGCGCGGTGCTTCATTCCGTTGTCGTCGATCTGGGACAGGATCTACGGGCCTGGGACGCCCTCAGACGCGGCCACCGGCTGAGCGTGGTGACAGAGGTTCAGCGCTTCAGCTTTGTCCTCGATGACAGCGCCCGGGCGCTTGACCGGCTTGAGCAATGCTTCCGCGACCACAGCGGTACCGTGCTGCAGGCTCAACGCAATCCTTTCTCAGGCAGCGCCAATCCTTTCGCCGCGGCCCCGGCGCCCCAGACCTCACCCCAAACGCCACCCCCGACTTCTTCACGGAATGAACCGGAGACTGCGATGCGGCGCCGCCCCAGCATGCAGCTCGACCAGCTCAGCGGGCTTTTGGAGCGGGTCGTTGGGGTGGAATTCTGGGTGAGGCCGGCGGCAGAGGTGGATGCCTCGCTCGACATTGATTACATCTACGGCGCGGGCGAACTGCTGACGGGCTTTTACTGGGAAGCTTTCGCGGAAGGCCGTAGTGCCGAGCGAATTCTCGCAGACGCCTTGACCGATTTGCAGAACGGATGTTCAGGGCCCTACGTGTCCGGACTGCGCGCCAGTGTCGCCGGCGCGCGTGGCGTGCGTCTCCACGGGTCCCACGCCTGCCGGTCGGATGACTTCTTCGCCGATGCCACGATCATCGTCTGGAAGAACGGCTATGTATCGGTCTTCATGAACACCACCGACATGGCAGATGCGCAGGTTGCTGAAGAAATCGGCACGGCGGTCGGGACCGCTCTTGTCCCTGGTCTTTCTCCCTAGTCTCGCCGCGGCGTGCTTGCTGCAAAACTGCAATGAGCTTGTGTAGGTTCGCGGGTTCCCGGCGGGCGCGGCTGCCTGTATCCCCCTCTGCGTCACGCGCTTCTACATCGGCGCCGCTGCCGGCAGGTGACCGGCAAGGTCCGGTGAGCCCGGAGCGGTAGGTGCCGGTTGCGGCCGGACAAGTTTTCCGCCGCGAACTTTTGAACCGCCAGCCTCCCCCGCGCGACGGATGTGCAAGTTAACCGAACTATATTTTCCATCCATTTCTCGAGGCAGACTTCGCTATGAACCTCAAAAGCATTGTTTTCACCGGTATCCTCACATCGATGTCGGCTGTGGCCGTTTGTGTGATGCTGGCCCCCACCCCCGCCGATGCCTCGCCCTGCATGCTCCGTAAGGGCAAGTGGGACTGAGGCGGTGCC
>ERZ1740062.383-NODE-383-length-26052-cov-15.127322_pt1 | contig 26052 bp, 19 predicted proteins | sample MGYA00581741_ERZ1740062 | MGnify/ENA primary metagenome ERZ1740062 (study PRJEB43018, sample SAMN04849747) | marine metagenome | isolation source: floating plastic debris | place: Pacific Ocean | collected 2008-09-01 | study: EMG produced TPA metagenomics...
TGGTTCCTGTAAAATTTTACAAAAATGGTATATCTTCCAAAAGTGGATGCTCCCTAGACATCTAAAGCTCTTTTACGTGCCGACGAATTATTTTCTGTTTGTGTTTTTGGTTCTGATTGGGGGGTGTCTTTTGCTTCTGGCTTTGTGGGATTAAATTCAATTTTATCAGTAGGATTTATTTCCTCAGGTAGAGGAATATTCTTAATATCATCATTGATATATTCCTGAGCTATGGGAGATATTTTATTTTCTGCCTCTTTTACTAATTGATTATCCAGCTTTTCATTGATTTTTTTTTCTTGCTTATCGGTACCTATCGATTTGTCAAACTGTTTATAACTAGCTGCTGCTCTAGTTATTAATAGCTGATTAATCAATACTAGACTGAGTAAATTACAGAAAATAGCTGAAATAGATAGGACTATATTTAACACTCATCAATCCAATTAAAGATGCTATTTAAATATTTTTTTGAATAAAAGACGCAATCTGATTAATAATTTTTTTATAAAAATGCTATTTCAGTATCTGTCTATAAATAATGAATACTGATTTTCAAGGAGAATATTTACTAAATAGAATATGTTAAAGATATATAAAATAGATGCACCCTTAAGAGAGTCAAAGAGAATAAAGAGATAATAAGAGAATATCCAAGAAGTTTATAGAGTCAATCATTGCTGAATATAAGCTAGATATAAAATTAACTTATTTAGATGCAAGGAAATACTCTATTATATTTGATAGTTTTTTTCTCATTTTATAGTTTCCTATTTTGTTACTTATTAGAAGCTTGATGGTATTTAAAGATGGTAAATAATTTGAAAGACTAGCAAAAAGTAATTTTAATTTACGATATTTGGTACAATATTTGGATTTCAAGTATAACAATATTAACTAGAAAGTAAGCAAAACACACTCTAAATCTATTAAAAAAGAACTTCAAAAGTAATGATAATTTTGAAGCTCTTAGGACTTACGCATTGACAGGAAAACCCAAATATGGAGTATGACTTTCGGGCATGAAACCTTGATTTTTCAATACTTTTTAGGCGATTGCTATTGATTAAAGGATGATTTATAAACGCTTGAAACAACGTATTTTCGTTAACTCACAAGATAATAAATTTGTACAGTGCGTAAGTTCTAGTTCTTTGAAGTTATTAATTATTAAATTATTTAGTACTATGCTAACTATCATTCATCTAAAAGAAAGCATCACGATAAATGACAGTGCTCAAATTGTCACTATCGCTACAGCAATACATTGTAATACTAGACACAATGACTAGAAATAGTTGTATTAAATATTCGCATTAAGTTTAGTATTCTTTGATTTATATATAATATGTTGAAGTTTTCAAAGTCAAAAAACAACGATGGTGGGGTAGTTGGCTCCTTTCATGCTTGTATTCAATCTGATTTACAACAATCCCCTCAGATTAAAACTCCCTTACCAGGTACAAAAGCACAACAGCTCATTTCACGCGATCGCGCTGTCACTTCTCCCTCTTATACTCGCGATTATCCTCTGGTAGTCAAACGGGGTCAAGGATGCATGATACAGGATGTAGACGATAATATTTTCCTAGATATGACCGCAGGAATTGCTGTAACTGCAACCGGACATGCACACCCAGAGGTTGTAGAAGCAATTCAGAATCAGTCAGTAAACCTGCTACACATGTCTGGTACGGACTTTTACTATGAACCGATGATAGATTTAGCCGAAAGTTTATCTGATTTAGCACCCTTCCCGGAAGGAGAACATACCCCAGCAAAGGTCTTTTTTACCAACTCCGGTGCAGAATCTAACGAAGGTGCAATTAAATTAGCTAGATACTACACAGGACGCTCTTTAATTGTGGCATTCTTAGGAGCTTTCCATGGAAGAACTTACGGTGCAATGTCCTTGACTGGTTCCAAGACAGTACAAAGGGCAAATTTTGGTCCTCTACTTCCAGGGGTAACTCATATTCCTTACGGTACCTTGGAAAGTTTAGATTATCTGGAAAATCAACTATTCACAACCATGTTACCACCCCAAGAAGTCGCCGCGATTGTGGTGGAACCAATTCAAGGAGAGGGTGGTTACATTGTCCCGGAGGATGGCTTTTTACTGAGAATTCGGGAAATCTGCGATAAATATGGCATCCTGATGATAACCGATGAAGTTCAATCGGGAATGGGTAGAACTGGAAAACTTTTTGCAGTTGAACACTGGAATATTCAACCCGACATTATCACCACAGCAAAAGGTATTGCATCCGGTTTACCTTTGGGTGCAATTCTCTCCCGTCCCGAAATAATGACTTGGAAACCAGGCTCCCATGCTACCACCTTTGGTGGAAATCCCGTCGCCTGTGCTGCTGCGATCGCAACTCTTAATTTATTAGAAACAGGTTTGATGGAGAATGCTATTGAGATGGGAGAGTTATTACAGGTAGGTTTATCTAAGTTACATGGGGAATATTCTCAGGTATCTCTACCTCGTGGTAAAGGGTTGATGGTAGCTATAGATTTGTTAGATGCTAATGGTAATTTGCATCCTCAATTAAGAAACGATATTTTACAAGCTGCTTTTCACAAGGGATTATTATTACTAGGTTGTGGTAAAGCTGCTATTCGTTTTTGTCCACCTTTAGTTATTAATAAGCAACAAGTTCAAGTCTGTTTAGATATTCTTGCAGATATTTTAAATTAGATGGATTAAATTAGATATTACAATCCAAATATTATAATTTTTCTACCTTAGTATCCTTATTTAGGAAAATGAATCCAAAACAAGTTTATCAACTGTGGGATATACTATGGCAGCAATACCGTAATAGAGTCAGTTACGCTCGTCTCTACGAGCAGATGATAACCGCAGCTGGTGGAAAAGTTGCAAATGACCATATTGCTCTTCGTTCATTACGTCTCCATACTCAAGTTCCACCTGATAATCAAACGCAAACTCAAAATAATCCACAAGTAATTAACTTTGGGATTGAATATTTAGAAAAAATTACCCAACTTCTTGGTTATCAAATAGGAGGAGAGTATACCTTTCCCCAAAAACACCTCTACGCTAGACATTATTATCATCCACAGCAGAAAGAATATAACTTACCTAAGTTATTTATTAGCGAACTAATTGTAGACGAACTACCCCAAGACATCAGAAACGCGATTGCTCAAACTATAACTCGTGGAAATCTCCATACAATTATCAATAGAAGTATAAGTATTCCCGAAGATATTATCCAATTAAGCCATATATTCCATCGTCCTTGGAATCCGCCAAAATATTCAATTGTAAAACAAGTCAACCAAGTCACCCAATACGGTGCTTGGGTACTAATGCATGGATATGCTGTTAATCATTTTACAGGCTATGTCAACCAACAAAATACCAGCCAATATCCTGATATTGATACCACAGCAAAGGCTTTAGCTCAACTTGATATTCCCATGAAAGAGAAGATAGAAGGCTGTGTAGAGGTGGGTTTACGACAAACTGCGACTCGTGCAGTTACAGAAATGATCACAGTACTTGATGATATAAAAACTCTACAGGAAATTAAAATACCCTGGACTTATGCATATTATGAAATTGCTCAGAGGTATCTGATAGAACAATCAGGGGAAAAAGTACTTTTTGAGAAATTTTTAGGCGAAAATGCTACAGAACTATTTGAAATGACAAATTTGTCTCACAATTAAATCACAATCAAATAATCGTAAGTTTGTGGAGCATAGCCTTAGATAAGATAATACATATAAACATTTCTGAACTTACGATTATCTGTGTCTAAAAGAGGTTGACTTTTTTGTCAAAACTTAAAAATTAGAAAAATGTAGATACTTTTTAAATCATCAGAGCCGTTGTCATAGCTCTTTAATTAAAAATTCCATGCAAATTTAATGCAATAAATTTGATATTCAACTTGTTTAATAATAAGGGGAATGATTTAATGTATTTATAAAAATGTGTGACAAATTACATATATCAATAAGCAGAGCATTATTATATGATATTCGATTAAACAGTTGTGTTAAGTAAAAGTAAAATTTTTGTTTTATGTATATTTCCTTCTTATCGCGTCAGCGACTGAAAATTTAATCATTCTCTGAATAATTCTTAAGTAGCTCTTAGTAATGCTCCCCACACAGTCAAAAACTGTAAATCTCTCAATGAGCCTGAAATTATGTCCTTATCTCATGCAATACTGGCTTCCTTAAGTGACAACACATACAGTGGTTATGATTTAGCCAAGCAATTTGATGGTTCAGTAGGTTTTTTCTGGAAAGCTACTCACCAGCAAATTTATCGAGAACTGCGCAAGTTAGAAGAGGCGAAATTTATCAATTCTCAAGAAATTGCTCAGGAAGGACGACCGAATAAAAGAGTATTTTCTATTACAGAAACAGGAAAAAATCACTTACGGAAATGGATTACTGAACCTACTGAACTATCTACCACAAAAGAGGAAATTTTAATTAAGGTTTTTGCAGGACATTTGGTTCCTAAGACTAAACTTATACAAGAATTAGAACATCAGCGCTATTGTCATCAAGAACGGTTAACAGTATATAAAGGTATAGAACATCAGTTTGTTCGTGATGTAAATGCTGATTCTAGGGAAGTTCGGTACAAGTACCTTACTCTACGCAGAGGTATCAGATTTGAAAAAGAATGGATAGCTTGGTATGAAGAGACAATTAATTTTTTAGCAGAACTTCCAGAAGATTAGATTTAAGTAAATTATGGGTGTAGGGGGAAGGTTGAATGAGATTGACCCAGGACAATTAATCTTCAACCCTTCACCACATGGAAAAGTACGGCTATTTCCACCTCACTATAAACCTCTTGTGACGGAAAATAGAGTTATTAAAACTATTTCTTACTTAACGAATGACTATAAGCACTACTACAGAGAATAATCCTTTACTCAAGGCTCAGGGTTTACCTGAATTTGCCAAAATTAAGGCAGAACAAGTTGTACCAGCTTTTAAAGAGCTAATTTCTCAATTAGAGACACAACTAACTGAATTAGAAATAAATATTCAACCAACTTGGTCGGGTTTAGTAGAACCATTAGAAGCACTTACAGAAAAGCTTACCTGGAGTTGGGGTGTAGTCAGCCATATGATGGGTGTCAAAAATAGCCCCGAACTGCGTCAAGCTTATGAAACCGTACAACCTCAAGTAATACAGTTCTCTAACAGACTGAGTCAGAGTCAAGCAATTTATAGGGCATTTAAAGAGCTTCGCAATAGTGATACTTGGAAGCAATTAAATGTAGCCCAGCAACGTATTGTGGAGTCTGCTCTTAAGGAAGCTGAACTTGCTGGTGTTGGTCTAGAAGGGCAAGCAAAGGAAAGGTTTAACGCTATCCAAATGGAAATGGCAGAACTTTCTACCAATTTCTCTAATCATGTCCTTGATGCAACTAAGAAATTTAGTTTAACTCTAAAAGATAAAGTGGAGGTAGAGGGCTTGCCCCCCAGTTTACTCAGTTTAGCAGCACAAGCAGCAAGAGATGCCGGAGAAGATAAGGCAACCCCGGAAAATGGTCCTTGGAAAATTACTTTAGATGCTCCTAGCTTTGCTCCTTTCATGCAGCATAGTAAACGTCGAGATTTGCGGGAAAAACTCTATAAAGCATTTATTACCCGTGCAGCTAGTGGAGAATTAGATAATAAGCCAATTATTGAAAGGATTCTGGAGTTGCGTCAGGAGCTAGCAACATTGCTCGGCTATCAGACTTATGCTGAGGTTAGTCTTGCTAGTAAAATGGCTCCTAGTGTAGAGTCTGTTGATAAACTTTTAGAAGAACTGCGCAGCACCAGTTATGATGCAGCAGCGAAAGAATTAGAGGAACTCAAAGCTTTTGCTGCTTCTAAAGGTGTCACAGAAGCTAAGGATTTAAAAAACTGGGACACTAGCTTTTGGTCAGAAAGACAAAGAGAAGAAAAGTTTGCTTTTACCCAAGAGGAATTACGTCCTTACTTTCCCCTACCTCAAGTATTAAACGGTTTATTTGGCTTAGTTAAGCGTTTGTTTGGGGTAACAGTCACACCAGCAGACGGACAAGCACCAGTTTGGCATGAAGATGTACGTTATTTCCAAATTGCCGATGAGACAGGTAAGAATACTGCTTATTTCTATCTAGACCCTTATAGTCGTCCAGCAGAAAAACGCGGTGGTGCATGGATGGATACCTGTTTAAACCGCCGTCAAATTTCTCAAGATGGTAATGTGACTACACAGCTACCTGTAGCTTATTTAATATGTAACCAAACCCCACCAATTGATGATAAACCCAGCTTAATGACTTTTTATGAAGTAGAAACCCTATTTCATGAATTTGGTCATGGATTACACCACATGTTAACTAGAGTTGACTATCCATCAGCCGCTGGTATCAATAATGTAGAATGGGATGCCGTAGAACTACCCAGTCAGTTTATGGAAAACTGGTGTTACGACAGACCCACATTAATGGGGATGGCAAAACATTATCAAACAGGGGAATCCCTACCAGAAGAATATTATCAAAAACTACTAGCAGCCAAAAACTACATGAGCGGTAGTGGTATGCTCAGACAAATCCACTTCAGTATTCTAGATATCGAATTGCATCATCGCTATCAATCCAGTAACCAGGAAACACCCTGGGACGTACGCGATCGCATTGCCAAGAACACTACTGTTTTACCACCGTTAAAAGAGGATGCGTTTTTGTGTGCTTTTGGTCATATATTTGCTGGGGGATACGCAGCCGGTTACTATAGCTATAAATGGGCAGAAGTCCTAAGTGCTGATGCTTTTGCAGCTTTTGAGGAAGCAGGTTTAGACGATGAAAAAGCTGTGAAAAAAATCGGTAAGCGCTACCGGGATACTGTCCTTGCACTTGGAGGAAGCAAGCACCCAATGGAAATCTTCCAATCCTTCCGGGGAAGGGAACCAAGTACGGAACCCTTACTCAGACATAATGGTTTGGTTAGTGTTGCTTAGGTGAAACAGCAAGAAGCCTTTCAAAGCCATGATGCTCCCATCATCAACTAGCGAAATCTATTCACCGGCGTTGGTTGGGGAATGTTTTGCACTATACTCAAATAAAAGTCAGAAATGGAAGCAAAGGTTTATCAGGAAGTTGATAGATTCTTTCCCAGTTCAAAAACCTGTCATATATGTCTCGACGAAGTTGGTAGTCTAGCAATGGATGCAAGAATTTGGACATGTGAACAGTGCAAAACCAAACATGAGATATCAATGCAGCTATCAACCTTCGAGACAAAGGACTACGAATTTTGACCATTTTGAAGAATTCAAAAATTTTGAATTAATTAATGGAGGGTACAAGTCCCCACTGAAACAATTCAAAATTCAAAATTCAAAATGCAAAATGCAAAAGCGGTGCGACCCCGGTGATTTTTAATCATAAGCGGGAACGCGCACCAAGACAATTCCGGCATTAAAGAGAAAATAAATAATTTTGAATTTTGTTCGTCGAAGACGTTCTCGAAGAGTATTACTAATTTTGAATTTTGAATTGGAGCGAAGCAACTTGACCTAAGCTACATTTATTAATTGATTTTCATATGTAATTAACTTATTTTGTGGCAAATTCATTAACTTTTGTTTCCAATATAATGTTGTACGAACAATCTCACCTAAATCATCATATTTTGGTTCCCAGCCAATTACCTGACGAATTTTGTCTGCACAAGCTGTAACGCAAGCTGGGTCTCCATGACGATGTTGTGTTTCAATCACTGGAAAATCAACTCCAGAAATCTCTTTTACTTTGTTAATCACTTGACGTACGCTATAACCTTTACCATAACCACAATTAAGGGTTTGACTTTCATTACCTATTTCCAAATAGCGTAAAGCATTTATATGAGCTTGAGCTAAATCTTCAACGTGAATATAATCCCTAATTCCAGTACCATCAAAGGTGGGAAAGTTAGTGCCAAATATTTTCACATCGGGTCTCAATTGTAATGCTGCATCGCATGCTGCACCGATTAAATGAGTCACATTATTTGATACTTGTCCTATTCTTCCTTTTGGGTCGGCACCAGCTACATTAAAGTATCGTAGAATCAAGTATTGTAGTGAAGAAGTTTGAGCGTAATCTTTAATAAGCCATTCACTGCATAATTTTGAACGTCCATAAGGATTGATAGGTTCAGTTGCACATGACTCGGTGACTGGAAACTTTTTTGGTTGTCCATAAACTGCTGCTGTACTAGAAAAAATAATTTTATCAACACCTGCTCTATTACAGCATTCCAGAAGATTGAGAGTATTACGTGTATTATTTGAATAGTAATCCAATGGATAGTTAATAGATTCTGGGACTATCAAGCTAGCAGCAAAATGTAAAACAGCATTAAAACTATTCTCTTTAAAAATAAGATTGAGAGAGTCTATATCTGACAAGTCGCCAATAACTAATTTGCCATAAAGTACTGATTTAGAGGAACCTGTAGAGCAATTATCATAAACCACTACATCATAGCCAGCCTCTCCTAATAGTCTTACAACATGAGAACCTATATATCCTGCTCCACCTGTAACTAGAATTTTATTATTCATCTACCTTTTCCTAAAAAAACGACTTTAATGGTTCTTAGAAAAACCTCAATTTCTAACCACAAAGAATAGTTCTTGATGTAATAGAGGTCATAAGATAGTTTTTCATAAGCATCTTTTACAGACGCACCGTAAGGGTACATTACCTGTGCCCAGCCTGTAATTCCAGGTTTAACAGAGTAGCGAAGGTCGTAGTAAGGTATGACTTGCTTAAGTTTAGTATCAAATTCTGGTCTTTCTGGACGAGGACCAATTAAACTCATTTCTCCTTTAATGACATTCCAAATTTGGGGTAATTCATCAATTCTGAATAACCTGATAAAATGTCCGACTGTAGTAATTCGAGAGTCTCTTTCATCTGCCCATTTTATACCTTGTCTTTCTGCATCTTGGTACATTGAACGAAATTTATGAACTTGAAAAATATTACCGTTCAATCCTGTTCTACTCTGTGAATAGAATATAGAACCTTCACTATCTAGTTTGATTGCTATTGCAACTAAAAACATTAATGGGGATAAAATCAGAAGAAGGAAAATAGATAAAATAATATCTATAATTCTTTTAATTTTTAAGCTTATTTCATCAGTCAAAATACTAAAATTTTTACTGAAAGCTAATTTACTATCCTTCAATAAAGATGAAGGAATTTTATAAAATAAGTTTTCGTAAAAATCTAGTAATCTATGAACTTGAAAACCTTGTAATCTTATTTTAACTAGCTGCTCGTAACTTATTTTAGATAAATCAGCATCATCAGCAACTATAATTCCAGACCAATTATTCTGATTTAATGAAGGTAGGTCTTTTAAACAACCTAAATATTTAGATTGCGGTTTAACTAAGTTAAAATTTTCCTGTTCAGATTCAGTAATAAAAGCTAAATTACCATAGGGATTTAGAGATATAAATTTTTGAAAAAATTCAATCGCATTATTATCTGTACCTAAAATTAACCAGGAACTATTTTTTGCTTGTAACCGTATCCACTTAATAATTATCAGTCTTGAAAAAATCGCCCAAGTCGTGAAAAGACTTAAATTTAATAAAGTAATTTTCTGATTCAAGAAAAGATTTAAATCACCACTATTACTCGTAATAAAAAATAGAATTATTGCCAAAATAATCAAGGCAAAATAAATAGCTATTTTCAATAAATTTCTTAAACGAGCAATTTGAGAACTAAATTTATAAGCATCTGCTAAATATAGGGTAATAAATATGAAAGGGCATAGGTAGTATAAAGATGGATAAAAAGTAGGAATTATTTTTTCATGCTGTAGATAAAAAATAGTTCCTAAGACAATAAATATTCCAAAAATATCTCCTAGCAAGAGGATGAATGAAAAAGAACGATATATATGAACAAAACGGTAGTCTTTGAACTGATTTGTTGTAGAGTGTGTAAATGTCATAGGTATTTCAACTTACGAATTATCTATTTATTCGTTTATATTGAATTAATGTATATTAAGTAGATCCCCAAATGAGTCGTATAAATAGTCATAAGTTATTGACTGATAAAACTTATAAACTATGCTGATATTTAACTTAACAACAAATAGCATTAATTTTGCATCAGTATATTCACTCAAGACATTATGCCAATATATTTTTATAAATAATTGGTTATGAATTCTAAGTAAGATGGGTCAAATTAACGATGAGGTCTCAACTCCAATTCTTCTTCTTTAGTAAGGAGAGGAAAGTAAGTAACAGGGTGAGGTTCTTGTCTTATATTTAATTACAGCAACTTAATTTCATATCATCTCATCAGGGTATATTTGAGAAGCTTATTGATTGACAAAAGTCGAGAGAAAGGGAGGTGCAGCATAGACTGTTCACTTTGTGCCTTGATAGGCAATTTTGTTCATGCGGTTTCTGTGTAGTCCAATAATTCCAAAAATAAAGCTTTTCTTTTCGACATCATAAGTTAAACAAAAACTTCAGCTAACAATACTTCAACATATTTAAAGCTAATAGTTTCAAGTGCATTTTTTACAAGGTTAGTTGTTAGATTCATAGTTGATAAACAAATAGTTAGTAGCATTTGACCCATTTCATTAAATAGACAATGTCCGGAAAAGTACTCGTATTTTCCGAAAAGTGATTCAATCACATTAAACAACATTATTATCGCATGAAATAATTTCGTTAAAAACCATCAAAGTCAACAGCCAAGGTACAGTCTTTGATTGAAGAGCATTCCAATTTACCCAATCATTCAAGCCGTATTATCTAATCAGGGTACATCCAAAATAGTTTTAATTGAAGATACCAGTATGCCTTATTATGGCGATGACTACTTTATTTTTAACTGTTCAAGGACAAGAAATTGTCAAAAATGGTAAACAACATTTTGTTAATTATCTAAACTTTTGGTAACAGTTATTTGCACCTTGGTTGGGAATGAGTGAAGGAGTAGATGGAGGTTGTTTTCCACTCTATGCCTTTGTGGAATATTGACCTCTCACAGGCAGTGATCGCTTTTGAAAAATAAGCCAAAAAATTTCTAAAACGCAAGTTTCGGGTTAGAATCTTTTCTTACTCATCGTAGTGGTGGAAGTTAACCAGGTTGGAGAAAACTGATATTGATAATAAAGATATGCTCTGTAGGGATTATATCATTTTCTCGAAAGTACTTATATTAATAAATTAGACTAATACTTGTAATGAATATAAAAAATATAGCTAAATCCCTGATTTATCAAACAGGGCAATTATTTCATGATAGAAATATCAAATTTAGGATGATATTTTTAGGATTATTTATTCTGAACTTTCATGGTAATAGCAGTTTTGTTGATGCGACTCAAAAAAAGTTGGAAGATAAATTAACTATTATTTCTCATCCTAATCAAGCTATTCAAGAAAGGGTTAATCTAATTGAGAAAAAAAATATTCCTGTTTCAATCTTGAGTAGAAACGATTTTGTCCATTATGATTATCAGCTAATCTCGAATCATAAAACTAATAATTTACAACATCGTTTCTCTATAACGCAAAAACATAGTAACAGTACTATTGACATTCGTAATTTTTCTGAAAATAACAATACTTTAACTTATTCTCCATCATTTGTATCAAAAGTAGACTCTAATAAATTGACTTTAAAAACGGAACCCAATCCTATAAAAAATGATGAACACAATACAACACTGAAAACTCAAAAACTAAAACCAATATCTCAAGTAGATTCGTCAGAAGTAATTGGTGATACATTAGGAGAGACTAATAGGTTACGGAATGAACTTTTAATCGATCCTATAATTATCAAACGCAATCTTAAAGCATCCCCTGGTTCTAGTATTGGTACTCCTAGTGGTTATGGTGCGAGTTGGGGTCAAGGTTATATTGGAGGAGGTTTATTTTTACCATTCGATGATGGACGTACTGATGGTTCATTCTCTTTAGGTTTTGGATTGGGAGACCCTGTAAAATCAGTAGGTTTAGAGGTTAACGTTAATGTAACTAGCGTTGGTGGAGGAAATGATTTTGACTTTGGTGATAGCGGAACAGTAGGTTTTAAAGTCCATAAATACTTTAAGAATGGTACAGCAATTGCTGCTGGTTGGGTTAACCCTGTTTCCTGGGGAGATTCAGATAACGCTGAAGATACCTTTTATGGAGTTGTCACAAAATCATTCGAGTTAGAACCTAAAAACCCTAAAAATAATTTACCCCTAACCATATCTCTGGGAGTTGGGAGTGGAAGCTTTCGCTCTAGAGGTGCAATAGATGCTAGAGAAAATTCTGCTAATTTCTTCGGGAGTGTGGGTTTGCGTGTTACACCACAGACATCTCTGATCAGTACTTGGACTGGGAATAGACTTAATATAGGAGCTTCTTTTGTCCCTGTAAAAAACACTCCATTAGTTATTAATGCAGCAATCACGGATGTAACTGATAATTTCAGTAATGGTACTGGTTTTAGTCTGAGCGCGGGTTATGCTTTTAGCTTCTAGTTTTAGCTTCTAGTTATAGCTTTTAATTTACTCTATTTATTTAACTTAAAAAGTTATGAATAAAAAAAGAAAAATCTCCTATCTTAGTTTGCTGTTTTTATTAGTTGGATGTTTTAGTGTCATATTACCAACTAAAAGTAATGCTGGTAAAACGGTAGTGAACGGAACCAGCATTGATTCATCAAGTTTCTCAGGTGATAGTTTTACACCTAATAGTAACAACACTATTCCTACTCCTGCACCTGATACTAATGCGTTTGTTGAGACTAGTGGAAATATTGTTCTTTCACCGTTAGCGCAACAAAAGTTAAATAGGATTGCTGAGTTAATTTTAAATAATAGGTCTAGCTTTAAAAATATTGGTTCTGTAAGTAAAACACTTGTAGCTATACTTACTAAGTCTGGAGGAAATCTTAATAATAGTCAATTTACTTCCTCTCTTCAAAATTTGGGTGTACCAAGAGTACTAGTTAACAGTCTTATTAGGGAGTTGTCAGGATTAATCCAGAAGTCAGATTTTAAATCAGTTAAAGATACGGAACAATCCAAGGATTTATCAGAGAAAGCTTCTGTTCTAGGTCAGGAATCAACAGTTTATGTAGATATAAATCGATTAAATGCTGCGATTGTTGCATACAATAAAATAGTTCTTAAAAGTGACCTGAAAACTTTGAAAAAACTATCTAAAAATTCTGATTTTTTGGCAGTCAATCAAATTCTGAAAGAATTAAGAACATCTGTTAATGAAGTAAAGTAGAATAACTACCTAGAGTGATTGCAGTTCTGTCAATTTATCTAAAATTAATAGATGAAATGATATCAATCACAAGGATAGAAGAGCTAATTAACAGGGAGCATCCTTATGGGAGCAAATTGACCAAAATATCGGTTGTCCGAAGCGTTATGTAGCGCAGCGGAATGTTCGCGTAGCGTTCCCGGAGGGTAGCAATCGCAGCAGCTAGAATTTGCGATTGCTTTGCTCCATTACATTATGCTCGCAATGACAAAATATGTTTTTACACATTTGGGATACTCCCAATTAACATTCCTGGTACAGCAAGATGAGAAGATATAGAAACACACATCTTTTACCAGGAAAATTATACGTAATTTTTATTACTATTAATATTTCAAATTATATCTATTTATACTTATAGATTTCCTCTTTTGGGAAAATAATGTTAGCCTCAGCAGTATTATTTTGTTTCTACTTAATCTGAGTACTTTTACTCATCTTTTCATATATAAAAAATGAGATTCAAGATGAGAATAAACTAAATATTGTTACTTTTTTAAATGATTTAGATAGTTTTAAGTGTGATTACTGATGAAATGTCAATGGATAATGAAGGATAAATACTGATATAAACACTGAAGAAAATTAGAGACTACGCCATATTATACTATTTGAGTAATTTCATTGATAGTACATTGAATTTATATATCGCCTTCTGAGATTTATGCCTTCTGAAATATATGATTTTATATCTTTCTCTATGACGATGATCACACTTACTTTTAGCGTATCTAAAAATTATTAAAAATTCATATGGTGGAGATAGTCTATTTTATTTTTCCTAGCCTTGAAAAACGAAGTAAAATATTGTACTCGCCGAATATAAAATTATCTAAAAATAGTAATACCGAAGCAGGATTTAAATCAATGAGTTAAATGCTCAAATCTACAGTAAATATATAAAATGCTAGCAAAAGAAGAAGAAAATCTTATTGATATCCAAAAGTATTTACAAATTCTCAAAAGACGTTGGTTAATTACAATTGTGGTAATTTCCTCTGTATTTGGGATTGCTGGAACACTTACATTTTTACAAAAACCAATATATGAAGCTGAAGGTAAGCTAAATTTCAATAAGCAAAACGGAACATCCTCTCTGACTGGTGTAAACCAGCAGCTTGGTGAGTTAAGCGGTTTGACCAATGCTAGTAATCCATTGGAAACCGAAGCAGAAGTCATCCGCTCTAATAAAATTATTCATAAGACTATCTCAAAACTAAAGTTGACAGATAATCATGGTCAACCGCTATTAGCAGAGGAGTTTCTGAAAAAGTTAAAAGTTCAGAGTATTCGCGGTACAGATGTTTTAGCTCTTTCTTATAAAAGTACAGACCCTCAAGAAGCTGCGAATATTGTCAACTTCGTGATGGAAAATTATTTAGAAAATAACATTCGTAGCAATAGAGCAGAAGCAACAGCTGCAAGAGAATTCCTATTAAAACAATTACCAGAGGTAAAGAATAATGTAATAGCAGCAGAAATAAGACTGCGTAAATTTAAAGAAACCAACAATGTTATTAATCTTAAAGAAGAATCCAAAGCAGGGGTCGAAGGTTTAAAAGAAATAGCAGACCAAATTACTAGAAGTCGCGCTCAACTAGTAGATATCAATACACGTTCCAAAGCTCTACAGCAAAAGCTAGAACTTAATTCCCAGCGAGCGATCGCTTTAAGTGGTTTGAGCAGTTCAACTGGTGTTCAAGGAGCTTTGGAAGAATATCAGAAGTTACAACAACAGTTAGCTAAAGAAAGAACTCGCTATACAGACCAACATCCAGAGGTTATCAGTCTGTATAGTAAAGTAGTTGCCTTGAGAAAGCAATTAGGCAATCAAGTCCTTCGTAAATTAGAGCGATCGCAACCTGTCAGGGAAGCTGATTTACAAATGGGACAGGTCAAGCAGACTTTAACTGCAAATTTAGTCAATTCAGAGGTTGAGCGTTTAGGATTAGAAACTCGGGTTGCTCAGCTCCAAAATGAGTATTTGAGTTCTCATAAAAGATTAAGCTCTTTACCGCGACTAGAACAACGTCAATTACAAATAGAACGACAATTACAAATAGCGAGGTCTACATATGAACAATTACTAAAACGCTTACAAGAAGTAAAACTCGCAGAAAACCAAAATGTTGGTAATGCAAGTATACTTTCAGAGGCGGAAACTCCCATAGAACCAGTTTCTCCCAGAATAATTCTTAATCTTTTACTTGGTGGTTTCTTAGGTGTTGTACTTGGAGTTGGAATTGCTTTACTAAAAGAGACAATGGATAAGTCCATAAAAACTATAGAAGAAGCCCAGCAATTTTTCAACTACCCTTTGTTAGGTACTATCCCTAGTTTAGATAAAAAAGAAAAAGGAGATTTACCTTTAAAAGAAAATCCTTACTGTGCAACCAGTTCAGCCTTTGAAATGCTCCAAACCAGTTTGAGCTTTAGTAGCTCCGACAAAAAACTAGGAGTTATTCTAGTGACAAGCTCCGTTCCAGGAGAAGGGAAATCTTTTGTAGCTAGTAACTTAGCGATCGCTACTACTCAACTTGGAAAACGGGTATTAATCATCGATGCAGATATGCGTCGTCCTCGTCAGCATGAAATCTGGGATTTGCACAATCTTAGTGGATTGAGTAATGTCTTAGTTGGTCAAGCTGAAATGAAAAAGACATCTAAGCAGAAATTATATAATCTTGATGTTATCACTTCTGGGACAATTCCACCCAATCCTACGGCTCTTTTAGATTCTCAATGTATAGCTTCTCTAATTCAAGAAGCAAGGGGTGATTATGACTTAATTATTATCGATAGCCCACCTTCTATATTAGCCCCTGACGCTCAAATTCTAGGGAAATTAGCTGATGGTATTCTATTTGTAGTTCGTCCTGGTGTTGTTGATTCTACTGCTCTTAGCAATACTAAGAGAATATTGGAGCAATCCGGACAGCAGATTTTAGGGATGGTGGTGAATGATATTAGTTCTGGAGACAGTTATGGTAGCCATTATACTTATCAGTACTATAGACAGAAGACTGGGAAAGATAATGAAAAATTCAAGTTGCCAATAAATCAATAATCAAATTATATTCTCAAGACTAGAGTTGTCGGTTAATCCAAAGGACATTTAAACAAGAATGCTAAGTAAAATTCTAAGTTTATTACTAAAAAGTAATAAATTTAACTCTAGTTCTGGTGTCTCAGGTGTAATTACAAATACAGTTTGGCTGTTTGTAGATCGTATTTTTCGTACGGGTGTAGGGTTATTATTAGGTGCTTGGATTGCTCGTTATTTAGGAGCGAAACAATATGGTCTTTTTAGCTATGCAAATGCTTTTATAATTCTATTTCTTCCATTTGCTACCTTGGGTTTAGAAAGAATAGTAATTCGCTATCTTGTTCAAGACCCCTCAATTAAAAATGAAATTATAGGGACTGCTTTTTGGTTAAAATTACTTGGTGGAATAGCATCTCTATTCATAGCCACTAGTTGCATATATTGGTTACGTCAGGATGAAAAACTAGCAATTTGGCTAGTAGTAATTTTGTCCGCAGCAGTGATTTTTAAAGCTTTTGATATGGTTGAGCTTTGGTTTGAATCACAAGTACAATCCAAGTATATTGTACTAGCTAAAAATACGGCTTTTATAATTACTACACTACTTAAAGTTGCTCTCATAGCAATGCAAGCACCATTAATTGCCTTTGCTTGGGTAGTAATAGTAGAAATGGGTTTGGGTGCAATAGGTTTAATCATCGTTTATCAAGTAAAAGGTTATTCACTTAAGTCATGGAGTTGGAGTTTTTCAGTTGCTAAAAATCTACTTAAAGATAGCTGGTTTCTAATGTTTTCTAATATAGCTGTTGTTATTTACACAAAAATTGACCAGGTTATGTTGGGAGAAATGGTTGGTAATAGCGCTGTAGGAATATACTCTGTTGCTGCTCGTGTTTCTGAAATATCTTATTTCATACCAAGGGCGATCGCTTCTTCTGTTTCTCCGTCAATATATGCAGCCAAGGAAAATGATGAAACTCTTTATTATCAACGGATAGAAACATTACTTCGTATCTTAGTGCTGCTTTCTATTGCGATCGCTATACCAATGACTTTTTTTTCGGAAGGAATAATTAATCTGCTTTTTGGTGAGAATTATGCATCTGCAAGTTCTGTATTAAAGATTCATATTTGGGCTTCTATATTTGTCTTTTTGAGAGTGGGTACAGCTACTTGGTTTAATGCAGAAGGTTTAAATAATTTTGTTTTGCAAAGAAATTTAATTGGTGCAGTTATCAATATAGTACTAAATTTATTACTTATTCCCATATATGCAGAATTAGGTGCTGCAATTGCGACTCTAATTTCTTATGCTTTTGCTGAGTTTTTTAGCGATATATTTAATGTCAAAACCCGGAAAATATTCAATATTCAAATTAAATCTATTTTTAGAGTTTAACTAAATGATATTAATTGATTATATGCAATAATTTTATTTTAAAAAATAAACATAAAAATAAAAATAAAAATAAATACATATCTAAAAACTGATACAGAACAACAAAAAAATTACTAGAGGTCGTCTTGATGATTAGTCATATTCAGTCTGAGAAAATAGATATTTTAATGATAGTGAAAGAGATATTGAAAAAAATTTATATCTTATTTCTCGGTCAGCACCCTCATAATACTTTTTTATCTTTCAACTATCATAATATTAGTCATATTAATAAATATATAAAAAGAGAAATCAAGAATATTGCAGGTAGTAAAAAATATATTCTGGCTGATATTGGCTCAGGAAAAAGTCCTTATTATCAAATTTTATCAGAAATATCCTCTAAATATGTTGCTGTAGATATGAAAGATAATTTACCTGAAAATGAGACGCGTTCTATTGAGCAAGTTTACGGTGTTGCAGAAGAAATTCCATTAGAAAACTCTACAATAGATATAGTTTTATGTAATCAAGTATTAGAACACGTTAACGATCCGATTAAATCGGTAGATGAAATTTATCGTATTCTTAAACCTGGTGGTAAGTTTATAGGTTCATTACCACACGTTAGTCCTGTACATTTAGAACCATACGATTTTCGACGCTACACCGATCTGGGTTTGAAGAAATTACTCGATAGTGCTGGTTACACAGATATTAAAATTGAAGGAAGTGGGGGAGTACATTCAGCAGCAGCACTGATGATTACTATGGACTGGATGTTAAACCCAAGGAAAGAAGGTATTCCTCAAAGTTTCTCACCTATTAAAGCTTTTCTTCTTTCACCTATTGTAGGTTTTATAAACCTGAGCAGTTCTTTACTAGATTTTTTAATCAAGGATAAGGGTAGAACTCCAGCTAACCTATGTTGGACAGCAACTAAGCCATTTCACATTTCACAAATAAATAACTGAAACAACACAAATATTATGTGCATATTTATGTATTTTGTTGCAAAAAAAACTCTTTCTTTATTAAGCTCAAGAAAAATTTTGCTTGATTACTATTTTGAAATAAAGAATACCACTATAGCTTATAATCATGAAATTACTTAATGGTCTCCAGAGTCTTTATCTTACAACTAAATCAAAACCTTGGAGACAACAAAAACCTATTGTACTTCAGTTCCCTGTTAATGATATTTGTAATTCAAAATGTCAGATGTGTAATATCTGGGAACAAAAGTATGATAATCAAATTACTCCAGAGCAGTTAGAAAAAACTATTGCTAATCCTTTATTTTCAGAAGTTCAGGTTATTGGTATAAATGGCGGAGAACCGACACTTCGTAAAGATTTAGGGGAACTAGTGGATGTTTTATTTACAAAGCTTCCCAGTTTGAAAGCTATTAGTCTGATTACTAATTCCTTAAACAGTAGTCAAGTTATAGAAAGAATTACAGAAGTTGGTAATATTATCAAATCACATCACGGAAGATTAGATGTGATGGTATCTTTGGATGGTGTTGGTGAAATTCATGATAGAGTTAGGGGTCGTCAAGGAAATTTTAATAATGTACTCAAAGTTATTGACTTTATTCAAAAGTCAAATCTCGTTTCTGTTTCTCGTTTAGGCTGTACAGTTATTAAAGATAATGTTTATGGGGTTCATGATTTATTAGAGTTTGCTCTGAGTCAGGATATTTATATTAAATATAGATTGGGAATTCCTCATCAACGTCTTTATTCTAAAGATGTAATTGAACCATTTGACTTAACATTTGCAGATAAATATCACTTGGCAATATTTCTAGAAAATCTGAATAAATTTTACGAAAAATCAGATGAGCAAAGATTTTTTTACACATCTTTGATTGACCAACTGATGTATCAAAAGCCCCGTACAGCTGGATGTGACTGGCAGCATAGAGGTGCAACCCTATCAGCTAGGGGGGAATTATTATATTGTGCGGTTGCGAGTAAGACTTTAGGTTCGGCAATTAGTGAGGATGCAGAGAAACTATATTTTGATAATAACGAACATTTAGGAAGCATTATCCAAAATAAATGTGCTTCTTGTACTCATGATTATGTAGGAATTCCACCCAAAAATGTTCTAATTAAGAGTTATGCAGGCAGAATATTATCGAAGCTTGGTTTTTCTATAGATGAAATTAAAACTTTAAAGGGTTTAAAATCAGTTAAATTATTAAAGCAGCAAAGAGATATTAATTCAAGAATAAATAGATATGGAATTAAACCAGAACTCTTCGGGAAATTACAACCTGCAAAACATTTTCCTCACAGCTTAGATAATCCCCCTAAAGTACTTATCTGTGGTTGGTATGGTACAGAAACTTTGGGTGACAAGGCTATTTTGGGAGGAGTAGTAAAATCCTTACATAATTCTTTGGGAAAAATAGAACTACATTTAGCTTCCTTAGAAGAATATATTTCTCAAATGACAATTGAGCAAATGCCGGAACTGCAAGGGTGTAAATTACACTCAATAGCTAGCGCTGTGACAATTGCTAAATCCATGAATTTGGTAGTTTTTGGGGGTGGTCCCTTAATGGCGATCGCTGAAGTTGTGGATATGTTGGCTATTTTTCAGAAAGCTGCTGAAAATAAGGTTCCAACATTAGTTGCAGGGTGTGGTGTTGGACCTCTAGGAGAAGAACACTACAATGATTTCATTAAAAATTTACTACTTTGTGCTTCTCATCGAATTTACCGCGATCGCACATCTTTAGAAATTGCTGAAAGCTTAGGTGTTGATACTTCTGCTGATGCGATCGCAGAAGATCCAGCTTTTACTTATTTAGAAAATTCGACAGGGAATGATTGCAATAATGATGTAGTAAATCTTTCTCAACAATCAAGTTTAATATTAGGATTAAGAAATTTTCCTTATGAACAATATGCTCATCATATGGGTTTCAATACGGCAAAAATATTAAAAGAACGGTTTGAAAAAGAGATAATTCTGACTTTAGAACAACTGCTGAATAAGTATCCAAATTTAAAGATTATTCCTTTCCCTATGTGTACAAATCATATGGGAGGAGATGATAGATGGTTTTATCGCGATTTATTTAGGAAAAATCAGAAAATATTAACGGCTTTGGATATGAGCTGTTTAGGAGCAGAAATTGTACCTTCAGAAGCTATCAAGGTTTTTAAAAGTGCTTCAGTTGCATTAACAATGAGATTTCATGCTTTAGTTTTTGCTTTGTCTGCCCATACTCCAACTGTAGCTATAGATTATACCCTAGGGAAAGGGAAAGTGAAGTCATTAGCTCAAAAGCATTCTGTGCCATATATGGGTATAGATAGAATTGATTCTGAATTTATGGTTCATACTTTGTCTGAAATTATAGATAAAAATGAAAAGATAATATCTAGTTATCAGAAGGCAGATAGCTTTAAATTTACTAATTATATTAATGAATTTATTCAAAATCTAAAAGCTTAGTAATCTAGAAATATCAAATAAGTTTTTGTTAAAAATAATATGCAAATTTCTATAGACAATTATTCAACGAACTTGAAAAATATTAATGAGTGAAACTGATAAATTAAAGGATAAATTAAAAGTCCTGATTATGAGTACATACGATACTCGCGGAGGTGGTGCAAAAGCAGCCTTTCGATTACATCATGGACTCAAAAAAACCGGCACTAATTCCCAAATGTTAGTACAAGTGAAATTTAGCGATGATGTAGACGTTATTTCAACTGAAACGAAAATAGATCAAAAATTTCCCAAAATCAGACCTCATCTAGATTCTTTACCAAAACTCCTTTCTAAAAATCCTAACTCAGGACAACGTCACCCCTATTCTCTACAATGGCTCCCAGATATTATTTTATCAAAGATACCTCAGATATCACCGGACATTATTAATCTCCATTGGATTTCCGGTGGACTTATTCGACTAGAAACAATAGCTCAACTAAGGCAACCTATAGTCTGGACACTTCATGATATGTGGGCTTTCACTGGCGGTTGTCATTATACAATGGAATGCGATCGCTATTTATCTGCCTGTTATCAATGTCCACAAATGCCGAAAAAATATGGTATTGACTTGTCTCATTGGGTATGGGAACGCAAACAAAAAGCTTGGGCTAATTTGAATGCAACCGTTGTCACTCCTAGTCGTTGGTTAGCTAGATGTGCTGCTTCTAGTCCTCTGACAAAAAATTGGCGAATAGAAGTAATTCCTAATGGTATAAATACACAAGTTTTTCAGCCCCAAAATAAGAAATCAGTCAGAGAAAAACTAAACCTACCCCTAGACAAAAATTTAATTTTATTTGGTGCTTATAATGCAACTGCAAGTAAACGTAAAGGCTTTGAAATACTAACTTCAGCACTTAAGAGATTGAGTCAAACTAGTAAGAAAGAAGAATGGGAATTAATTATCTTTGGTGCAGATAAATCAAGCTCTCCAGTAGACCTAGGACTAAAAACTCATTATCTTGGCTGTATTGACAGTGAAACTGCGATCGCTCAAATATATGCAGCAGCAGATGTTTTTATTGCTCCTTCATTACAAGATAATTTACCAAATACCGTGATGGAATCTTTAGCTTGTGGTACTCCTTGCGTAGCTTTTGATATTGGTGGTATGTCTGATATGATTATTCATCAGCAAAATGGTTACTTAGCCAAACCTTATGAGGTAGAAGATTTAACTCAAGGAATAGTTTGGGTGCTTGAAAATATAAATAATCAATCTCAAAAATTAAGCGATCGCGCTCGTAAACAAGTAGAAGAAAAATTTACCCAAGAAATACAAGCTCGTCGTTACTCATCTTTATTTGAAGAGATTACTCAGGTATGCAAACTATAACTCATAGAATAAATAGATCGACTAATTAATACTCACCATCAATACCTAATAAAATTATAAAATGCTGAAAGCGTTATACTCGATTTTATTGTCATTTGAAGCAGTAATTTTTCTTGAATTAAAAATAGTTATTTTTGACTTGGTATAATGAATCAATATGAATTATCTTCCACAAAATTATATCCAAAAAAACAAAACGTAAGTTATTATCTTCTTTGGATATGGGGATTGATTATTATCGGTAGTTTAGTTATGTCGCCAAGACTTGGTGATAATGGTCTTCTACGATATATTCGTATCGATGATGTCTTATTTCCTCTAACAATTATAGTCACATTAATTTTTATAAGTTGTATTTTTCCAATACAAAAAATAATATTCACTTTTTCTCTTTTATATATATTTAACTCTATAACTTTACTAATTACTCATTACTCTGGATTAAATACAGTTGGTATTGTTGAAAAGTTTTTACCTACCTGTAAAAATATACAGTATTTAATATATTTTTGTTTTTTCTTTATACTGGCATCAAAATCAAACAGTATTAAGCAAATAAAATTTTTGTTTATTACTATATATATCTTATGCTTCAGCTATAATTTATTTTACGCCTTATCGCAAGTTATTACATTAAAATTCACTGGATATTATGGTTTAGAAATAATTAATGAAAGAAGTCCTGCACTGACAGGAGCAGTTTTTCATATTGCGACCATACTTTGTAATGTATTAGCTCAGTTAGAGAGGAAATATGAGGTTAAAATATTCTGGTTTTTTTTCACTTTTCTTCATGCAGTACTTACTATATTAACTGGCTCTAGAGGTGCTATTATTGCCTTATTGACTTATTTTGCGTTTATTACTATTAGCAATTTGTTCTCTACAATTTTATTAAAAAAAGTAAGTCAGTACTATATCAAAACTCTATTAATTTTTAGTTCGATATTGGTGGGGTCTTTATTAATAATATCTTTAACACCATCACTTAATAATCAAATAGAATCTCTATTAACTTTACTTCCTAATCGAGGTTTTCAAATAAATTTAGTGAATCTAGGTAATGAGGCTAGAGTTGATAATTGGTCTAATACTCTCTCTTTATATTTTGATAATGTCAATCAATTCCCGTTATTAGCTCTATCTGGATTAGGGTCGGGAGGTATATATGAAATATTTGGTAGATTACTTAATGCAGCAGATAGCCAATATGTCTACACAGTAATTACTGGAGGTATTATAGGTAGTTTTTTATATATTAATGCCTTTGTTCAGCTATATCAATTTGGCAAAAAGAAAATTTCACGTTCTACCTTACCTCTGCTTCCTAATTTCTTAGGATTATTTTGGTCTTTTATGGCTTTTTCGATATCTCAAGAAGTTTTTCATCTTTCAAAACCTGGGGGTTTGTTTTGGACAATGTGTGGTTTATTAATTGGATCTGCCTGTAGCAATTTTAATAAAAATAAATATAATAGCAATTAAGTTTACACTTAATAGATAGACAAAATGTTGAAATTTTGTAAAAAAAATAATCTAAGTATCCCTATTTATTTTGATATAGTTACTATTACAAAAAATTCTCAAAATGTAGTTAAGAAAACTCTTGATAGTGTTAGTAATCAAACATATCAGTATATAAATCATATTATAATTGATGGGAACTCTACAGACGATACAATCAATACTATTCAAAACTTTCATCATCAAAAGAATCTTATTCTTTATAAAGAAGTCCCCAAGGGTATTTCTCATGCTTTCAATACTGGATTAAATAAGCATTTCGGGACATTAGTTATATTTTTAAATTCAGGAGATGTGCTGATTGGGGAAAATGTAGTCGAAAAAATAGTTGAGTCTTATTTAAAAAATGAGTGGTTTTGGGCTTTTGGAGAAACTATTTCAGTTAGCCGTAAAGGATATTTAAAAAGGTATATAAAACAATACCCTCAATGGCAGCAAGAACTATTTTTTTATGGCAATCCAATATGTCATCAGTCTACAATTTTTTCTAAAAATATATTGAATCAAGTTGGTTTTTATAACGAAAGCTTATCTTTAGGAATGGATTATGATTATAACATTAGAGCTTCTTTAATATCAGAGCCATATCTTTTGAGATTCCCTATTTCTTATTACGATACGACAGGTGTATCTTCTAGAAAAGTTTTTAAAAGCTTCCAAATTCAATCAAAGTTACGCAAAAAATATTTTTCAATGACTAAGTTTCATAACTTTATTATTGATAATATCTGTTTTTATAAGGCATTGAAAAGATTCTTTATGTTACCAATTAAACTATTTTTATAAGAAAAGAATATGATTAAAATAATAGAGCAAAATTCCAATAAAAAATTAAATCAAAATAGTATTCACAATATTGATACTAATTATCCTAGCCTTAGTATTGCTATTCCTACTTATAACGAATCAGTTCATATAGAAAAGCTGATTCGAGATTTTTTATCGACTAAATATCAAAATTTAATAGAAATATTTGTAGCTGATGGTGGTAGTACTGATGGAACTCAAGATATAGTACAAAAGTTATCAACAGAAGACCCACGAGTCAAACTAATTCATAACCCTGAAAAAATCCAATCAGCAGGTTTAAATTTAATTATAAAAGAATCTACCGGTGATATTTTTCTAAGAGCGGATGCACATTCAGATTACGCATCAGACTACATTGAGAAATGTGTAGAAGCACTATTAAAATCTAAAGCATTAAATGTTGGTGGAGCACAACGTTTTGTAGCAAAAAATGCTTTCCAATCAGGTATTGCATTAGCAACAAAAAGTCTTTTAGGTAGTGGTGGAGCAAAGTACCGAAACCCTAATTATCATGGTTATGCAGATACCGTATATCTAGGATGTTTTTGGAGAAAAGTATTAGTTGATATAGGTGGTTTTGATACAATATTAATTAACAATGAAGATGCAGAATTAAATCAGAAATTACTTACTAAAAGTCATCAAGCAATTTATATTAGTTCGGATATTAAGGTTTGGTACTATCCCAGAAAGAATTGGAAGTCTTTGTTTATTCAATATTTAAAATATGGAAGAGGACGCTATTTAACTGCTACTAAGCATCGGCAGCAATTACAGATTAGAGGTAAACTTCCTTTTCTAGTACTTTCAGTCATATTCTCAATGATGCTAATTGATTTAATTGTGCCACAAATGGGTTTACCAATGGAGAAGGTAATTATTATTGGTTTACTAATTCCTTTCCTAGAAAGTTTTCGGGTTACTTGTAAATTTGCCGATAACCTAAATACAGAAATATGGCAAGGTAGTGAAGATAGCTTACCTTCATACTTAAGTGTATGGTTTTTTTGTGGATTAAGTTTGCTAACAATGCCATTCGCTCATTTTTGTGGATACACTTATCAAATGTTGAAGCGGAAGTTGAT
>ERZ1740062.384-NODE-384-length-25992-cov-15.090064_pt1 | contig 25992 bp, 23 predicted proteins | sample MGYA00581741_ERZ1740062 | MGnify/ENA primary metagenome ERZ1740062 (study PRJEB43018, sample SAMN04849747) | marine metagenome | isolation source: floating plastic debris | place: Pacific Ocean | collected 2008-09-01 | study: EMG produced TPA metagenomics...
CAAAATATTTAAAAATTTTATATGTAATAAGGTTTTTGCTAATATTTATTTTTTAGAAATTTATGAATTATCAGTAACACAGTAAGTTACTCCAACACCGGAAGTGACCCCAACACCGTAAAATGAATCCTAGTTAATTCACCCTGAATTCTGCCTAAATACAGCAAAATATGCGGGAGCACTGTAGCTATGTATGTGACTATATTATTTGAAAAGTGTCATCACTTATGATAAACATTACCGTAGCATCGCTCCCGCTAGCTATAAAATTTTGTAGGCAAATTATTTCCCCATTTGATTAGGTTCCTCTAAAGGTCTACCTTTCGTAGAAGGTAACATGGGACGACTGCCATCATATGGCATAGGAATGTATTGTACCGTCGGACGACCACCCTGAGACTGTGGATACAAGTCCATCAGCTTATAGACACTTGCAGGTAAACCTACAGTGATGGGTAAACCAAGTTGAGTGGCTTCTTCTACCGTAATAGGATAGTCATGAGTTACTTGTCCCGTAGTCAGAGCTTCAATAATTGATTCAATATTGTCTGGTTTTACTTTCTGCTTGGGAATGCAATCTTTGAGTAGGGTACGTACAAATTTTTGTACCTGATCAGTTGCCTTCTGGGCTAGATCCGCCATGATTATAGTCTGGTCATCAATTTCACTGATGGGTTTGTCTGCAAGAACTTTCAAAAGACTTGCTGCAGGATAGTTTCCTAATTGAGGATCGACCGGACCTAAAACTGCATTGGGGTCCATAACGATTTCATCTGCGGCTAAGGCTAACATAGTACCCCCACTCATGGCATAATGAGGTACGTAAACGGTAACTTTTGCTTGGTGACGAATCAAAGCTCTAGCGATTTGCTCCGTAGCCAGAACTAAACCTCCTGGAGTATGTAAAATCATATCAATTGGTACATCTGGAGGTGTGAGACGAATTGCTCTTAAGATTTGTTCGGAATCCTCAATCGTAATATAGCGAGATAGGGGAATTCCTAAGAGACTAATAGATTCTTGTCTGTGAATTAAAAGAATGGTACGACTTTTACGCTGTTTTTGAAATTCACCAATAGCACTGAAGCGTCGATACTCTGTCCGGCGTTTTTGCCAAATTGGTTGAAGTGAAGATAGTAGCAGAAAAATCCAGAATAAATCAAATATACCGAAGCTCATAGGAATTGATCACCGAATATTAAAGTTAGTCGTCATTATTTTCACAGTTTTTGTGTATTTACTGTTCTATCGAAAGTTTATTTTTATAACAAATTAGACTTAAGTTATAATAATCAAAATTTACATTCGACTCTGTTGAATTCGGATATGAATTCGGATATGAATTTAGATTGTGAGACGTTGCAATAAAACATTGCTCCATAATTTTTGGTTATCGGATAAATTAATTACCGCCAAAGCGATCGCACTGCGCTAATATATTTCAAATTAATAACATCAATTAGCAACGTCTAAAATTCTTCATCAGGTAGTCTTAATTCTTCGTCAGTCATTCCTACAAAATCTTCATCTGGTGCTAAATCTTCTTCTGTGATGTTCTGCTGTGGTATTGCAGCGATGATTGCATCTATTACTTTGGAAACTGGTAATATCTCGATGTCTAGTTCGGGAAACTTCTGACCTTTGGGGACAATAGCTTTTTGAAATCCTAGTTTTGCTGCTTCTTTTAATCTTAATTCCATCTGGGAAACCGGTCTTACCTGTCCTCCTAAACCTACTTCCCCAATTAATACAGTACCTGGATCGACAATGCGATCGCGAAAACTGGCAACTAGAGCGATCGCGACCCCCAAATCAACAGCTGGTTCTTCGACGTTTAATCCTCCCCCTGATGCAACGTAGGAGTCTAATTTGGACATGGGAACTCCTACACGTTTTTCCAATACAGCTAATATTTGCACGAGACGGTTATAGTCTACTCCTGTGGTGGAACGTCGAGGAGATGAGTAACTTGTAGGACTGACTAAGGCTTGCAATTCTACTACTATGGGACGAGTACCTTCACAAGCTACTACAATCGCTGTTCCTGGTGCTGGGTCATCGCGGTTCCCTAAAAATAGTTCACTAGGATTGGGTACTTCTCTTAATCCATTTGTGACCATTTCAAATATCCCAATTTCATGGGTGGCACCGAAACGATTTTTTACAGTTCTTAACAGTCGATGGGAAGCAAATCTATCCCCTTCAAAATAAAGGACTGTATCAACTAAGTGTTCTAAGACTTTAGGACCTGCGATCGCTCCTTCTTTGGTGACATGTCCAACAATCAACATGGTGATGTCTTCGTTTTTTGCAACTTTCATTAAAGCTGCTGTACATTCCCGTACCTGAGCTACAGAACCGGGTGCTGATGTCAAAGTGGGAAAAAATACTGTTTGAATACTGTCAATTACTGTTAAATTGGGGCGTAGAGATTCCATTTCTTTCAGAATCTCTTCTAAGTTTGTTTCTGGCAGTATATATAAATCTGCTACAGATTTATTTTTATTTTTCTGGGGTTCTGTCTGTTGGTCAACTATTTCTGGGGTGATTATTTCTTCTGGTATTTTACCGTTAACATCAAGATCGCTTTTCCCATTAATGTTATTAATATCGCCATCCTCTTCACTTTCACTGGCTTCCTTAACACTCTCATCTACTCCCAGACGTGAAGCTCTCAATTTTACCTGCTGTCCTGACTCCTCCCCAGAAACATACAAGATACGATATCTCTGCGCCAACATATTTGATACCTGTAATAGCAGCGTAGATTTACCGATACCAGGGTCCCCACCAATTAATACCATTGACCCTGGTACCACCCCACCACCCAAGACTCTATCTAATTCTCCGTAACCAGAAGCCCATCTTTCAACTTGGCGATCGCTAATTTGGTCGAATTTTAAGGCAGCTCTTGGTTTGGCTGGTTTATTTGTAGACTTTTTCTTATTACCATTTTGCCAGGCACTAACTCCCCGGCTTGGCAAATCTGTAGATGATTGTATAGCAATTTCTTCTTCTAAAGAATTGTAAGTCCCGCAAGCCGGACATTTGCCAAACCATTGTTTCGATTCTGCACCGCATTCATTACAAACGTAATAGGTTTTTGGCTTAGCCATTTTATCTTATTAAATAATCTTAATTTTTCGTTAAGTTTACCAGTAAACTTAAATTCAATAATCACAATACTTTCAGGTTTTTCAAATTTTTTTCATCATAATAATTGGAATGATATCTTAATAATATGGTAGTAAAAATTAATGATGAAAAATTTAGTTAAGGAGTATTAAGAGAATTGGAAAACAATAAGGAAAAAATTCTGGTGGTAGATGATGAAGCCAGCATTAGACGAATTTTGGAAACACGTCTTTCCATGATTGGTTATGATGTTGTGACTGCTGGAGACGGTGAAGAAGCCTTAGACACTTTTCATAATTCCGAGCCTGATTTAGTAGTTTTGGATGTGATGATGCCAAAGCTTGATGGCTATGGAGTATGTCAAGAGTTACGTAAGGAGTCTGATGTCCCTATTATTATGCTAACTGCTTTGGGGGACGTTGCTGATAGAATTACGGGTTTAGAGTTAGGTGCTGATGACTATGTCGTTAAACCCTTTTCCCCTAAGGAGCTAGAAGCAAGAATTCGTTCTGTACTACGTCGGGTAGACAAGACTGGTACAACAGGAATTCCTAGTTCCGGAGTCATTCACGTCAGTAATATCAAAATTGATACAAATAAGCGTCAAGTTTACAAAGGTGATGAACGGATTCGCTTGACTGGTATGGAATTTAGCTTGTTGGAATTATTAGTAAGTCGTTCTGGGGAAGCTTTTTCTCGTTCGGAAATTTTGCAAGAAGTATGGGGATATACTCCTGAGCGTCATGTTGATACCCGTGTAGTAGATGTGCATATTTCTCGTTTGCGAGCAAAGTTAGAAGATGACCCCAGCAATCCAGAATTAATTTTAACTGCTCGTGGTACGGGATATTTGTTTCAACGGATAATAGAACCTGGGGAGGAATAAAACAAAAATTAATCTAATGTAATTGAATTTTTGTAGTTAGGAGTTGGGAGTTGCGAGTTAGGAGTTGGGAGTTAAATTTAATTAATAATTAACAACTCGTAATTCAATTTACTGATTTTGTAGAGGGGTTTATTTAAAAAAATTAAGTTTTATCTCATAACCCGTAGCTGGTAACTCATAACTTGTAACTTTTATTGAACATGAGAAAAAAAGATACATTTATAGTTTTACGGCGCTTACCTATTGTTGTTGGGAGTTTAGGCGCTCTACTTTTACTTATTAACCGTTTATATACTCCAGAATTGACAGTATCCCAAGCAAGGGGAGACGTATTAGCAGTAATTTTAAGTGCGGTACTAATTTTAACTGGTTTAATTTGGCAACAAGTACAACCACGTACACCAGATGCAGTTGAGTTAATTGGTGAGGAGGGTTTTGAGCTATCTTCACACCTACCTCAAAAGGTAAAAACAGAACTTGCATGGGCATCTCATTTACTTTTAACAAATACTGTTACTGGTTGCGTAATTGTTTACTACAGGAATCAAGTTTTATTGCGTAGGGGTGTTTTAGTTAACAAGTCAGAGGTGGTTCCAAAAGCTATATTACAAAGAGTACTTGAAAAACAAAAGGCAGTTTATTTAGTTGACTTGAAGGTTTATCCAGGTAGGATTGAATTTAATTATTTACCAGAAAATACCCAAGGAGTAATTTGTCAACCTATAGGTAAAGAAGGTGTGTTGATATTAGCAGCAAATGCCCCACGCAGTTATACCAAGCAAGATGAAAATTGGATTACTGGAATCGCAAATAAGTTGGCTGTTACTTTAGAGGAAGAGTTGGATTGAAGCTTGATTGTTTGGGGTTGAGAGTTAAATTTGAATATTTATCTTTACTTCTTTGACCAATTACTCTTTAGCTATCAAGCAATTGTACTAAGAACTCTTAATCTTTTGACTTTCGCTTCGTGGCTATAAATATAGAGTTTATGTATTTCAAACTAAGATAAGTTTTTGACAAGTTAAGCTATCAGCCGTGTTTTATATAAATATCAAGTATTAATCATTACCAAATCATGCAAATCTCCATACAAATTATTTATTGGTTATTAGTAGTTCTAATGATTTTAGGTATCATTGGTTCTATGGTTCCAGCGATACCTGGAGCTAGTTTAATTTTAATTGCGATTATTATTTGGGGATTTGTTAAGGGTTCTTTTGCTGCTATTAGTGTACCGGTAATTGTTGCCGGAGTAGTCTTGGTAATGAGTATAGGTATAGATTTCTTGGCTGGATATTTTGGTGCAAAAAAAGCAGGTGCAAGTAAATGGGGACAAATAGGAGCGATGGTGGGACTAATGCTAGGTTTTTTTGGTCTTTTACCAGCTTTACCTTTTGGGGGTCCTCTTTTAGGAATGCTATTTGGACCTTTATTGGGAGCAATTGTGGGAGAATTTCTTTATCAACGTAGCTTATCTAAAGCTATCAAAGCCGGAATTGGTATTACTGTTGGTAGTTTGGTTGGTAATTTAATTCAAGGAATTTTAGCGATCGCGGTGGTCGGAGTTTTCATTTACACTACTCTACCGCAAGTTTTTAATTAAGTTTGACTTGGTTTTGAATTAGTTTTGAATTCACTATAAATTAAAGATTCCCGATTTTTATCGGAGAATTTCTCCAAATCGAGAATTGAAGTGGTTTTACGAGAGTTTCAGCAAGACTCTTTATAAAGGCAAGCTTTATAAGGTTTAGTTTTTTTGCGAATCGAAGACTTATTTTTCCTGTAATAAAAAATTACAAATTTTATATATGACATATTTTATGTCAGCTTTGAGTCAGCTTGTAAGTGTAAAAGTTGTCAAATGCACCAACACTCTCAAACTTGTATGAAGGTAAGAAAGAATTTAGCTTTAAATCTGTATGATAAACTCGGAATATTAAGAAATCCTGAGTTTTAGTAGTTTCCGAAATCAGCCCCTTTATTTGAGGACTTGCGGAGTCTACAATCTTACTGCAATCAAATTTAATTAAACTTCCCAGTAAACTAGGAGTTTTTACACAAACGTTATCTTTAAGATATTCGCTTAAGCGTTGGGCTGCATACTCTTCATATTCAGCTTGGGAAGGTTTAGTTGTTGCCATAAAAATGCCTAAAACTGCTATACCAGTAGCAGCAGCAAATGCTATTACGGTGGAAGGTTTAATCATTTCTCGTTCATGTTTAATAAAGTTTGCCAGTATAAACAACCCGGTAGTCAATTTATTCTATGACTTATAATAAAATTCTGGATATTATTTCCAGATATGGTATTATGTTAGTATTGTACGCATTAAAATACAAAAAATGGCGGGCGTAGCCAAGTGGTTAAGGCAGAGGTTTGTGGTACCTCCATTCGTGGGTTCGAGTCCCATCGTCCGCCCTTTTAAATAGATATTATTTATTTTTACCTAATTTACTTAGCTTTTTTGTCTCAAAGCATATAATTTATTTGAGTAAAGTAATTTTAGCTGAATAATCGAGTCATATTCTAGGAAACATCATACATATTTAAACTTTTATATGTACATCTCAGGGGAAAATCTCAGACTGTACTGATTTATAATTTGTTTATACTTGTTGAAAAGCCTTACTATTCCTAAACCCTAGCAACAAAAATAATAGAAGCAGGTTTGTCAGTCTTTGGATTAATTGGTTCAATACATTCAACGATACAAAATCCAGAAGATATCAGCAGTTTTACCCAAGTCTCCAGAGTGCGAAAATACCAAGGAGAAGTTTCTATAAATTGAGAATTGAAACCGTCCCAAAATTCCTCCCTCCAACCATCATTGTAAGGTAATTCGACGCAGGAAATTATAGGGTGAAGAGTTTGGATAAAAACTAAACCATTCTTCCTGAGTAACTTAGGAAGAAAACTAACTAATTTATCTACCGAATTTTTGCCTAACAAAGAGAAATTGCAAACAGCAGCATCAAAACAATCATCACTGATTATATTTCCTGTAACAATCTCTTCATAGGAAGCAGCTAAAAATTTTCCATAACCCTGAGAATTAGCACTTTCAACTAGCTTAGTAATACCATCTACTCCAGTTGTAGCTATCCCCTTCCTCACAAGTTCCCGGGTTAACCAACCTTCACCACACCCGATATCAAAGACAGACTTCGGAGAGTAATTAGCGATCGCATTGATAATTGCGCTATTAGTTACAATATTTCGACTCTCTATTTCTTCATTTTGAATAGCATGTATCCACCCTTGAGCATTTTTATTCCAGCTATGCAAAACTAATTTATCATTGGAATTCATATCCTATGTCGCTTTCATAGATAGTAGGGAAAGAGCACAATAGTTACTAATTTTATTCCTCCATTCCATTATTCATTACTTTCATCTTCCAAACCATCCTCAGATAATTCCTCATTTTTCTCACGTTTGAGACTTTCTTCTAAAGCTTGAATTTGTTCTCGACGAGCTTCTAACTCTAGAGAACGACGTGCTAAGTCTTGATTTTGCAATGTCAGACTTTGTCTCCATTGTTCAGTTCTTTGAGCTTCTTGACGGAGAAATTCGGGTGTAATTCCAGTAGTCAAGTATCCCTCGACTAAAGTTAGAATCCAATCGGTTGCTTCTTCTAACTTTTCAATTTCACCTGTAGTAGAAAGTTCTACTAATACTAGTAATTTTTCATGTAAATTTGTATTTTTACCTAAGAGAATAAAAGCTTCTTCTGGAATCATCATCCAGATTGAATCTGATTCTTCACGGGCTAATAATCGTAGTTGTAACTGATCTAAAAATTGATTTTTATGTACTTGGGCAAGATACAGCATAGGTGACTTGCAAGTATCGAACTGCATTTTACTTTAATTTGAATCTATATACTAAGCTAATTTGTTACCTACCGCATGGGGTTTAAGAAATAAATTTATTATTTAAAGGAAAAGGAATAACGAATATTAATTTATGATTGATTTTTATTTCTTATTTGTATCATTTAATTTTCTTGGCAATATTAAATACCGTAAAAGACGTAAATCTTGCACCCTTAGTAAATGTACTATGCTTATAAGCTGATAAGTTAATAAAAACAGGACTTACGCAAAAGAAACGTAATTCGATCCGAGACCGTAAGCGGGTCGCATGTCCGGACTTGACTTTCCGTTTGCGACGTATAAGTTATATCGAGCAGACTCCGTCAAAAACCCACAGTTCTTGGGATTGCTAGTCTACGACAACCCTTTCGGGGAACCCTAAACTCCGTTCTGGTCGCTTCGGACAAATCTTCGTGTCGTAAGTCCTGAAAAATATAAACAGAATACAATTAAGATATCCTTCAAAAATCTTCAGCGATAGTGCCTTCTTCACCCGCGATAAGCTATCACATCTGAATATCTATTGATTCGGATAGGAAAAGTTAAAGGTATAATATTTACCCTCTCACATTTTATCAAAAGCCAAAATAATGTGAAAAACTGGCAATTAAAGTCTTTGATTGTACTCTACAAAATAATACTTAGTATAAAAAAGAAGCATAAAAATCAAGTACAAAACTCAAAAGCAATATTTTATTTCACATCATTTCCAAGGATAGAACGCAAACGCGATCGCAAAATTTCTGCTTGGGTTTCAGCTTCTTTGAGGTCATTTCGTACACCATCTACTACTTCTACTGGTGCTTGCTCTGTGAATTTGGGATTATTTAATCTACCGGAAAGGGATTTTATTTGACTTTCAATTTTACCTAAACGTTTTTGTAGTTTGCTCCCAAAAGCTTCAATGTCTACAACTCCGGTTAAGGGAAGAATAACTTGGGTTGTTCCTACAACACTTGCAATGACTTTTTCTTGCTCTGATTTTGCTGCTAATTCTTGCTCTGAGTGTTCTTCTTTTTTTACAGTTTCTACTACTGTAGTTGGTTTTACTTCTACCTGTGTAGAAGATTCTACAGATTCTGCATTTTGAGTTGGACTTGTAACTTGAGTTGGAGTTGTTTTATTTAAAAGTTGAGATAATCTCTGAAATAACTTTTGTCTCTTTTCGGACGAACTTAAAGTTTGACGAGCAAACCAAAGTACATAGAGAAGACCAACTATCTGGAAAAAGTTTCCTAGTACTGGAACGCTATTAACTGCACCAGCGATCGCTAGACCTATTCTGAAGATGAATAAGTAACCGATAATGGTTAAAATTGATTTCCAGTTGGTTTTAGATTTCTCGGGGGTATCTATTGAGGTAGTATTTGTTGAAATATTATCTGTGGAAATATTATCTGTGGAAACAGGAGATTTTTCAGTTAAGTTATCTTGAGGTAAAGACTCTGTAGATGATGTTTTTATGGATGATGGTTGTGTGGGTAAAGAAGGAGCACTACTAATGCTTAAATTTTCAACTTTCCCTAAGTTCTTAATATAGGATTCCCCTGTAGCAAAAACATTTTTTTCCTTAGAGTCATCACTTTGTAAACTTATATTAACCTTCGCTCCTGGTTTGACATCAGCTTCTGCTCTTAAGTTACGAATTGTACGTATAGTACCGATTAATAGGTCAAAATCTTCTTCTAATTCTGAATTAATCCCACTATTTTCCACTTCTGGATAACTCTGTAAAGACAAACTGAGTAAAGAGTTTTCCGGTTGTTGAGTCAGAGTTTGCCAAATTTCTTCCGTAACATGGGGCATGAAAGGATGAAGTAATTTCAAAATCCCTTCCAATACATATGCTAATGTCTGTTGTGCAACTTGACGAGAAGCAGGTTCAGCATTCTCATATAAACGGGGTTTCGCTAACTCAATGTACCAATCACAAAAGTCACCCCAAATAAACTCGTAAAGTCCCTTTGCAGCTTCTCCCAAACCGTAAATTTCCATGCTCTTATGGGTTTGAGCAATTACTTGGTTATAACGAGAAAGTATCCACTTGTCGCTCAACTCTACGGGGATAGGTTTACCTAACCGTTCTGGTGTTTGACCATCCAGATTCATCATTACAAATCGAGCTGCATTCCATAACTTATTAGCAAAATTACGGGAAGCTTCTACCGACCCTGACTCGTTCTTCTTCCGGTCATACTCCAAACGGATACTTTGTCCTGCACCTGCAACCTCTTTAATTAAGGTATAGCGTACAGCATCAGTACCATACTTATTAATTAACACTACCGGATCAACGCCGTTACCTTTGGATTTTGACATCTTTTGACCATTCTCATCCAAAATCAATCCGTGAATATACACATCTTGGAAAGGCATTTGGTCAGTAAAATAACCAGCCATCATAGTCATTCTAGCGACCCAGAAAAAGATAATGTCAAAACCCGTAACTAAAGTACTAGTAGGATAATAAGTCTGTAAATCCTTAGTATTTTCAGGCCATCCCATAGTTGAAAAAGGCCATAACCCCGAAGAAAACCAAGTATCTAATACATCTTCATCCCTTTCTAATTCAACCTTATCCCCAAATTTAGCGATCGCTTTTTCTTTGGCTTCGGCGGCATTTTTTGCAACTATAAAGGGGGTATTTTCGGTAATTTCTCCTCCGGTCTGGCTGATTGCATACCAAGCGGGAATTTGATGTCCCCACCATAGCTGACGGGAAATACACCAGTCTTCTAACTTCACCAACCAGTCCCGGTAAACCTTTTTCCAACGCTCCGGTACAAAATTGGGTGAATTTTTTTCATCCAAATAACTTAAAGCTTTATCAGCTAGGGGACGAATTTTTACAAACCATTGGGTTGATAGTAGAGGTTCTACAGGAACCTTTCCACGCTCGCTGTAGGGGACGGTATGTTTATAATCCTCAACTTTAACTAAAACACCATCTGCTTCCAATCTCGCAACCACATTTTTCCGAGCTTCAAAACGGTCTTGTCCTTGAAATTCCCCTGCATTCTCATTCAGACTACCGTTCTTATTCATAATATTAATAAACGGCAGATTGTGACGTTTACCCATTTCAAAGTCATTTGGGTCATGAGCTGGAGTCACCTTCACACAACCAGTACCAAAACTAGGGTCTACTAATTCATCTGCAATAATTGGAATTTCCCGATTCATAATTGGTAAAGTCAAAGTCTTACCAATCAAATCCTTGTAACGCTCATCATCGGGATTAACTGCAACTCCTGTATCTCCCAACATAGTCTCCGGACGTGTGGTCGCAACTTCTACATAACCGGAACCATCACTCAGAGGATAGCGAAAATGCCAAAGATTACCATCAATCTCCTTCTGGTCAACCTCTAAATCGGAAACCGCAGACTGTGACTCTGGGCACCAACTTACTAAGTAATTACCTCTATAAATCAGACCGTTCTCATACATCCGTACAAAGGCTTCCATTACCGCTTTCGATAAACCCTCATCCATCGTAAAGCGTTCTCGCGTCCAGTCTACCGATACTCCCAAACGCCGCAATTGATTGAGGATAGTTCCTTTAGATTCTGCTTTCCACTTCCAAGCTCTTTCTAAGAAATTATCTCGTCCAACATCGTAACGAGTTTTACCTTCAGCCTTAAGTTGTTTCTCCAGAATCACCTGTACAGCAATACTCGCATGGTCAGTACCAGGAAGATACAAAGTATTTTTCCCCCGCATTCGCTGATAACGCACCGTAGTATCAATCAAGCTATTATCAAAAGCGTGACCCATGTGCAGACTACCAGTAACATTCGGTGGTGGAATCACAACACAAAACGACTCACCACCCTTATCCGGGTCAGCTTTGTAAATTTGATTGTCTTCCCAAAACTTCTGCCACTTAGACTCAGTAGCAAAGGGATCGTAAACGCTAGGGAGATTAGTATTTGTTGCGGTCATGCTGGAAAACAAAAAATATATATGGAAGGACTTTTTGGCTTTTAGATTTTAGCTTTTGGCTAATAGCTTTCCTGCTAACAGCTAAGAAAGAACACGCTATCCTATAATTTCATTGAAAGCGACATTGGAACAGAAAGAATCGATTGTGTATAGCTGTTTATTTAGACAAGATACCAAACTTGTAAATGAGTGGAAAATAAAAGTATACACATCTGATATGTAAATTTTAGATAATAACAGACCAAATTCTGCTAAATCTTCCTTATCCATGAAATTAGATATCATTCGAGTATCCTATCTAAAAATAGGGGAGATCCCTATTTTGAACAAATATCTTAACCCGAAATATTCCCAAGGTTGACCCTATACAAACAAAGCTTACCTTCGCCGCTAATAATTATCTTACTCCCAGACTTCTAGTCTGTGGGCTCTTTATAAAATTGGGATGCTTCCTCTCAGGGGACTTTGATATTTTTGGAGCTAAAAATGTAGCTTTATTGCATGCAATTTTTAATTTTCATGGTTTATACGGTGAGGTGCAAGATATGAACTAAGCGATCGCACATCGTTACCGACCATAGGCGATCGCCTACATTTTCCAAAGGTCACAATCTCTAATTCAAGGGATAAGTGTGAATTTATATATCTTTCTTCTTTGCTTGCTTCAAATAACCTACTTTCCAATTAGCTGTTTTTGCTAACTCGCGAACTTGACCATGAATAATAATTGATAAACCAATTCTTGTACGGAAAAACCCTTTGACAAGATAATGTCCCGGTAATGGTTGAACATCTTCATCATCATTTATATCAGTAAAAAAACCGCAGTAAGTACCGGAATTAGCTATTGTGACTATAAAAACGCGCTTTTGAGCATAACCATTAGGAATCTGAAAAATTCCATAAATATTATGATCTCCTTTCCACGGTTCTACAACAACTTTTTCTGGAGAAGCATAGTATTTACCTCCCTCAGACCAAGAAAGCTCCCAAGGAGGACAGGTATGCTTTTTAACAAAAGTTGATAAAGCAATAAAAATCACAATACCAATTACAATAAATATTAAAAATTTGTTTATAAATTTATATTTTTGTAAAATCATTATCTGAATTGTAATAACCAACAGGGAACAAGGGATAGGTCAATTAATTTTTTATTGACTGAGATTTATTGACTGAGATTTAATTACTGGAATTTAAATCTTCCTTGGATTCATTGTTCCCATAGCACGTCATTACAATTGAGTGTTTCCATAAAGTTATGAAGCTCTATTGAGCAGAATAACCTTTTAAAGCTTGCTATCTATGCCTTTGAGCTTAATGCAAAAGATTATTTTCGGAAGCAAATGCATAATTCCTCATAAAGTTTTCAATCGTCTATTCTTAATAAATCAAATTGTGAATTTATTTTTTCATGAGATGTACAAGCTTGGTATTGACTAAATAAATAAATTCTGCCAAAAATAACCATGCCATCCTAATATATTCAAAAACTTGCAACAACTCACAATATATCTACGTCTGTGACAATTAAATTATTAGCTATCACTTTCTTAATAAACCTCTAAATTAATCTTAAATTTCTACCACCTACTAAAAATTAACAGTTTGATCATAATTTATGGAAACTCAAACCCAGTCTAAAACTTCTTCACTTTCTCCCTGGTATTACGTTCCCAGCCTTTACTTTGCTGAGGGTGTTCCCTACATGATTATTAATGTAGTTTCAACAATTTTATATAAAAGGCTAGGAGTAAGTAACGAGCAGATTACATTGTGGACGAGTTTTCTCTATCTACCCTGGGTCATCAAAATGTTTTGGGGACCATTTGTTGATACCTACTCAACGAAACGACGATGGTTACTTACTAGTACTCTGGCAATGTGTGCTTGTTTAAGTGTAGCGGCATTCTCTTTACAGCTGCCTAATTATTTTTTCATCTCTTTAGCAGCATTTACAGTCGGAGGATTTATTTCAGCTACTTATGATATTGCCACAGATGGCTATTATATGCTGGCGTTAAATCCAGGAAAGCAAGCCTTTTTTACAGGTATTAGAACCTTCTTTTATCGTTTGGCTATGGCATTCAGTTCGGGATTTTTAGTAATATTAGCAGGGAACTTAGAAAAAAGTACTGGAAATATTCCTTTAAGTTGGACAATCTCTATTGGTATATCAGCAGTCTTATTTGCCATACTATTCTTTTTTCATGCATTTATTTTACCTAATCCAGAAGCCAGTGCTGAAAATAAATCAGAAAGTAAAACTGTCGTAGTTATTCCCTGGATTGATGTATTCCGCTCATATTTTCAACAACATAAAATAGCAGTTATCCTAGCATTTATTTTGCTTTACAGATTTGGTGAAGCAATGCTTTTAAAGCTCGCATCTGTATTTTTATTAGATAAAGTAGAAGCTGGTGGATTGGGTTTGACAACAGAAGACATTGGTTATGTCTACGGAACATATGGATTATTAGCTTTAGTTTGTGGAGGTATTGCGGGTGGTGTATTAATTTCTAAGTTTGGTTTAAAAAAATCCTTTTTCCCAATGGCTTTAGCGCTAAATGTACCCGATCTATTTTACGTGTTAATGGCAACACTAAAACCTGCAATTCAATATGTTTATCCTTTAGTTGCTATTGAACAGTTTGGTTATGGTATTGGTACTACTGCCTTTATGGTTTATTTAATGCATATTTGTAAAGGCAAATATAAAACTTCTCACTTTGCTATTTCAACCGGTTTAATGGCATTTGGCATGATGATTCCAGGTGCAATTAGCGGTTTTATTCAAAAAGCTGTAGGATATCCATTATTTTTTACATTGGTCTTTTTGGTAACTATTCCTGGAATGTTGACTATATTTTTTGTGCCTTTAAATGAAGATGAAAATACAAAGATAGCTTAATTAGCAATAAAAACTAGTAACCGTTCAGGACTTACGCGATTATCACAATACTCGGATGGTGCGTCACACCACAAGCCTTATTATTACGTTGAAAATTAGTGATTGTAGGAGCACCCTTGTATATTAAGAGTGTAGTAGACCGTAGCACCCTTGGTTATTAAAAAATGTGCCTTTTTGCTAAGTCCTAATGTAAACAAATTATTAATGAAACACATTTTAGGAATAGATGGAGGAGGAACAAAAACAATTTGCGTGGTGATGGATGAACAACGTCATATTCTAGGACGTGGTGAAGCAGGTTCATCCAATTACCAAATTGTAGGGATTAATACTGCAAAAAAATCAATAGAATCTGCAATGAATCAGGCTGTACTTACAGCATTAAAATTCCCAGATAATATTATTTATAATCTGAAAAATAAGATTACAATCAATGCAATTTCTCTCGGACTAGCAGGTGTAGGACGTTCCAGGGACATAAAAGTCATAAAAAATATAGTCAGAGATTTGCAAACATCTAATTCATTACCCATAATTTGGGATGTAAAACCGCACAATATTATTATTTCTCACGATGCATTAATATCCTTAGTTGGTGGAATAGGTGACGACCTAGGAATTGTAGTAGCTTGTGGTACCGGTTCCATAGTTTTCGGAAAAAACCAACAGGGAAAAACCAAGCGAGTTGGTGGTTGGGGAAATATTTTAGGTGATGAAGGTAGCGCTTATCAGATTGCTGTTTCGGGAATCAAAGCAGTTCTTAAAGCTTACGATGGACGAGGTGAAAAAACCTATTTAACAGCAGCTTTTAAAAACCATTTGGGTTTAGAAAGTGTAGAAGATTTGATTGAAATAGTTTATCAAAGTGGATGGAGCGTCAAAGATATTGCAGCTTTAGCTGTTGTAGTTGATAATGCAGCAGTAAACAGAGATGCGATCGCAAATCGAATTATTGATAATGCAGTAGAAGAGTTGGTTAAATCTGTCTATGTGGTGGTTGATGAGCTTTTCCAACCAGGAGATAATATTGAAATAGTGACCACGGGAAGCTTGTGGAAGTGTAAGTGTAAGATACGGGACAGGTTTGCTCGCTCTTTGGATGGGATGAAAATCATTATACCGAGATTTGAACCTGTATATGGTGCTGCTTTATTGGGACTCAGAAGCTTATGAATATAGCTTTCCATCACTAGTTCAATAAATATTCAATAAATATTCAATAACTAATTCAGTCGCTAAGTGTTTCGAGTATCAAATTAATAGCAGCAAATTAAGTATTATTTTAGATAATGCTTACTGCTGAAGGGTATGTATGAGAAAAATTCTAGCTATCAATGGGCTGATTCTCTATGAGAGTTGTCAAAAATACAGCTAGTACATTGGTTTTAAGTAATTTGAAGGAGGTTAGAAGGAGAAGAAAAGCCTCTCTTTTTTTATTGGTAATAAATTTATTAATTATTGCTGGGTGTTTTTGGTTTTTACCTATTTTCAACGGTAATACAACAAGGGCAATTTTTATAGGATTTGTTCTTTTATTACTACTACCTGGTATATTAATAATTCGTTTTAATACCGGTGAGTCAGATTATTTTTTAATTAGTACATATAAAGATAAAATTACTCATAAACGTAGAATGTTATTTTCTGGCAAGTCATATGTGGCAAATTATTCTTTAAAAAATGTCATTTTTATTAGTATCTGTAGAAATAGCTTTAACAGCGATGATGGTAAAGATTACCAGTTGACACTACATTTTCATTCTCAAAATTATAAAAATAAAAATAAAAAGAACAATAAAAATAAAAATAAAAAAAATAAGTATTTGAACTTAGGTTATTTTGAAACGAAAGAACAATCTTTGAAATTAGGAAAAACTATATCTCAGTTTTTAAAAATACCTTTGAAATTGAGGTAATTAGTAATTGGTAATTGGTAATTTTTTATGGATGAAGGTTAACAGATTTACCTAACAACTAACACCTAAGAACCCCCTGACTAAGTATTTTTCTGACTTCCACTCATTGCGAGTAAAGCTGTTCCGTAAGCTGCTTCTACATGATCTGAACGGACTACACTAACTCCTAAATGACGTTCTCTAATAGCTCTCCAGATATCATTCGCTGCACCTCCACCAGCAGTGTAAACCCTAGTTAAATCATCTGCCCCTAATTCTTGTAATAGTCGATATCCTTGTGATTCTATCCGTGCCATACTTTCAAACAAACCATGCAAAAATTCCACATCATTATCTGGACGGGGTGCTAATCTTGGTTTTAAATTAGGGTCACTAATGGGAAAGCGCTCTCCTAATCCAACTAATGGATAATAATCTAATTTACTAGTCTTTGTTAAATCAATTTGACTACTGAGACTTTCCAATTGCGACTTACTGAAAAATTGTTTTAAAACTGCACCCCCAGTATTAGAAGCACCTCCAGCTAACCATAATTCCTCTTGCTTCTCTCCATTAAAAGAAGGAAAGCGATGACTGTAAATACCGTATTTTGCATCTTCAACACGGGTACGACTCAAAAGTTTAAGTACAAGGGTAGAACCTAATGAAGTTACTGCTTCTCCAGGAGACTTTGCTCCACTTGCAAAAAATGCAGCAATACTATCTGTTGTTCCAGCACATACGACACAATCTGGGGAAAAACCAAATTTACTACTGATATCCGGTTTCAATTTTCCCACTACAGTCCCTGGAGCTAAAACTTCAGGTAAATGGACTGATACTTGTAATTTTTCCTGCAAGTAGTTCAATAACCAGTCTGGATACTCTAATTTTTCTACGTCATAACCCAGCTTCAAAGCATTATGATAGTCACTTATTCCTAATTTCCCATGCAGTAAAAATCCTAACCAGTCTGCTTGATGAAGAAAGTATTTACTTTGAGATTTATCCTCAGAAAAAGAAGATTTCTCTAAAGTCCAGAATAATTGAACTAATTTAGCAAGGCTGGATGTCGCACTTAAAACTGTATGATTTGGTGGTGCTATTTGCTTGATTTGTTCTTGTATCTGACTATCACAAGCATAATTGTAAAGTAGAGGCGAATCTATAGCCTTCCCGTTGCCATATCTCTGGAGGGGATTACCCAAATCATCGCACAACATAACAGTAGATGAAGTACCGTTGATAGCAATACCCTTAATTTCTGCCCTAATTCCCCCTGAAATCTCCCCCAAAAGCTTCCATAAAGCATTTTCCCAAGAATATATCAACTCACCCTTTTTCAAATTATCAAGAGGATAATACCCTTGGAATTTGATAATACTCTCAGAGTTAATAACCGCACTTTTTACTCCAGAAGTACCAAAATCTATCCCCAGATAATAATTCATTTTGATTAACCTTTCCCCCATTCCTGATCAGCCATTATTAATTCCCCCTTCAAATTGTTGCATCTTGTAACAACCTATTCCCCATTCCGGGTAAAACAGGGAAAAGTAGTAAACGAGATGTTGAAAGTTAAATTAATTAATGGAGGCACTTAATCATGTCCTTATCTGATACCCAAGTATATATTGCTTTGGCTGTGGCTTTAATTCCAGGTATCCTAGCTTGGCGTTTAGCAACAGAACTTTACAAATAGGTCACTAATGTGACACGATTGTAAGCTAAATAATCCTGGTTCTCAGTAGAACTTTGACAAGAAACGGTAATTTACCGGCGCCCTTGTAAGCATAACTACTGAAGTACGCCAGGATTATTATTTATACTCTCTACATACGTGTAGCAATTTTCAAAAAATGAAGTAACATTGCAGCAATATATCAATACATTACTGTAATCGCTTTTATAGTGGTGTTTGTTATATGCATTGTAAATAGATTGAGGCGATCGTCAGCATCATGAACGCGATTCAACATAACAGCATACCAGTACAACCACTTCCAAAAAATCCAACTGCTCCTCGTCCTAAGCGACATTTGCGTCAGCGAGCTTATCAAACAATGGCACTGGAAACCACGGTTAAGATAGGAGTTAACTGTGTTTTGGCTGCTGCTGCTGTTTCTGCTCTTATTCAGCTTTTACCTCACCATTGGTCTCAACAAGATAAGCTCAGAGCAATCAAAATTAATCTTAAGCAAACAGAAAAACGAGTAGATAACTTACAAGCAGAATTTAATCGTAATTTCGATCCTAGTAACGCCAAATTATTGATGCAACAGCAGGGTTATAGATTTGACCCAAAGCAGCGTAATGTAGTTTTTAATGATTCCTCTGACCGAGATGACTAGTCTGAGTTAATTTATCCATCAAACCTGACAATACACCTTGGTTCGACATCGACTTATTTAATATTTAATTGATATTTGGGATTATCGGGATAACTAGCAGTATCAGATGCGTATATTCACTGATATTATCATAAAATCGCTAACGACTAATAGTTAATAGTAAATACTTATACCTTGTACTTTTCCCCTAAAAGTATATTAATAACTATCATCTATTAGTCTTTAGCAGTGGAATTGAAATTGAAATTGGAATTGAAATTGAAATTGAAATTGAAATATTGACAAAACTAAATTACATAGCCAAAACATAATAGATTGTAAACTTTACTTTACAATCAGCAATGTGGAAAATGGCGTGAGGAATTTATCCATCTCAAGTCCATAAAACGCCTAAAAAATAAGAAATTTTAATTTAACAGTCTAACCCTAGCCTCACGGGAGTAAAATACTCTACTGTATGTAGCATTTCCTGTAGGATATGCCAAAATTACATCTGTAGCCCTATTACACAGAATGTGGTGTGAATAGTTCACCTATTTAGAATCGATTAAACGCTCACGATATAAGCATCATATAAAAATAATAAATTATATTTTTGCATATATTTTGCATATACTTTGGTGCGTATTGTCTTCTAGCTTTCAGAAAATGCTTTTTTCACACCCATAAAAGAACTAGAGTCTAGCATTACTAATTTGGATAGCAAACTAAATCTTGTAACCAATTCTCAACCTGTCTCTGTAAATGAGTTTGGGCAGATTTTGAACCAAGTAAAGATAACTCTAATAAAGCACGACGATAATCTGCGATCGCAAAGTTCCAGTCACCCCATAAATGAAAAGTTCTGCCTCTTTGAGCAAACACTTCAGCTGGTTTGCTTCCAAAAAACAAAGCTGTTTCTAAATTCTCTATTGCCTCTAAATATTCTTTAATATCCCGTAAAGTGATAGCACGATTTATCCATGCTCTAACATAGCGGGGATTCAAATCCAAGGCTTTATCATAATCAGCAAGAGCGGTATTCAATTTTCCACAAGCAGCATAATAATTACCACGATTATTATAAGCACTGCTTAAACCGGAATTTAAAGATAAAGCTTGATTATAATCAACTACAGACCGGTGAATATCTCCACTTCTAAAATAAACCAGTCCGCGATTATTGTAGTCGTTAGGATTATTCGGAGAAAGAGATATTAATCTATCGAAAAGAGCGATCGCTTCTGTATAGTGTCCTAATTTAGCTTGATCTAAAGCTAAAGAACGTAATTCCTCTTCTGTCTTGAACTCGTAGAACTCAGTAATTTCTCCCTGTAAATGCTCATCTGTAGCATTCAAAAATACTGCTAAGTTAAAATCCTGTTTGTCATCAGATGATAAAGATGAGTAAATATTCATAAGATAGGTAGTGCCTATTTATAACTAATGTTGCTTCGAGCGGTAGTTGTGCCCCTATCGATTTGTCAACTCTAGATGTTTTTATGTAGATACAAATGTCAATTCCAATATTCTGTTAAAACTGAGGATTTCACAATCCGTTATTTTTCGGACATTTCTTGGTTTTGCCATATTCCAAATCTATTGACTCTCATCTTGGACTGAGTGCACCAGATAGTTAATACAAGACCTGCACAGTCAATTCCCGAAATAATAAAATATATTAGTGAATCAATATATTAGTGTAGAATTTACGCATTGACATAATGCTAAAAATATGAATCTAGCTTATTATGAATTTCTTGCTTAATTTTTTCTATTCTTCACTTAAGTAATAAGCGCAGTTGTCACTTGGTCATCCCATCAAAAAGGAATTTACTTAGAAAAATAAAAGAATCATTTTATTTTTCTAATTCTCCATTCAAAATATTTCTTAAAAAGCACTCAGGTAAGTACTTGCTAAAATGCTTCCAAGGTAAAGAATTTTGTAATTACCGAATTTAAATTTCTGGAATACAACATAATGACGAGTGTAATGTCTCACACCCATGATTCTGATATAGAAAAAGATGATTATGTAGTTATTGGTTTAGCAACTTGCTTCGTTAGAGAAGATGGAGAAATCCAAGAAGTAGAAGTAATGGAACCTGTACCTTCAGCCAGCTTAGAAGTACTCTTCAAGGGTATTGCAACTTCCTATAAACTCGTTTACGCTACAACTGTAGGAAACCTTCTTGATGGAAGTACAGTAAAGATACCAAGTGAATTTCCTCAAACTGTTCAGTTAGCAGAAGATTTTGAAGAACGAGTTTTTGCTGCTGTTCGTACTTACAAGCGCAAAGAATCTGCAAAATCCCTAATTCAATTAGGTTGCAGCTACAGGGAATTACAGCACTCTACAGAACGCAAAAGAGTACTAAATGCATCCAGAACAGTGAAGACAGAAGATAATGTTAAACAGCATTCTCATACTCATAAGGTTCTGTAGGTAAAGTTTTGTAGCAATTGGTAAGATTTAACTGTTAATTTCGATATTCTCAAAAATACTCTCAAAAAATATGCTCAAACTCTATGGTGGAGCTTTTAGCCGAGCTGCAATTGTAAAATGGCATTTGGAAGAATTGGAAATTCCCTATGAGTTTGTAATCCTAGATATGAAAGCTGGAGAAAATCGTCAACCTGAATTTCTAGCTATTAATCCTATGGGAAAAGTTCCATCTATCGTTGATGGGGAATTGGCACTTTGGGAGTCTGGTGCAATTTTACTATATCTAGACGAAAAATATGGTAAAAAAACTTACTCCACAGAAGAAAAAGCTCTGATTTCTCAATGGGTTTTATTTGCAAATTCCACTCTAGCTACAGGAATTTTTGTGGAATCTAATCGAGAAAAAGAGCTACCCAAACTAATGAAACCTTTGAATGATATTTTTGAGAAGCAAACTTTTTTGCTTGGTGATGAGTTTTGCGTTGCTGATGTTGCGGTTTGTTCGATTTTAGCTTTTATTCCCATGATGCTGAAATTAGACTTGAGCGCTTATCCATCTGTACTTAGTTATATGAAGAGGATTAGTGAACGTCCAGCGTTTAAGCAAACAATTGTTGCTCCAAGTTGAGTTCAGCGTTCTTAATTTAGGTATTAATTTACTGATAAAATATTTATAAAATATAGAGACGTTAAATTTAACGTCTCTTAATTTCTAATATTAAGTATTTCTTATCTCTAGCTCAAATTACTATTTAACGATAGTTTGTAAATTGTAGGGCTACTGGTAAATCTTCTTGCTTCAAACGCTGAATAACTGTTTGCAAGTCATCTTTATTTTTACTAGTGACACGAACAGCATCTCCTTGAATTGAAGCTTGGATTTTTTTGAATTCATCGCGAATCAATTTAGAAATTTTCTTAGCAATTTCTTGGGAAATACCTTTTTTTAGGGTTATCTCTTGACGTACACGGTTACCACTTGCAGCTTCAATTTTACCAAATTCAAAAATTTTCTGGGAAAGATTTCGTTTTGCTGCTTTTTCTCGCAATATAGTGTGAATAGATTCTAAGGTAAATTCACTGTCTGTACTAACAGTAATAATATCTTTACCTAACTCTAATGTTGAATTTGTATCTTTAAGGTCATAACGACCTTTAATTTCTCTAGTGGTTTGGTCTACAGTATTTACCATTTCTTGAGAATCGAATTCACTTACAATATCGAAAGAGTAGTTAGAAGCCATAAGCAAGATTGATTTTGATTTAAAGTTGAAGAATTTTATTTTCAGAAATCGAAAGATATAAAAAATTTACTTTATCACTTGTAATACTGAAATTGGTCACAAGTGATTCTCTATTTTTTCGATATTCTCTCTAAATACATTTTTTGCAAATTAGCGAGTAATTCAAATCAATTCTTGATGTTACTCTGACAATCTACAGCGCCAATTTAATATTACTTAAATATTACTTAAATCTTTATACTCTAATCAGAAAAATATTATATTATCTTCATTAATTTTTTGAATGAATTAATTTTATATATCCCTAACATTCTAGCAATGAAAACGAATTGCAGTAATAGTGTTACTTAGTAATTACCAGCAAAATCGTAATTAACCACTGATTATTAACTACTGACTTTTATGATACTTAAGATCAACAAACTAAAGGAAGATAGCGAGCCAATAGCATACATTAAAGAACGTAGAATTGGTATATCCAAAATATAAAAAATAGAGTAAAAAAATCTGGCAACTACAAACGCGATCGCGGCTATTGCCCCTGTAAAAGTATCAATACCTGTAACATAAGCACTCAATACTGCTGCTGCAAAAATAATGAATGTCTCAAATGAATTCTGATGCGCCCAATTTGCTCTTTTTGCATACTGCGGAAGCTTATCAAACATTGCTCGTGGTGATGACTGGTCATAACCAATTTGAAATCTAGCATAGGCTACGAACAGAAAGGGAAAATAAATCAATAACGAAGCAATAAGAATGCTGGAAAGAAAAATAGAAGAAGTTGGTATATTCAGTAAATTCATTATCTAATTAATCTCGACTATTGTCTTGTTACCTTTCATACTTGGCTCTTACTTTCAAATTTTGCAGGCTGAATCTTCAATGCTGAAAATTTCTATTAATCAACCCCCAGTTGAGAAAAATTTGGAGTCACAAGAACAAAATTATTTCTACAAGGAAATTTAACCCACAATTTACTTACCCACAAGCAATAAGCTCCAGGGTAAGTAAAAAGCAAAGACAAATACAAAATGGATGCAAGATTATTCTTGCATATGTCAAGCATTTACCACGGTAACAGATATTCATTAAAATACTTCTAGTAGGGGAAAGTGGAGAAATACCACAATAATGACCAGGTCAGCTTTTCCCTTTTCTGAATGCTAAGCAATAATTGATAGCATTCAGAATATTTTAGTATAGATGAACTGTTTTTGGTACCAGATTTGTATAGCCAGCATTAAATAGCTATTAGTTTATCCTTGACAAGTTAACAACTATTTTTAGTTTAAAAATTAGGTTTACTTGGGAGGATAACTAACAACCATTCATAAAAAGTTGTATGACTAGTTTTGTATGACTAGTGTTGTATTACTAGCAATCAATCAAAATAAAATAATGTCACCACTTTCCTTTGTTCTTCAGCTTCTTTGCAAGTTTGTAACAAGGTACGACTGTCATGGAAAGCAAAGCAGATTAATTGCTGACAACGAGAGACAATCTCTTTATTGCACAAGTAGCTAGCTTCTGCAAGAGATAAATCATTGTTGCTGGAATTTTCCACCAGATGCATTACCTGTTCGAGTTGACGGCGCGACTCTAATGGCTGGCGTTCAAGACCTTGAGGTAAAATTACGGTCAATAAATTGGGGTCTGCACGCATGGCTCCCTTTATTGCGGCTGAATTTGTACCTGTAGCGCCAGAGGTGATGACTCGGTTACCTGCTAAAACCAAGGCATAAGTCATCATTTCAATTAAGCCTTGATGAGTGATGGGAACATGACGAGAACCCAGCAAGGCGATTCGTTTAGAACCAGTTTGCTGAATTGTCGCAAGTTCTTGCGCCAAGGTATCAAGGTTGATAGTGTCTGTTGACTGACTCAAAGATGAACGGAATCAGAATTAAACGACCCAGCTATTTTAGCAGACTGAGTGTCTTCATCTGTATTGTCTTAAGACTTCGCAGCAATTGAGTGTCCTCAAAGCCTGATTTGTACACAGAAAGTGACAGTTATAATACTGTCCTTAGTTAGAATTATTTGGTCTAAATACTTTCATAAATTAGTTATAAATACTTACTTTGAATGGGATTATAACTTACGCAAAAGTCTCGGATGTAACGCTGGTTAATTTTGCATAAATCCTGTTTGTCAGAGAAGAAAATTTTAATCAACCTGGCGGTTACTATATTTGGCAGTAGGCGATCGCCTATTACCTAAACAATTCAAAATACATCGATTAGGAGCGATAGTGATATTTTTTTAGGACTTACGCACTCGTAACGAAAAATAAGGTTTTGCGATTACTTCCCTAGTAGTTCACCCAGGGAACTTTGCGTGGTTGTTCGTGAAAAGAAAAAGTCGTTTTTCCCCCTGTTCCCTCCGCTTCCTCTGCTTCCCCTGCCTGCCTTTACCCGGCAATTTTGGCTTGACGAGTACTAGGGTTCTAGGGTCGTAATGACCCAAATATTTAGTCCGTGGGTAAGTCCTGTTTTTAATTGATTTTTGCTCAATGAGTAAACATTAGTGAACATTTTTGTTTATTTACCGATAATTTAGGGTCTAAAGCCCCGTCCTAAAAGTACGGCTTTATATTCTTTTTCTGTATTTAATTATGCTGGCATGCTAGCATAAGAATATGTTAGTTCTCGAAGCCAAAATATACTCCAAGCAAGCTCAATATGATGCGATAGATGAAGCCATTAGAACGGCTCAATTCATTCGCAACAAAGCACTGCGCTATTGGATGGATAACAAAGGAGTAGGAAAATATCAGCTATCGGCATACTGTAAAGTACTTGCGACTGAATTTCCATTTGCTCATAAGCTCAATTCAATGGCTCGTCAATCCAGTGCAGATAGAGCATGGGCTGCCATATCTAGATTTTATAAGAACTGCAAGAGTAAAATACCAGGGAAGAAAGGTTTTCCTCGGTTCAAAAAACACTCTCGCTCAGTTGAATATAAAACTACTGGCTGGAAGCTATCTGAGAACAGGAGGAAAATAACCTTCACCGATAAAAATAACATCGGTCAAGTCAAGCTAAAAGGCACTCGCGATCTGAATTGGTATGACATCAAGCAAATCAAAAGAGTAAGAATAGTTAGACGGGCAGATGGTTATTACTGCCAATTCTTGGTTGATAGGGACAATAGAGAGAGGATAGAGCCTTCCCACTCAGAGATTGGGCTAGATGTGGGCTTAAACCACTTTTATACAGATGATAAAGGAAACGAGATTGAAAATCCTCGGTTTTATCGAAGAGGAGAAAAAGCACTTAATCGTTTAAATCGAAGTAAGTCCAAAAAGTATCGCAAAGC
>ERZ1740062.385-NODE-385-length-25836-cov-4.798883_pt1 | contig 25836 bp, 22 predicted proteins | sample MGYA00581741_ERZ1740062 | MGnify/ENA primary metagenome ERZ1740062 (study PRJEB43018, sample SAMN04849747) | marine metagenome | isolation source: floating plastic debris | place: Pacific Ocean | collected 2008-09-01 | study: EMG produced TPA metagenomics assembly...
AAAAGACTGCAATTCCGAGCCAAACCATCCGATTGACGAACATATTTCCTGATAAATGAATGTAGGCAGTATTTCTTTCAGTTGTGGGTAGGCTCAAAATCTTTCCATCCGTGGCCACATATCCGAACGGGTCCAAAAGGGATAGGGTAGTGGTTATACCGCTAGATTCAGAAGTGGTTTGCATGACCAAAAAGACCACCACAGTAAGCAAAATGGTAAGATAGCCGGCGGCCATTTTTCTAGTAAAAACCAAAGCAAAAAAGAACATGGAGGTAAGCAAAAAAAGGTTGGGCATGGTCAAGAATGCAAATCCGTGCAGGAGTTGACCGATTGGGGTAGGACCAAAACGGTGCTCAGGCCCTATCCCGGAATAGGGAACCAACAACATACCTATGACGAAACCGAAGGCAATGATTACGTTGAAAGCATACGCCGATAAAAATCGTCCTAAAAAGAACTGCTTTTCATGAATGGGCAGGGTATACACCCATTGCCCGGTTTTATATTGTAAATCCTTGTTTAGCGCAGTACCCGTGATGATGGCTACAATGATTATCATCAACATTCCGCCGCCCGCAAGATTTTTATAAAAAATGGCGGCCGCATTCATCAACAATCCTTCGTTTACATAAAAATCGAAGTTCCCTTTGGTGTACCAAATACCCTGAAAGATGAGCATTGCAAAAAACAACACAGTGGTCCAATGAAAAAAGCGTTGTCTTACTTCATGAAGTATGATTTTTCCAATCATAGCGCTGCTGTTTTTTGTTCATCATACAATAAGTTGAAATAAGCGTCTTCAAGGGTCGGTGCTTTCTTGAAAAAAGTTCCGTCGGGTACTTCTTCGGAAACTACAGTAATCATCATCTTCCCCATATGAAAATGATTGGATATCACTTTGAAGCGGTTGCTATGGGATTGCAAGTCTGTTTTTTCAATGGCTTTTTCCCATACTTTTCCATTGAGGGAGGCTTCTATTTCATCCGGTTTGCCAGTGAGTAAAACCTCACCATGGCCAATAATGGCCATGTCGTTGCAAAGAGTACTAACATCTTCCACGATATGAGTAGACAGAATTACCACAGCATCTTCTCCTAGTTCAGAGAGCAAGTTGTAAAACCGATTTCGCTCCATAGGGTCCAATCCCGCTGTGGGTTCATCTACGATAATCAATTTTGGATTGGCCAATAACGCTTGAGCAATACCAAAACGCTGTCGCATACCCCCAGAGTAGCTATCCAATCGTTTTTTACGCACGTCATACAGGTTTACTTTGTTCAGCAATGCGGCTACCTGTTCTTTTCGCTCCCCTTTTTGGGTAATACCACGCATATCGGCAATATGAAGCAACAGTTCTTCCGCTGTAACATTCGGATAGACCCCAAACTCTTGCGGAAGATATCCGAGTACTTTACGCAATTCTTCGGGTTGTTTGAGAACATCGATATCATTGAAATGGATGTTTCCTTCATCAGTATCTTGAAGCGTTGCAATAGTGCGCATTAATGTGGATTTACCAGCGCCATTTTGGCCAAATAGACCGAACATGCCTTTGCGGATAGTGAGCGATACATTTTTTAGGGCTTGCACCCCATTGGGATATGTTTTGGATAAATGGTTTACGGTTAGGTTCATGTGGTAGGTTTTTTTGTAATCCAAGCGCTATAAATGGAAGTTTGAAAAAAGCGTGTTGGCGGTTCAAATCCAGCTCGGACCAATAATTTATTTAGTTCTTCTTCCGTGGTGAGGTGTAAATCTCGCTTGATGCGCTCCATTCGTTCCTCAATTTCGGTTTCGGGTACGTCTGTTGGCAATAGAAGTCTCAATATTTCTAGGTTGTTGCGTATGTCTTGTCTGCTACCGAAAATGCCCATGAGCACTAAGGTTGCTCCTGGTTTGAGTCGTTTTTGTATTTCGGTGAGCAATGCCAAGCGTTCGTTTGGATATTTGATAAAGTGTAGTACCAATACCAATGTTGCCGCGCTATACAACGGCTGCAGCGGAAGTCCTTCAACATATCCTTCTAAAAATTGTATGTCTCCATACTTTTCCAGTTTTTTCTGAGCCAGTTGAATCATTTCAGGGGAAGGGTCTACCGCCATAAAGGACCAGGTGTCGTCAGCATCCTTCAAATGCCGTATTTCGGTACCGGTTCCACAGCCAACCGAGAGCATATTTTTGTCTTTCGTGCTTTCAAAAAGCCTTGGAAGCATGGACATGAAATACTGATAGTTGGGAATCCATTGTGCTACAAAATTGTCATAGTTGTATGCCCGCTTTCCTTCAAATATGCCTAGATTTTTGGTCGGAACTTCCATATCAAAATAAGTTTGGAATTAAACGTTTCGTACTTTTCGTATAGGAGACATATTGTTCGCCAAATTGAAGTTTCATCATGCGTTCTTCTTTTCCAACCCGTAAGAAATAGAGCAACCCAAAACTGATTATTCCAGATAAACCGGCGATGTAATTTTGCAGCAATAGAGCTTGGCAAATCACCCAAATCCATATTGCGGTGTACATGGGGTGCCGCATATGCTTATAAACACCGGACACCACCAAGCTGTGTTCTTCTCTTATTTCGAGGCTTGCCGACCAATTTCGACCCAAATCCCTATGTGAGCGGTAAAAGAGAATGCTTGCTGGGGAAAGGAGCACCATGCCCAAAATGCCCATTGCATTGGGTAAATGATAGTTGGCAAAATCAAGAAAAGGAGTAATTACATATAAAACAGGGAGAAGGAGCATTCCCAAAGAAGTTATCGCCAATAGAATTTTCTCTTCATTGGTTTTTCGGTCTTTTTGTATGGTATTGAATTTGTTCTTTTGCGCATGGGGATATCGGATGATAAACATGCTAATCCAAAAAACCATAAAAGCTATTTCAAATATCAATCGTATCATATCCAAGCGTTTTGTTTTTTGAGAAGTACAGGGCCCCATTCTTTGGCACGGTTCAATAGTAATATCAGATTCAAACCGAATACAACGCTGTCGAAAATGATGAAAACATAGTACTTGGAGAAAAAGACATGGGTCATTAAAAGACACAGGACCAGGGGCACCAACATGATGCTTCCCAGAAGATAAGTGCGTTTAAAAATCAACAATAGCCCGCATAGCAGTTGAAAGAAACCCACAAAAAAGAGATAGCCCGAACCTTGTAATAAATCATAATAGGTGAAAAAAATAGGGTCTGCCTGAGCGGCATCCGTTCGAAATACGGAAGGGTCGTACGGGAGGAACAATTTTTCAATTCCAGCATAAATAAACATGAATGCCAGTAGAAATCGAATGATGTAGGAGATAAAAACCATCGGTAAAGAAATTATTGTTGGTCTCTGCTTTTTCGTGCTGCTATAAAACTTTGCACGAATGCAACTAAGGCCCAAAGGGTGGTCAGGAGCATTACGACCACACGCCCCAAAGCAAACATATCTCCCCTCGCTATGGTACCGGAGAGTGGCTTGATAAGCCCTATAAGTACCAAAAGGGTCAGTACCACAGCGATATGGGCGATAACTTTATTTTCCGTTTTTACGCCTTTATTGCATACCAACAAGAACACACCGATAATCGTAGGGATAAGCGCGGTAACCGAAGGGGTTTCTGAGGAAAAATAACCCCAGCTGGATAAAGCGATGAGAACCAAGGCGTTGATTAAACTGACAGTGTGTGCTTTCATTTCAAAACATTTAGAATTTTGCGGTCAAGGTTGCTCCGTAGGTTTGTGGCAAAGCAAAAGACGCAGCATTGAACCCGCCAATACCGTAACCGTAACTGAAATATTCTTCATCAGTGATGTTTTTCCCCCAGATGAAAAAATCAAGGTTTTTAGATGTCAAACCGATTCGTCCATTCAATAGACCGTAGGCTTCTTGCAACAATTGATTTTCTGCTGTGGGCGCACCTTCGGTCGGGAATTGCCCAAAATCGAAAAACATATCGGATTGGTAGTTGTAGTCCAAGCTAGTTTCCAAGTTGATTTTTTTGGAAAGGGGTTGAATGTAGTTCACGTTCAAATTCCCAGAAAACTCAGGGGAATTGGGTAAATCGTTCCCCTCAAAATCAACTGGTAGTCCGGTAGCTGGATTAATGGTAACATAGTCCGTGATTTCGGTGTTGAGGTAACCAAAATTCAGGGTAAAATTTAACCCTCGGGTAGCAGCCCACTGACTTTCAAGCTCCAATCCGTAGCTTCGGGATTCCCCAATGTTGTCCGTTCCAAAATCAAAGGCTTCCAAATCCAATATGGTAAAAATCTGTTGATCGCTGTAATTGATTAAAAAGGCGGTTAAATTGAACTTGAGTCTGTTTTCAATAAGATTGGTTTTTAGTCCAACTTCGTAATTCCACGTACTTTCAGGGTCAAAAGGGGCGTTTTCAACATCTGATACAAAGGTGTTTACACCTCCAGGTCTAAAGCCCCGGGCGACATTTGCAAAAAGAAACACGTCATCAGCTGCTTGGTAGCCTAAGGCTACTTTTGGAGAAAAGGCATCGAACGTAGCGCTTTCCGCAAAACTACCTTCTGGAAATGCTGGACTAGTAAAAACCCGATTGACAGCTGCGTCTACCTCTTCATGGTCATAGCGTATACCGGCGGTTAGCGTGAATTCTTTGGTAAAGTCATATGAGGCTTGCCCGAATACGGCAACCCCCTTCTGTTCTACATTGGGCCTGTCAATTTGATTGTAAGGAACTAGCGGTATCAGGTTGGGGTCTAATATACCTGCGTCGTTGCCCACCCGCAGCTGGTCAAGATTTTCACGGTCGGTAAAATACAAAAACACTCCAGTGGTCCAATTGAACTTGCTTTCCCCAAGAGAAGCCAGACGTAGTTCTTGGGTCAGATTTTGCAAGTCAAACGTACTTTGGGCCGATTGAATGTCGAAAGGAGTATAATCGAATTCGTCCAATCGTGATTGGTCGGTTTTTTGATATGAGGTTATGGCGTTTAGGCTGAAAGCGTCGAAATCATATTTCAAGTTCAACGCAATGTTCTGCGTGAGCACGTTTCTAAAAACATCTTCGTTGAAGTTGACTTGATATAAGCTGTTTGCTAAGATATCTTGAAACGTATTGTTGGGAGGAGTAGCCAAAGAAAAGGCATACGCAGCAGACTCCCGACGTTGTAAGTTATATAGCAAGGACAAGCTCAAACGGTCGTTGGCATAATACTTCATTTTGAAGTTGGCGTCAAACGCTTCTCGGTCCTGCAAATCCTTACCATTGAAAACATTTCGAACAAAACCATCACGTTCGGTGATGTTTGCGTTGGCTCGAAAGTAAAGTTTGTCTTTTACCACTGGTGTGTTGATTCCAAAACCAATTTCCTTGGAGTTGAGATTTCCAAAACCGACAGTAGCAAAACCAGATAGCTTTTGGGAGGGTCTTTTGGTCGTTATTTTGATAACTCCAGCAAGGGCATTTCTGCCATAAAGTGTTCCTTGCGGTCCTCTTAAGATTTCAATTTGTTCCACGTCGCTCAGTGATAGCGGAAAGGCAAATGTGGTGAAGTAGGGAACATCATCAACGTATAAACCAATGGTGGGTACAAAATCTACTGTAGAGATTCCCCTGCTGGCAATCAGGGTGAAAGAACCTGTACCACCATCGTCATAAGAGCGAAAGTGCGGCGCGAGACTATTAAGCTCTGTGAATTGTTTTACTTGAAGTTGTTCTACTTGTTTAACTCCAATTGCCGATACCGAGGTGGCGGTTTTTTGAATATCCTGCAGGCGTCGATTGGCTGTAATCACCACTTCGTTGAGTTGGTCTGAAGTTGGGGATAGTTGAAAATCTTCAGAATCGTTATGACCGACAATTACTTTGCGGGTTTGGGTTTCAAAGCCCAGATAGCTGACTCGAATAAAATAGTTTTGACGTTTCAGATTTTCCAGACGATAGGTGCCATCATCCCCTGACGAGGTTCCTTCTCTACTATCCAGTATGTAAATGTTGGCGCCAATAATGGCATTGCAGTCGGTATCGGTAACTTTTCCTGAGATGCCCCCTTCCTGAGCCTGGGTATAAAAAGACACCAATAGAAAGGAGAGCGTGAAAAGCAAGTGTTTGTTCATAATAATTAGGTTGTAAGAAATTATTTAGATTGATTATAAATAGCTAACTTTATCTGGCAAATGTAGTTGTCACCCTAGGAACACTAGCTACGCAAAACGGAATAAAACCTACGCAAAACGGAATTATGAAGACACGTATTTACGGTGAAGATTTGAATGAAATGCTGTTGGAAGCGGAATACCCAGATTGGTTCAAAGACCCTGAAGCATCCGTGTTGGAACGTACCTTTTCCGCAGATATCTTCTTGGGAAAGGGATATTACAAGGAGACCTATTTTGAAGGGGTTCACATTGGGTACGGCAACTTGGAGCTTTCCAAGAATACCATATTGAATTTTGAAAGTGAGTTCGAAACGGTGGAGATGCATTTTGCGCTAAACGGTCATATGGTGACGGATTCAGATTACTTTAAGGACTCTATTAGATTCTCGCCAGGCAGTCATAACGTGTTCTATACCAACGGTTTTAAGGGAACAACAAATTGGTCTTCGCGATATCCGCTTCGCATGTTTGAAATCAATATGACACCCGGATTTGTAGAAAAATATATACCAGAAGGACATCAGCTATTCGATGCATTCCGAAAGGCCATGGAAAACCAACAATCTGCGATTCTCTCCAAACACAATTATCCAATCACGTTGGATATGTATACCCTAATCAATGATATTATCCAATGTACGCGTGTAGGACTCTTCAAAAGGATTTTTCTGGAATCTAAGGTTATCGCTTTACTACTACTTCAATTGGAACAAATCAATTCTTTTGATGCCAAGGGCACCCTTAAAAGCCTCAAAAAGGAAGATGTTGACAAGATGTATGCGGTAAAAGAACTTTTGGACATGAATTTTAGAAAAACAGATAGCCTGATAGATTTGGCTCGGAAAGTGGGTACTAATGAATACACCTTGAAAAAGGGATTTAAGGAAATATTTGGTATATCCGTTTTTCAATATTGGAAGGGATTACGGTTGGATACTGCTAAGACCATGCTTTTGGATGAAGGATTAAGTATTCAAGAAGTCTCTCGAAAGATAGGATACAAAAATCCCCAGCACTTCAGCGCCGCGTTCAAAAAACAATTTGGAATCGTACCAAGTTCGGTAAGGAATTGAGGCCTAAAACCTAGGGGAACTACCTTATAAGACTTTAACGTAAGTAGATTGTTAAATTCCTAGATGTAGCCAATACATAAGTTTTATTAATTTAGATTTATTAAAAATAATAAGTATGTTTGTCACTCATCCAAATCAAGGTAAAACCATTTTAAACCATGGCCATCGTATTGATTTTTTTGGGTTGCTTTCTGCTTTATGCAAAGTCCAAACACTTTCCAAAAAGGATGGAACATTGGGCACTTCAACTTAAATCAAAACCTGTTCGAACTAGGATTTTTGGCTACACGCTATTCGTTGCGTCTTTCACGATTTTATCCCTTCAATTTGGTTTTGCAACCGGTATCGTGATTTTTATAATGGCTGTTTTACTAGCCCTAAGTCTCACAATAATGCTATTACCACTCCATCGAAAGTACGCTTATATTCTAGCCGGTTTGAGTGTATTGGTAATCGTTGTAGAAAATATGCTCTAATGCCTGCAAATAAAAAACACCTTAGTAGTCCCAGTCAGCGCATCTTGAAAATCACAGCAGGTCTTCTGGGTGGTTTTTTTGTCACTATATTCTTTCACAACGCTTTGGGTAGTGTTTTGGAGCAAAAAGGGGCACTCATTATCACCACGGCCTACACCTCTTTTTTGATGTGGGCAGGTTTGATGGTTTTGGCTTTTTTGTCAAAGAATGGATGGAAGATTTGGGGTTTGTATCTCCTACTCACCCTAGTGTTTGCGGGAATCATTTTTTTAAACAAATAAGTTCAATATGAAACTCAAAGCCTTGAAGCCTAGATTGCACAATGCCATGTTTCACACGCATACAGTCTCTGGTATAGTCATTAGTTTTGCACTATTTGTTTGTTTTTACGCAGGTGCTGTTGCGTTGTTTATGGATGAACTGTATCAATGGGAAAATCCACAGGCACGAATTGATTATGTTGACCCAACAACCGTGGATTATGACAAAGTCATTAAAGTAGTTTCTGAGAACACAACTGTTTTTAATAAAGATTTGACCTTTGGAATGACTCCTCCCACAAAGGCCAATCCCTTAATTACCTATTATGGCAGGGATAAGGACGAACAGAACAATTTCAGCTTTTTTGCCGCGACCATACACCCGATTACGTATGAAATACTATCGATGGGAGAAGAACCCAATACGCATATGGCCCGAACTATATATGAATTGCACTATTTCCATCAAATTCCAGTAGTAGGAATCTATCTTTCCGGTTTTGTCGCGTTTTTCTTTTTGTTTGCCATTTTTACTGGAGTACTAACCCATTGGAAGAATATTGTAAATAAATTCTACGCCTTTACCACTGAGGGAAAATGGAAACAAATCTGGACCAATGGCCATATTTCTTTGGGCATGATTACCCTACCCTTTCAAATTATTTATGCAGTAACGGGCGCTTTGCTGGGGCTGTCCATTCTGTTATTGGCCCCCAGTGCATTTTTGATGTACAACGGTGATACCTCCGAAGTTGTGAAGGCAGTACGCCCAGACGCGGGTATTAAATATGATGATGAGGCGCTAACACTCACAGAAGGAACTAATTTCAATACCATTTACCAAAAAGTTAGCACGGAATATCCCGAAAATGACGTCACCTATATTTATGCGACAAACTATACCAAATCCGATGGTACCATAGGGGTGCGAGTAGATGACTATGAAGGAATCGCAGGAGATGGGATTTTTGTGTATGGCAGAGAAGATGGCAAGCTCAAGGTAGGCATTCAACCGGAAGTGCGGTCCTATGCCAATGGGGCGTATGGAGTGCTTATCAAATTGCACTATGCCACCTATGGCGGTATCTTTTTGAAAATCATCTACTTTATCTTAGCGATGATAACCTGTTACATTATCATCAGTGGAGTCATGATTTGGCGTACCGCTAGGGATAAGCCCATCTACACCGATAAACAAAGACGATTCCATCATCGGGTAACCAAGTTTTATTTGGCCATAACCTTATCCATGTTCCCTGCCTTGGCATTGATATTTTTGGCCAACATGCTCGTTCCCATGGACTGGGAGGGAAGGGTGTTTCCGGTGAATGCTATTTTCTTTTCAGGTTGGTTGGTTTTTACCCTTATGGGACTGTTTTGGAACAACTACCGACAGCTAAATCGGAACTACTTACTTATGGGTAGTGTACTAGGGCTTTTGATTCCCATAGCCAATGGTTTTGTTACGGGAGATTGGTTGTGGCAAAGCTTAATGCACAAGAGTTACTTTGTATTTAGTGTGGATGCCGCTTGGTTGATTATTGGTATTGTAGGGCTTTTGGTTTGCGGGTATAGTCTCAATAGGAAATCTAAAAAGGATATCATGCAAAAAGTGAAAGTAGGTGCTGAAAGCGAAAGAATTAGTTCGGAAGCACCTGCTCCTGTATTGCAAATCTCCGCGAAAGAGAAGTAGTATTTGGTTGGAATCAAAACTTATTATTTTTATTTAGAATGAATAAAAATAATGTTGTACATTCGCTCACCGAAACATACTACCAGCCCATAGATGAAAAAACTACTCTTTCTCGTTCTATTTATTCCATCGATTCTTTGCGCTCAAAATAGATTCACCATTTCTGGAGTGGTCACAGGAGAAAACGGCGAAGCCATTGCGTTTGCCAACGTGGTCCTCAATAAAAACAATAAATACGCTGTTGCGGATGAAAACGGTAGGTACCGAATCCAAAACCTACGTCGTGGAACCTACGAGGTTACCGTTAGCTCGTTGGGTTTTGAAACTATTCGTCAAACCTTTGAGCTTACAGGGGATTTAACGCTTGATTTCTCGCTGGTCGAAAACGTGCAAAGTTTGGACGACGTCACGGTAGAAGGAAAAAAGGCATCTACTCAACAAGAAGAAAAAGCCATAACTATCGGAAGTTTTGAGCTGGCTGAAGTAGTTGCACAAACGAATATACTTTCTGATGCCGTTGATAAGATTGCAGGGGTTCGCATCCGACGGTCAGGCTCTTTTGGAGACCAAGCCAATGTGTCCATAAATGGTTTGGACGGAACGGCCGTGCGTACTTTTGTGGATGGCGTCCCCATTGAGTTTTTATTTCCAGGTACAGATGTGGCTACGATTCCATTGACGGGTTTACGCCGTGTAGATGTGTACAAAGGGGTACTTCCCGTCGATTTGGCTTCTGATGCATTAGGGGGCGGTATCAATATCATCACTGAAGAGAATACGGTAAACCGCGTCCGTGCCACCTATAGTGTTGGTTCATTCAACACCCATCTAGGAGATGTGAACGTAACGCTTACGGATGGAGAAGGAAGTTTTGTAAAAGTAGCCGGGGGTACAAACTATTCGGATAATGACTATACTTTTGAAGCCCCTTTACTCGTCAGAAGACCCAATAGCAATCAACTAGTAGATGCCGGAACTGGAAATGTCAAGCGATTCCATGATATGTATCGCTTGCAATACAGTAGCGCTACATTAGGAACTTACAATAAGAAGTGGACGGACCATGCCGAAATTGCATTTAATTACTTCGATACGTTCAGGGAGTTTCAAAACAACTTGACCATAAGCAATATCGCTATAGGTGAGGCCTTCCGTGAAGGTGATAATGTTGCGGTAGTCGCTAAATTCGATAAAACTTTGATTAAGGATAAATTGAAGTTGAAAACCATTTCCAACTACAGCGATTTGTTTGTAAAGTTTGTAGATACTACTGCAAATCAATACAACTGGTTAGGTGATATCGTACAGACGGTTGAAGCCGCTAGAGGTGAATTTGAAGACACCAACCCTTTACTCACGGAGACGACAACAAAAAGTTGGGTAAATCGAACCACGCTGATTTTAGACCTTCCCAAAAGCAGTCGATTAAGCTTCAGTAATTTACTTGCATATCAAGATAGGGAATTGAAGGAATTTGATATCGAAGACCCAACACAGTTCGGTATCGCACCAGACCAAAAAATCACCAAGAATATTGCAGGTCTTCAATATGACAATCAAATTTTTAATGGAAAAGCAGAGTTTTCCGCAGCGGCAAAATATTATACCTATAATCTAAAAGGATTTAGTAGGTTGAACCAAGTGCCTATAGAAGATAGTGAAAGCTTTCTGGGATGGAATGCCAGCTTGAAATACAACATTTCCGAAAGTTTTACAATACGTGGTTCCTATGAGCGAGGTTTTCTAATACCAGATATTGCTCAGTTTGCAGGAGATGGGGTGAATGTTGATCCCAATGGTGAGCTTCAACCAGAGGAAAGTGATAATTACAACCTGGGCTTTCGCTACAGCAAGCGTTTTAATGATGACTATGCGCTTACCTGGACGGCAAATGGATTCATTCGGGAAAGACGAGATTTTATCTTCATCAATCCAAATTTGGCACGGCAACAAAACGAAAACCTTGGAGATATTGACACGGAAGGTTTTGAAACTGAGCTGAAATTCAACTTTTTGAAAAACTTTGATTGGATTACGAATGTCAGCTTTGTGGAAAATACCATTAAACGGTTCTCATTACAGGGTTCAAATACAGATGATGCGGTAGGAACACCACTGCCCAACCGACCTCGTTTCTTTTACATTACCGAGCTGTCGTGGCGATCTGATGATTTATTCTATTCCGGTGTGTGTGCGCTTTGCTTTGTTTTGATTACGCATGTTGATGTTTTCAATTTTAGACCCGTAACTGATGGCGACACCATAGACAATACAACCGATGCCTTTGTGCCCGAACAGAACCGATTAGACTTTGGGGTTTCGTTAGACTTATTTGAGAAAAAGATTACTGCGGCCTTTAACGTGGTAAATATTACCGATGAAGACCTGTTTGACAACTTCAGCATACCGCGTCCTGGACGCAACTTCAACTTTAAACTGATTTATGAGATTTCAAATTTTTAGTGTTATGAAAGTGAATGGCAATATCAAAAATATCATGACCCTGCTTACCGTAGCAATGGTATTCTTGGCTTGTGAACCTGAGGAAATTGTTACGGAGGTCACCGTAAATGTTGTTGAAGGCCCTGGTGGTTCCATTTCAGATTTACCCTATGTAAAGAGTGGCTTTGTTGCAGCTTCTATTCTGAGCACACCTACGGGTTTTTCGTATTTCACCAACTATTTTTCCGAACGTCCTAGTGGTAATATTGATTTAACTACTGGTAATGCTGCTTCCTTCGGGAATTATTTCCCACAAACGATTTATAAGTTTCTAGCGTTTGGCGCTTCTTTGGATACAGAGAATTTGGAGCTGAGTCGTTATGCCGTTGATCCTGAAACCAATCAAATTACCCGTGCAGGAGCGATTCCTTTGTCAGCGAATTTGAGCCAAGTGCTTATTATCAATGATGAGTTGGGTGTTTACACGATTTTTGACACTCCTAGTTTGTTTCTCTTCAATCCTACCACCATGCAGTTTATTGAAGAAATTCCAATGCCGAATGCCGTGCAGGTAGACGTGCTGCCCAACCAAACCAATTCCTATTTTCATATCATCCATAGGATTCAAGATAACCGTATATTCCTTCCATTGACCACTAATTCAGGGGTTTCACCACAGTTTTACGATGCAGAAGATATTTATGTTGAGGTAGTAAACCTGAATACTCGTACTTGGGAAAAAACGGCAGTTTTCAGTCAAGCTACGTATCCGTTAACAAGAGGGATGGAAAACCCAATGGTTGACGAAGAAGGAAACATTTTTATTCTAACCCAAGGACAATATAGTTTGGATTTCCAGTTTGGCCCCACTGCACCTGCTCGGTCCAGACCCCAAATAATTAAGATTCCGGCAAATAGTACCGATTTTGATTCAGACTATTCGTTTAATCCAGTGAATTTTATTGGTTTTGAAAATTCCGTAGCTCAGTTGTGCACGGGAGCCATTTATGGTGAAAATGGAATAGCGTACATGGTGATGACCGCAGAAGCTGATGTTCCAAGGGTGAATGAATTACTCGCTAAACTCGCTATGGGTACAATTACCGATGAAGAGTTTAACGAATTGGCCAATTTGGTAACCAACAGTCCAAACATGCGATGGGCACAGGTGGACCTAAATGCTCAAACCGCAGAACTTATTCCCGGTATGCCTTTTACGGCTGGGTTTTCATATCCTTTATCTTACAAGGTAGATGGGAAGTTTTTATTCCAAACGTTCAATCCCAATGATGGTAGCAACGGCTATTATGAATATGACCCTGCCACTAATATGGCGACTAATGTTTACAATATTGAAAACGGGGGAGTTGCGACCCACTTGTTCGTGCTACAAGAGTAGTAGTTCGTGTTTTCAGAGTTAGTTAAGTTTTTAGGAGCCCCACTTCGGTGGGGTTTTTTTGTGGTGTGAATTCATGCCTATCTTGAAAAATACATATATACTCCTACTACCATAACGGTTATTGTTATTCCAATAGGGACAACAAATTTCCACGGTCTAACACTAACCATTTGGGAAAGATACGGTTCATAAGGAACCAATTGCGGTTTTATCTTTCCGATAATAAGCATTAGGATAGCGTTAAAAACAAACAAAATCGCCATGACATGGAGATAATGCGGAAAGGTGTCTTTTAGTACAAAACTGTCCAACAGAATATAAGCCAAATAAAGAATTACCCCAGAAAACATAGCAATCTTAGCAGCTAGTGCTGGAACGTATTTGGTGAAATAGCCAATTACAATAATGGTCAAAATGGGAATGCTATAACAGCCATTTACCTTTTGTAAGTATCCAAATAACCCATCTGGTGCATAGGCAATAAGTGGCGCCACAATCATGGCAAAAAACGCCAGCACTATACCAAATCGTTTGCCGGCCCAAACTGTTTCGCGTTCAGAGGCATTTTTGTTTAAATAGGACTTGTAAATATCTATTCCAAAAAGAGTGATGGAACTGTTCAGTGCAGAATTGAATGAGCTCAATATTGCGCCAAAAAGAACTGCAGCAAAAAAACCAACCAATGAGGCCGGGAGCACTTTGGTAATTAATGTTGGGTAAGCTGCATCGGGGTTATTGAGCGTATCCCCAAACATATGAAAGGCAATGATACCCGGCAGAACAACAATCAATGGTCCCAATATTTTGATGAACGCTGCTAAAAGCAATCCTTTTTGTCCTTCCTTTAGATTTTTAGCGCCCAATGCTCTTTGAATGATGGCTTGATTGGTGCCCCAATAAAACAAGTTCACCAAAAGCATTCCAGTGAAAATGGTTCCAAAGGGAACTGATGCATTTTCCCCGCCCAACGCATTGAATTTTTCAGGATGTTCGGCTACCAACCTAGTCAAACCGCTTACAACATCTCCCTCTCCTATTGCGAGCAATCCAAAAATAGGTATTAGCAATCCACCAATTAAAAGACCAATGGCATTGATTGTATCGGATACCGCTACTGTTTTCAATCCACCGAAAACAGCATATATTGAACCAATGATGCCAATGGCAAATACCATAACCCAAAGTGCAGCCGTATCGCTAATGCCAAGTAGCTCTGGGACATTGAACATATTACTAATGGCCAAAGCACCAGAATACAGAACTATCGGAAGCAATACAAAAACATAACCACTCAAGAATAGTAGGGACGTAAGGGTTTTAGTGAATCGGTCATACCTGCGTTCCAAAAATTGTGGTATTGTTGTAATTCCACCGGTTAGGTATCGGGGCAATAGGTATAATGCAGTGATAACCATTGCCAGTGCCGCCAAGGTTTCCCAAGCCATAACCAATATTCCTTCTTTGAACGCAGCACCGTTTGATCCTACGATTTGTTCTGTAGATAAATTGGTAAGCAAAAGTGACCCGGCCACGACAGTTGCGGTAAGACTTCGTCCTTCCAAAAAGTACCCATCGAAGGTGGCCTCGGAGGTTTTCCTGCTCTTTAGATAAGAAAGTATCGCTATGAAAAATAGAATGAAACCAAAATTTGAAAAAAACCGGGCTGTTTTGCATAGGATAATCCAATACTTTTATGTTGCAATAAAAAGCGCACCATGAAATACTTTCAAACTTGTACCCTTGTGTTTTCAATTTTTGGGCTAATGTTACTTTCGGGTCAAGAACGTGAGATTAGCAACCAGTGGGGTATTGTTGACAACCATAAAATCAGACGTTGGATTGCTACAGGAAAAGGGGCCACGTATGCTGACAATATTGAAATGGCGGGCAAACGTGTTGCCGGTATTGTTAGCTATGAGGTTGATTCTGTAGGAAAGTTGTCCATTGAGCGAGAAGTGTTTTTTCCACAATTACATCCTTATATCAAGGAAGATGACCCTAGTTGGTATGTATATCGGTCCTATGCAAAAAAACGCTTTTCGGATGCTATTTTACCAAAATTGTACTTGTCAAACCAGCAATTTTCCCCAGGACCTCTTAAAGAAATCAGCATTGATGGAATGTTGCATTTTGAACATGCACCCTCCAACTCAGGATTGATTTTACGAAGGACGTTTTTACCTTCTATGACCGAAAGGTTATTTGTAGAACGGGTCAGTTTGACCAATACCAATACCGAAACGATTATGCTTAAGTCGTCCAAAGCAAATTTTGAAGAAACTTTTCTCGAGCAAACAGGTGAATTCAAAATAATAGTTGATTCAGATGTCGCCGAAACCCTTGTTATCGCCCCAAACGCTACGGTAGATTTTACCATACGAGTGATGGCAATGCAAGGTGAGGAACAACCTCCTTACATATCATGGGATAAAACAATTGCTGAAAGGATATCCTTCTTGGATACCATACGTTCAGCACTGGTGCTGAAAACACCTGATTCAATATTGAATACGTTATTTGAATTTTCAAAAGTAAGAGCCTCGGAAAGTATCTTTGAAAGCAAACTGGGACTCATACATTCTCCCGGTGGAGGGCGATACTATGTAGGCATATGGGCCAATGACCAAGCCGAATATGTAAGCCCCTTTTTCCCGTATTTGGGTTATAAAACAGGCAACCTTTCCGCAATGAACATGTATCGTGCTTTTGCGAAAGAGACAAATCCTGAGTACCGTAAATTGCCCTATGCTTTTGAGGTAGAAGGACTGCCCCCGCCAAATCCTTTGGATAGAGGTGATGCGGCTATGATTGCATATGGTGCAAGTCAGTATGCTTTGGCATCAGGTGATGCAACTATGGCGAATGAATTATGGTCACTGATTGCATGGTGTTTAGAATATTGCCATAGGCAACGCAATGCAGAAGGAGTAGTAGAGTCCGATACCGATGAAATGGAAAATCGTATTGAAACGGGTGAAGCCAATCTTTCTACTTCAAGCTTGTATTATGGAGCACTTCTTTTGGCAGCAGATTTAGCAACTACATTGGGAAAACCCTCGGAACTTTCTGAAACATATCGGCAGCAGGCGAATCAACTCAAAAAGTCCATAGAAGAATATTTTGGCGCGTCCATCGAGGGACTGGATACCTATCGATATTACCAGGGACACACTACCTTACGACACTGGATTTGTTTACCCTTGGTCGTTGGAATTGAAGATAGAAAAGAGGATACCATCAAAGCACTTTTCGAACGTTTGTGGTCCGAGGAAGGAGGGGTGCATGTGGAAAAGAACAATCCGAACCCTGCTATTTCCAAGATTTTTTGGGACAGAGGTACGCTCTACGCACTAAGAGGAACCTTTTTAGCGGGTGCTACTGAAGTCTCACTTCAAAAACTCCAAGCATTTTCAAAGCAAAGGTTGTTGGGGAATCGTGTTCCTTACGTGGTTGAAGCTTTTCCCGAGGGGGGTATGGCACATTTATCGGCGGAGAGCGGCTTGTACTGTCGAGTATTCATTGAGGGAATGTTTGGAATAGTACCTTCAGGGTTGAATAGTTTTAGCATGACTCCTCAACTGCCTGAGGCTTGGAATACCATGGCTCTTGAAAACATAAAGGCGTTTGGTCAGGATTTTTCAATCAAAGTGGAACGGAAGCAGGATTTACTCTACGTAGAGGTAAGCAAACTTGATGGGGAAACTGTCCTTAATCGTAAGGTTAAACCCGGAAATTCCGTAGATGTTAAGTTCTAAAGAGAATGGGAAAGTCACGGCGGTAAGCACGCATAGCTCGCCCATTACAACGAAAGAGTAGATTACAGTCTACCTTGGTTTTGCCAACGCGCGACAAGACCCCATCCGAAGAAGTCATTTCCAACGGCGATTAATATTTCGTTTTCACCTTTCTTCAAAGGAACTTCTACGGTGCTGTTTTCAACCGAGCAACGTCCGTTTGGAGCTTTCATAATAGGCTGACGGTAGTAGTTTTTGTCTAGATAAAGCAATTGTCCATTAACGTACATCCATACTTCGTCGGTAAATCCGAGATCTAGTTTTTTGGTTTTGTTTTCGTTCGCGGTAAATGTTGTCTTGAGCCATACCAATTGGCGCTTTCCGTCTTCCCTTGGTGCAAAGGCGCGACTGAGATTCACAAGTCCTGCACGCTCCGTATCTATTTTGCTCCAAGCAGCATCCGCTTTTGGTAGGTCCTCCTCGGTAACATCCTTTCCCGATTCGAATAAGATGGGAGTAGTAGTCTGCCAGTCGCGAATATACCTTGGATTTTTGGTGGTAGCATCCCAACCCACCTTATCTAGATTCTCTGGATATTTTTGATGATGCAAGGTCAGGTTGGCGAACATACCTTCTCCATTAAAGGCAATACCACCACTGTTTGAATCTCCTAATAACTCCGGAATCAATAACGTAGGGCTTTCATCATTTACATAGATCAACATTTGTTCTTTCCCTACTTCCAACTTAATGTGGTTCCAGGCGTTAGCTTTCAGTACTGCTGCCGATTGGTATTGCGGATACAGATTCCATAAATTGACCCCCTTAACGGTGGGGCAATACTGAATAGCGTCTCCCAAATGGGGTTTTCCAATCGTATGGGTACGCAGGTAAAACCATTTTCCTTCGGTTTCATTCTGTCGATGAAATGAAATGCCAATAAAAGAGAAATCCGTGAGGTAGACGTCGTACTCCAAGGTTCCAGTAGAAAAGTCAACATCTTTAAGGGAAAGCATACCTCTTCCGCCACCTTTTTTAATGATAGCAGCTTGTTGTCCCTCAAAGGTGGAGTATTCTACCATATCATTTGGAAATTCCCAATTTGCTTTTTCCATGGCAATGCTAATGCGTTTTTTTGAAGCCTTTTTTTGCGCTTGAACCGTAAAAGTGGTCAAGACGATGAGTAATAAAATTCGTTTCATAACTTTTGTGTAATGTGTTTAAGAACTACTTATGAGAAGTGCGTTCGTTTTTTGAATACCTTGCTAAGGAAGTACGTTGCCTAGCATGGGGCAACTCAAGTTGAAACCAATCTCGTACAAAGCCGTACACAGTTGATTTTAATATGAATACCGTAGAATCCAAAACCGAATACCAAACCCTAAAAACGTGTTTGGCCCAAATTGAAAAGCAATTGGGTTGGGGCGATAGTGCAAAGTGGCCTTCAGCAAACTTTGAACATCTGAGCGATAAGATTTTTGAAACCACAGGAGTTCAAATAAGCCATAACACCTTAAAACGGATTTGGGGTAGAATTCCTTATACCTCCAAACCTAGTACCAGCACTTTAAATGCTATGGCGCTCTTCTTGGGCTACGAAAATTGGAGTGCGTTTGTTGCCTACGAGAAAAAAAAGTCCATACCCAGCCAAAAACAGCACGAAAAGAGGGAAGTGAGCCTTAAAAAAGGATGGAAGAATAAAGGAGTTGTGCTTCCTATTTCAATTGTAGGGGCATTGTTGCTGATATTTTTGGTGTCTTATGGAAACGGATTAATGCCCAAAACCGAAACCTATGAATTCAGTATGCGCAAGATTACCAGAGGGCTACCCAATACTGTAATTTTTTCGGTGGATGCAATGGACGCAGATAATGCAGATCATATTGAAATCCAACAAAATTGGGATAGTCGCAAAAGGGAAACCATATATCGAACCGATTCCTTAGTGACTTCGATCTATCACGCTCCGGGGTTTTTCGATGCCAAACTTGTGGTCAACGATGAAATCGTAAAAGAAGAAAGTCTTTTAATTGAATCAGATGGTTGGCTGGCGGTTGTGGAACGTGATGAGGTTCCGTTGTACATTGATTCAGACGATTTTCATAAAGCTAACGGAATTGGGGTACTCCCTGAGACCTTACAAAAAGCAGGGATTGCTACAGGGGAGGAAAACCTTGTGTCCAATGTGTACTGGGTTGAGGAATTCGAAGGGTTGACACTCAAAGATGTGACTATGGAGACCACCTTACGGCATGTCTCTTATGGCAATGCGAATCCTTGTCAAATGACCGAAATCATTATCTTATGCCAGGGACAAGTAATACTCATTCCATTATCCATTAAAGGCTGTGTTTCGGATTTACGACTCTTTGTTTTGGACCAAGGGTTTAACGGAAAAAGAACAGACCTTTCAGCCTTTGGGGTAGATCTCTCCGAGGACATTAAGGTAGCCTGCATTGCGAAAAATGATAAAGTTGCTATCAAAATCAATGGAGAAGAGGTATATCAAGCACCATTAAATGAGGCGGAAAATGCCATTTTCGGGGTTAAATACCGCTTTCATGGGGCAGGTATGGTCACTTCGTTGACGTTCAAAAATGAAGAACGAGTGTTTTTAGACGAATCCTTTCCCCAACCTTAATTTCAAGGAGATTAACTTTTTTTTCCAGAAACAATGATTTAGTTTTGTCTAAAAATTATTTTAGAATTGATAAAATTACATTGTAACGCGTCTGCTCTTTTAGCATTCCTAATGTTGATTCCAGGTGTCATACTTGCACAGAATACTACCGTAAGTGTAACAGGAAAGGTATCTTCCAAAGGGGAAGCAGTTCCTTTTGCCACGGTATATGTGGAGAATGGAAATACGGGAACCACAGCGGACGAAAATGGTCAATTTCAACTTTCCTTAGCTACCGGAACAACCACCATTGTTTTCAGCGCACAGGGGTTTCGGACCCTTCGAAAGGAAGTTTCCTTGACGGGTGAAAATACCGTAACCCTTGATGTGGAGCTGATTCCCGATGTACTTGGATTGGAGGAAGTTGTGGTAAGTGCCACACGAAATCGTGTGGAACGCAGAAGCGCTCCTGTAGTTGTTTCAACCTTGAAACCTCGTCTGTTGCAAGCCACGCAATCCATCACCTTGTCCGATGGGTTGAATTATGCGCCCGGGGTGCGCGTGGAAACCAACTGTCAGAATTGTGGTTTTACGCAAGTTCGATTGAACGGACTTGATGGTGGATATACCCAAATTCTTTTAAATAGCCGCCCCGTTTTCACTTCGCTATTGGGGGTTTATGGTTTGGAACAGATTCCTACTAATATTATTGAACGCGTTGAGGTGGTACGCAGCGGAGGGTCGGCTTTGTACGGTTCGAATGCTATTGCGGGTACCGTAAATGTAATAACCAAAGATCCCATTCTGAATACTTGGGAAGTAGGTAGCACTTTGTCACTAATCGATGGCGAACAACCCGATAGATTATTGACGTTTAATGCGGCTATTGTCGCAGATGATTTAAAAAGTGGTGTTACTTTTTTCGGTACATATCGAAACCGGGAAGCCTATGATGCCAATGGCGATGGTTTTACCGAAATCGTTGAACTTCGAAACAACACCGTAGGTGCCAAAGCTTTTTTACGTCCTTCCGATAGAAGCAGAATCGGTTTGAATGTAAACGCCATTCGCGAATATCGTAGGGGAGGGGACCGACTCGATTTAGCGCCTCAGTTTACCGATATTACCGAAGAATTGGACCATGATACCTTTATTGGAGGATTGGATTGGGAACTGGACAGCAAAGACAATTCAGCCAAAACGCAAGCATATACGTCACTATCGTACACCAATCGAGATAGTTTTTATGGCGGTCTTGGCGGAGGTCGTACGGAACAGGATAGTACATTAGCCAACAATGCTTTTGGAAGAACAAAAGATTTGGCCTGGGTGAATGGACTGCAGTATACCAAAACCTTCAAAAACCAAGATGTCCTGACCTATGGTGCTGAGTTCAATCATACCGCTACGGATGATGTGATTGAAGGCTATAATCGACGTATCGACCAAACGGTAAATACTTTGGGAACCTATGGCCAATACGAATGGAAACCCACTGATGCATTTACGGCGCTAATCGGCGCACGTCTTGACCGTGTTAGCGTTGATGGGGATTACACCGTGGGTGGTATTGAACGTGGTGTGGATTTGACCCAAACGGCTTTTTCCCCTAGACTGACACTTTCCTATCAATGGAACGACCATTGGAAACTCAGAGGAGGGTATGCTCGAGGTTTTCGGGCACCGCAGGCTTTCAACGAAGACTTACACATTTCGAGTGTAGGCGGAGAACCACAGTTCGTAATCTTATCGGATGACCTGGATACGGAATATTCCAACGCCTTTACTACCTCTTTGAATTACTCTAGAAATTTGGGATTGTTGCAAATGGATGTTTTGTTGGAAGGCTTCTACACTATCCTCGAAAACCCTTTTACACTCGTAAGCACTGGGGCGGTATTGGATAACGGTTCTATTTTGGAAGAAGTTCGGAACGGCGAAGGGGCCAAAGTATATGGGACTAATTTTGAGATTGGATTGTCTCCAAACCCCAAATGGCAGTTCCAGTTGGGCGGAACTTGGCAAAAGGCCAAATTTGATGAACGCCAAATTTTGTTTGAGTCGGATGGTACCGAAGGAGAAACGGATATTGCAATCGACGAATTTGTTCGCGTCCCCAATTTATATGGCTATTTGAATACGGCTTGGATTCCTTCCAAAAAATTCAACGTCGACCTTACGGGAACTTACACAGGTCCGATGACTGTTCCCTTGGTTATTAGCGATACCGGTTTTCTGCAGTTAAACGAAGTGCAATCTTTCTTTGATTTGAATCTAAAGTTGGAAACCCATGTTGATTTTTCCGATGACTTTATGACTACTTTTTTCGTTGGGGTACGGAATACATTCAATAGTTTTCAAGATGATTTTCAGACAGGTCCTACGCGAGATTCCGACTACGTATACGGCCCCAATACACCAAGAACTTTCTTTTTTGGCATAAAATTGGGTAAGCTGCATTAACAGGATGCATTGAATAATGATGAAAAAAGCAAAGTTTTTATTGCCGGTACTGTTTTCAGTCTTCGGCTGGAGTCCCATCCTAGCACAAACAGAAGTGCAATGGTTGACTTTTGGGCAGTTGGAAGATGCGCTGGCTGTTCAACCCAAAAAGGTATTCGTTGATTTTTATGCGGATTGGTGCGCGTACTGTAAAAAAATGGACAAGGTGGCCTATCGTGATTCCAAAGTGGTGAACTTACTGAATACCGAATACTATGCCGTAAAAATGAATGCAGAAAGTCTGGATACCATTGTTTTTGGTGGCGACACCTTTTTCAATAAGAATGTTGGGAAAACCCGTCAACCCTTTCATGATATTCCATTGCTTTTGGCGTCTCGTGAAGGACGCCCTTTTTCATTACCAGCGATGGTATTGCTTGACGAAGCGTTTCAAGTACGTGAGCGTGTTTTTGAATATCGCACACCAAAACAGCTATTAGAAATTCTTGACCCCTAAGCTACTTTTTGTTCTTTTTCCATCGCCAAAAAGTGCGTTACTTTTTTCGAGTCGTCCCTTAAGGGAATCACATCGATATGGCAAATGTATTCCTCGCCATTTTTCCGGTAGTTCAAGATGGCGGCGTCAAAACGTTCTTCTCTAGCCAGTAACGAACGTATTTTGGATTTGGCTTCGGCATCGGTTTTGGGACCTTGTAAAAAAACGGGCTTCTTCCCAACGGCGAAACGTTTAGTATATCCCGTCATTTCGTGGAAGCCGTTGTCTGTCCAAATGATTTTTCGATTGGAATCAGTTACGACTAGTGCTTCGTAACGATTCTGTTCCAAAATCCGTTGGACCTCTTCCGAAACTTCCCGTTTTAAAACCCCACTGAGTTGCTCCAAGTCGTTTTTCAACTTGAGTTTTTTCAACAACTTGTGATAATTCATGAGGTAGAAATCCAGACTCTGAATCGGAGATAAATATTGTTTTTTAGAAGATTCCATAATGAAATCAATTTGGTTATTGTAAGTGGTTGTACATTAAAGATACGCAATTCCTTATTTTACAGGCTGATGAAGGTCATATTAATCTGTTTTTTACCGATTTATCGGCAAATTGCGCTTTACGAATGGACTGTAAGGCAAGTTTTGTTAAATTAATGGACAATCAATAAAAAAACCGGACCAATTTGGCCCGGCTCTTCTTCACAAGACTTGTGAATCCTACATGTAATAAAAAGTAATACCCATCAATGTGGTTCGGCTTGTTGTTTTTCCATAGAAGCGGCAACCCCATTCATACCGAGTTCAGGAATCACCAAAAGCGGAATTTGGGTATGGAAAGCGGTACGTTTAACAACGGGCTCTCGTGTCATTTTTTCCATATAACTGTGCTGGTAATTCAAAAGTGCTAATAAGTGAATATCCAGTTCTTCAGTAAAAATTTCAAGGGTATGTGAAATGGAGCTCAACTCAGATACGGTATGCACATAGTGTTCCGCATCTTTTAAATATCGCCTTAGCATATTCAAATTGAATTGCTGTAATTCAGACAGCGCTTTCAGCTTATACTGTACATGCACCACGCGAATGGTGGCATTGAACATTTTGGCCAAACGCAACAGCGGCTGTAATTCTGAAGCAGTATAGAACCGATTGAAATCTGTAGCAAAAGCAATTTCCCTTGGAGCCAAATACCCAAAATGCTGGGGAATGGCCAAAACAGGGCAACGCTCCGTGCTTTTGATAATACGTACGGTATTGCTGCCCATAAACACTTCATCAATACCTGAAGCGCCTTTGGTTCCGGTGATAATCAAATCAATTTTTAATTCTTCTACCAAATCCTTGATTTCTTCTACCAAAAGATTGAAGGATGAAATCGTTTCAAAACGATGTCGCGGATTGGCAAATTGCTCTTGTATTTGGTTGACCGAATGTTGTAGCCCTCTTTCAGAACTATCGCGAACCGCATCTACAATGCTGACCCCATCAATCATTTTTGCCATAAAACGGCTACTCGGAATTACAGGGGTGTAGGTATTGAGTAGGTAAAATGTACATTCGTTATTGGCGAAGAGCTGCATTGCATAGCGAATGGCATTCCAGGCATTTTCCGAAAAATCTGTAGGTATTAAAATCTTTTGCATCTTACTTCAATAAATGAAACGATGCTGTAAAATTATGGGCCTACCCGGGGCAATACTATGACAAATGTCACCTTTGGATTAAAAACCCTCGACAAGGTCTTTTAATTTCTTCTCGTCTTTAATGCCGATTCTTTTGCCCGAAGTGTGAATCAATCCTTTTTTCTTGAATTCGGAAATAATGCGAATCGCTGATTCTGTAGCTGTTCCGACCACATTTGAGATGTCTTCTCGCGACTAAGTTAGTGCTAGAAAACCCTCATCGTCTTCCCCGAAGTTGTTTCGTAAGTATAAAAAAGCTTCCGCTACCCGCTGTTTCACGGTTTTTTGAGACATGTTTACAATTACATCGTCAGCCTCCCGCAAATCGTGGGCCATATGCCGCAGTACTTCCAAGGTAAAGTTCGGATTGTTTTGAAGGGTGGAAGTAATGCTGTCTTTTGGAATAAAGCATACTTCCATATCTTCTACCGCTGTGGCGGAAAGGTTGGCACATTCTTCGGCGATTACCGAACGCTGTCCAATAACCTCTCCTTTGGTAGCGAGCTTTACGATTTGGTCTTTTCCGTTTTCACTCAACTTGGAAAGTTTGGAAATCCCGTTTCGCACACAAAAGACACCATTGAGCTTGTCGCCCTCCTCAAAAAGCGCCTCTCCTTTTTTGATTTTTTTGGTAATTTTTGAATCCGAAACCTTTTTGAGCTCCTCTTTGCTCATGGCTCGGAGCGCGTTGAATTGGCGTACAATGCAATTTTCGCATCTGCTCTCTAAATGATCCATAATACCCTTGATTTACCTGACATTTAAATTTACGGCTTATCCCACGAAATATTCCTGTAAAATCTTAGGAACATGAGCTATTCCGCAACCCCTCTTTCGAAGGAATATAAATTTCTCCTCGTAAAATTTCGATAACCTTTTTTAGCCTGAATTTTTTGAGGATGTTGATGACGTATTCTGGAGATGTGCCCAAAACAGCAGCCATGTCTTCTCGCTTAACCCTAACAAGCAATCTGCCTTTGACATCGGTTCCATATTTATCGGCTAGATACAGCAGCAAATGGGCCATTCGCTCTTGCATCCCACAATTCAAATTGAAAATGATTCGAGTATGTTCATTGATGTTGTTGTCTTCAATGAGCGCCTTTAAAAAGTCTTTGCAAAATTGGGTGTTGTGCTCTAAATGGTACAAGACCATATGCTTTTCCAAACAACATAACTCCGTTTCGGTTAAGGTCGTTGCAGATACCCGGGCGCCATTTTCGGTGACCAATGCCCTTTTGCCCATAATTTCTCCTTTACCCAAAAAACGCAAAATGTATTCTTTTCCATTAGGGTCCATCTTACTGAACTTACAAGCGCCTTTGCGGATACAAAAAAGCTTGTTCAGGGCTTCATCTTCATTGAAAACTACAGTGCCTTTGG
>ERZ1740062.387-NODE-387-length-25823-cov-4.698036_pt1 | contig 25823 bp, 23 predicted proteins | sample MGYA00581741_ERZ1740062 | MGnify/ENA primary metagenome ERZ1740062 (study PRJEB43018, sample SAMN04849747) | marine metagenome | isolation source: floating plastic debris | place: Pacific Ocean | collected 2008-09-01 | study: EMG produced TPA metagenomics assembly...
TCCCACCACCACACGTTGCGTCGTGAAACCGATGTAAGAAAAAATAAGCGTATCCCCTTCGTTGGCCTGAATGGAATAATTTCCGTCATCGTCAGTAACAGCTCCATTGGAAGTGCCTTGGACTTGCACACTGGCGCCCAAAATACCGATACCATTATCATCGGTAACCTTCCCCGTGATTGTACTTTGGGCAAGAAGTCCGTTCGCACAGCATAAAAAGCTAAACAAACAGAGCAAATTCATGAGTTTTTTCATTTTGTCAAGTTTTAGTTTTTTGGTTCTCCTATTAGATTTTCAAGACTCCCGAAGGCTTAACACATTGTAAATAAGCACATAAGGAAACCCATTAAGGTTCCAATATAATAATTAATTAAGTTAATTGTTAATGAAATTAACTAATTTTTCAGAAGGACAAAATTTTTTTCAATTTTTTTTCCTTTTTCATGCTGTTAATTCCCTTTTTTTTCGTGCGTTTTAGGAAGTTTTCATTAAACCGTCGAGAACGTTGCGTATCTGTCAGAATTGGCGTGTTAATTCAATTCCTTGTGATACAAAGGTTTAACGTTTCCGTAGACTCCTTTTTCGCTGCTCCAACGCGGTCATGTCATGGAGCTTTCCACCTTTGATTACGGCTTGAATATTTCTGGTATTTCGAATATTTTCCAACGGACTGCCATCAAGTAAAACCATATCCGCCAAAAACCCTTCTTGCAGCAAACCTTCTTCATTTTCCAATCCAAAGTACTCCGCCGGCTTTAGAGTAGCAGTCTCTAGCGCCTCCATGGGCGTTAGGCCGGATTGCACCAAAAGATAAAGTTCTTCATGTAAACTGTAGCCTGGAGTGAGAAAAGCAATTGGGGTATCCGTACCGGCCATAATACCTATGTTTTTGGCCTTAACTTTTTTCAGCATCATCATTTGCCAGTCGGTGCTTTTTTTCCATGAAGCATTATTCGTCAACATGACGGCGATGCGTTTACTTCCGGCATGCCAACTTTTACGTAAGGAATCTGGTAATAAGTCAAAAGTATCCCGCCAATCTTCCCTAGTGACATGGTCAAAGGATAAAACGCCATTCAATACCAAAGTCGGCACTTGCCAGGTATTGTTCTTGGCAAAAATATCCAATACTTCATCTGCTACAACCTCATCGTATAATTCCATAGCCACTTCCTTTTGTGCCTTGTGGATGGAAGCTCTCAATACACTGCCACCGATTCCCATGGGAACCTTTAGCATCTGTCTTCTTATTTGTAGAAGGGAATCAGAATTGGAAGCACAGGACAATTCCAGATTGCGCATGTGCTCAATGCTGTTCATTCCTGCTTCGGAAACACTTATGGCATCCATACTTAAAGGAATATGACCCGCTACCGGTAGTCCTTTGGCTTTGGCCAGCTTCATAACTTGCAAAAACTCCTTTTCGGACAACATCTCATAAGCTTTAAGCAAATCAACCCCCTCGTTCTCCAATCGGTTGACCACCTCAACTACATCAAGTTCGCTTTCAATACGCACAGAAAGTGGAGGCAATCGGTCAGAGCTGCCATCATAAACATTGGGTGTGCCATCAATTAATGGCCCAGCCATCATTACCCTAGGTAAATCCATTGGATTTTCTTCAGCCATTTGTTTATAAGGCTTCACTGACTTAAGTCTCCCTCCCGTATCGCGAACACTGGTAATGCCGTGTACAAAAAACAAATCCAACATACTCGGTGCCAAAATCGTGTCATATGCAAAATGAACATGGGTGTCCCATAACCCTGGAATCAAGTAATTTCCAGTTCCATCAACCACTTCATTGTTTGAAAGTAACCGAACACTATCCTTATGGGTAATGGAGACAATTCGCCCCTCTTGAACCACCACAGTACGATACTCGCGTAGACCGTTCTTGGCGTCAATCATGGCTACGTTGGTAATACACAACGCATTTTCATATTCTGGAAGACCCTCACCGCAACTTAGTGCTGACAATACCAAAAACAAAACACAAAGTTTGCGTACAATCTGGTTCAAAGGCTTTGACATACTTGAATAAAATTAGTTAATATAATTAAAGATTAATAAAATTAACTATTTTTAAAGATAGCTTTATTGTTCAACTACCAAAAGACGCAGCGTTTGAAAAACACCGTTACTCATAATATGTTCTTTACAGGGAATGATGGTTCGCTGAAAGGTTTCCAAGAAGCCGTTATCAGTGTTTCGAATATGGAGAAGACCCTCGACTTCTTTCAACGTGTTTGCGGTTGGAAAGTCATAACAGAAGGTTCCGGGAGTGCTGCCTTAAAAAGTTTATGGCAAGTGGGTTCAGAAGTTGATATCACCGAGGTCGTATTGCATAACGAAGGAGATAAAGAAGGGTTTCTACGCTTGGTACAATTCCATAATGTTGAACAAGAACGTATTCGGTCTGGTGCTTCAGCTTGGGATGCTGGAGGTATTTTCGATATCAATATGCGCATTCATGATATGGATAGTTGGTATCGCTTGTGTCAAGATGAAGGATGGCATGGCTATGCTGACCCACTCCGCTACACCTTTGGCCCTTTTGATGTCTCCGAAGTTCTCATGAAAGGGCCGGACGGAATAACCGTTGCCTTTATGCAACGCTTTTCACCACCTTTAGAAGGCTACGACCATATGAAAACCACCAGTCGCATATTCAATTCATCCATGATTGTTAGCGACATTGAAGTTTCCCGAAAATTCTATGAGGAACAGCTTGGTTTTAAAATGAACTTTCAAACTGCTGGGGACCAACGCATTGGAACGGATAATGTTCTCGGATTTCCTCAGAATACCAACAAAAACATTACGGTACCTATAGATATTGTCAAACCTAGTGAAGATAATTTCGGCACCATTGAGTATTTAGAACCCAAAGAATTCAAAGGGAAAAACTGTGCGGCGTTTGCCCACCCTCCTAACTTGGGCATCTTGATGTTACGTTTCCCGGTTAGAGATGCCGAAGCCTACGCCGAAGAACTCATTTCTCGGGGACTTGCCATTCATTCGGGAATTGTCGAAGTAGATATTGCTCCTTACGGAATGGCAAAGGTCTTTTCCGTGCGCTCTCCTGATTGTGTTTGTTTAGAATTTATGCAACTTAAAACAGATACTATTTAAATACGATTTCATGAAACGGATACACACTAAAAATGCATTTTTGGTTTTCTTGGGAGCAGCTTTATTCATCGGCTGTAAAACAGAAGCACCAAAAACCGAAGAGGCAGAAACAGTAACAGAGGCACCAAAACCAGAACGAAAAGCATCCTACGAGAACGCACCAAAACCCTTTCAAATTTGGGTGGACGGTAGAGCTGGAACAGGCGAAGCAGTCCATTGGCTAGCGGAAGGAAGCGTTTATGCTTACCCATCTGGAGAAAAATTATTCGGTATGATTGGATTTGATAGCTCCACTGTCATTTGGCCTGACGACGGAGAGGAAACCGTGACCCATCTTACGCGTAAAACCTTTGCTTACACTGACCCAGAGACTGGAGAAGTCTTGAAAGAATACAATGGACAACCCGTAGTCCCTATCGCTTATCCGTATCAAATGATTACCTATCGATTTGAAAACGACCAAATCTACGGGGATGTAGAGCAAGGCGTTGGAGAGCGTGTTCAGACCATAAAAGCAAAAAATGGAATCCCCTATAAGGTTATGGGAGACACCTATATCTACAATGCGCAAGTATTTTTAGATTTCCCGCTACCTACAGGAACGCAATATCAAGCTTGGGAAAACTATGACTTTTACATGCATCCTGAAGACACAGTTGATGAACCGCACCAAATGGGCTGGCAACGCTACGGTTCCCTACCGCGTTGGGCAGGTGGCGGACCTTGCATTATTCAACTGTATTCTTGGAGGGTTGAAAGTCACAATGAATTCCCAACCAACCTTTTAGAGTGGGCCAAAGCCGAAAAACCAAATTGGTTGAAGCCACCAGCTAGTGTTGAAGAAGTACGCGCCCTTCAGAAGGGTGAAGGTGGCCCTGGATGGGGTAGTTAATCCAACTATTTAATCGTTAAAAACAAAACATGTCGCTTTTATACAAACGCATCACTCTAGTGGTTGCCGACATCGAGCGGTCGCTAACGGTGTATCGAGACATCTTGGGGTTTACCATTAATTACATCCAACCATCAGATAAAGATTCGTTTTCGTATCCAGTATTCAACATTCCCAAAGAAGCGGATTTGAATTTTGCCACATTGGATAGTCCCACCCAAGAAAGGACCTTTGCCTTGACAGAAATCAAAGGCGTTGCATTACCCAAACAAGAAGGCATTCATATGTCGGCCTCTGTAATCAAAGTGGATGATTTAGCTAATGTCATTTCACAGGTCAAAGCCTTGGGATTGCACACGACAGATGTCAAAACCGATGAAAATGAATACGCCGAATTTATAGAACAGGCTTTTGTAGATTTCGATGGCCACCTTATAGTGTTGTATCAACTGATGGAAAAATAGTTTGCCATGGCATCTCAAATGAAACAATGGGTCTTGGCCAAAAGGCCAGTTGGCTTGGCAACCGTTGAAGATTTTCATTTGGTAGAAGTTCCCATTCCCAATATTGAGGAGGGGCAAGCCTTGGTGAAAACGCTCTACTTAGGAGTCGCACCGGTGATGTTGCGCTATATGAACAACGAAACTGAATTTGAACGACCCTTGCACATCGGTGATGTAATGCATGGACGAGGTGTCGGCCGTGTAGTCGAAAGTAAATGTGACGCATTCAAAGTTGGTGATATCGTGCAATCCAAACTGCGATGGCGAGAATATGCCGTCATTCAAGATGAGCCCTACTATCTCACCCATACCATGCACAACACCGACCTTAATCTCTCCTATGGAGTGGGTGCCTTGGGCATGAATGGGTTTACGGCCGTATTGGGCATGCGAGATATCTGTGCGGTTCAACCTGGGGATACCGTTTTAGTTTCAGGCGCCGCCGGAAGTGTGGGCAGCATGGTTGGTTTTATCGCCAAAACCTTGGGAGCTAAAACAGTTATAGGTATTGCTGGCGGTGAAAAAAAGTGCCGTTTGCTAACGGAGCAGCTGGGCTATGATGCTGCTTTGGATTATAAATCACCTGGACTTTATGAGAAAATCGATAAGTACTTGCCGGAAGGAATTGACGTGTTTTTTGATAACGTTGGCGGGGAATTGTTGGATGAAGTTTTAGGGCGTATCAATCGTCGTGCTCGCATCGCTATCTGCGGACGGATTTCAGAGTATTTGATTCCTCCAGAACAATACCATAGACCAAGAAATTTGTATCGCATTGGATTGAAGGATGCCAAGATGGAAGGGTTTTTCATTTATGACTACGCCAAAAACCACCACGAATACGAGCATCAAATGGCGCAATGGATACGAGAAGGTAAAGTAAAACCTTATGAAGACATTTCCGTAGGCATTGAGCATATGCCTCACGCGCTAATCAGTTTATATCAAGGCACCAATGGTGGCACTCGAATGGTTCGGGTGGACCCATCAGCGCACTAAAGCTTGTCAAAAACATACCACTCTTTGGAAATCTCGTAGTATATACTTCCATCCAGATTAAACCAGCCATCTAAATACTCAAAGGTATCACCCGTGAGTTTCATCTGTGACCAAGAATAAATGGGAGTACCGGTATTCGGAGCCTCAAAGCTACAATCCCCTTTCTTCATGGCACCTTGGAAGTGATTTTGTCCGGGTTTAAAGAAAACATCGCAACCTGCGAGCGGATACATGTCTTTTGGCGATATACTTTTCAGCTTATCAGGATGGAGGTGCGCTCCACTGGTCTTTGCTTTGAATATCGAGTCCATTGGAAAAATATGAAGGTTCATCCGAAACGTGGAATCATTTTCACGCACAAAATTGTAAATGCGCTGTCGAGTAACCTTATTTGGTTTTCCATACGCTTGCCACTCCCCATAAAAAACATGGTCACCAAAAGCAGGTAACTCGATTTTTTTAATGACCAAAGTGGTATGTCTATTTCTAGAATCCGCATGAACACCCCGTTGGATTTGTTCTTATACCTGGCGATTGTTATCGTAAGACCCTTCCCAATGACTCAAGAAAACATCCCATTGCGCATCCAACTGCTGTTGTTTAGCAATTAGACTAGGTTCTTGTGCTACCAAAACCCTTGTTGTAGCAAACATGAGCAATGCAAAAAAGAGGGATTTCGTTTTCACTTCGACTTTTCCTATTAGTGGCTAGTTCAAATAACGGCTGATACTATCAATCATCACCTTCATTTCCTTACCGGTTTGTGGCAATTCATCTTTCGCAAGGTCGAGATGGTTCATGGGAACTTCTTGTTGGTATTGGTCAAAAATAGGACGAACGATATCCAAACTGTAACTGGGAATTTTTCGATTTGCCCGAAAGGCCGCAATTGGGATTTTGGCCTCAATAATACCATCTTCCGACTTACTTGGATGCTTGGCCAACACTTTACCATCCGGTCCAACGATTAAAGATTCTCCTGCGTTATACCCACTTTCTTCTGGTAAGGTAAAATTCGCCATCGCAGAATAAAACTTATTTTGGTTTGCTGTGGCCATTACATCCGTGTCAACAAACAAAGTTGCGGTACGCAACATGATTTCGGTTCCCTTCATGGCAAAAGCCGCAAAAATGAAAGGGTCCCATTGTACTGTGCTGACCGCGATATTTCCAAACTCGGTCTGTAATACTGGAAACTCTTCGTCCATTCCATACTTTTCACGATACGCATCACGCACTCCCTCAACCGTGGTCGTAGTAAGCTCGATACCTTCAAAAATCCGTTTGATATTTCGGGATTTCCAGAACTTTTTAACCACCTCTCCTTTGCGGTTGATGACGGTATTGATGCTTAAAATATGGTCTGGCCAATCAGGGTCACTAACATAACTTCCGAATATGATATAGCTGTCCAGTTCTTTGGCCAGTTTTCCCAAACGCTCGGTTTCTGGTCCAGGTACTTGAATAGTAAACTTCAATTTTTCGGACCTTGAACCCGACGAATATCCTGTCAAGGGAAATTCGTGATAGAGGAGAATATCTGGTTTGGCACCCTCTGAAGCAGCTTGCCGTCCCATTTTTTCCATATAGGCCATGTTCTCTTCCAAACCCTCTTCAATAGTGGGAAACTTTTGCAAGGATTTCACTCGGGTTTGTACCACTTTCAATACAACCGTATCCTTTTCCAAAGGAACCGTTGGGTACGAGCCATCTCCTCTGACCAAAAGAGCTTCTTTGGTATTCGATTCCATCGTGTCCTGGGCAGGTTCACTTTCGGAGTCTCCAGCACTCTTCCCCCAGTAAAAAGCCAACGCCAAAGAGGCTACAAATAGAAGCAAGCCCAAAATCTTTCCAAATACTTTCATATGCTGTAATGTTATGAAGGGCGATAAATCTTTTGCATCGCCGCTCCAAATAGTTCCATTTCTTCCATGTGTCCGGTACTTACGCGACACCATGTTGTATACGGTGGAAAAGGCCTTCCAACGGATACGCCATGCACTAACATTTTAGCCCGTAGTTCCATAACATCCATGCCCGCATCGAAAAACACGAAGTTGGCGTGTGAGGGCACGTACTTTAAACCCAACTCATCCAAAATAGCATACACATATTGCTTTGCTTCCTGATTCTTTGCGATACTCATTTGATAAAACTCATCATCTTCCCAAGCTGCTTGGGCAGCGACAATCGCCAACATGTTGACGCGTCCCATGACATTTTTCCGGATGCGTCCTGCAATATCAGGCCGGGCAATCAAGTAACCGATGCGAAGACCAGCCATACCAAAGACCTTTGAGAAGGTCTTGGCTACAATGATGTTCTTGTTCTGCTTGACCAAATCGACCATGGAAGGGTAGTCGGGTTCCGTGATGTAGTCACAGTAGGCTTCATCCGAGAATACGATGGTTCGTTGGGAAACTCTATGACAGAAATCCACTAGTCTATCCTTCGGAATCAGGGTTCCGGATGGGTTGTTGGGATTGCATAAAAACACCAAAGAAGTAGCATTGGAGAGACGACGTTCCATCTCATCCAAATCATGTTGGAGGTCTTTATCCAACGGAACCTTATTAATAAATGCCCCAAAGCGCTGGGCATAGTTCAATAAAAAATCATAAACAGGGTCTGCCGTGATGATTTCACCACCATTCACGCCATACGTGAGTCCGGTGGCATTCAGTCCCTCTGAAGAACCAGCACAAAGTACCACATGGGCTCGGGTGACCCCTTCTTTTTCCGCTATCTGCTGTGCAAACTCTTCAATTTCCTGATAGGGATAACGACAAGCCTTGTCAAAAGCGTCTATCATGGCCTGCCGCACTTTGGGAGAAGGCCCTAAAACATTTTCATTGGCATTTAAGATGGTGTAGTCGTAGCGATTGTAAGTAACGGTCATATCAATAAGGATTAGGCTTCTGCAATTTTGGCATCAGAGGTATCCAGCGTGATGGGCTTGATGAGAAAAGAGATTAAAAAAGCGGTAGCCAGTAGCATGACAACCACCCAGAAACTCATATTGTATGAGCCCGTCCAATCCGAAATTAAACCGGTCATCCAAGCGCCTAAACCAGCACCCAAACCTTTAAAGGCTGCAATAACACCGCCTATTTTTCCTGCGGATTTCACCCCGAATGTCGTGATGATAATGTAGTTGATGATGGTGTACAATCCGCCCCAGCCCAAAGCATAACAAACCAAAGCGGGCCATACCAAACTCGGAATGCCAAGTGCGATAAGAAAGGCACCCAAGGCCATGAGAAATACCTGAATCTTGAACAAGCGATGTTCATTGATGAACTCTGCTATCGTGCCCGAGGCCAACTTGGCACCCAGAATAATCATAAAGAAAATGCTCAACGCGTTACCTGCTGCGGAAATGGAAAAGTCTTGTTCGCGTAAGTATAAAAACAAGTTGGTAATAAGTCCCATGATGCTATAAAAACAACATGCCCCGGCCACACAAATCGCCCAAAATACTGGAGTACGAATCGCCTTTTTAAAAAGTACTTCATTGAGTCCGGTATCCTTGTCTTTTACAGAAGCATCTTCACTGACTTTTTCTTTAAATTTTACAGGGCGGATACAAAAGAACAGCAAGATTGCTACTCCAATGGGCAACAAAGATTCGTATTGAAAGGCAGACCGCCAACCATAATTCTTAAACAGAGGTACCGCGATATGAGGAATGATGATTCCGCCGAGTGAAGTACCTGCCAAGGCGATACCAATAGCCACCCCTCTTTTTTCTTTCACTCTTTTGGACACCATGATTAAAACCGCCAAAGCGCCAGAGCCAGAAAGGGCAATCGCAAAAATGAAGTGAATCAGGTAGAGTTGCCAAGTTGCCTCGATTTTGGAATAGAGAAACAGCATTGATGAAATCAATAGGAGACCGATAATCATCAATTTTTTGGCTCCATACTTGTCGATAACAGCACCTACAAAAGGGGCCAACAATGCCGCAGAAACCAAGTTGATGAAATCCCGGAACTTCAATTGTGATTTCGTCCATTCGAACTCAGTCAGAATCGCTTCATCAAAAACGGTAATTCCCGACAGGGTCAAACCGTTGGAAACAATCAACAATATGGTTCCCAAAAGGGCCACTCCAATTACACTAATCAAGGATGTTTTGTTATTCATGGCCTATGGTTTTTTAGAATATTATTCGCTTGGCACAGTTTCAGATTTGACCGGTTTGATGAAAAAAGATATCGCAAAAGCGATAGAAAGCAATACCACCACCAACCAAAAACTCGCACTGTACGACCCTGTTTTGTCCGAAATAAATGCAGTCAGCCAAATACCTAATCCAGAGCCCACGGCTTCAAAAAAGGAAATCACTCCTCCAATTTTACCAGCGGACTTCACTCCAAAAGTGGTAATGATAATGTAGTTGAAAAGGGTATATAATCCGCCCCAACCCAATCCTACGGCGATTAAGGCTGGCCAAATAAAGGCTTCTTGGTTCATGGCCATAAAGACAGCTCCTAAAATCATCAAGGCCAATTGTATTTTAAACAGGCGGTGTTCGTTGATGAGCTCAGCAATGTATCCGGAAGCCAACTTCGCCGATAAGATGATGGCGAAAAAAATACTAAAGGTATTCCCTGCTTTGGATTGGGAAAAACCCATCTCTGTGAGATACAAAAACAGATTGCTGATAATCCCCAGAATACTGTAAAAGCAAAAAACGCCAGCAAAAGAAATCGCCCAAAACACGGGAAGTTTCAACGCATCTTTAAAAGTAATTTCGGTTAATCCCGTTTCTGCATCGCTCTCGGTAGTACTTTGCTCTGTTTCTTTTTTGGTATAACGTATGGGCTTCACAAAAATCGCCAACAATATCAAGACAACAATCGGTAGGAATATTTCGTATTGAAAAGTGGTTCGCCAGCCAAACTTTTCCAACAAAGGACCTGCAATCTGGGGAATGACCATCCCGCCTGCCGAGGTACCTGCTAAAGCAATACCTATCGCCAAACCACGACGTTGCTGAACGCGTTGCGAAACCATGATGACTGTAGCCAGGGTTCCTGCACAAGAAACCGCGATAGCAAAGAAAAAGTGAATCGTGTAAACTTGCCATAATGCACTGATCATGGAATAAGCATAGTACAATCCCGCAATCATCAACAACCCCAAAATCATCATCTTTTTCACACCATACTTGTCAATGATGGCGCCAATGAAGGGCATAATCAAAGCCGCAACAATCATATTGATGAGTTCGCGAAATTTCAATTCTGATTTAGACCATCCGAATTCGGAAATAATGGCATTATCGAAAATGGTAATGCCCGAAACCGTCATCCCATTGGTCACGATAAGAAGAATCGTTCCTAAAATGGCAATTCCGAGTACTTTCGCTATGGTCTCTTGGTTGGTTGTTGTAGCCAAACTTTTGCGTTTAGTTAGTTAGATTTTGATGTATTCAATGGGCGTGTCGTAAGGCGTTAACTTTACCCCGTCTTTTCGCACGGTTTCCATTACGGATAGGTGCCCATCGGATAGTGTTTCCGTAAGTTGGAACGTTAATCCTTCCCCCACTACTCCAATATGGTTCACCGTGAATTGGTCTGTTACTTGCAGTGCATATTCCGCTACGCCAAACGGGCTAGCAATCATTTTTTCATAATCTAAAACCAAATCGGCATTGTCATTGACAATAGTGGCTTGGTCCAAATGTGGGGCTTTCATGGACTCCAAAAACACTTTGTTCTTCCCGTCAGAACGGAGATAGAAAATCAAAGGTTTAATGTCCATCTCCTTGCCAGGGTAGATGTAGTAACTTTCCTCTAGCACATAAATCCCTTCGTGCCCTTCCGGACGATTAATCACCATGTGATCACAAATATCCGTTACGTGTTTTGCGTAAGGGTGGACTTGTTTTCCGGCGGCAACCTCACGGTTTACTTGGGCCTGATTGTCCAAAGTTCCGCAAAGGATGTCCGTAAATCTCTTTAATAGTGCGTCGATCAATTCAATTCAAAGATTTCAACATAAAATCCATTTGGGGTTTCCAAAAGACATGCTTTTCCAGTTCCCATGATGTAATCCGTCATAGGTAAGATATCAGATTTGATTTGTATGCCCTTGTTCCTTGCCCGTTGTACCACTTCTTCAATATTGGAGGTAAGGAAACTCCACATGCCCAACCCTTGGTTTGGAATACAACTTTGTACACCAGTATCAACCATGTTTCCATCCTTGAAATCCAAGAAAAGGATATGGTTTTGCTTTGCCCCTTCGGCATATAATCCAGCAAAGCGGAAAGGAGTACCATCTGGAACGCCCAAAGCACCATCATCCGCAGCTTCCCAAACGGAATCAAACACAATGTTCTGACCCAACACCTCGGTGTAAAAAGTAATTTCTGCATCAGAATCTCCCGCTACAAAAGCAGAATACCCTGGACCTCCAAAGCCATCTTCGGGGTCACAGGGCGCCAACTGAGGATAATTCACCCGTTCTATTCCTACGCAATGCAAATAGTCTGGACCTTGATAAATGGTTTCCAAATACTGTCCGGATTTCCCATCAGGTCGAACAATATCTCCCAATTGCATAGGCGCCATGGCACCAACATTATACGATTGTAAGCGCTTATCCATCCCCTTGGCATCCGAAGTTGGAAAACCCAATGAAAAAGAACCCTTTTCATAGGAATTGTAACTGTTATGAATATGTGGCGTGTTTTGTTTCAAGTGAAGAATCCGCAATTGAATCAAACTTGGAACGGTAGCGCGATAACAATGGTAGACTTCATAATCGACATCTTCTGGAATGTTCCAAAAGGTCTTTTGTGTTGTCTTTTCTTCCTTGGTTTGGCTAACTGGGCCATCAATTTGCATTTTCATGACCTCACCATAAAAATGACGGTAAGCCTCTAAATCGGTAGTGCAAAGCGTAGCGCAATGAATGTAGCCGGTAAGGCCACCATGTATGCTGTTGGGTATTTCTAGCGTTGTCGTTTCCATACGATTACTGCGTCTCTTCTTTTAGGTATTCGATTAAGGCGTTCTGTTGTTCTTCGTTTTTGATTCCAATAAAGGCCATTGTTGTCCCTGGAACGTAATCTGAAGGTTTGGTCAACCAGTTGCGAATATGGTCTTCGTTCCAAACGATTTCAGAATTTTGAAGTGCTTCGGAATAATTGAAATCTTCCAAAGAAGCTGCTTTTCTTCCAAAGATTCCATTCAGGTTAGGCCCTACCTTATGCGGTTCTCCTTTCTTTAAATTATGGCAAGCAGCACATTGAATGAAGGCTTTTTTGCCTGGAGAAAGCTTTGCAATTTCTTTCTTGGGTGCCGTTTCAGTCTTTGGTCGACTCATTAAAGATTCCTTTTCTTTTTCTTCTTTTTTGCCGCCGCAAGACACCAACATCACTCCGAATAGAGCCAGAAGACCCAGCAAAAAAGTTGATTTATGGAATTGCGTTTGCATCAATCGTTTCATGTTATTGATTCTAAGGTTTATTCTCATCTTTTTTACAAAAACAGGAGGCCCAACCATTGTTGAAAGACAATTTGGTTGCCCCAGGTTGTGCAGTCACCAGGATAGTTGACCTTTTTTGACCTTCTTCAATGAAGCGCATCATGAAAAAGTCTGCCCCTTCACCGTAAAAAGGATACTCTTTCTCTCGCAATTGGACTCCGTATTTTTTTCCATTTTTCGGATAGGTCACCCAAGTAAACCCACCTTGGTTGTGAACAGTAAGTCCCTTGTAAGATTTATCATTTGGGTCTGGTTCTGCATAGGATTTTTCATAAAAGCTCACGTCACAGGTGTACCGTTCTGCGCGACGCATTTTATGGGGGATGTCATTCGGATGGCCTTTGTAAAACGAGTCATCTTTGACCAAAAAAGAACGGTCTACACGCCAATATTGATTTTGGGATACCACCAGGTCGTGGACTGAATATCTCAATAAATCTCCTTTTCCGAATTGACAGGCTTTATCACGCATACTGCCAAAATACTGCTCTCCCTTTCTTTGAAAAATCACAGCACACCCATCAAGTCCAAACAAGTCTTCTTGTTTCAAATCCTTAAATTCAGACACGTCGGTAGTTGCGCCGATAAACTTCTCTGCTTCTTTCAAAAAGTAAATTTCCATTTCAATCCCTTCTTCAGGCGCCATGCTCTTGAACGAAACCACACGCTGCCTTGCAATTTTGGTGGTATCATCATCGATATACTCTTCCACATAAAAGGTATGCTCCCCTAAAAAATCCGCTTGAATTTTAGTGTGGGTGGCATGAATTCTTCCGTGACGTTCAGCTTCTGGAACTTTTCTTCTCCCTTCATACCAGAGTTGGGAATCATTGTCAAATTCTCCTTCGAACCATTTGACCAACAACAAAAGGTCTCTCACATTAGGGTCACTTTGGGCAACAGTACTGGCAATACTGCCCAATAAGAACAGGAGCAGCAAAGTCCATTTCACAACATTCAATTTGTTCATGATTTTGATTTTTGACTAGGCTTCCATGATGATTTCCAATGCAGCACGCTCTCCGGATTCAAAGGCGCCTTCCATACCTCTTTCCATAATGGCTGTATGTTCTCCACAGAAATGAATATTCCCGTGACGAGGACGCATATGGTTTCCAAACTTGGTTACTTGGCCTGGTTGCCAGTACACCCAATCCCCAGCTCCGTGGATATCCCTTTCACAGGATTGGATCAACAACGGTTTTAGAACACCCTTCATTGATGGACGCAACTCGGCAAGCTTTATCTGGCAATAATTAAAAACCTGTTCATCTGTCATCAATCTAAACTTCAATGATTCGGGTCCATTGATAAAAACCACTAAGGCATCTAATTGATCGGAAGAACGCTTCGCCCGAACAGCGACACGCTCCAATTCGCCATCTGACCACATGTTAGGAGCTAAACCATCTTTTTCCCAGAAAGGTTCCATTACTTGAAAGTGCGCTTGAATAGATAGTCCATATCCTATTTGATCAATTGCATCAGCAGCAATACCTTCAATTCTGGGTTCAAAAACAACATCTTTTAAAACGGAGATAGGAATGCTACAAATAACATGGTCGGCACTATAGGCTGTTCCGTCGGCGCAACTGATTTCAGTAACATTATTCTTTTTCCTAAAAGCTACTACTGTTTTGTCCAATAACACTTCGTTGTTCAAGCTTTCAGCCATTCTCGCTGGTAGCTGAGAATTACCTCCTTCAATCATTTTATAACTTTTGCCATCAGGAAAATGCATTTTGCTATTAAATTCATTTACATGATACCGTCTAAGTTCATTAAGTGCTGAAGTTCGGTGCATACCCCCTGAATGTATGGTTACATTCATTAGTCGGATGGTTTCTTCGTTGAGTCCTTTTTTTCTCAAATATTCATCATGAGGAATATCGTATTTCTGGAACTCTGGAGTTAACCAAGCATCTAGAGGCTGATTTTTTAAAGGATTATCGTGATTGGAAATTCTTGACAGAAACTGACTAGGGAGCAAATCTCTAAATTCCCCCTCTTGTGGATTCATGGGATGTGAAGCCCAATCTTCCCTTTTGATAAATTCACCGTTAATATGATACATCCATGGGCGATTATTATTGTTTTGTTCAGGAGTAAACAATTTTAATCCCATTTTATCGACCATGTTAATCATTCGGGCATAGTTGGCACCTATCCATTCGCCAGCAGCTTCGGGTTTTCCCGGAATGTTTTCGAGGGTGTAGACACGTCCACCCAACCGTTTTCTTCCCTCTAAAACCAAGACGTCCATACCTGCCTCTTCAAGCAAGATGGCAGCCTGCAGACCTGATAATCCTGCTCCTACGACAATAGCGTCATATTTTTCCTTGGCGGGGCCTTTAGGCTGTTTGGGTAATAGCGCTACCTCTTCTTTAGCACTCTCTTCTTTAGGGGCACAATTTGTAAGCCCTACTGCTCCGACGACGGCTGCTGCCCCAGCTACATTTTTTACAAACTTGCGTCTTGTTGTTTTCATGCCATTCTTTTTATTTAGGTCCTTATTAAAATAAGGTTAGGTCATTTTTTTTCCATTTTCTCTACTTGGGCCGCTACGCGAAATCCCAACATAAAGCTTCGGTAATCTGCTCCATCACGGGAACGCACTGCCGCACGAGACCAAGCGATGCCGCTTATCCAACTGCCCCCTTTTGGGGTTCTCCATTGGCATGCTTCGTCCGTATTATCTTCCCAGCTACTTCCATCCACAGGAGTCTCATTCAAATTCATTTGAAAACAGTCGTTCGTCCACTCCCAAGCGTTTCCTACCATATCGTACAAACCAAAATTATTAGGCTTGAATCGACCAACACGAGTGGTATACACATAGCCATCATCACAGGGAAAAGCTGCACGTTTTGGATATTTATTTTGAAAAGTTCGGTCTCCAACATTGGCATATTCACAAGCATCCGCAGGATTGGTGCCCCAATACCAGGGAGAAGTACTCCCGGCCCGGGAGGCATATTCGAATTCCACAGTAGAGGGCACACGATATTCTCGGCCAGTCTTTTTACTTAACCATTGCGCATAGGCATCCGCATCGCTCCAGCTCACGCAAACCACAGGGTCCGTTTCGCGTTGCGGATAACCTGGGTTTTTCCAGTTGTGCTCTGCGACATAACCATAGCTTTTGCCATCGTAAAAGTTACAGCCAACCAAGGGTTCACCTTGATAAAAGGCTTCTTTGGATTTATACTGGGTTTCTTCCACAAAGACGCGATACTGAGCCAAAGTCACTTCGGTTGTAGCCACGGCAAATGGTTTATCGATGGTGGCCAAAACCCTTTCGCGCTCCCCTTTTTTTCGACCAATTTCTTCTTCATAGGAACCGATATAAACGCTCCCCGATGGGATAACAACCATCTCTGGACAGGTCTTGCAATCTCTGAAGGTCTGTATGGAATCCGTTTGGGCAAGCCCTGAAAAGCACCCGACAAGAATATAGACACTACCTATCAGGATTGTAGAAGATAAGCGTGATATGTTGTTTGGGGAGGACATCGTTATAACTGGCCTAGGGTTGCTTCGATTTTGGCAAAATCCGGTAAGGATTTACCATCAGTTATTTCGGCATATTGCACCACTCCAGTTTTGTCAATAACAAAAGCCGAGCGTTTTGAGAAGTGGGTCAACCCTGCAAAGTCATCTTCGAATAGCACGCCGTAGGCTTTGCTCGTAGCACGATTAAAATCAGACCCCATAGCAAACTGCAATTGATTCTCCTCCGCAAACTTTTTCAACACGAAGGGCGAATCAACCGAAACCCCAACCACGGTCGCGTTCAATTCATTGTATTTATCATAATCGTTTCGTGCAGTGCACATTTGCTCTGTGCATACACTTGTGAATGCCAAGGGAAAGAAATGCAACACCACATTTTTACCGGAAAAACTTTTCAAAGTAATGGGTTCCAAATCGGTTCCGGTTAACGTAAATTCGGGTGCCTTATCACCTACCTCTAGTGTTTCCATTTGACTTCTAGATTACTATATGGTTAAATATATTAATAATTAACTTAGTTAACTAATTTTTAATCTTCCTTTTTACGCTCTAGGAAAGTGAGCCAAACTCCTTCTGGACTTATCACCGAAAACAGCGCTACTTCACCATAAGGTTCCATAACCAAAGACTGCAATGTATTTTGAATCGCAACTCCTTTCTTTAGTAAATCATCGTAGTAATTTTCAATCCCAAAAACCTCGATACGATACTCCATGTACCCGCGGTGCGGAGGACGAGTGGTTTTTGAAAAATTCTTCCCAGTTACGCCTTCAAATTCAATGATTTGAAAAACCGTATCCCGCTCACCATCAAAGGATAAAAAGCACGCTTTACATTTTACTTTATCTGCTAAATTGAAAGGAAGACCAAACATATTTTCCTGCGGACTATCCTTGATGACCTCATACGAGTTCAATACCTGACATCCCAAATCATCCACATAATAGGCTTTTGCTGTTTCTAAATCGTGTACGGTTACTGAAGAGTTGTAGACATGGGTCGCTAATTTTATGGGTGCGGTCAAATTCAGTTCCGGTTTTACGCGATGGGTAAACGCCATAATGGTATCATCATAGCCCTTCATAAGAATGTCATACAATTCATAGGGGCCCATTACTTGTAATAAGGGGTCACTGAGACCATGCCAACCCAATTCCCGTAGCTCTTCAAAGGTGTTGGCTACTTCGTGCACCCGAATATTAATGTCCATGATTCCACCAATATCCCAAGGTTGTTGAGAAGAGCGAAGGTACTCTTGATGAACATTTTCAAACTTCACCAGACGTAGCTGTCCGGTTGGGTGACCATAGGATTGAATCAAACATTCTGAACCCACAACATCATCTTTCAATCCCCAAAACTGTATTTGCTCTGAGTTTGTGGCATACACTCCAACACTATTCCAACCGCCATAATCGCAATAGAAATGCTTCACCTTATCCATATTGCCCACGCTGTAGACAGTCTCAAGGATAGATGAAAAACCATAATTGCTCATGTAAGTTTAACATTTAGAAGACGTTGAAATATACAATTAAATTAATTAACTTTATTAACTATTAATTAAATTAACTAATTTGTTGTCGTTTTGATAAAATCCAACAGTATGATACCCACAACCGCATTTTTAAACCGAATTATTATATTGAATAGGGTAATTCTAGCATTTTGTTTCCTCTTATTTATCGCTGGTAGCTGCAATCCGAAGACAGTAGAATCCACAGAAGAGATTAAAGAAGAAACCACCGAGAAAACTGAAGCTGAAATTGTCTATAACCTTGAAGACCCTGTGGACCAATTTCTAATTTTTCAAAAACTACAAAGTGATCTTTCAGGAAAAACGACGTACTCCTATTCTGAGGGTCGCGTATTTGGGATTCGTCCCGACAAACCCGATAGCCTGAATGTATTTGGCAAAGAAGTATTTAAATATTCGGGTTGTGCCATAAAAATGGCTCGACAACTCGACAATGGAAATGTAGAGACCAAATCCAAAGGATGGTTATTATACCAAGACCCCGAGACAGGGGAGTTTTTGGAACGCATGGTAAATCCATACACGGGAGAAGAAGTTGAAGTACCACCCTTTCGGGCAGGAATCCGTGGTGGCATCAATACCCCCAACGGCCCAAAAATCAATGCAACCTTTAAAATGGAGAGCACCGCTATCGGCCAACCCTTGAATTTGGTATTTACCCAAATCGGTGACCGCATGCATGTAACGCGCCATGCCTTCACCAAATGGTTTGAAAGCAAATCACAGACCTGGCGCACGGAAATGACATTGGATACTTATGATTTTGATATGACCTATTTATATGACCGTTCCCATACCCATATTCCAGCAGATTACCATTGGACCAGTCAAACCTCCTGGCTATCTATTCTAAAAATGCAGGGCACCCCAGGACATATGATATGGACCTCCAGCGGAAGAACTTTTTACAATAAAGAAGATTTACCGGCGGCTTTTATCGCCGCTACCGAAATCAAACAACCAGATGTTTTTAAAGAACCATTACAATGGGAAGAGGAGTAAAATCAAATAAAAAACAGACTTTCAACGCCATCGACCGGCGCGAAATGCTCAAAAAAACGGGGTTGGCCTTAACCGTCGCTCCTTTTTATTTTGGATTGGATTCTTGTGTAAAGGCACCGAAAGCGCCAAGTTTCGACGCAGACGTGTTGGTGTTAGGGGCAGGCCTTTCCGGTCTCAACGCGGCACTTACGTTGGAGAACTTGGGTCTGAATGTAAAAATCATTGAAGCCACAGACCGGTTCGGTGGACGGGTGCATACCGCAAAGGAAAGTGATGTGCCAGGCCATCCTGAACTTGGCGCCAATGGCATTGGAGGCGGCTACGCCAGACTGTTGGATGCCGCTCAAAAGTATGGCGTCGAAATTGGGCCGTATCGTCCGAGAACAGAACCTAGAAAGGGTGAAATTCTATATGCCATCAAGAACAACCTCATTACGCCAGAGAATTGGGTCAACCATGCCGCAAATCCCATGCCTGAAGCATTCAGAAAAGGTTCTCCCTCCTCTCCGGCCTGGAGCGTCTATTCACAACTAAACCCGCTACCTAAAAATGATTTGGTGGCTTGGCGAAATCCAGAATATGCCAAATGGGACCGTTCGGTATACGATATCTTAAAGGAGAAGGGGTTTTCTGAAGAGGCCATTCAACTTACAGCCTCAACGAATTCCAGTTATGGTGCGGATGCCAAAAGTATTTCCGTGCTGATGTATTTCCAAATTTTGAATTTCATCACCCAGCAAGCAGCTTCTGCCGGAAAAGGCGGAGCAGCCATAGGTGGTAATCAGCGAATTCCAGAAGCCATGGCGAATGCGTTTAAACAGGATATCTTGTTGAAATCCCCTGTAAAAGGAGTGGTTGGCGAAGCAGATGGTGTTTCTGTTACTTTGGAAAACGACAAAACCCTTCGTGCTAAATACGTTTTGATTACGCTTCCCGCATCTGCCCTTAGGCGAATTTCCCTTTCTCCCCTTCCGAAAGGCAAACAACAAAAGGCATTTCAGGAGCTATCCTATACCCCTTGTGCACAACTCCATTTTGTTCCTACCAAGAAGTATTGGGAAGAAGACGGCATGCCGCCGAGCATGTGGACAGACCAACTGGGTGGACGATTCATGGCACTGAAAAATGACCCTTCCGACCCGGATAAAGTAACGAGTTGCGTAGCCTATTTGAATAGCAACGTAGCCATTGCTATTGATAAAATGAAGCGGGAAGATGCCTTGGAAGCCGTCATGAAATCATTGGTTACCATGCGCCCCAGCCTAAAAGACGCCCTACAATTCGTGCATTATTGGACATGGATCAACAACCCGTATGCAGGTGGAGCTTATGCCTACTGGAAACCTGGTCAAATCAGTGAATTTGCGCTTGACATCGCCCAGCCGATGGGAAGAGTTCATTTTGCGGGTGAACATACTGCTGTGCTTAGCAGAGGTATGGAAGGTGCCATGGAAAGTGGCGAACGTGCCGCACTTGAAATCATTAACAAAATCTAAACCTTATGAAAACGAACTTCACTTCTGTATGCAGCTTGCTCTTTCTCCTTTGCCCATTTTTCTTTTTGCAGGCGCAAGGAACCTCCGAAGACTTAAAAGTTCAGCTATCTGAAATCATGACCATGTGGCCTGGCACGTACAACAATTCCAAACAGATTGACTCCGTACTTAACAAAGGAGGTGATGTTTGGCGTTTGGATGATTCAGGAAAAGATGGCTATCTCCACGTGCAATCCCATTACATTGCCCTAGACGTCCCTGAAATTGGCGAGCATGTTTTGTATGTAGAGGAATATCGTGACCTAAAACCAGAAGCAACGTATAGACAGCGTATCTATACTTTGGACATGGATTCCACGGGGACACAACTTCGGGTCAAGATGTGGCCATTTAAGGATAAAAAGAAATACGTTGGTGCCTGGAATGACCCAGAATTGCTGGCCATGATTACCAAAGAAGACATTAGTGCCTATCCCGATATCTGTGATTTATTAGTTGAAAAAACAGAAAAAGGATACTTGATGTCGATGAATGGAAGCGATTGCACCTTTGGCACCAAAACCTTCAACTACCAAGTACTTTTGACCAAAGATGTGTTCAGTTATCGCGACAAAATCACCAATGCAGAAACCAACGAAGTGATTTCAACAGCGGCCAATTATGTTTTCCATAACTTGGATAGAATCGAATAGCCAAACTTTTCTTTTAAAAAGAATTGCTCTGGCCTAAGCACATAAGACCGATAAACCATGAACAACGCAACACAATCTCCTTTGATTAGTGCTACTGAACTTTTGCGCCTAAAGAATGATGAAAATTTGGTGTTGATTGATGCCCGTTTCAGCAAAACCATTCAAGAAGAGTATAAAAAAGAACATCTAAAAGGTGCTCTGCATGTAGATTTAAATGTGCAATTATCGGACATTAAAGAAGATGCAGCTGAAGGCGGTAGGCACCCTTTACCCAGTATTTCCCAATTTGCAGAATTGTTGACTCATTTGGGTATTTCCAAATTAAGTCATGTAGTGGTTTATGATGCTAGTACTTCTTCGATGGCAGCTGCTCGGTTCTGGTGGATGCTGAAATCAGCAGGGCACAAACAGGTTCAGGTGTTGAATGGCGGTCTCAAAGAGGCCATCAAAGTTGGATATCCAACGAGCTCGGGAGAAGAAACACCAAAAATGGTAGAATCCTATCCGGTTACCGATTGGCAACTGCCTTTGAAGACTATTGCTGACGTGGAGAAAACCGCTCAATTGGAAAATCATGTACTCATTGATGTCCGAGCTGCGGAACGCTATCGTGGCGAGACGGAGCCTATAGACTTAATTGCTGGACACATTCCCGGAGCTATCAATGTTCCACTTACCAGGAATATCGACGAAGACGGTTTTTTTCTTTCCCCAGAGGTTCTGAAAACAAAATATGAAGCCGTTTTGGCCGATACACCAATATCGAACGTTACTGTGCATTGCGGCTCAGGGGTCACCGCTTGCCACACCTTGTTGGCGATGACCCATGCCGGATTTGAGACACCAACACTTTATGTGGGTTCTTGGAGCGAGTGGTCACGAAATGACAAACCCATAGCAACCCACCTTTAAATCCATTTGAAATGAAAGAGTACTTCTTTAGGATGGTTTTGGTGTTTGCTTTACTCTTAATACACACAGGTCATTCACAAAACACCGAGGCAACCAATACCCAAAAAAAATCTTCGGATAACATCATCCAACCCAAAGACATGCACTTGGTATTCCGCCGGACAACACTTATCGTAAGGGATATTGAAAAATCATTGATGCTTTACCGAGATGCCATTGGGATGGAAGTCATTTATGACAATCTTATTCGAAGACCGCATCCTGAAGAAGATAGAGAGCAAGTACTTCGTTTGGTATTTCTCAAGGCAACCAATAGTTTTTATGGCGTATTAGGATTGTTGGAATACGACTATGAAAATAAAAACAAAACTGATAAACCCATCCGAAGAGAAGGCTTCACCGCCCAAAATGTGGTTCTCCTGTTCAATAGCGTCAACCAAGAAGAACAGTTTAAAAAGATAAAAGAAGTTCCTGGTATTGAAATTATGGGTGAACCTACGTTAACCGAATATCCTTCGTACGACGGTAAAAGTGTTACTCGGGTAATGGTAAGCAAGTTTTACGACCCAGACGGGTTTATTGTGGAATTCAACAAGTTGTTGGATAACCTTTAAGGCAAAATAACATTTATTTACTTGCTCGTATCTCGTCTCACTTTTTAGAAATTGATGACTGCTTTTCACCACTTTCCCTAATAGAAAAGAGCGCATAATGCGGAATTGACATACCATTCCTTTTCTTTTAGTCTACTCAAATCCAAAATGTTACGAACATCAGGTGCATTTTCGGTATCTCACGGATTCTTTTAAAATCCATTTAGTTAACATTATTAATTATTAATATTATTAACTAAATTAGTGGGGTAATATCTCCAAGTATTGTAATGATATGAGCCAAATGGTAAATCCAAGTACGCAAGATTGGAAAGAAGAACTTTCCGAATGGATAACCTCCCTTCAGGAAGTAATTGACGAAAAAGGAGGGGCGTCTGCAGCCGAGTTGATGAAAGAACTGCGATCATTTGCCTTGCATAATGGCGTTCAAATTTCAGGGACTGCCCTAAACTCTCCCTACATCAACACCATCAATGCAAAAGACCAGCCGCCTTATCCCGGCGATACCGTTTTAGAGAATAAAATCGAAAATATCAATCGCTGGAACGCCATGGCGATGGTGCTGCAAGCTTATGATAGCGGTGAAGGTCTTGGCGGACACATTGCCACTTTCGCTTCGGCTGCTAGCAGGGTCGAGGTCGGTCTCTATGACTTTTTCAAGATAAAATCGGATGACTACGGAGGGGACTTGGTTTCCTTTCAACCCCATGCTGCTCCAGGCATTTATGCCAGAGCCTTTTTGGAAGGCCGCCTTTCCGAAGCCCAACTCAAAAACTTTAGACGCGAGCTTCAAAAAGAAGGGGGACTGTCATCTTATCCGCATCCTCGAAGAATGCCAGATTTCTGGGAAATTCCATCCGCTTCCATGGGGCTTATTGGGGTGAGTGCCATTTATCAAGCCAGATTCCAAAAATACCTTGAAAATCGAGGCTTAAAACCTAAAAAGGGTGGTCGAATTTGGGCCTTTGTGGGTGATGGTGAAATGGATGAGCCTGAAACCTTGGGCACCCTAAACATAGCCGTTCGTGAACAACTTGACAATCTGGTTTTGGTTGTCAATTGCAATTTGCAAAGACTAGATGGGCCCGTCCGTGGAAACGGAAAAATCATTCAGGAGTTGGAACGTACTTTTTTAGGGGCGGGATGGAACGTAACCAAAGTCATTTGGGGTAGTGAGTGGGATGCTCTGTTGCAACGAGACTCCAAAGGCATATTGGTCGACCGAATGCACCGTGCGCTTGATGGTGACTATCAAATGTATTCCGTGTTGCCCGGAGACCAAGTTCGTGAGCACTGGGTAAAAGACAATCCTGAATTGGAAGAACTCATGCGCTCCCTATCCGATGAAGAGATTCGAACCATAAAAAGGGGCGGACACGATTACAAAAAAATCTTTGCTGCTTTCCAGAAAGCCGCAAAACCCAATGGAAGACCCAGTGTTATTCTCATGAAAACCATAAAAGGGTATGGAATGGGCCATGCCGGTGAGGGAAAAAACACCACCCATCAAAAAAAGAACATGAACCCGGAGGAACGCATTGAAGCGGCCAGACGTTTCGGCATTCCTTTGAGCGAGGAGGAAGCCGCTAAAGCGAAATTCTATCGCCCTGCCGATAACAGTCCTGAAATGCAATACATGCGCAAACAGCGCGAGGCATTGGGTGGCTACTTACCGGAGCGACGTGATGAAAGTGTGACCCTCAAAACTCCAGATGATGCTCTTTTTGAAGAGTTCTACGCAGGTACGGATGGACGCGAAGTGTCCACCACCATGGTTCTGGTGCGCATTATCGCAAAGTTGCTCAAACAAGAGGGTATTAAAGAATATATTGTTCCTATCATCCCAGATGAGGCCCGTACCTTTGGTATGGATGGTCTTTTCCGCCATGCCGGAATCTATCAACCCAAGGGGCAATTGTACAAACCGGTTGATACGGGTAGCGTATCCTACTATCGGGAAAGCACGGATGGTCAAATCCTTCAAGAAGGTATTTGCGAGGCCGGAGCCTTGGCTTCGTTTATGGCGGCAGGTTCTGCCTATGCCATGCACGGGTTACCCATGATTCCTTTTTATATCTTCTACTCCATTTTTGGGTTCCAACGGGTGGGAGATATGATTTGGGCCTGCGGTGATATGATGTGCAAAGGCTTTTTGATTGGAGGAACTTCCGGAAGAACTACTTTGAACGGTGAAGGCGTACAACATCAAGATGGGCATTCCCATGTGCTGTCAAGCATAGTACCGAACATGAAAAGTTACGACCCAACCTTCGCTTTCGAATTGGCCACTATTGTAAAAGATGGTATCCATCGCATGTACGAAAAGGGCGAGAATATCTTCTATTATATCACGGTAACGAATGAAAATTATGCTATGCCCTTGATGCCGGAAAACGTTGCTGAAGGCATTCTGAAAGGCATGTATCGTTATCAAAAATCCGGTAAGGCAGCGAGCAAAGGACGTAAAGCACATTTGATGGGCAGTGGCTCCATTATGATGCAAGTGTTGGAAGCCAGACAAATGCTGGAAGACATGAACATATCCACAGATGTTTGGAGCGTGACCAGTTACACAGAGCTCCAAAGGGATGCTTTAGATGCGGAACGCGAAGGGCTCCTGGCAAATAATGGACAGAAGCGAAAATGTTATGTGGAAACCCTCCTAGAAAAAGAAAAAGGAGTTTTTGTCTCTGCGTCAGATTACGTGAAGTCCCTTGGCATGTCCATTGCGAAATGGATGCCAAAACAATATCATGTTTTAGGCACGGATGGATATGGCTTTAGTGAAGCAAGAAATGATTTGCGCGACCATTTTGAAATCAGCGCCAAATACATCGCGCTTAGCGCGCTTCAAATGCTTCGCGAAGAAGGTGCCGTAACAGACAAAGAAGTTTCAGACTTCTTGAAAAGCCACAAAATAAATTCCAAAAAAGTTAATCCTGCTACGCTATGATGGAGTTGACATTACCCTCTTTGGGAGAAGGCATCGAAAAAGGAACCGTCATCGCTTTGCATGTCAAAAGTGGTG